>ERZ1673737.2146-NODE-2146-length-17059-cov-6.326159_pt1 | contig 17059 bp, 16 predicted proteins | sample MGYA00580211_ERZ1673737 | MGnify/ENA primary metagenome ERZ1673737 (study PRJEB41218, sample SAMN15661789) | gut metagenome | host: Homo sapiens | place: Canada: London | collected 2015-08-20/2019-03-30 | study: EMG produced TPA metagenomics assembly of... | reverse complement strand
GACCTTAAGTATAGCTGTATATGGAAAAACAAATGTTTTTCTCATAAGACTTTTTGGGAAAGCTATTTTCTCTCTCTCCATCTTATTTTGCTACTAGTTGAGGAGATGCGCCTATTTCAGTTATTAAGTAATATAATAGAACAGCAGAACACACCGGATTAGAAAAATTTCATTTTTCTAATCGGCACACTACATCCTCGCACTGAAGTACGAGGTTTTGTGTGCCCAAAATTTGATAAAGAACACCTCTGTAAAGAGGTGTTCTTTTAAAATGTTATTGTTGGAACATTGCAGATATAGATTCTTCGTTGTTAATACGACGAATAGCCTCAGCTAACATTGGAGCTAAGGTTAAAGTACGGAATTTGTCTAATTCCATAAAGGCTTTAGTTGCAGGAATAGAATCAGAGACAACTAAGCAATCTAAAGCTGAGGCAGAAATATTTTTGTAAGCATCGCCTGAGAGAACAGGATGAGTGCCATAAGCTGTAACACTACGAGCTCCACGTTCCTTTAAGGCAGCAGCTGCTTTGCATAAGGTTCCACCGGTATCAATGATATCGTCAATAATAATGCAATCGCGATCTTGTACTTCACCAATAAGATTCATAACCTCAGAAACATTAGGGCGAGGACGACGCTTATCAATAATGGCAATATCGGCATTGTCTAAAAGCTTTGCAATTGCGCGAGCGCGAACAACTCCACCCATATCTGGAGATACTACGCAAGGTGTTGCAATATTTAAAGCTTTCATATCGTCAACGAAAATTTGTGAAGAGAAGCAGTTGTCTACCGGAACATCAAAGAAGCCCTGAATTTGTTCAGCGTGAAGATCAACAGTTAAAACACGATCAACACCTACAGATGAAAGGAAGTCAGCAACAACTTTAGCGGTAATAGGTACACGAGCTGAACGTAAGCGACGATCCTGACGAGCATAACCGAAATAAGGGATAACTGCAGTAATACGACCTGCGGAGGCACGACGTAAGGCATCGATCATAACGATCAATTCCATTAAATTATCATTAGTCGGAGCGCAGGTGGACTGAATTACGAAAATGTCGCAACCACGAACATTTTCATTGATTTGAACATGGATTTCGCCGTCACTGAAACGATCCACGGTAGCATTGCCAAGACGGGTATACAAACGAGCAGCAATTTTTTGTGCCAAGTCGGGAGTTGCATTCCCGGCAAATAGCTTCATATCAGCCATAAGATCTTTAGGTCCTGATGTATTCATTTGTGAATTGAGTCGATAGTGGTACTATCGAACGATGATGCGTGTTTATTGTAAACTTTTTGAGCACGCTAATAAAGTAAATTTATTTATAAAAATGTGCCACAAAAAAATGCGATTTTTTTAAACAAATAAAAATTATTAAACAAATACAAAAAATATCTAATTGATTTTATTTTAAATTTTATCTAAAGTTTGCAGTACAGGAGAACGTGCACAATCACGTGCTAAAAAACACTTTATGTGTTGATTTTGTACTTGTTTAAGAGCATCTAAAGCTTTTTTTTGATCGTCAAAGCCGACAAAGCAAGATGCGCCACTTCCTGACATATAGCTTTTGCCAAAATTTGATAAAAACTCAAGTAAGATTTTTATCTTAGGAAAAGCCTCTTGTGCAGGTAGGGTAAAACAGTTTTCATAAGGAGTGGCTAAAAGCTCTTCATAGCTCCGTGTTTTATAATCTTTACGTAGCAAAGGGTGTTTAAACATTAAAGCTGTAGGAACTTTTACTTGGGGATTACATACCAAGTAGTAACGTTGCTTTAGATTTACAGGTGTTAAAATTTCTCCAATACCTTGTGCAAAACAAGGACAACCTTTGACAAAAATGGGTACATCAGCTCCAAGTTGTACGGCAAGCTTTAAAAGTTCTTCTTCACTTAGATTTAGATTCCAGAGCTTATTTAAAGTTAAGAGTACGGTTGCGGCATTAGAAGAGCCACCACCTAAACCACCACCTTCTAAAAGAATTTTGTCACATTTAATCTGACAACCATAACTACATTTGCTGTAGTTTTTAAGTAACATAGCGGCTTTGTAAATAAGATTATCTTGCTGAGGAAAACCAAAATCGGTGAGAAGTTGTATATCTCCTTGTTTTTGTGTATCAAAATATAAAGTATCACCATAATCAAGGATGGTAAACAACGTTTGCAGGTTGTGATAGCCATCAGATCTTTTACCAGTGATATATAAAAAAAGATTAAGCTTACAAGGACTTTTACAACTAAAAAGCATTATTTAACCTCATTTACGGCATTAACTTTTAACTTAATACTTCTGTCATAACCTGTGATATTTATATCTGTAGGTATTGTAAAACCATTATAAGTTTTAAAGTTGTCATAAGTTATAGTGTAGTCATCAACTATCGCAGAAATGATTTTACCTTCTGCATCTCGAGATATTTCACCTGAGGGAATTCCTAAAAGAATTCTTTTTAGCTCATCATAAGAGAGACTCAATCCTAAGGCTCGATTTAGTAAAATCTCAGCATTAGGTTCTTTATAGATTTTATTATTGTAACTTAGAGAACTTATATCTTTAGTAACTTTAAGATAAGCAATTTGTGAGCCAATAGGAGAGATAAGTTCTAAGCTTGAATCATCCTCTTGTAAAATGAATTCATAATTACAACTACCACGCTCTTTAGAACTTATAAATCCGATACGACCTTGTTCTGAAAAAACGCTTACGTTTTGTAATTTTTGCTCCATAGCTTGCCAATTTAAGTTGGAGCCTTCTTCTGTAACTTGCTCTTTTAGATTAGAGCTACAAGCACAAAGTAATGAAGCCCCTAATACAGCTAAGAGATTAAGCTTTATATTCAACATGAGATTCCTTGATAATTTTGTATATGCGGATAAGCTCTTGATGGGCTTTAAAGCCACTTAAGTTTAAATCTGAAGCATTTAGCTGATTGAAGCGTTCTTTGCCTTCAATATGCAAAAGTACTTGTTGATAAGTATCAAGTCCATAGATATTAGCAAAAGCTAGAGTATAGTTATTCTCATTGAGATTACTATTGGTTTTAGCCTCTAAGATTTTAATTAAACATTTATAAAAACGTAGTTTATTTAAAGCGAAGTTTTCGCCATTATAGTTAACTGTCCAAGAGGCATAGTCTAAGGCACTGTTCCAATTTTTTGCTACAAGAGCAATTAAGCATTTAAGTTCGCCTAGTCTTAAATTTTCCCAAGCACTATTTGTATCAGGGAGTATGCCTAAAGCTTTACAAACTAAGGTGGAGTTATCTAAATTCTCATCTTCAAGTTCTTCAAGATAATTTGCATAAGTTTCTTCTGTTTCATCAGACTTTGGTAGATATAAAAGAGATTCCTGTAAATCTATGGCGGAATTGAGATTATTGTAAACAAGATCATCAAGAGGATAGATTTCACTCATACCAGGAACAATGATGCGATATACAGGTACGCCTAAATTTAGATATTTACGAATATAGATTTCAAAATCAAGTTTTGTCACCATATAACGTAAGGCTTTATATTGTTCTTCAGTGCTACCAGTAAAATCCCAAGATACAAATTTGTAATCAGGGATATCTTTGAACATTTGCATTGGTAGCAATCCAGTTGAATCAACAAAATGGCTTTCTAAATTTACAGTGTCAGAGGTGCGTTCTAAATCAAAACAAGGCTCATCAAAATCATCTAAATCGCTAAAGCTTCTGCCTTGCATAAGTTCAGTTAAAGTACGATCTAAAGCAACCTCAAATATAGGATGAGATCCGAAAGAAGCCACGGCAGTACCATTTCTTTGATTCATGAGAACTACGCATACTACAGGGAATTGTTTACCTAATGAGGCATCATAACAGAAGGCTTTGAATCCATCTCCTTGTAAGAGAGCAAGAGTTTGTGCAGATTTCGGATATTTATTGATTATTTCAGAAGGGATCTGAGGTAGGCTTATGCCTTTAGATATAATTTGCCGTTTGACATAACGTTCTATAATTTCAGATAAACCTTGTACTAAAGCTTCATATTCGGTATTACCTGCACTCATGCCATTTGAGCCGTAAAGGTTATCTAGAAGGTTAATAGGGAAATATACAATTTCGCCGTTTCGTGCATTAACAAAAGGAAGAGAGCAAACACCACGATCGAAAGATGAGGATTGTAGATCTACAAGATCTTCTAAATTTACATCATTTTTTTCACAGTAAAAGCGCCTTAAGTTTGCATTTAAAATATCATTAGGGATCTCTGGATTTTCAGGATCAATTTCTGTCCATTTCTCATCCTCAAAATGGACAAATTTATCATTAGCATTTTCGAGACCTAAGAAATAATCAGAAAATTCCATATGGGTAGCTAAACGCTCAAAAAGTTCACCATATGCTGAGGCTAAGGCGGCTAATTGAGATGAGCCTTTACCATTAGAATAGATACAAGGACACGAAGCAATGGCTACATGTACAGAAAAAATATTTGGCAGAGGATTTAACCAATCCTTTTCGACCACTTCAATATTTAAATTTTTTAAAATTTCGCGAAACCGGGAAATACTTGCCTCAAGAGGGGCATCTTTGCCAACTATAGCGGTCATAAAAAATCAATCCTTAAGTCAAAGCCCTTTTAAATAACATGTATGATAGCATAACGAAAAAGAGCTAATTAGCTTTGTAATTTTCTATATTAAAAATCTAAAATAGTCGCTAAAAATTTGTAATAAAAATGAGTTTAGAGAAAGAAAAAGATAAACATCTTGAAGATGTAATCAAAAAAGAAAAGCGAGCTGAAACCAAAAAAAAGCTACTTACTTATTTAAATGTGGTTTTAATAGTATTTATTTGTTTCGGAGCTTTTTATCTTTATCGGAGTGAACAGCCCCAAAATGATCCAGAAACAGCAATTTCTCAGATAAAAAAGCAATTACCTGTAAAATTTGATGACTATACGACTTTTAAGTCATTAGATGAAAAGGTAGACGAGATTGTCATAACTATCGAAAAATCTAAAGAGGTTTTTGAGAATCTTACTGTTGAGCAAAGAGAAGAAAATCTCCAAGCTTATTTAAATCAAAGTAAGAATTTATGCTCTATTGCCATACTTCGCCAAATTTTAGAAGATGGTAAGAATATCCGGGTTGTTATAAGTGCCGGTGAAGAGCAAAAAGAGCAAGTTTTGCGTGTTGAAACCTGTTCGCAAACAAAATAAAATCAAAATTAAATAATTTTTAAATTTTTGTGAGGCTATATGCAAAAAGTAGGTTTAATTGGCTGGCGTGGTATGGTTGGTTCCGTATTGATGGAACGCATGCAGCAGGAAAATGATTTTGCACTAATTGATGCAACTTTCTTCTCAACTTCCCAAGCAGGACAAAAAGCACCTTCTTTCAATGGTAAAGATTACGGTGTTTTACAGGATGCTTATAATTTAGAAGCTTTAATTGCCATGGATATTATCATCACTACTCAAGGTGGTGATTATACCTCTAAGATGTATAAGCCTTTACGTGATGCAGGCTGGAATGGTTACTGGATTGATGCAGCCTCTACCTTACGTATGGAAGATGATACTAAGATTATCTTAGATCCTGTAAACCGTGATGTTATTGAAAAGGCTTTAAATGATGGTATCCGCTCTTACATTGGTGGTAACTGTACTGTAAGTCTTTTATTAGTTGCTTTAGCTGGTTTAATTAAGACCGGTTGTGTTAAGTGGATTTCTACTCAAACTTATCAGGCAGCTTCCGGTGCTGGAGCTAAGAACATGCGTGAGCTCTTAAATCAGATGGGTTGTTTACATAATTGTGTAAAAGCTGATTTAGCTGATCCTCACAGCTCTATTTTAGATATTGAGCGTAAGGTTCGTTCCTGCATGAACTCTGAGTCATTCCCGATTGATAATTTCACAGCTCCTCTAGCAGGTAGTGTTTTACCTTGGATTGATAAGGAATTACCTAATGGTCAAAGCCGCGAGGAGTGGAAGGGCCAGGCTGAGGCTAATAAGATTTTAGGTTACAAGAGTGGTAAATTACCTATTGATGGTAACTGTGTCCGTATTAGCTCTTTACGTTGCCACAGCCAAGCTTTAACTATTAAGCTTACTAAGAATATTGAAATCCCGGAGATTGAGCAGTTAATCGCTGAGGATAATGAGTGGGTAAGAGTTGTTCCAAATCATAAGGAAGAGACCTTACGCGAGCTTACTCCGGCTTTTGTATCTGGTAGCTTAAATGTTCCTATCGGTAGATTACGTAAGATGAATATGGGACCTAAATTTATTTCTGCATTCACTGTTGGTGATCAGTTATTATGGGGTGCAGCAGAGCCTTTACGTTGCATGCTCCGTCAGATTATTAAATAATCATTAAAAAAGTTTCAAATTTAGTATGAATCCCGTTATTGATCGTTATAGATTGTTAACGGGATTTTTATATAAAATTAGATAATGAAACAGTAGATCTTTATAGGTCTGAAACTATTTTTAAGATCCTATATAGAGCTTGTTTTAAAGTCGTCTGAGGGCAGGCGAGATTTAATCTTACAAAACCATCCCCTCCTGCACCGTATTCTTCTCCGCAGGATAACAAGACTTTACCTTCTGCTAAAAGTTTGTGGCAAAACTTTTTAGAACTTAGGTTTAAGCCTTTTATATCAAGCCAAGCTAAATAAGTAGCACTAAGTGGAGTTAACTTAATTTGAGGACAATTTTTCTCTAAAAATTCTTTTAGATAGCGATAATTGCCTTCAATATAATCATTAAGTTCCTCTAACCAATTTTGGCCTTCATTCAAAGCAGCTATAGTGGCAATAATGCCTAAAGGATTTAAATCGCAAACTTCATTGATATTTATTTGCCTATCTATACGTTCTCTTAAATAGCTATCTTTGCAGATGATATAAGCATTTTGTAAGCCAGCTAAGTTAAAGGCCTTACTTGCAGATCTGAAAATCACTAAACGATCTTTTAGCTCTGAAGTAAATTTTGCAAGAGAGGTAAATTCGCTACCATTAGCTCTTAAATCACAATGAATTTCGTCAGAGATCACAATTATGTTTTTTTCTTTGCAAATTGCCACTAACTCAGCTAATTCAGCATATGTCCAGAGTCTTGAACCTGGATTTTGAGGATTACATAATAGTAAAACACGAGCACGAGGATGCTGTAATTTTATTTTTAGATCTTCAAGATCCATGTGATAACAATGTTTATCATCAAGGATAAGTTGATTGTCAATAGTTTCAAGACCTTGATTTCTTATAGAAGAGAAAAAACAGTTGTAAACAGGAGATTGTATAATTACCTGATCTCCAGGTAAGGTTAAGGCTCCTAAGGTGGCGCTTATGGCAGGTACAATGCCAGGAATAGGCAGGATCCATTCTTTTTCAAAAATTATCCCTTCTCGCCTTAAATGCCAATTTTTTATTGCTTCATAATAGGCGTTAGGTATTTTGGCATAACCATATATACCTTGTTTTATGAAATTATCTAAAGCCTTGGTAATAGCCGGAGCTGTTTTAAAATCCATATCTGCAACCCAAAGAGGTAATACATCTTCTGGAACAACATCATATTTTACTGACAGCATATGGCGACGGTCGTAAACAGTATCAAAATCAAAAGCCATACTCATTATCCTCAGTGATAATTTTGCAAGAAGCAGGAGCTTTTTGGTTTTTATCTAAGATGAGTTCTCCTATAGATTTTACTCTAATGATTCCTGAAGTAGGATTTTTGACTGAGGTCATAGGGCTTGTAACTGTTGCATTGATATTATCGCAGTATTCAAAAGCTAAATTGGCATCTTCAGTAAAAGTACAATTATCTAATGTTAGATCGTGGGCATAACATAAAGGCTGAGAACCTGATATTTTGCAATTGATTAGATGTAAATTACGTGAATGCCAACCTAAATACTCGCCATCAATGACTGAGTCAATTACAGTTATATTTTCAGACTCCCAAAATGCATCTTTGCTTAAAAGAGTACTATTGGTAATAGTAACGTTTTTACAGCCTTGAAATGAATAATTTCCTTGAAGATTTAAATTTTTGATGGAAATATTTTTACTATTCATAAAAATATAATCACCATTATGGACTTCACAATTATCAATAACAATGTTTTCACAATCCCAAAGGGTTTCCAATGCATTAGTTAACTTTATATTTCTTAAAGTTAAGTTTTGCATTTTGCGGAACATCTTTGGTGCTTTGACTAAGGTATCTTGCATTAAAAGATTGCGTGAATACCATAAGGCAGCACGAGCGGTTTCTTCAAAAATACAATTTTTAATATTGAAGATATCTACATGCCAAAATGGGTATTTACCTTTAAAACAGGAATTGTAAGCATTGATATTAGAGCATTCTTTAAGAGCTGACTCACCTAAATTTATAGTTACATTTTCTAAGGTGAGGTCGTGGCTATTAAAAAGCGGTCTTTCACCGCTAAAAGAGGTATGTTCGATTTTATTCATAAAAGACCTTTTGACAGTGTCTCTGTCAAATATAGAGATAATAGGCATAGCCTATTATTATGCAAGGCTTTTATGTAAATGCAATTATAGAAGTCGATAATGTTTTTTACCTACGAGCATGTATTTCTCGGTTTATAGCACTAGCTTTATCTCCCTTTTTTAAAATGATCATTACAGCACCAGATCCTCCTTTCCATTGGGGAGCTGAATGAAATGCTAGGACTTCTGGAATTTGGCGTAACCAATGAGCTACATAACTTTTAATTAAAGCTTTTTCTTTTTGGCGTTCACCCTTACCATGAATAATGAGTACACATCTAAACTCCTGCTCTTTAGCAAAAGAGATGAAATTCATAACTGTTTGATAAGCTTTTTCTATAGTTTTACCATGTAGATCAATAAAATCGGCTTCATGATATTCGCCTGAACGCAGTCTGGCGATCACAAAAGGTTGTACTCCTGGTTTCCTATATTCTAAGATATCGTTAGGGCCGACCATAGGTACAAAAGCAGAAGATGCGCCTTCTGCTTCTTTTTCAGGAAGGCGACTTGCGGCCTCACGTCGAATTTTAGAGGTGGCTTTATCTAAAATAGCGGTTTTTGTTTCAATTGTATCTTGCTCTATAGGTACAATATCAGAGATTTCCTGATAAAAAGATTTTTTATCGGATTCCTGAGCATCAGCTTTTTCTTTTAGTAATGCTAAAAAAGATTCTTTTGGCATAATGTAAATCATCGTCAATGTGAATGTATTTACATTTTATCAAAAATAAGAGCTTGTATCAGCGAAGTATTTTGAAGGAAAAATAACGCCACAGATGGCGTTATTTGGAATTTTAGATAAGACGAATTAAGGATAATACTAATTTAGCGCTATTTTCAGAGGCTAAAGGTAAAAATTCTTCAAAAGTTAAAGGCTTGCCCTCGCAAGCACCATCAGAAACTGCTCTTATTATAAGAAAGGGAATGTTAAAATCACTGGCAACTTGGGCAATTGCAGCTCCTTCCATTTCTGTGACCATTGCTCCAGTAAATGTTTGGCATAGTTCTTTTTTCTTATCTTCAGAACTTATAAATTGATCTCCTGAAAGAACAATTCCTTTTTTAACGCGGGCTCTTAAGCTAGGTACATTGGCAGCGGCAATTTCAGCTTTTGCAATTAGTTCTGGACTTGACTTGAAATAAAGCTCATGGCCGGCCATTTGTCCTTTTTGATAACCAAAGATGGTTAAGTCTGCATCATGGTAGGCTGCACTAGTTGAAAATATAGTATCACCTAATTTGAGGTCAGGATTTAAAGCTCCTGCTGAACCAGAATTTATGATGACATTTACTTTAAATGTGTTAATTAAAATTGCTGTTACACAAGCTGCGCTAACCTTACCAATACCGCTTCTGGCGATTACTACTTCATGATCTTCTAATAAACCTTTGTAATAATGGCTATTTCCTAAAATTTGCTCTTGGCAATTTTCTAGTTTATCAATAAGTTTTTCCGCTTCAGGGTCCATTGCACAAATTATACCAATGGTCATAATTTTTATATTATTCCTTGTAATAAGTTAACATGGTCTTTCTGCATTAAGTTTAGTTCAACCTTATTTAACAGAAAATCATTTTTTTGTAGTTTAGATAAAATCTTTTAGAAATTATGCAAAAAATATAAATTGCTTGCAATCTAATCTCAAGTCATGTTTTTATACTTAATTAAATAAAAGCATTTTTTTTTAGATTTTAAGTAAATTTTATACATGTATTATTTGGATTTTACATAAAAACTTCTTAATAAACAGGGAAATTTTTGTTAAAAATTTGTTGCCTAATATGTGCGCTAGGCTTTATTTTTAGACTTGTATATTGTCAGGATTTGAACTGGATCTCAAAAAACTGTTTTCGTTATATAAAGAAAAAATTTTTCCTATCATAATTTACACATAGAGAAGGCAAATTGTTTATTAAATTATATAAGAGGTGGAGAAGTGGAAAACGCCCGTGATGTAGCAAAACAAACTATGGCTTTGGTACTTGCTGGAGGTCGTGGCAGTCGTTTGAAGGATTTGACTGACTCCCGTGCTAAGCCCTCTGTTTACTTTGGCGGTAAATATAGAATTATCGACTTCGCTCTGTCTAACTGCGTAAACTCTGGTATTACTGGAATTGGTGTTGTAACCCAGTATAAGTCTCACAGTTTATTACGTCATTTACAGTCTGCATGGTCTTTCTTACGCAATCAGTTTAATGAGTATATTGATTTGTTACCGGCTTCTCAGCGTATTGATGAGGAACATTGGTATCAAGGTACTGCTGATGCTGTTTACCAAAATATTGATATTATTAAAGATCACCAACCTAAGTACATTTTGATTTTAGCAGGTGACCATATCTATAAGATGGACTATGCTGAAATGATCCTAGATCATATTCGTATGGGTTCACCTTTAACTGTTGCTTGTATTCCGGTTGAGAGATCAAAGGCCACTGCTTTTGGTGTTATGAAGATTGATCAGGATAATCTGATCACTGACTTCATGGAGAAGCCTCAGGATCCGCCACCTATGCCAGGTGATGATACTAAGAGCTTAGCTTCTATGGGTATTTATGTCTTTGATGCTGATTATCTATATGATATTCTGCAAAAAGATTCTCAGAACCCGAATTCTCATCGTGACTTCGGTATGGATATTATTCCTGCCTTAGTAAAAGAGCATAAGGCTCATGCTCATAACTTTGCTAAGTCTTGTATCCGTAATCGTGGTGATAAGAGCTTAGTTTACTGGCGTGATGTTGGTACTATTGATGCTTACTGGGAAGCTAATATGGATATTGCTTCTATTGAGCCTCAATTGGATGTTTATGATTTTGATTGGCCAATTTGGACTTATCAGCCACAAAATCCTCCGGCTAAGTTTGTACAGGATATCAATGGGACTTCTACTATTGTAAGAAATTCTGTTTGTTCATCAGGTTGCATTATTTCTGGTTCTTCTGTAAATCAGTCAGTATTGTTCCATTCTGTACGTGTACATTCAAATTGCTTCTTGTCTGAGTCTGTAATTTGTCCGTTCTGCATTATTCACCGTGGCTGTCGTTTAACTAAGGTCATCTTAGATCGTGGCGTTGAGTTGCCGCGTAATTTGATTGTTGGTGAAAACCCTGAGCTTGATGCAAAACGTTTCTACCGTTCAGAAGGTGGTGTAACCTTGATCACCAAGGCTATGTTAGAGCGTTTGAAGAAGGATGAACCACAGCTTTTTGAGGACTATGATAATTATCGTGCAGCCTTTATTCCTTCGCACTAATTACTAATTTTTTAAGAACTATAGCAATTGCCTCTTAGACTTTTTAGTTTAAGAGGCATTTTATTTTTGAGCTTTTATGCGTTTTACGCCAGAGGTAGACTTTTTGCGTGCATAATTTTGATACAATAGGCAAATTTTTCTTTTAGATGATCTAGGTTATGCAAATAGAAAAAAATCAGCAAGAAAGCACTCTTACTAGTGCCGATCCTTCATTTGATGATATTCGTCCTTGTACTGATGCAGAGGTACAAGCTGAGCTTAATAAAATAGCTAAGGACGATACTGTAGTTGATAGCATTTTAAAATTTCGCTATCCCATAATGTCTAAGCATTTGGCTTTTATTTTAAAGCCTGTGGTAAAAGCAGTTTTAAAAAATAAGCTTTCTAAATTTAAAACTGTAGAGCAATTTCAGCGTCAAGTAGCAGAGTATATGAATCATGTCATATCTACTACCACTGATGGTTTAGAGCTTGTTGGATTTGATAAGCTTGATCCTAAAGAAGGATATTTGTTTATCTCAAATCACCGAGATATTGCTTTAGATCCTGCTTTTATTGATATTGCTTTATATCGTCGTAATTTAGATACAGTGCGTATTGCTATAGGTGACAATCTTTTAAGATTGCCAGCAGCTACATCGCTTATGCGTTTAAATAAGAGTTTTATTGTCAAAAGATCAGTAGTCTCTCCTCGTGACAAACTTAAAGCTTTAAATCATCTTTCTTCTTATATAGGATTATCTATTAAAGAAGGTCATTCCGTCTGGATTGCCGAGCGTGAAGGCCGTGCTAAAGATGGTGATGATAAGGCTGAAAGTGCAGTTATGAAGATGTTAGGCCTTTATGGTAGACAATTAAAAATGCCCTTTTCTGATTATATGAAGAGTTTAAAAATTGTCCCTGTGGCTATAACTTATGAATTTGATCCTAATGATTTGGCAAAAGCGAGAGAGCTTGATATCCGTGAGAAGAATAATGGTGCTTATACTAAGGATAAGTATGAGGATATTGAGACCATTACTCGTGGTATTCGCGATTATAAGGGAAGGGTGAAATTAGTCTGTGGAGAACCTTTAGTTTCTGGTTTTGAAACAGCTGAGGAACTGTGTGAGCTTATTGATAATTTTATTTACAACAACTATGAAATGTACCCTAGCTCTTTGATTTCAGCAGGCGTCACTGATAATATAAGTGCTGAAGATAAGAAGAAGTTTGAACAGAGATTGCAGACTTATCCTGAATCTTTGCGTGAACGTATTTGTGCTATGTATGCAAAGCCCTATTTCAATAAAGTAAATAGAGTAGAATAAAAAATATTGAGGTTTTGTGTATGTTTCATCCTATCTACAATGCAAATGGTCGGATATCAATATTTCGTTTGGTATGTCTTGTAATTATTGCAGCTTGTATGCTGGTTTATGGTTTTTTATTGTTAGTTGAACCCAATAAAAGCATAGATCAAAAGGCAGATAGGGATGAGTTAGTACAAAATGGGAATAACCAAGTGCAAGAAAAGGATCAAGATCCTTTAACAGAGGTTATTTTTGAACTTCAAAATGTTGCTTCTTATTTGTCTTCATGTGGCATTATAAATCAAGGGTTTGAAGGGTGTGAGATAGATTTTTCAAAAAATATTTCTGATAAATTTTTGACCTTTATTGATCTTGCTGAAGATGGTTATTCATTAGAACTTAAATCTAAAACCACTCAACATTGTTCCTTGATCTTAGTGATGAATGATGAATTTAGAGCTTATGATGAGAACGGCAAATTTGCTGCAGATTGTCTTAATGTTTTAGATACAAATAAAGCTAAGTCAATAGCTCATGATTATGAGACTATGCAAGGTCAACCAGCACCATCAGGCTTTGCTCCCGTTTTTACACAAACTGCTGACAATATAAAAATAAATCATACGTTATAGTTTTATAGGTATGATTTAATAAAGGAAACATTATGAAAATTTCGCGTAATACAGTAGCTACTATCAGCTATACCGTAACTGAAACTGATGGTAAGGTTGTAGGAAGAACCCAACCTGGAGAGCCTGTAGAGGCTTTAATTGGTCATGGCTATTTAGTTAAAGGTTTAGAGTTAGCCTTAGATGGTCATGAGAAAGGCGATGAATTTGCTATTACTTTAAATCCTAAAGATGCTTACGGTGAGATCAACGAAGCTATGATTCAGACTATTGATCGTAGCTTATTTGGTGATTTTGACGTTCAAGTTGGTAATGTTTTTGAAGCAGATTCTAATCATGGTCCTATGGCTGTGGTTGTTAAAGAGATCAAGGACGATAAAGTTATTGTAGATGGTAATCATCCTTTAGCTGGTAAAGTTTTAAACTTTTTAATTGTTGTTGATGACGTGCGTGAGGCTACTGAAGAAGAAATTGCTCATGGACATGTTCATCATGGTGGCAAGTGCCCAACTGAACAACATGAACACGGCTGTTGTTGTCATCATCACGGCGATGAAGAGGGTGAACACCATTGCTGTCACCATCACCACGATGATGAAGAGGGTGAACACCATTGTTGCCACCATCATCACGATGATGAAGAGGGTGAACACCATTGCTGTCACCATCATCACGATGATGAAGAGGGTGAACACCATTGTTGCCACCATCACGATGGTGAGGAAGGCGAGCATCACTGCTGCCACCATCATAAGCATTAAGAATTTTAAGCTAATAAGCGGACAGGTCTCAGACTTGTCCGTTATTTTCTGAATATATATATGAAATTTATTGTTCGTCTTTTTCCAGAAATCTCCATTAAAAGCAAGCCAGTTCGTACTCGTTTAATTAAGCTTGTAAGACAAAATATTGGTAATGTTGCCAAACACCATAATTTACAGGTTAGTGCTATCTGTGAATGGGATAAAATTCTTGTTACCTTCCCAACAGAAGGCCAAGATGAAAATGTTATAAGAGATCTTGCAATTAAAGAGTTAAAACGCATTCCAGGAATCCACTCCTTTATGGAGGTTAGGGAGTTTGTATTTACCTCTTTAGATAATCTTTTTGATACAGTAAAGGATATATGTGGTCATGAGATTATAGGTCATACCTTTGCTGTGAGAATTAAACGTCGTGGTAATCACGATTTTAATTCTCAGCAGGCTGAACGCATAATTGGTGGAAAGTTTAAAGCTACCTATCCAAATAAGGGTGTGTGTTTAGATAATCCTGAGGTCACTATTCATATTGAGATTGAGCATGATCGTGCTTATATTTCAGGTGAACGTATTTATGGTTTAGGAGGTTATCCGGTAGGCTCTCAAGGATCGGTGTTATCTTTAATCTCTGGTGGCTTTGATAGTGGTGTTTCCACTTATAAAGTTATTCACCGTGGCTGTAAAGTCAATTACTTGTTTTTTAACATGGGCGGTACTGCCCATGAATTAGGTGTAAAGCAGGAAAGTTATTTTATTTGGAATCGCTTTGCCTGTTCGCATCGTGTGCGCTTTATTACCGTACCTTTTGAAGAGACTATTGGTCAAATTTTAGAGAAGACCCATCATGGAGTGCGTGGCGTAATTTTAAAGCGCATGATGATGCGTGTCGGCTCTATTTTGGCTAAAAAGTTTAAGTGTGAGGCCTTAGTTACCGGTGAAAGTTTAGGTCAGGTTTCATCTCAGACTTTAAGAAATCTCACGCATATTGATGATGTTTGTGATGTCTTACTCATGCGTCCTTTGATTACCTCAGATAAACAAGAAATTGTTGATGAGTCACGAGAAATTGGTACTATTGGTTTTGCTGAGACTATGCCTGAATACTGTGGAGTAATCTCTGATCATCCTAATGTTTGTCCTGAAAAAGAATTTGTTCAGGAAGAAGAAGCTAAGATGGATGTTGATGGTTTAGTACAAAAAGCTGTTGATAGTGCTGTAGCTATTGATATTCAAGATATTCCTGAGGACGCAAATCGTCTTAAGACCGAGGTTGAAGAGGTAGATACTCTAAGAGCTGGTGAGGTTGTAGTTGACGTACGTGCTCCTGATGATGTAGAAAAGTCTCCACTACAAATTGATGATCATGAGGTAGTTATTATGCCTTTTTATCGTACCAAGTCTGATTTTGGTACTTTAGATATGCATAAGACCTATGCTCTGTATTGCGATCAGGGAGTGATGAGTTTAATGCAAGCTCGTCAACTTAAAGAAATGGGACATCATAACGTAAGAGTTTATCGTCCTAAAATTTAAAAATATGGCCAGCTTTAAGCTGGCCGTATTTTTAACTAAGTTTATTAGTCGTCTAAAAGCATGCCACTTGCTACTTGTTGCATGCATTCCTCACCTTGCAACTCTTTGAGAATAGCTAAAGCAAAAGCTATCGCAAAAGCAGGTCCTTTAGCGGTGATAATTAAATGATCATCGGAAACTTCTACATCTTTATTTGTACAGTTCTTTATATTATCAACACATCCAGGATAGCCTGTTGCCTTTTCATCAACAATGATTCCATGATGAGCTAGAACAAAGCCTGGTGCTGCACAAATTGCAGCTATGAGGCGTTTTTCTTGTTTTTGCTTTTTAAGCATTGATATTAGAAGATCGCAATCTCGACAATTTGTAGAACCAGGCATTCCTCCCGGAACAGCAATAACGTCGTACTTGTCTTTACAATCAGCAATATTTTTATCACAAACTACAGTAGTACCATGAGCTAAACTGACAGTACAGCCTTCGGATGTTATAGCTGCTTTGGTAACAGCTATTTTCCCGCGTGAGAGTACGTCAGTGATAGCTGTGACTTCTATATCTTCAGAGCCATTTGCATAAACAACTAAAGCTTTTTTCATATTTATTCCTTATCAAGCATTTTTTTAATTATAGTGGTAACTGTGTTTTTTAATCTTGATTATCACAACAAAAATAACGCGTTGAATTTAAGATATTTTAAATTAGGCTAACTAAAAATATTTTTTAGGTAGCAATTTTTATCAAATTTTGGATACACAAAATCTCGTACTTAAGTTTAAGGATGTAGTGGGATGATTAGAAAAATTTCATTTTTCTAATCCGGTGTATTCTGCTGTTCTATATATTGCTTAATAATAAAAATAGGTTAACCTTCACAACTACCAGCAAAATAAGAAAGAGAAAGGATGACAATCTTTTTAAAGATAAATCCCAAGAATACGAGCAGGAAGTGTCCAAAATGCGGATATATATTAAAAGATAACAGACTTTCCCAAGCTAAATTCTTATGTACAAACTGTGGATATACAGCCAATGTATATGAAAACGTAGCGGGAAATATCCTTATGGCAG
>ERZ1673737.2140-NODE-2140-length-17106-cov-37.192775_pt1 | contig 17106 bp, 13 predicted proteins | sample MGYA00580211_ERZ1673737 | MGnify/ENA primary metagenome ERZ1673737 (study PRJEB41218, sample SAMN15661789) | gut metagenome | host: Homo sapiens | place: Canada: London | collected 2015-08-20/2019-03-30 | study: EMG produced TPA metagenomics assembly of... | reverse complement strand
CCACGGAGCCTATCTCTGACAGCCCTGCGGGTATCATGGTCAAGAGTATGCTCACCGGCATGGCCGAATACTACTCGGCAGAGCTTTCTGAAAAAGTTGTGCGCGGCATGACTGAGAATGTGCTGAAAGGCAAGTACAACGGCGGCACGATTCCCATTGGCTTCAAGGTGGACGAGGAGAAGTTCTTTCAAATCGACCCGCTGAAAGCTCCCTTTGTGGTAGAAGCCTTCCGGCGGTACAATGAGGGCGCGACCATGAAAGAACTGATGAACTGGCTGAACGACAGTGGCGTGACCACCAACCGCAATCAGAAGTTTACCTACAACAGTGTTCAGAAGCTGCTGACGAACAAACGGTACATCGGTGAAAACCACTTCAAGGACATCGTAATGCCCGACAGCATCCCGGCCATCGTGGACAAGGACTTGTTTAAAGAAGTGCAGCAAAAAATCAAGAAGAACAGCCGCGCTCCTGCCCGTCACAAGGCCGAGGTCGATTACTTGCTCACCACCAAGCTGTTCTGCGGAATGTGCGGCGCGATGATGTTCGGCGAGTGCGGTACGGGTAGAAACAAGGTCGTTCATCATTATTATAAGTGCGCCACCGCGAAGCGTTTCAAGACCTGCAAGAAAAAGACCGTCCGTAAAGAGTGGCTGGAAGATTTGGTCATAGCTGAAACCATGAAGCTGATTCAGGACGATGCCGTGATTGATGCCATCGTTGCGGAAGTGATGGAGTTGCAGGATCAGGAAAACACCACTCTCCCTTTGCTGGAAAAGCAGATGCGCGAGGTAGAGAATGGCATTGAAAATATGCTGAACGCCATTCAAGCGGGTGTGCTGACCAACTCCACCAAATCGCGTTTGGAAAAGCTGGAAGCCCAGCAGAAAGAACTTGAGATTCGGATTGCCGAAGAAAAAATCGCTCGGCCACGGTTAAGCGAAAATCAGGTTCGTTTCTGGCTGACCCGGTTCCGCAAGCTCGACCCGAACGTGAAAAGCCACCGGGAAACGCTTATCAATACATTCGTGAATGCTGTTTATCTCTATGATGAAAAAGTTTTGATTACATTCAACTACAAAGACGGCACAAAAACCATCACTTTCGATGAAATCGCCGCCAAAGATGCCCCAGAGGGCAATGGTTCGGATTTGGGTTGCTTCGCTCCACCAAGAACTCCGGTATCCAATGGGTACCGGAGTTTCTGTTTTATCTGCCTTGAAAAAGGGGCTGCAAGGGTGGATTCGAACAGCTGCGGCGCTGTCGCAGAAGACAGCGTAAAAACAGCCCAGTGGGCTGTTTTTAGCAGCGCGGCTCGCGTAATCCACCCGCGCCCACCAAAAAACCGCAACGTATCAAAATACGCTGCGGTTTTGTTTTACGATACTTTTTCCTGCTGTTTCTGCTTCGCCCTCCCATCAGAGCAGCTGTGCAAGAATACTGTTTTGCACAATAAGCCCGGCGGGGGTCAGGGCGAGAATGCGGCCATCAAAGGTGGCGTACCCGGCGCGGACACAGTTTTGCACAAAGGCCAGTTGCGCGGTGGAAAACTGCTTGCCGTACAGGGTTTTGTAGGCATCAAGATCGAGCCCCTTGCGCAGCCGCAGCTGTAAGATCAGGTAGTCCTCTGCGCCGCAGCTGCCGTCCATGATGGGCGCGGCGGCGTCCTGCAGAAAGGCGGCGGTGTCCGGCGCGTAGCAGAACCGCTTGCCGCCCATGCAGGAGTGTGCCGCAGGGCCAAGGCCCAGATAGTCGCCGCAGTCCCAGTAGATGAGGTTGTGACGGCCTTCATAGCCCGGCTTTGCAAAGTTGGAAATCTCGTACTGGCGGTAGCCGTGGTGTTCCAGCTGCTCCACGGCGTAAAGGTAGAAATCAGCGGCTTCATCGCCGGTGGGCAGCCCCTCCGGCGGGTGCTTGCCAAAGGCGGAGTCCGGCTCGATCTTTAAAAGGTAAGCCGAGATGTGGGTCGCCCCGCCTTTTTCGATCAGCTCCAGTGTCTCGTCAAACTCGGCCTGCGTATAGTGGGGCAATGCCAGCATGATGTCGCCGCTGATATTCTCGAACCCGGCACGCCGGGCGGCGGCAAAGGCTGCCCGCGCCTGCTTGGCGCTGTGGGGACGGCCAAGGGTGCGCAGCTGGGTGTCCCGGGCAGACTGCACCCCGAAGGAGATGCGGTTCACCCCTGCCGCCCGGAAGCCCCGCAGGCTCTCCTCGGTGACAGTCTCGGGGTTTGCTTCCAAGGTGATCTCCGCACCGGGCACGGGGTCTGCTGCCCGGATGAGCCGCTCTGCCTGCGCCGGGGTGAGCAGGCTGGGCGTGCCGCCGCCGAAATAGAGGGTGTCCGGCCGCAGGGGCGCGTCCGGCGCAAAGCGGTGCAGCTCCCGCAACAGCGCGTCCACATAGGCGTCCGGTACGCCCCGCTCCCCGGGGTGGGAATAAAAATCGCAGTACCGACATTTGGAAAAACAGTAGGGAATATGCAGATAAAGTCCAAGGGACATACAATATCACAGCCTTTTTCATGAAACGTTCATTTCTATGCAGTATACTATATTCCGTAGACCGGAGCAAGAGAGAAATGCTCCGGCAGAATAGACTGGAGGAACCCAGATGAGTTACAACAATTACAACCGTGGCTATGCAGAGCCTACAATGACCTCGGCTGATTATATGACCCGCACCTACCGCTGGATGGCGCTGGGACTGCTGATCACCTTTGCGGCGGCGTTTGTCACCGCCACCACCCCGCTGTTCTATGTGGTCAACTCGCTGTACCTGCTGTTCACCATTGCCGAGCTGGCGCTGGTGTTCGTGCTGAGCGCCCGGGTGCAGAATATGTCCGTGGGCGCGGCAAGAGGGGTGTTTTTGGGCTACGCCCTGCTCAACGGCATGGTACTGAGCTACTATTTCCTTGCCTTTGATCTGGGCACACTGGTGCTGGCTTTCCTTGCCACCTCGCTGTACTTCGGTCTGATGGCAGTCTACGGCACCACCACCCACAAAGATCTGTCCGGCTGGGGCCCCAAACTGATGATGGCACTGTTTGCGCTGATTATCACCGGCTTCGTCGGTGTGCTGTTTGGCATGGGCTTTATGGGCACGGTGCTGTACTCCGGCATCGGTCTGGTGGTGTTCATGTTGCTGACCGCCTACGACACCCAGAAGCTGAGCCAGATGTACTCCTACTACGCAGGGGACAGCGAGCTGGCGGAAAAGGCTTCCATTTACGGCGCACTGACGCTGTATCTGGACTTCATCAACATCTTCCTGTATGTGGTGCGTCTGCTGGGTCTCAACAGCCGCCGCCGCGATTAAGCGTACAGCGCTGCAACATCATTGATAAGCAAAAAATCGGTCAGGCCTGCGGGTCTGACCGATTTTTTGCGTAAAAAAGGGATAACGGAACATCCCCGGATGCTCCGTTATCCCTAAAATTTTAGTTCGATGCTCAAAGCATCTTTACAGCCAGCGCCTCGGTGGTGCGCTCCTGCGCTTCGGTGCTGCCGGGCTTATCGTCCAGAATGTACCGCAGCACCAGCACTTCGGCTACATACAGCACCGCCACCTTGATGGGGATGCTGCCGGAATCCAGCGGGCTTTCCTGTGCGCCGCACAGCAGCACGATGTCTGCCAGCTTTGCACCGGGGGAGTCCTCGTAGTGGGTGATCAGGATGATCTTTGCGCCGTTGGCCTTGGCGGTGCGCAGGGTCTCCATCAGGTCCCGGGTAGCGCCGGAGTAGGAGACGAACAGCACCACGTCCTGCTCGGTCATCAGGCTGGCCGCCATGACCTGCATGTGGCTGTCGGCAACGGCGCGGAACTTGTTGGTGATGCAGGCGAACCGGGCGCAGATCTCTTTGGCGGCGGCCATGCTGCCGCCCTGTCCCATGCAGAACACCTGCCGGGCGCTGTGCAGCAGCGCCACAGCCTGATCCACCGCCTGCGGCGAAAGGGCGTTCTGGGTGCCATTGATGGCGGTCATGAACAGTGCTGAGGCGTGCTCGCACAGGGTGGCGGTGTCGGCGTCCGGGGCGGGCTCCTGCTGGTTTACCAGCACACCGGTGGCATTGGCCTGCGCCAGCGCAATGCGCATTTCGTGGTAGCCCTCAAAGCCCAGCGCCCGGCAGAACCGGAACACCGTGGCCTCAGCCACCTGACACTCTCTGGCCAGCGATGATATGGACAGATACTGTGCCTCCGCAGCGTGCTGCACCAGATATTCGGCCACCGTGCGGCCGGATTTTGTCAGGTCGCCCTGATGCTGCTGCAGCAGCTCCCAAAAATTTGTAGACATTCTTCCCTCTCCTGACTTAGGCCGCCGGCGGTGCCGGTGCCGTGTTCGTGCTTACCTTCTTATATAAAAGTATAAGAGAAACCGCGCCGCTGTGCAAGAGGCGTAATGAACACATTTTACCCGCCGATTCTGTGCAGAGGGCACAGTTTTGAAGGAAAAAATGCCCCAAATAGTGAAAATGCTTTTCATTTTTACAATTTCAAAGCTGAAAGTGATTTTCAGAACAACGGGGGAAGGTGTACCGTTTTGTAACTATTTTGACAAGTAAAGTGGATGAAAATATTGTGTTTTTTCTGATATCCCACAATTTTGTGCAGACTGCCGGGTTTAAAAATGAAAATTTATGAAAAGAACGAATAGACAAAATGAAAATAATTTTCTATAATTAGGCTACAAACAACGGCTGCGGACACGAGCAGCCGCTACGAGCAAAACGGAGTACGATCCCCCGATGGGTCGAAGAAGATGAACAAGGAGAATCTACCATGAAAAACTGCATTTCCCGCCGTTCCTTCCTGAAGGCTGCCGGTATTCTGGGCGCTGCCGGTGCACTGGCCGCCTGCGGCGGTTCCTCCTCCACCAGCACTGCTGCTTCCTCCACCGCTTCCTCTGCTGCTGCAAGTGCAGCCAGCACCGGCGCAAGCATCAAGCTGTGGACATACCCCATCGGCGGCTGGGGCAATGACGATACCGTCCAGAACCTGATCTCCAGCTTCAACGCAAAGTATCCCGACATCAAGGTGACCGTGGAGTATCTGGACTACACCAACGGCGACGATCAGGTGAACACCGCCATCGAGGGCGGCAGCGCACCCGATCTGGTCATGGAAGGCCCCGAGCGTCTGGTGGCCAACTGGGGTGCCAAGGGCGTTATGGCTCCGCTGAACGATCTGTGGACCGACGACGCCAAGAAAGACATCTACGCTTCTGTGGAGTCTGCCTGCCACAACGAGAAGGGCGACTACTACGAGTACCCCCTGTGCATGACCGCACACTGCATGGCCGTGAACATGACCAAGGTCAAGGAAGTGGGCGCGGACAAGTACATTGATACCGACAAGCACACTTGGAGCACCGAGGGCTTCCTGAACACTGTGGACGCACTGTACAAGGGCGGCTACGAGAACGTGGCAGCCATCTACTGCAGCGGTCAGGGCGGCGACCAGGGCACCCGCGCCATCATCAACAATATGTACGGCGGCACCTTTACCGATGCAGCCCACACCAAGTACACCGCCGACTCTGCCGAGAACATCAAGGCCATTCAGACTCTGTACGATGCAAAGGGCGTCAACTTCGATCCCTCCATCAACGGCGGCGAGGAGATCACCCTGTTCCGCAACGGCACCCTGCAGATGGCTTTCTGCTGGAACATTGCACAGCAGCTGAACGCTGACACCGCTGCTGCAGGCCAGACCATCAGCGGCGACGAGATCTTCCCCATGGCATTCCCCACCGAAAGCGGCGACCCGAAGCTGTGCGGCGGCATCTGGGGCTTCGGCATCTTTGATAACGGCAACGAGGCCAAGATCAAGGCTGCAAAGACCTTTATCGAGTTCATCGCTGCCGACCCCTCTCAGGTCAAGGACAGCGTGCTGGCTTCCACCTACTTCCCCGTCCGCACCAGCGTGGGCGACATCTACGCCGGCAACGAGGTCATGAGCGAGTACAGCAAGTTCATGGGCTATCTGGGCGACTACTACCAGATCACCCCGGGCTGGACCACTGCCCGCACCGAGTGGTGGAACATGCTGCAGCGCGTGGGCTCCGGCGAGGCCGTCGAGACTGCCGTCAAGACCTTTGTGGACAACGCAAACGCAGCCGCTGCTGCCGAGGCATAAGCGCTACTTTTTCTGAACTGCATCACAGCTGAACCGCAAGGCCCCTTCCTCCGGGTGAGGGAGGGGCCCTTTTACGGAAAAAACACTCTCAAACGAAAGGTTTGGTGATCCTCTTGGCTGCAAAGACGGCAATGAAAGAGCCCAAACGCAGCAGTGCGCTGGTACGGCGCGAAACCTTCGCCTCCTACTGCTTCCTGCTGCCCAGCCTGATCTTCTTTCTGGGCTTCGTCATCTACCCCATAATCCTCTGCGTGGTGACCAGCTTCTTTGACTCCACCATGAACCGCGCGGATATCTTTGTGGGGATGGCAAACTACAAGACCCTGTTTGCCGACCCCATCTTCCTTGGTGCATTAAAGAATACCTTCGTCATCGTCATTGTGTCGGTGCCCATCACCTGCATCTTCTCGCTGTGGGTGTCCTCCGCCATCGTAGACCTGCCGGAGTGGGCCACCAGCCTTTTCCGCTGCGTGTTCTACCTGCCCGTGGTCACCGGCTCTGTCGCCGTTACCGTGGTGTGGAAGTGGATGTACAACAACTACTACGGCATCTTCAACTATCTGGGCAAGAGCCTTGGTATTCTGGACAAGAACATCAACTGGCTGGGTGACGAGCGGTTCGCACTGGGCTGTATCATCCTGATTTTGCTCACTACCTCCGTGGGTCAGCCCATCGTGCTGTACGTTTCGGCACTGGGCAACGTGGATCAGTCCATCGTGGAGGCTGCCGAAGTGGACGGCGCGACCGACTTCCAGTGCTTCTGGAAGATCAAGTGGCCGGCCATTATGCCCACCACCCTGTACATTCTGGTCATCACCACCATCAACTCCTTCCAGTGCTTTGCACTGATCCAGCTGCTGACCTCCGGCGGCCCCAACCACAAGACCGATACCATTATGTACTACATCTACTACACCGCCTTCAAGCAGTACAAGTACGGCTACGGCAACGCCATGGGCGTGGTGCTGGCGGTGATCATCGCCATTCTGTCTGCTGTCCAGTTCAAGCTGGGCAACAAGGATAATTAAGGAGGTGCGGAACAATGCGTGCAACTGCCGCAAAAAAGCAAAAACCGTTGGAGCGCCATCCCAGTAAACTGAAAAAGATGAGCGCCTACGCCATTCTGGCGATTATCCTTATCAGCATTATGGCGGTGCTGTTCGCCTTCCCGCTGTACTGGATCATCACCGGCTCTTTCAAGACCGGTGCCGCCATCAACGCGACCACCCCGGAGTGGTGGCCCAGCCAGTGGGTGCTGACCAACTACCAGAAACTGTTTGCCGGTAAGCGTGCCCCGCTATGGCAGCTGGCTGTGCCCTTCGGCTCCAAGTTCAGCGCCAACGGCGAGCCCGTCTACTTCTCGGTAGGCCCCATGGCTCCCGCTGCTATCCGCTGGATGATCAACACTGTGTTCATGGCCGTTATGTCCATGATCCTTACCTGCCTGACCGCCGCCATGGCCGGTTATGCGCTGGCCAAAAAGCGCTTTGTGGGCCGCAAGCTGCTGTTCACCCTCATCGTCTGCGCTATGGCACTGCCCAAGCAGGTCATCCTGATCCCCCTGCTGCGCGAGATGAGCGCACTGAACCTGTACAATACCATCTGGGCGGTCATCTTCCCCATCGTGGGCTGGCCGTTCGGCGTGTTCCTGATGAAGCAGTTCAGTGAGGGCATCCCCACCGAAATGTTGGAGGCTGCCCGCATCGATGGCGCCAGCGAGGCACGCACCTTTGTCAAGATCGTGCTGCCCATGGTCAAGCCCGGTATCGGTGCACTGGCCATCTTTACCTTCATCAACAGCTGGAACGATTACTTCATGCAGTTGATCATGCTGTCCAGCACCAGCAACCTGACCATCTCGCTGGGCATTGCAAAACTGCAGGCAGAGAACAGCACCGACTTCGGCCTGATCATGGCCGGTGCCGCACTGGCCGCAGTGCCGATCATCATCATCTTCCTCATCTTCCAGAAGTACTTCACCAAGGGCATCGCAATGGGTGCGGTTAAAGGCTAAAAATTACAGAAAGAAGGGCTTGAAACATGAAAGATATCAAAAAATATCAGGGTGTCATCCCTGCCTTTTACGCCTGCTATGACGCAGAGGGCAACATCTCGGTGGAGAGGGTCAAGGCACTGACCCGCCACCTGATCGCCAAGGGCGTCAAGGGCGTGTATGTGGGCGGCTCCTCCGGCGAGTGCATCTACCAGCACGTTGACGAGCGCAAGACGGTGCTGGAAGCCGTGATGAGCGAGGCCAAGGGCAAGCTGACCGTGATCGCCCACGTTGGCTGCAACAACACTGCCGACAGCATGGAGCTGGCACGCCACGCCGAGAGCGTGGGCGTGGACGCCATTGCCTCCATCCCGCCCATCTACTTCCACCTGCCGGAGTACGCCATTGCCAAGTACTGGAACGATATGTCCGCAGCAGCACCCAACACCGAGTTCGTCATCTACAACATCCCGCAGCTGGCTGGCACGGCGCTGACCATGAGCCTGCTGAACGAGATGCTGAAGAACCCCAACGTGGTGGCCGTGAAAAACAGCTCCATGCCCACGCAGGACATCCAGATGTTCAAGGATGCCGGCATTGCCGCCCGCGGCGAGGAGGGCTTTGTGGTGTTCAATGGCCCGGACGAGCAGTTCGTTTCCGGCCGCGTCATCGGTGCAGACGGCGGCATCGGCGGCACCTACGCCGTGATGCCGGAGCTGTATCTGGCCATGAACGCCCATCTGGAAAAGGGTGAGATCGCAAAGGCACGCGCCATCCAGTACGAGGCAAACCGCATCATCTACAAGATGTGCTCTGCCCACGGCAATCTGTATGCCGTGCAAAAGGAGATCCTGCGCCGGATGTACGGGCTGGAACTGGGCAGCGTGCGCGCCCCGATGCCCGGCCTGATCCCCGAGGATGAAGCCGTTGTGGCCGAGGCACAGGCCATGATCGAAGCTGCCATCGCAAAGCTGTAACAGGATAAAAGCGCCCCTCTCCGTCTCTTTTTCAGAGGGGAGGCGGGCGCTTCTTTTATTGGAGGAAACGCGAATGATCTGCGATACCTTGCAGCATCTTGGCCGGTACAGGGGACTGCACCCCAACTTGGATACCGCCATTGACTACCTGCTTACCCACGACCTTGCCGCCCTGCAGCCGGGACGCACCGAGGTGGACGGCGACAAGGTGTTCATCAACCTGATGGACGCCACATTGCACCCGGACGCGGGCTACCACCCGGAGTACCACAGGCGTTACGCTGATTTACAGGTAGACCTTACCGGCAGCGAGGGCTGGGGCTACACCAATGTGCCCGGCGCGGAGATCGGGGAATTTACCGGGGACTGTGGCTTTCAGGACAGTGCCAGCGTAGTGACCGGTGCACTGGGCGAGGGACGCTTTGTGCTGTTCTTCCCGGAGGAACTGCATAAACCCGGCCTTGTACAGCACGGCTGCGTCAGCGTGCGCAAGGCGGTCGTCAAAATCAGAATGGAGGAGTAAGACCATGGATAAGGAAAAGCTGTTTGCACAGATCAAGGGCGGACTCATCGTGTCCTGTCAGGCACTGGAGCACGAGCCGCTGTACACCAAGGAGGGCGGGGTCATGCCCCTGATGGCAAAAGCTGCCGCCATGAGCGGGGCTGTGGGCATCCGCGCCAACACCGTGCGGGACATTACCCAGATCAAGCAGGTGGTGGACCTGCCGGTCATCGGCATCATCAAAAAGGATTACCCCGGCACGCCCATGTACATTACCGTCACCATGAAGGAAGTGGACGAGCTGGTGGCCTGCGGCGTGGATATCCTTGCCGTGCAGGGCACCGGTGCGCTGCGCCCGGACGGCTCCACCTCGGCACAGTTCATCCGCGCCATCAAGGCAAAGTACCCTGAGCAGCTGGTGATGGCTGATTGCGATAACTTTGAAAACGCCATGCTCTGCGCCGAGGCAGGTGCCGACTTTGTAGGCACCACCATGCGCGGCTACACCCCGGAGACCACCGGCATTGATGATATCGACTTTGACTTCATCCGCAAGCTGTCCGCAGAGTGCCCGGCAAAGATCATTGCCGAGGGTCATATACACTACCCGGAGCAGGCGGTCAAGGCGCTGGAAGCCGGTGCCTTTGCGCTGGTGGTGGGCGGTGCCATTACCCGCCCGGCAGAGATCACCGCACGCTTTACCGGTGCCATCAACGCCGCAAAGAAATAACACAGGGGAGTGCCTGCTATGAAACACTATCTTGGTATCGACATCGGCGGCACCGCCGTCAAGCTGGGCATCGTGGACGAAGCCGGTGCAGTGCTGGCGAAAGCCGAAGAGAGCGTAAGCTTTGACGGCTACCGCACCCCCATCCTGACCACCGTGCTGAAGGCTGCACAAGCTTTCCTTGCCGCGCAGAGCGTCCCGGCGGAAAGCCTTGCGGGCATCGGCGTTTCTGCCACCGGGCAGATCGACAGCCGCAAGGGCATCGTGGCGGGTACCTGCGGCAATCTGCCCAACTACATCGGCGCACCCATCAAGGCGGAGCTGGAAAAGACCTTTGGTCTGCCGGTCACGGTAGCCAACGACGCCAACTGCATGACGCTGGGCGAGGTGTGGGTCGGCGGTGCACAGGGCTATACGGACGTCATCGGCGTGACGCTGGGCACCGGCGTGGGCGGCGGCATCCTGACCGGCGGCCGTCTGCTGGAAGGTGCGCGGGGTCTGGGCGGCGAGCTGGGACACTACCGCACCCACGCGCTGGACGGCGTGGACTGCACCTGCGGCGCAAAGGGCTGCTGGGAGCGCTACGCTGCCACCACTGCTCTGGTGCGCGCCGCACAGGAGGAAAATCCGGCATGGAAGGATGGCCGCGCTATCTTTGCCGCCGCAGAAGCGGGCAACGAGACCGTGCTGGCGCTGCTGGACGCATGGACGGACGAGATCGCGCAGGGGCTTGCAGGCATGGTGCATATCTTCAACCCGCAGCTGATCCTGATCGGCGGCGGCGTGTCTGCCCAGCAGAAGCTGCTCATCGAGCCTATCGCTGAAAAGGTGAAAGCATCCGTCATGCCCGCCTTTGCCGAAGGACTGGAAATTCGTGCCGCACAGCTACACAACGATGCCGGTATGGTGGGCGCTGTGTACTACTTCCGACAGACGATGGAAAAGGAGTGATTTGGTTATGAAAAAGCATATTCTCTGTCTGGGTGATTCCAACACCCACGGCTACTGCGCCGACCCCAACGACTGCGCCGACCACGGCATCCGCTTCAACGAGGACGAGCGCTGGACCTGCCGTCTGCAAAAGGCGCTGGGCGAGGAATATCTGGTCACCGAGGAAGGTCTTTCCGGCCGCACCACCGTGTTCGTGGATCCGCTGCATGAGTCTATGGATGCGCTGAGCGTGGCCTACGCCCTGCTTAAGAGCCACGAGGTCATCGACCTGCTCATCATCATGCTGGGCACGAACGACGTTAAGGAGCGCTTTGGCGCAAACGCCGCCTGCATCGGCGCGGGCATGGAGCGGCTGCTGCTCAAGGTCAAGAGCGTGGACTGCTGGGGTGGCAAAGCGCCTAACATTCTGGTGGTGGCACCGCCCTGCATCAAGGACGGCTTCCACGATGCCGTCATGGGCGCAGGCTGCGTGGAGAAATCCCGCGGGGTCGCCGAACAGCTGCGCATTGTGGCCGAGCGGCAGGGCGTGCACTTTATGGACGCCGCCGAGTGCGAGTTCAACGAGGTGGACTTTATGCACCTGACTTGCAAGGGTCACGCCCGGCTGGCAGAGCTGCTGACCGCAGAGGTGCCAAAGCTGGTCTGAGTGTGTTAAAAGAAAATGGACGGAGGAACGTCAAAGACGCTCCTCCGTCCATTTTTGTGCGGTGATGTGAGATGATATCAGAGGTTATGTGGCGCTTTTAGCCTGCTTGAGGATACGGATTACCTTGTATTTGGGTACATACTTTTCCGGGGCGAAATCCTCTTCCAGATAGCCCTGCTCGACACACCAGCGGGCGGCGGCAGCGGCATCGGTGGCTTGTGCAACGGTGGGCTGGGGGCAGCCTGCGTTCTGCCACAGCAGCTCAGCCAGCTGGCCCTGAGTCTTGGGGATGGCCGCATCTGCGGGCAGCAGGTTCTTCAGGATGGCGCGGGTAGTGATCTCGTAGCCGCCCCAGACTGCTGCGCCGCCAATGGCAACTGCTGCAATAGCACCGGCGGCGGACTCTGCGGGTGCTTCGGGCTCTTCAGGTTCGGGCTTCGGCTGAGGAGTATCAACACCGAAATCCTCGTCCAGCGGCTGATCTGGATCGGGTCGGGTCGCCGGAGTAGCGGACCACTGTGCTGTCAGTCTGACAGCACCCCGGGGCATGATGAATGCGATCTCCTCAGTACCCTGCTCCATATCAGAGCCAAGCGTGCCGACCGTTACGCCAAAGTCCGCGCTGGTGCCTTCTTCCACTTTCCAGTGATGGAATTGCATGTTTTCAGCAGGTGCATCAGCCTTGATCGTGACTTTTTCGCCCGCCTTTACGCGCACAAAGCTGTCCTGCGTGCCATTGATTGTACCGCCTTCCACGATGACCGGCAGACTCATTGCGATGGCGGGAATACTGTAGACAGCACTCAGTTCCACAGGCTTGTCAGACATGGTGAACATAAAAGTTTCGTTTTTGATCTTTGCCCCGCTGGCATCCAGCAGATAATTGTTTTCTGCGTCCACCGTAACATTCAGGCTATTGCCGTCCGCATCGATGATTGCAGTAAGGCTGCCCTTTTTGAGCTTCCAGCCTACGAGCTTGGAAAAGCTTGCGTTGCTGTCGTGACCGGTCACGGTAACGGATGCACCCTCCAGTGCATACACCGTCTCACCGGTGGTATTGTCCGTTTGGGCAGTACCGTTGCTCACCTTGACAGCAGCCTTGTAGACAGCGGTCAGCTTGACGGCTGCATCCGGCATGGTGAAGCTCAGAGGGCTGACCTTCAGCTCCTCTTCGGTCTTGCCGATATTGCCGCCAGATACCTCCCAGTGGTCAAACTGGTAATCCTCGGGGCTGCCTGCGGTCACGGTAACGGCTGCGCCCGGGCGGGCAAAATCTGCATTGCTGTTACCGTTCACTTTGGCAGTACCGCCGGACACCTCAAGCTTGTTGCTGTGGTGTGCGGTCAGTTCTACATTGCCTGTAGGCATGATGAACGAAAATTCCTTCTGCGCCAGTTTTTCGGCAGAGATCGTAAAGCCTGCGGGAGCATTTACTACTTCCCAGCCGTCAAATTTTCGCTCGTCAGTTTCATCGATCTGGGCGGTGACGGTCACTTTTTGACCGTTGAAGCTGTCCAGTTCTCCGCTGGTTGTATCGCCTGCTGTGGCGGTTCCATTGTTCACCTTGAGGTGAGCATCCTGCTTTTCTTCAATACGGAGATAGCTGTAGCGTGCATTCGCCTCAATGGGGGTAACACCGGCATCAATGGCTCCCTCTTCCCCGTCTTCGCTGGTAAAGTAGACGTAGTCTGCACCATCCGTGCGGTGGTAGGTAAAGTTACCAGCATTTGCGAGTACACTGCCGCCATCTTTCTCACCGTGAATCGTCACAGGGCCGTCGCAAGTGATGTCAGCCTTGCCATAGCCGCTCAAGACCCGAGAACTGCCCGATGCATCGATTTCCACTTCGTTAGCTCTGTGGATGATCAGCGTACCATCTGCATTGCTCGTATAGCCTATAGCATAGGTGCCTTCCGGTGCATTGATAGTCACTTTTCCGGTGCAGGTGATCACTGCCCTGCGGCCGATAGCGGAGTAGTTGTCGCTGGAAATTGTCACGTCGTGGGCTCTATTGATGGTCAAGTTGTGGACTGCAATGTTTTCCTTGCCATCCAGCACCACGTCAACATCATCCGGCACCTCAATGGTAATAGTATTAATCGTCTTAGTAGTATTGGTAGATGTCAGTATCTTCTGCACCGGGTCATAGTGGAAGGTATAGTTGCCTGGGGTGACGACAATGTTCTCATAATCCGCCGGGTCGATCACATTATTATTGATTTTGATCTCCTCTGCGACGTTCTCCGCATCCAGCACACTGACCGCACGGTTGCCGCTGATGTTCAACTGCATCAGTGCATCAGTGCTCTCAGCCAGAGCTGGGGCTGAGAGGGTGAACATCATGCATCCGGCTAGCGCTGCCGATACTGCACGTCGGATAAGTTTGCCTTGTTTCATGGTACAACCTCCTTTTTCCCCTCGTATTATTTACGGGGGGGGGGTATGTATTGCGGTACTTCCATTATATTACATTTTATCGTATTTTGGAAGGGAAATGGCGCGAAATGCCCAAAAAGAGCACGAATTATCGAAAGTATCACTCTTTGATCGGCTCTGCCCCTGCCGTTCTTCCGTTCTGCGTGCTTTTTTTGCCCCAGCACCGCCTTTTTTGTTGACAAGGCACCGGCTTGCTATTATAATAGTGTAGTCAAAATGGCATTCCTGTGCGGCTTTGTGGCTGCGCGAAAGAAATACAGCTAATAACAAGGAGAGATTCTCAAATGGCACAAGAGATCAAGATGTCCGCTGCCGGTCTGAAGGCAATGCAGGAGGAACTGGAATACCTCAAAACCGTCCGCCGCAAGGAGCTGGCTGAAGAGATCAAGGAAGCCCGCAGCCACGGCGACCTGTCTGAGAACAGCGAGTACGACGAGGCCAAGAATACGCAGGGTCTGGTGGAGAACCGCATCACCGAGCTGGAGCAGACCATCAAGAACGCAGTTATAATCGACGAGAGCGAGCTGAGCGTGGATAACGTCTCCGTTGGTACCCACGTTACCATCCGTGAGACTGGCGAGGACGAAGCCGAGGAATACGATATCGTGGGCCGCACCGAGGCTGACGCCTTCAACGGCAAGATCAGCGATGAGAGCCCCGTGGGCCACGCCCTGATGGGCAAGGCTGTGGGCGAAAAGGTCGAAGTGCTGCTGCCCACCGGCCAGACTGTGGAATACACCGTGCTGGCCATCACCCATTCTGCAAACTAAGTAGGAGTAACCATGGAAGAGCAAAAGAGAAACCCCGCTGCGGGTCTGTCCGAGAGCGAGCAGGTACAGGTGCGCCGCCAGAAGCTGGCCGACCTGCAGGCCGCCGGCAACGACCCCTTTACCCTGACCAAGTTCCCGCAGGACGCGTATTCCGCCGACCTGAAGGAAGAATTTAAGGAGCTGCCCAACGAGACCGACAGCGGCAAGCTGGTGGCGCTGGCAGGCCGTATGATGTCCAAGCGCGTCATGGGCAAGGCAAGCTTTGCCCACCTGCGCGACGACAAGGGCGATATCCAGCTTTACGTCCGCCGCGACGAGCTGGGTGACGAGGCCTACGCCGCCTTTAAAAAGCTGGACGTGGGCGACATTATCGGCGTGAAGGGCGAGGTGTTCCGCACCAAGACCGGCGAGCTGAGCGTGCGCGCCACTGAGCTGACCCTGCTGGCAAAGAGCCTGCGCCCCCTGCCCGAGAAGTTCCACGGCCTGACCGATACCGAAATGCGTTACCGTCAGCGCTATGTGGACCTGATCGCAAACCCGGAGGTGAAGGACACCTTCATCAAGCGCAGCCGCATCCTGAAGGAAATCCGCGCTTATCTGGACGAGAAGGGCTTTTTGGAGGTGGATACCCCCATCCTGACCCCCTTCGAGATCGGTGCTTCTGCACGCCCCTTCTACACCCACCACAACACCCTGAACATGGACATGGTGCTGCGCATCGAGACCGAGCTGTACCTCAAGCGCCTGATCGTGGGCGGCATGGATCGCGTGTACGAGGTAGGCCGCATCTTCCGCAACGAGGGCATGGACCCCAAGCATAACCCGGAGTTCACCACCATTGAGCTGTATCAGGCCTTTACCGATTTCCATGGCATGATGGATCTGGTGGAGGAGCTGTACAAGCGCCTTGCCCTCAAGATCTGCGGCAGTCTGGTCATTCCGTATCAGGGCAAGCAGATCGATATGAGCCACTGGGAGCGCCTGACCATGGTGGAGGCTGTGAAGAAGTATTCTGGCGTGGACTTCAACGACTGGCAGACCGATGCGGACGCCATCGCTGCCGCCAAGGCACACAACGTGGAGCTGCCCGAGGTTCCCACCAAGGGCGCCATTCTGGCCGAGTTCTTCGATGCCTTTGTGGAGGACAAGCTGATCCAGCCCACCTTCATCTACGATTACCCTGTGGAGATCAGCCCGCTGGCCAAGCGCAAGCCGGATGATCCCGCCTTCACCGAGCGCTTCGAGTATTTCATCGACTGCACCGAGTACGGCAACGCCTTCAGCGAGCTGAACGATCCCATCGACCAGAAGGGCCGCTTCGAGCGTCAGGTGGCCGAGCGCAAGGCCCTGGAGCCCGAGTGCAAGGCACAGGTGGACTACGACTACGTTAACGCACTGGAGTACGGTCTGCCCCCCACGGGCGGTCTGGGCTTCGGCGTAGACCGTCTGGTGATGCTGCTCACCGATAGTGCCTCTATCCGTGATGTGCTGCTGTTCCCCACGATGAAGCCGATTGAGCAGTAAAGCACAAAATTAAAACGAAGATACGATGAAATTTTGAACGGATTTCAAGCAACATCTGCAGTACTACACCACAACTACACCAATTTTGGGTCGTTTTCCCGAAAAGGAGCCTTACAAAGCGGTGTGGTGTAAGAATCGAATAGGTGGATTGGTGTAGTAGGTACACTGAACCCGTAAAGACGAAAAAGGCAGGTACACTATGGAAACATGGTGTGCCTGCCTTTGTGCTTGTTATTGAAAGATAATACGAGAAAGTTGTGGAAAGAATGTTAGACCACGCATCAAATGTACATCCACAACTACGATTCATGGCAGGGAGCTTAGGACACAAAAGTTCATCCGATGCAGTTTTCTATGCATCCGATGAACTTTTTTCGGTAGCGTTTCCTTTTAAGCCACCTTGGTCTTTCGCAGATACCCCCATGCTGCCAATCCAACGAGCAGA
>ERZ1673737.2135-NODE-2135-length-17138-cov-4.805245_pt1 | contig 17138 bp, 12 predicted proteins | sample MGYA00580211_ERZ1673737 | MGnify/ENA primary metagenome ERZ1673737 (study PRJEB41218, sample SAMN15661789) | gut metagenome | host: Homo sapiens | place: Canada: London | collected 2015-08-20/2019-03-30 | study: EMG produced TPA metagenomics assembly of... | reverse complement strand
CCCGCCAGTCTAAGCGTCTTTTCGTGTACAACCTCCCACCCAATGCCTCGGGCGAGAGCATCATTTCCTTCTTCAATCTTCAGTTGAATGGTCTCAATGTGATCTCAAACGTCGATCCCTGTATCTCAGCCCAGGTTTCCGAGGACAAGTCATTTGCTCTCTTGGAGTTCAAGGACCCCAATGATGCCACGGTTGCATTGGCTTTCGATGGAATTACCATGGCGGACAGCGGCGACAAGGGACTTGATGTGAAGCGGCCAAAGGATTACATTGTTCCTGCCGCCGCAGAACAGCCCTACCAGGAGGGTGTGCTGTTGAACGAAGTGCCTGATTCACCCAACAAAATTTGCGTTTCTAATATCCCGGCCTACATCCCCGAGGAGCCCGTCACAATGCTGCTCAAGTCATTTGGCGAACTCAAGTCATTCGTCCTGGTCAAGGATGCCTCCACCGAGGAGTCTCGGGTAAGTTCTGAGCTCTTCCCAGTCCTACATGTCAAAACTAACCTTTTTAGGGCATTGCCTTCTGTGAATATGCCGATCCAGCTGCTACCCCCATTGCCGTGGAAGGATTGAACGGCATGGAACTGGGTGACCGCCACCTTAAGGTCGTCCGCGCCAGTATCGGAACCACCCAAGCCGCCGGCCTGGACATGGGCGTCAACGCCATGCAGATGTTCGCCAAGACCACATCCCAAGACCTCGAGACCACCCGCGTCCTGCAACTCCTCAACATGGTCACACTCGACGAGCTGCTCAACGACGAGGACTACGAAGAAATCCGCGAAGACGTAGGCGAAGAATGCACCAAGTTCGGACAGATCCTCGCCCTCAAGGTCCCCCGCCGCGGACACGGCGCCGGAAAGATCTACATCAAGTTCGACAAAGCCGAGTCGGCTACCAACGCCCTCAAGGCTCTGGCCGGACGGAAGTTTTCAGACCGTACGGTCGTTGCCTCGTACTTTAGCGAGGAGAACTTTGATACCGAGGCCTGGTAAACTAGGACCGCTGTGCTTTTTATCTTATTTCCTTTGATGCAGGCGTGTTTTCTTTCTGGGGGCCAGTCGCTTTAGGAGCAGGGTGGATCTCACATGTGTACCATATCAAAATGCTCACATCATACTCGGGTCAATGAAACGGTAGCTCTTCTGAGTGCCTATTGAACATGATTTTTTAAGTAAATTGTAGTCTCGTTTAGTTTCGTAGATATCCATAAATATAGTGAGTTGGAAAGTTCGACTCTCACTATTATATCTTCATACTAGAACATAACCAGTCAAGCTGAACACAATAGCTTTCAGTCAACCGAGTACTAGGAAGCCCAAAGCCCGCTTTCGCGGGGAAGCATGGTCTCTCGAAATGGCAAGCCCTCCCGGTGCTAGCGTCGCCGCGACTTACCCACTCGCAAGTCCTAAACTCCAAGCTATTATAGCTATTCACCCATCAGCATCCCCCATGCACGCCTCTATGATATGACATAGTCCTAGCCATTCTAACCTTCAATTTACTCCGCGTTAGAGATCATGAAACAACACATACACTCATTCATAGATCAACAACCATCCCCGAATCTCCCTCCCCCTTCCACCCCCAAGCCAACCTCAATTGCTCCTGCATACTAGAAGTAGGATACCCATACTGATCCTCAAGCATAACAAGAACACCAAGCAACGCCACCTGCTCCTCCCTTGCCGAGAACCGATCCCCACACATGCCAATAGCAACACTAGCAGTAACAAGCCCCGGCGGACTATGCAAATTCGACAACGCAATCCCACAAAGCCGGAGTACAATTCCGCGAATCTCCTCGTCAACCGACCTCATTGCTGTTCGCTGGCCTGGTCCGAGCCGTGGTAGCCGTGGATTGTACACTGCTAGCAGGATGCGTGCTAGTTCTAGGTGTTGCAGCCCGGCTACGTGGCAGTTGTTTAGGTACCAGAGTTCGGGGAAGATTTTGCCGTTTGCTGGGTCTGCGGCGCGTGTGTAGATTGGTTTGAAGGATTCTGGGCCGAGGGTGTTCCAGAAGGTTGAGAATGCGACTAGGGTGTCGTAGTGAGCGAGGCGGGTTTCTGTTTCTGTTGTTGAGAGGCGGCGGTGGTGGTAGTGGGAGGTGGTGTTTGGGGAGTTGGGTTCTTCTTCTTCGGAGCCGAAGCAGAATTGGAGGACGTCTGCGCAGTGGATTACTAGTCTGTCGGCCCAGACGTAGTCGTCTGCTGGTTCGAAGCTGCGGTATGGTTCGCAGGGGCCTAGTGGGAGGCGGAAGGCGCGTTGTTTTGAGAAGGCTGTTATTATTTCTTGTCGGAGGGCGATCCAGTAGGCTGCGTGGCGGAGGCCGGTTCCTGATACTGCTGGGAGTGCTTGGGCGTCGAGGAAGATTTGGATACCGCGGAGAGCGGATTCGTAGTCTTCGCCCATTGAGGAGACTGCATTTGTTAGCTTTGTTTCGGGGTCATGGGGGATATTTGGTGGCTGACTGTCAACTTCTTCGTAGAATCGTAAGATCACTGCTGCTGCAAGAAGGTTCTCATCTTGAGCTTCCCGTGAGTGGTCGGATAGAGAGACGAAATGTGAAATGCATCGGTTGTGGTACTCAATGGCTGTGGCCGGAGTCAGGTTGGGAAGGGGTTTGCCTCCGTATACAACTTGATTGCCGACATAGTACTTCTTGATTCGGCTCAGGTGTCTTGCTGAGACTGTACAGATTGCGTTGAGCAACGGTGGACAAGTGCGTGCTCGCATTGGAACAGTACATGCAAAATGTCTTTGTCCATCGCATATGTCAAACTATGTAATCAGTCAGTCGACAATTAGACTATGTTTTAAGCATGTTTGCTCACCCAATGCCCGAGTTGAACCACGAAATACCGCATCAGGCATGCCTCATGCTCGTCGAAATGGAGCTGCGGTATCTCTGCGGGAATCATATCCATTGAGCCGATTGATGCATGACTGTGATGGCTGCTGTGAGACAAGTGAGGGGACGTGGATGAGATAGAAGAATTATTTGCCGGCGAATGTTGCAGGTTATATGGCGAATAAGTCGTAAGAATGTTATCCTGCTGTTGAGGAATGAAGTGCTCGGATAAATGCGACTCAACTGCATCACTTAGAATAGGAGGCTCTGTGACAAGAGGCTCCGTCGCAACTGGCTGCTCAGTTGCAGAAGACTGACTTCGGTGTCGTTTTACTGTCCACGGCGACACCTCACCTAAGTCGAGATAACCTCGTGCAATTTCGGCTGTTTCGTCGACATACTTGTCATTGACTGCGGCTCATCAGTAACGGAACTACAAAGACAGTACGCCATGACGCAGTGTATCATAGGAGACCATGTTCATAACGGAAGACAATATCACAAACTCACCTTGAGCAATAGGCACCCAGACCTGATCATCGGCAAAGTCGGCATCATATCGGGCACTAGATCCATGACGGAAGCCGGACGGCATAGACTGCCAGACGCACGACGAGCCCGAACGCTCACAACGCCGACATACCGGCTTCGTGCCGTCACCTGTAACGTACCGAGCAGTCAATAAGAGTCTCGGGATTGAACCCGGCATACATCATACGTGCATGGGGAGAGTAATCGGAGACTTACACTTGACATGTCGGTCTGCGAAGGAGTGATTAGTCAATATAGATGCATGTCAGGAAGCAGGGGGCTTACGACGGCATTCCTGGCTGTTCGAGCACACTGTTAGTGATTGAAGTTGTGGAGCTTCAAGGGTCCTCACCAGGGAACTGCCTTACGCATCGTATGATTTGTGAAGTGGGAGAGAAAGCAGGTTGAGAGATGTGGACAGTTCAAGGCAATTCTCGGCGCCACCAACCCCGGACCGTCCAGTGCGGGGAAAGCCGGGGTTACTCCGCCTTCTACTCTTCCATGTTGACTTCACTTCGTAACATATTCATTCAAAATCTGTTCAATTGACAGTTGAATGCGACAGTTGAATTTGATGCGTGGGTGCATAGCTAACGAATCATGTCAAATCGGCGTCATGTTGATCTCTTGAACAAGACCCTCGAGACGTCGGCAACTATAACTCCACAACAGCATTGATGGCATAATGAGAATTGTAAACTTATTGAATCCTTGCATATCGTTTGAATATGACACCGGCATCCATACTGTATTTGCCCCCGACCAAATCGGACGATCGCATTGATCTCGTGTGGAGCTGGGGGTTATCGATATGATGCTCTGGGAATGTCGTAGGGAACAAGTGTATATATAATATATACAAGTGGGCACAAACGTTTGCATTTAGGGCTCGGATTTTAGAGCAGACCAAATCAGATCAAATACTGAGGAACAGACCGATACAATGGAATTCGAATTCCAAGCAATCAGCCACATACAGTAAGCTGGCAATTGAACATGCCAAAAACAGTCAAACGCCGGAAATGCGGGGGGAAATGTGGGGACCCAAAGACCGAAGTAAGCGTCGCCGAAGAACTACCAATTCCGGTGTGATCGACAGCTGCAGGTCTGGTGCAACTCGAGCTCAGAAAATAATTGAGGGGTCCAGCTATAAAGACACCCAAGTCTCAATTGCTCTCTACTTCTGTTATCCGCTACCCTCTATCTGCATCTACATCTCTATCCACATCCTCACACAAAATGTCCGAAAAGCTCCAAGTAGCAGTCGCAGGCATTGGCCGCATGGGCATGCGCCATGCCCGCCACTTCGCAACCCTCACACCCCGCGCCGAACTCATCGCCGTCTGCTCGCCCGTGCAGGCCGAGCTAGACGCCGCAAAGAAGGAGTTCGGCGTACGCACATACCTCTCCTTCGACGACATGCTGGCCAAGGAGAAGACCCTCCAAGCCGTTGTTGTTGCATCCGCCACGACCGTGCATGCCGAGCAGGCTATCAAGGCCATTGAGGCTGGAAAGCATGTTCTCTGCGAGAAGCCGTTGAGTACCAGTCCCGAGGTGGTGAGTATCCATCATATACTATCTTACATATCTACAGTAAACAGAAGAAGCTAACGAAATGTCACAATCAGTCCCAATCCGTAGTCGACGCCTACCGCAAATCCCAAAAGAACCACCCAACCCAAAAAGTAATCTGCGGCTTCTCCCGCCGCTTCGACGCCTCCTACCGCGACGCCTACAGGCGCATGGCCAACGGCGACATCGGCACACCATCCGTCTTCCGCTCGCAGACCTGCGACAAGCTCGACCCCAGCGGCTTCTTCGTGGCGTATGCCGAGTTCTCCGGGGGTATCTTTGTCGACTGCTCGATTCACGATATCGACCTTGCGCTTTGGTTCTTTGGCGAGGACAGTCGTGTCAAGTCTGTTACGGCTGTTGGAATCACGGCTGTGCAGCCTGATTTGCGGAAGCATAATGACCGTGATAATGCGGTTGGGATTATTGAGTTTTATGTATGTCCAGTCCATCCTCTCCTCCCACCCCATCCCATCCTCCCCTCTCCTCACCTCTCATTCTCTATCTACATCTATATCTATTCGATGCTAACCTCGAGAAAAAGGGCGGCAAAATCGCCCAACTATACTGCTCACGTATGATGGCAGCCGGACAGATGGACTGCACAGAAGTATTCGGCACAAACGGACAAATCGCCGTGAACACACAGCCGCAATCCAACCTGGTGAACCTATTCGAGTCGACCGGAGTGCGCCGCGAGATCCCGCCTGATTACTATGGCCGATTCCGCGAGGCGTTTGTCACTGAGGCGAATGAGTTTACTGCTGCTTGTCTTGATAACCTGCCTGCGCCTATGTCGCTTGAGGGGGCTGTTGCTGCTGTGCGGATTGGGTGTGCGTTGCAGGAGAGTTTGATTTCTGGAAAGAAGATTGAGTTTGATGAGAGTGGGAAGAGGGTTGAGGTTTCTAAGCTTTGATTTAGATCTGTTAGTATTGGGTTAGAATTCTTAGCTAGAGGTGAATATAGATTGGTTTGATTAACTTGGTTTTGTATGCTGATATTGAGTAGCTGTAGTGTTGTATGCTGATATTGAGTAGCTGTAGTGTCTGCTTGATTAGTTATTTTGGGGTGTTGAGTCAATAGCCAGCCAAACGCTGGAGGCATATGCGATGTTGTATCAACTATTACGCTGTCTACATCTACAGTGGTTCAAAGATTAAGCTGAAGCGCTGAATTGACTAACACACGGACAAGCGGCGAACAACCAAATGTCCCAAGAGGTAAGGAAAAGTAACGAAATGAGCGGGTAATAGGGCACACGGAAAAGCGGCAAGACAAGATATGGCGTAGCAAAAAGTACATCACAAGAAGTGAAAAGGTCCCAGGCCGACCCTCGCAGGGTCGTATTATCAATCAATCAGAAAAAAACCATTCTTTTCGGTGCGTGGGCCCATCCAGTGAGAAAGCAGTTGCGTTAGTGGATAAGGGAGTGTGATGGACAAGTAAGGAAAAATAAAAGGGAATGAGTGGGGGTCTCAGTGTGTGTGGAAAATAGGCCAGGCAGAAACAGAGACACAGGCAGCGTGGGAGTAATAGGCATGGACATTAGCGAAGAGAGAAGCCCTTGCGTTTGCCTCCCTTCTCTTCGATGGGCCGTCCGCTTTCGAGGCGATTCTTTTTCTCCTCGAGTTCTCCGCGCTGGCGATCTAACTGATCCTTCATCTCGCGATGTCGGGCGTAGAGTTCGTCTTCGCTCTGTTTGAGCTTGCTCTCTTTTTCGGCGACCTTCTGCTGGAAGACCATCTTCATTTCGGCTTCCATCTTGGCCAGCTTCTGCTCGTGGAGGGCGCGCTCCTCCTCCTGCTTCACGGCAGGGTTGACCTCCTTGAAAACGCTGGGGTCCTGAGCAACACCCATCTGGGTGAGCTTGTCGGAACGGTAGTTCTCGTACAGGAAGTTGTTGGTGTGCTCTTTGAGCTCCTCCATGTGGGTGCGGATCAGCATCTGGCGCAGCTTGACAAAGTCGCAGTGCTCCTCATTGTCGACTTCGATGATACCCCAGGGGTAGCTACGGCCACGGACGCGGCGACCATCAGCAGTAGTAACCTCAGAGTTGGCACCGACAACGGCGAAGGGAACCTTGGACATAATCTCCTGGTTCTCGGCAATGGTCTCCTCATCGTCGAGCTCGTAGCGGGGACCCTCGAAAATCTGGATGGAGTGTTGTTCGATATCGGCAAGGATCTAGAAGAATTAGCCTCGACAATTTCAATCGGCTTGGTATCCACAACATACACGCTGCTTGAAAGCGGCAACCTCCTCGTCGGTCAAGGTATCAGCCTTGGCAATGACGGGAATGAGGTTAACCTTGGTGTGGAGACGGCGCATAACCTCAATGTCCAGGGGCTTCAGGGAGTGGCCCGTAGGCTGAATGAAGTAGACACAGGCGTGGATGCGGTTGTCGACAATGTTGCTGCGGTTGACCTTGTTCTCAGCCTCGAGATAGGTATCGTAGCGCTGCTCGATGTTCTCGACAATTGGGCGCCACGAGTCATCGTTGTTGACAAAGTCACCGAATCCGGGGGTATCGATCACGCTCAGGCGGAGGCGGACACCGTTCTCCTCAATGTCGGCGCTGGTCGACTGGATCGACACGGTCTTGGGGATGATATCGGCGTTGGGGCCAGTGCGCTCCTTAGGGGGGTAGAGTGAGGTGTTGAACAGGGTGTTCACGAGGGTGGACTTTCCGAGACCGGATTCACCTGGTTGTTTGTGAGCATGGGATGGTTCGGTTGATCGATCGTATGATTCCCCCACTTACCAACAACCATCACATTGAAGTTGAAGCCCTTGCGAACACTCTTGCGGTGCCACTGGTTGGGCAGGTTGGCAAAACCGACGTAGCCAGTAAGCTTGCGGCGAACAACGTTCTTCATGTCGGTAGCAGCCTGGGCCACGGCCTTGGGGTCGCGGGAGGTGACGGTCTGGGCATTGCCGGAACCCATTGGGTTGCTGCGCTCGACGAAAGGCGAATCCATGCTGTTGCTGGGGGTGGGCGAGTCCCGGGACGCGACCGGAGACGCGACGGGGGAACCGTTCGCAACCGGCGAAGCTTGAGAATCTATCAGCATATTGTCTGGAGGGAGCCTGTTCGGGATGGATTGTTTCTCCCGATGACGGCTCCAGCGGTAGGATATCTTACACATTGCGAGAATCTGGGGTATTAAGGAAACCGGAAACTGCGTATTAAAATCCCCTGATTGATGTCAGTCTTGAATCGTCCAATCGTCCAGTGGGGTCGAAAAGTCGCGATAGGAGAAAAAAAATCGGGGAGAATGGGAGAATTCCAGGGGGATCGTACCTGAAATCAGAAAAAGGGGGAAACAAATCAGTTAAGCGAAGGACCAAAGAAGCTCAAGAATTCAAGCGAAGGACAAAAGAGAATGAGAAGAGCAGGATGGAGGAAGAGTGACCAGGGAAAGAAAGGGGGGAGATGAGAGGTCGGGCCCAGCTATTCTGCAGTTGGTTTGGATCCGCGTCTCCCCCCCCCGTTATACATGTACAGTAAGTTACTTAGAGTAGACTGGTCTCAAATGGATTATTTTAATTGCCTTGCTTTATTTATTGTCTATTAGGTTGTTGTTGACATCTAGGACACGCTACACCGTCAATTCCTCGACATGTCGACTACAGCATGCAGGAAGCAGAAATAGGCACAGTACATGTAGTTGCATGTCCAATTGATTTCCTAGCCGTGTAGAGTACATATAGTATCCATGTGACTGAGTTGCCAGATAGCAGTTTCTCCTGAGATCAGGGGTTGAGATGGCTCCACTATTCACGTGAGATCCACCTAATCTTATACTTCGGATTTTAAGAAAAAAAAAACAAATCGGATATTTTGATGCTATACACCTACACCTACTTCTCAGTCTTGCTCTTCTTCGCTGGTCGCTGGTCTTCACCATCCGATGCATCTCCCATTTCGGCATCACTGCCACCGCTGCTCTCGTGGTCCGAGTCAAACTCCTCGGCAACATCAGAGTCAGAAGAAGCGTCAAAGTCCTCGTCGACTGACTCCTCGTCTTCATCTGCAGATCCACGGTCAGGACGGGCCTCATCATCACTGGAGCCCATCATTTCATCGTTGTCAAGAGCAGCAGCAATAAGTCCAGAAGCCTACATGTATAATTAGCACGAGTCATAAGACGGGAAGGGACAAAACGTACCTCCTCGGCCATTTCGTTCTTAATGCGAATGTTCTTGGCCTTAAAGAAGTCCTCAAGTGATTTTTGCTCCTCACTGGGAAAGTTAGCACATTGCTCGTGAGAATGATTTTGCAGTACGTACCGGTTGATGTTGCTAAACTGATGCTCGCCCAAGCCACCCTTCAGGCTGACTGTGATATCAAAGGTGCGGCTGGCGGAGACAGCTCCTCCGACACGAGACATCGTGACAATGGCGATGTTCTCCATTTGAATATAAGTCGCGGGCTTGGGGACGAACATGAGGCTCTTGTCCAAGAAGTACAGAAGACCTTCGTTGGCCTTGATTGAGCACTTGACACCATGGTGACCGTGGTGGCTGACGAAGTCCTTGGAGGGCATGATGACCTTCTTTCCGGACAGGCCGCGGAAGATCTTGGTCACGACCTGGTGAATGGGCTCTTCGTAGTGGGCCTGCAACTTGTCCTTGTACTGGTTCTGCATCAGGTCCCTATAGACTGGTTAGCGCATGTAACACAAACTGAGCAGGATACTGACTCTGTCATATTAAGTTCAAGACTGATCTCCTCATCCAGTTTCAGCTGCATGACCAGGAATGGATAACGAGTCTGACCCTGGCGCAGAGGAGGATCAAGGCCGAGCACAATGAGTGTGTGGGTATCATCGTTCTTCGGGAGGAGGAAGAACTTCTTAATGGCCGAGTATTGAATCTTGTAGTCGTATGTCTTGCCGCGTAGCCGGAAGGACGATTCGTACATGTCGATATCGAAACGACCTCTGGGGGTGAGGTGCAGAACATCCAGGAAGGTAGCAAAGGTATCTCCCGCGACGTCACCAATCTCAGCCTTGTCCATAAGAGTTTCGTAGAAGAGGTTGGCAGCGTTCTGCTCCTCAACATCTTCGTCGTTCTCTTCTTCTTCGCCCTCGGCGCCCTCGGTCTTCTCTTTCTTCACAGCCGTTCCGGGAATGTAGAACCGCATCTCAACCAACTCATCAGGACCCGCAGCGGCCTTGCGGCCCCGGTTCTTTGTGCTTCCAGGCTTCTCGGCAGCATCAGCTCCTTCACCCGCGCCAAGCGCGAATTCAATGGCGACCTCATTTCTTCCGGCCAAGTTGGTGTTTGAGATTTCGGAGTAGGGGACTTCGAAGGCGGGTCGGTTTTGCACGTTAAAGGCAAGCTCTGCTTTTGTGAACTCCGCTTTACCCCAGTTCCATCCTCGGATTGCGTGCTCGCGAGTCTCCACGTTAATACCATACCAGACCTTGAAGGCCTTGCCTACACGGTCAAAGTCCTTTCGGGCAGTCAGTCACCTAGTTAATGGACCCCGAATGGTCAGTGGGACATACCTCTTGGTCGAAACCATCTAGCTGGATGACTCCTGATGATCGCGATAGGATCTTCAGCTCGAAACCTTTCGCCGCGCGACTCCAGTGAGCTGCGCCAATGTTGTTGCTGTCGAGAGTGAAAGTATCACCCCCGCCGGAAGGACGCCACCCCAGACCACTGTCGGCAAGCTTGCATTTTCCAGGCAGCTTGGAAAGGTCAAGGTAGATGTTATCGAAGCTCTCCCTGTGGAATGGTCAGTGTCGGCCAAGAAGCAAGACTCCTGCGCAAGGATCTTACATGATGGAGGTTGCGGATTTCGTGAAGTCGCGTCAGTCGAATTAATAAAATACAGGTATGATGGGTAAAATAGTCAGGAAATGCGATGAGAATGGGTAGTGGAGGATGAGAGAGAGCTGGGTTGAAAGCTTTAAGATTTCAGTTTCTGGAGTTCGCGTTGCGGCGCGCCGTAGGGAGGCGGCCACTTCAGGCCAGAAAGGGTTTAGTTCTGCAGCCTGAGGCAACAACATGTATGTCCGCCTTGAAGCTCTGTTTTATCTCATTGTTGTGGGGGAAAAGTGAATACTAAGCTGTTATCATCTTAAAATTACCGTATATTTTAGTAAGAGATCTCATTTGAATACCGACATCTTTGGGGTTGGGTGTGATCATCATGTTGACTTAGCACAAATATACAAACAGTAGGCAATCGAGATTCCAAACGACAATTCCTAATACTTTATATCCCGACCATGGTTAAAGGCCCAGTGATAGCTGTCCAAAAACGAAATACTATCATCTGGCCGATCAAGTACCTTGCCAACGCTCAGATCATGCATTGCGGTGTTGCTGCTGACACAGCTTTCTCGACAAAACAAGAAATCCTCTGGTTCTTACGTTGGACCTCGGGGATCAGAATGAACAAAGAAAAACTGTTGCTACCTAGATGCTTGTGCATATGCATATAGCATAAATCCAGCCAATCATGAGCATATATAACTCGGGAATTGGAACTGTACGGTGAGATGGTAAGTTATATGTCCAAGGATAAGCCACAATCTAGCCGGCATGTGGGTTTTGAACAGACCCAATCAAGAACCACGCCCCAGAAGAGTGCGTGTGTATTGCGCAAACTGAATGAGATCGTGGGACTCAGTTCTATATTAAGCGAAACGAACCTGGGGCTGGATCAAGTTGGGTCAAGTCTGAGACAGATCCACATGATGTGTTAACGCAACGTTTGAGGTGGCGATGGTTTAATAGATCTGATACTGTAGATGTACAGGAGATGTACAGGAGATGTCAATAATATGCTACATGTATGATAACATAGCATAGATAATCAAGGCTGGGATAGCATGACTTCACAGGGGAGAATGGCAGTGTTGATACCACGTCATTACCGGCAAATTAGTACTGTATTGTAGATCCTCATTCTACTCCGTGTCCCCTGTCCTGGTAGGATTGGGATTGGGTGAAATGGCAATTGGCAGTGTTAAATGCAAGTTTGTTTCTCAGTTTCTGTTTCCCCCCAACTCATATCAACAGTTCTATACTTGAACACAACAATTCCAAGGTTGATAACGGTGGACTGATAGAGCACCGCCCACGGTTCATAGGTCTCCACCCACGGTAGACAGACAACACGCAGCTCTGATTGGCTACAGCGCGTACACTAGCGTGGGTTCAGCCGGGAATCCCGTAAAATTGGTAAGTTTGAGTAAGTTTGGGTAATTGAAGTGTTTCATTTCACAAAAACAACGGCCCCCCTGGGTCTCTTCTTCTCTTCACCTCTAGTCATTCGTTGATTCCCTCGGGCAGAGAGACTTCGGTCTCAATACATTCCTTTACATTCCTTTGGATCTTTTTTATGCCACATTCTTTACATTCCTTTCTTTCCACGCGTTGCGGCCTGACGGCCCTGGATTCTTAATCCCTGCCCTTTCCACACTCGCTTCAACCATTTCAACTAGACTACACTTTTGCCCGTCGTCGCTCCCACAATGAGGTTCTCTTCATTGTTTGGGCCGGCGACTGGCTTGCTTCTTGCGGGCTTACCAACCCTCTTCGCTCTGTCATTCGAGTCGGTATCTGTTCCAGAACTAGACCTAACCTCGCTGGGACGGGTGTCAATCACCGGTGACTTCGACGGCGTCTCGCTCTACCAGTACAAGGAACAGTCCGAATCAATCCCTCAAAATGGCTCGCAATCTCTTCTGACTCCGTTACCGAACGGCATCCTCACAAACCTCGAATCATCCGACGCGCATATCTTGGCTATGTGCCCCTTTACGCAAAAAGATGGAACTTTCGCGGGTATTTTCGTCGGTGGTAACTTCACCAGCTTGGGCGGAGTTGAGTCGCCCGGTGCTGCGCTTTTCAATCCCAATACCAGCAAGATCACTGCGCTGCCAGGCCTTTCGGGCTCGGTACAGGCCGTGATTTGTGACCAGAGCACCAATCACGTTTACGTCGGAGGAAACTTTACATACGAAAACACAACAAACGCTGTTGCTTGGGCACCTGGCGACGGCTGGAAGGATCTATCGTTCAATGGTCTGAATGGGCCAGTCAAGTCGATCTTGAAGGCGGATAACGGTCACATCATCTTCGGAGGATCGTTTGATTCCCTCGGCAACAGTACCAGCTCATCAAACGAACGGCAAATTCTCAACCTGCAAAATGCGACCATCACCTCCGACACAGATTCATCCTTGAGTGGCTACTCCGATCCCCGCAATATCATCTGTTCGACAAGTGGAAAGGCTGCCAAGGGCAGCACCTATCTGCTTCATGACTATGCACCTGGATTCTGGAGAGCAGACCTTGGATTTGACTTTTTCCCGACCAAAATTCGCCTATACAACACTCATCTGGATGGACGTGGTACTAAGGATTTCTTGCTCCGAGCCCTCCCCGACAATGGTATCATGAACCTGACTTACACCGACGAGTCAGGCAACAAGGCCAGTTGTGACTCTTCCTGCCCGCTTTCCAGCAGCACTACCGAGAAATACCGTGAATTCACCATGGTGAACCCTGTTGGTATGCGGGGCCTCCAGATCGAAATCCTGGATTGGTATGGACAGGGAGCCGGTCTGAACGGCATTGAAGTCTTCCAGGATCAGATCCTGACATATGCCGTTGACCAATACAACGAACCGACCTGCGCAGGCATCGAATACCCAGCCAAGTCAACACGTACCGGTTCATGGGATGTCGAATCTGGGTATGTGTCCGCAAAGGTGACCGACTCTGATGCCTCCTCTACTACTGTCACCTTCCAGCCTGATATCAAAAAATCCGGCAACTACACCATTAAGGTCTACACGCCCGGTTGTACCCAGGACGACAGCTGCAGCTCCAGAGGAATTGTCAATGTTACGGCCACTCTTTCAAGCGGCTCTGATTCCGACCAACCTGATCCTGCCTACTTCTATCAGACCAACAATGACGACAAGTATGACACATTCTACACTGGTTACGTCGACGCAAGCAGCGACTCTTTCCGACCAGAAGTCACTATCAAGGCCAAGGATGGTCAAGGAGATATCACCATTGTGGCATCGCGCGTCCGCTTCGAGTTATTGTCAAGCACCGGTGGCCTCAATGGGCTGTATGACTATGACCCGACCTCCAAGACAGATACCACCGATCTCACAAAGTCAGACATCAACAAGGCGGGTACTTCCCTTGATCATGATGCCTTGGTATCATGCATTGAGGAGTATGACGGTGTGACCTACATTGCCGGCAATTTTTCTGACAGCAACATCCACCACATCGCGTCCATTACAGATGGAAACGTCACAGCAATGTCTGGCTCTGGCTTGAACTCCCCAGTGCTGGCAATGGCTACTCTTGATAAGACTCTGTATGTCGGAGGCCGCTTCACTGATACCTCAGATGGAGGAGAAGACGGTCTCGAGCACGTAGCATCTTACTCTTTCTCCTCCAAGAAGTGGTCCGCCCTGGGTGCCGGTTTGAACGGTCCTGTTACCTCAATTTGGCCCGTTGAACTGAACGCATCAAGTTCGATCAATGAGACTATTGTCGCTGTGAGCGGTGACTTTGACCAAATCATTGCGTCAAATGGAAACCCCGCGGTCTTCGTGGCTGGTTTCGCCATCTGGGTCCCCTCCAAAAGGGACTGGCTCCAGAACCTTAATGTCACCCAGATGCAGTTCGGTGGTCAGTTGTCGGCCTTTGCTTCGCACAACGACACGCTCATTCTGGCTGGCAGCCTCTCTACCGACGGTACCACTGCTGGTAGTGCAGTGTCGCTCCTGGAATCCGATGGCGCCCAACTCATCCCTCTTTCAATGAAGATTGACCATCGAATCTCGAGTACCGGTCTGTACTTCGGTGCATATGATACCGGTGATGACCGCAACCTCAGCATCTACGGTGGACATTTCAGCGCTACTGGTAGCAATGGATCGACCATTCAGAACGTTGCCATCTTGAACGGTACCGATGAGACCATCTCAGGCCTACCGTCAGGTATCGACAGCAACTCAACGATCGCTTCCATGCTCGTGTACAACAACACCCTCTATGCAGGTGGAAACTTGACCGGCAAAATTGGCGACGAGACCTTGAGTGGATTTGTGATCTATGACCTCAGCAATAACAAATTTGCATCGAGACAATCCTCCGTTGAAGGCTCGAATGTTACGGTCAACTCCATCGTCAACCGGCCCAGCTCATCTGAAGTCTGGATTGGAGGCAAATTCGAACAGGTCGGGACATTCCCTTGCCCCTCTGTCTGTTACTTCGATTCGACCAGCGGCGAATGGGGCCGACCGGGTGTGTCTCTCGATGGCACCGTGACGGACCTCCAATGGGCAAGCAAAACCAAGCTCATGGCCGTGGGTGACCTCCTGGTGGAAGGCAACAAAACCTCAATTGCTACCTACGACACCAAGGCCCAAGCATGGACGTCTTTAACTGGTGCATCTCAGTCCGACCTTCCTGGAAACATCTCTGCGTTCACCCCCGCCAGTGAAGACCTGTCAAAGTTCTGGGTCGGAGGTACTGCCAGCAATGGTTCAGCCTTCTTCTTGAGCTATGATGGTTCTAAATTCCACTCTCCTGGTGATCTTTTCTCCCAGGGCTCGGTCATCCTTGGTCTGGAGTTGCTTCCCGTCACCAAGGATCATTCAGAGGCCTCTTTATTGAACAACTACCAGACGCTGCTTATTATGGGCTCCCTTGTGATCCCAGACTTTGGAAATGCATCCGCAGCACTCTACAATGGAACCGCTATCACGCCCTTCATCCTTTCCTCGAAGTCTGATGGGCAGTCTGGTAGCATGTCAAGGTTCATCTCCGAGAACAAGAACACCTACACCAGTAACACGAAGCACCACTCCAATGGTATCGCCGTCCTGGTGGCCTTCTGCTGTGCCCTTGGCTGCGTCTTCCTCATCGTCCTGGCCGGTGTCATCCTGAACAAGGTGCAGCGCCGCCGCCAGGGCTACGCAGCTGCTCCCCAAACCTTTGGTACCGACCGACCATCCGATATGCAGCGTCTTCCCCCAGAGTATCTCTTCAACTCGCTGCGACAGCCCAACCCCAGCGCCCCAGTCCTTTAATGCCCCTTCCCCCAAAAACACTTACACCTCTGATCGTTTTCAAGGTTGGCGTTTTTGTTTTGTTTTTATCGAAAGCAACGTTGCTATACCCAGCTCTCATTAATGTTTTATTCTGTTCGCTTATGTTCTCGCACCGGCAATCACGCGATCTCATCATCTTCTTTTTTTTTTCTGGCACATGTGGCCGATACAGTCTCTGACAGTTCCCTTGTGAATATGCGTCTGATTTGATGTACCATATGCCGATTTTTTGTCACCTGGATGTATGTCGCGAGGGACATTGGAGAGGCATGTAGATAGCCACGCTTGCGTGGACAATGACACGATTAATACAATAAATACCCTTTTGTCGCGAAATTCTTCAGAGATCCTTCATAGTGAACTACAGTGTACAACAATAGAATCGGACATTTCTCCGTGTAAATCCGCGAATCCTTGGGGGGCCTCAGGAACAATTCTGTGGGGGCCGTTCCCCAGGTCACCTGCCCTCCCCCCCCCACAAGTCGATCTCCAGGTTTTTGTTCTCCCCATCTTCCCTTCGAATGTTGCTCCGTCGCATTCATACCATTTCGGTATGAGATCAAGAACTGGATGGTGAGTTCGAGCCAAAACGTACAGTACTCAATACTAACGAATACAGCTTAACGTGTCGAACTCGAAAGCTGAAATGTAGGACCCATCATCTTTTGCGCCCCATCTCCCATGTTTCCCTTTGAACCCCCGACTAAATCATCGCTAGGCGACGAGCAAAAGCCCGAATGTTCCCAGTGTCGCAAGGGCGGCCGAGAATGTCGCCCGAGCGAGGGTGTCGTTTTCCGCCACCAGCAGAACGCGTCGATGAACCGGAGTTCTGATCAGTCACCAGAAGGTCGCGGTAGTCTGAACGGGTTCTATTCGTATAAGAACACGTTTGACAAGGATAGTGTGTGGCTGGATGTTCCAAAGCATGGTAAGAAACCAGGAGACCGATTGTTTTGGACAAGTTCTGGATGGGTGCTCATCTTATACCCTTGCAGACATCTTTGTCGATAACTCCGATCCATACGCCGACGACCTCGAAGCATGGTCGAGCATCGTCGCCCAAAGAGCGACCTG
>ERZ1673737.2134-NODE-2134-length-17151-cov-3.897871_pt1 | contig 17151 bp, 15 predicted proteins | sample MGYA00580211_ERZ1673737 | MGnify/ENA primary metagenome ERZ1673737 (study PRJEB41218, sample SAMN15661789) | gut metagenome | host: Homo sapiens | place: Canada: London | collected 2015-08-20/2019-03-30 | study: EMG produced TPA metagenomics assembly of... | reverse complement strand
CCTCTCCTTCTTCCTCTCTCTATCCCTCATCACGCAGTTCTCTGTCCCGTAAGTCAATCCTCCCTCTTCTCCTATCCCATCTCCTATCCCACCTGCCCAGATGTATCTATAAGCGGGTATCTTTTCCACTGTTTCATCATTGGCCTACCCCTGTCCACATTCCCTTCTGTGACATAATTTGTCGGCTATCGCGAGACTCTCATACCTGGAACACGTGTGGCATTCCTATTCCATTCCCATGCTGATCCGCTTGCAGGCCAATCATCGGACTCCGACCGGCCCTTGACATTCCGACCAAGAGAGCATCTTGAGAGTCTGATCGTAAAGCACGGTTACCCCACACCCGTGTCGCTCTCATCCCTAAGGGATTTGACGGCTACTTCATCTACTTATACTCCCCCTTCGCCCCGTCGTCCATACCATCCGGACGCCATTCCGATCGACACCTTTGAGTCACTCTCCCTGTCTTCAGCCACAAGACCCATTCCCATTCCAAGAAGATCAAGTTCAATCTACGAAGAAGACTTGCCTGTCACACCGCTGACCGGCCGTTTCGACCACGACGACTACTTCGACGATTGGGAACGCGCGTCTCAATCCGCGAGGTCCCGGCATATCCTTTCACCAATCCAGTCAAACCGTCCCGGCCGTTATTCATCCAGGCTCCCACCACCAAGGACAAGGATGCGGTCTGATAGCTCGCCCTTCTACTCCCCGGTTGCTTCTCCTGTCATGTCTCCACAACGCTCAACGTCGCCTCAACCCCCTCGTTCTCGAACCCAGAACACAGCCAAGCCAAAGCCCATGCAGGGCTTCCATCTCGGCAACTTGCCCCGATTCCATCCTGCTGTTTACCAGCCCAATGCCACTACGCCCACCACGGGACCTCCTTCTCCACGGCAATCCCGGCAACCCACTTACCGTACTTCTGCCAGCTCACGGGACATGATTTGGCAGTACCGCGAGTTCATGGAGAATACCCATCAAGGTCCCTCGGCGCCCCGTCTGGATCCGTTGGTTAGTCCTGGCCCCGTCACTCCACTGGCATTGGAGGCAGGTGACTACCTCACCAGTGGCTCGGTGAACAACACATCCGAGCGGACCCCGCGAGATGTCCCAAAAAACTCCGGACCCCCGCCTGAGCTTGTTGAGAAATTGATTGCCTACGAAGAGAAGGCTCAAAAGGCTCGCAAGGCTGCCAAGGGCCGTTGATGCGTCGGTTCCACCGTCTCATCTCTCACCGCTCCTGCATCAAAAATGGTGTTATGTTTTCTATATTTTATTGTGTTTCTATATTTTATTGTGCTTCTTATTTTTTTTTTTCCCCCTAGTGGGATTCATGCATAAGACCCATATTTGCTGCAACTTTTCGGTGTTTGGGCATCAAAATGAGCTTCGAAACTCATACAAGACTGTCGATCCAGTATACATGGGATTGTTTTTCTGATTTATCTTGCGCGATCATTGTTTTAAATGACCAACGTCCTCTGCTTTAGCTCACGTTGATCTTGCATCACGATGTCATGTATCTACAAATTTATACCCCGCTCCAGTCCTGCTTTTGGACTAGCTTTTTCCATCAATTGATCATCTATCATCTATACTCGATGGTGAGGTTTGACCTCCACTAGTAACCTGCACCTATCATAACCCAACTCTTATATCTGAGGTCATTCAATAATAATTATAGGGTCCAAACACCGAGTCCAAACGGATAACCCCGGATAAAAACACCCACCAAACTAGGGCTAAGATGTCGTCAAAGCATCAGATCGCCGCCTGAGGCACCGACCCCGGAGCTACACCAACCCTCCCCGAGATGAATCTGCGGGGCCCAAAAGAATCATTAAAACGAACCTCTCCCTTTCCCACTCTCCAATCCTCCTCAATTACCCCATTTCAACCTTATTTACACCCTCCATACTCCGGAAAACCCCCATCCACCCCAAAGAGCCACTACAAAGAGCCCACCCCCTTGTCAACAACCCCGGACTCACTATCCTTATCGGCATCCGTCGCCACCTTGATCGCCGCGCGCACGAGCACTCCGCCATTTCAAGGCCTATTCTGACGCATTGGCACATCTGGGACCCGAGGTCGTGGGGCTATCGCTTCCACCATGTCATCGGCGCCGGCGCCTTTGCCCGTTTCAGCTCCGTCAAATACGGCGGATACCGCGCCTGTTAATGCACAGACTCCCAAATCGAATTACAAGGGTTTTGTTGCCGGTGTCTTTTCGGGTATTGCGAAGTTGAGTGGTAGGTTCTCTTTCCCTCTTGATTTGATTGCTTGGAACTTGTGCTGATCGGCGCGCTTTTGCTTTTTTTAGTTGGTCATCCGTACGTACATCTACTTCGCGTCGTTTACCCTCAGATCTCTTTTCCTTGCCTGGGGAATTTGACTTGACTTGATTTGACTTGGATCGCTGGTTAACCTCGATGCGCGCAGATTCGATACTGTCAAGGTCCGACTACAAACGAGTAAAGATGCCCAGTTCCGTGGGCCGTTGCATTGTACGCTGCAGACGGTGCGGAAGGAGGGTGTGAAGGGGTTGTATAAGGGTGCTACGCCGCCGCTGGTCGGTTGGATGGTCATGGATTCTGTGTAAGTGGTTCTCCCCCTGTTGACGTCGCATAGTCGCATATTGCCCTGGCGAGCAGCGCTTGAGTGTGACTATGACTATGACTTGCTCATGGATGGCAACTAACGCTATGCGACTACAGCATGTTGGGTTCTTTGACCCTATACCGCCGATTACTTCTCGAAAACGTTTTCTCTAAGCCTCATATCCGCCCTTACCTCCCTTTCCCGAGCTTCCAGCCCGACCTTGCTACACTCCCAAGTTTCGGACATGGCATTGCTGGTATTATGGCCGGCACGACGGTCAGCTTTATTGCTGCTCCCGTTGAACATATCAAGGCTAGGCTGCAAGTCCAGTACGCCGCCGACAAGTCAAAGCGCATGTATAGCGGGCCGATTGACTGTCTCCGCAAGATGGTACGTCAAGCAGAACCCACACCTCGATTTAAAGACATGCAAACTAACACATAAATAGCTTCGCACACATGGCATAAGCGGCGTCTACCGCGGCCTCTGGGCAACAATCCTCTTCCGTGGCTTCTTCTTCTTCTGGTGGGGATCTTACGACGTCCTAACCCGCTACTTCAAGCAATCAACCTCAATGTCCGCGCCCGCAATCAATTTCTGGGCTGGCGGTATCTCCGCTCAGATCTTCTGGCTCACTTCCTACCCGTCAGACGTCGTTAAGCAGCGCCTCATGGTTGACCCGATGGGTGGAGCGCTGAATGACGGCGAACGCCGCTTCCGCGGATGGAAGGACGCTGCTAGGGCTGTGTGGCGTGAGCGTGGGTTGAAGGGGTACTGGCGGGGCTTTGTGCCGTGCTTCCTTAGGGCGTTCCCGGCGAATGCGATGGCTTTGGTTGCATTCGAGGGTGTAATGCGAACCTTGCCCTAATTTTTATATGACGCGCCATTGGGCGCGAATATGATCTTGTACATACATCTAGGTTCGTTTATCGCATAGACTTATATACATACCAGAATATTGTATCATGGATTCTTTCTTGGAAAAAGTTAGTTTGCTAGACAGAAGTTGCGATAGGTGGGTCTTGATGCTCAGGAATGTCCTGACAGGCCGCATTCGGCGATGCAGGGCGAGACCATCATTGAGGTATCCCGCGATAACACGTAGGAGGTAGAAAGTCCGAACGAATTGAGATTCGCAATTGGGCCATGCAATTGAGATGAGATAGTGGAGTGACATGAGAACCCACGTCTCTTTCCGGAACTGCAATGGAATAAAATTGAACTACAGCCTAACACCATTTCTCCAATCTCTTCCTTACCAAAAGAACAGAGGACAGAACTACTCAGTAGTTCTCATCTCGGAGGGTAGATTGGTGTACGTGAATGCCTGAGGCAACCAGGTGATCTCCAACGGTGTCACGAAATCACCAGACAACAACACATCTCGACAAACCCTCAAACCCACCAAAACGGCAATGGCCGTCGCACGCTCGATGCGCCGCACGAGCCCAATCAGCCTCCTGCTGGCAGCACTCCTAGCATTCGGCTTCATCTGCTTCATGCTCAATCCCACGAGACCCTCCGCATCCACATCCGCATCCGCCGCATCCTCACAACAACGACAAGAAAACGCCGCCGAACACCCCCTCTCTCCACCCACGAAACCCTTTTTCAAATCCCCAGCCATCCGCAGCGATGGCCACCAAGCCGCACCCCCAGTCGTGCACTACAACCTCAACAGCCTAACCAGCACGGCGAATTCCGTCGCCAACGGCGAGCGGGTCCTGATCCTCACCCCGCTAGCCCGCTTTTATCAAGGGTACTGGGATAACCTGGAGAAACTGAGCTATCCCCACGAGTTGATCTCGCTGGGCTTTATAGCCCCGAAAACGACCGAGGGCAATGCTGCTGTCGCCGCGCTGGAGAAGGCTATCGCGAAGACCCAGTCTGGGCCTATTGATAGTCGGTTCGCGAGTATCAGTATCCTGCGCCAGGATTTCGAACCACCACTCACATCCCAGAATGAAAAGGAACGGCATAAACTTGGCGCGCAGAAGGAGCGTCGTGAGTCGATGAGTCGGGCGCGGAATAGTCTCGTCTTTACAACACTCGGTCCGGCCACTTCTTGGGTTCTCTGGCTAGACGCCGATATCGTCGAGACGCCTGCCTCTCTCATCCAAGATTTGACGAGCTTCGATCAACCCGTCATTGTGCCGAATTGTTTCCAGCGGTATTACGACTCCTCGAAGCGGAAGTGGGATATACGGCCGTACGACTTTAACTCGTGGGTTGATAGTGAGCAAGCGCAGAACCTCGCTGCGCAAATGGGCCCTGATGAGATTTTGCTGGAGGGGTATGCGGAGATCCCGACGTATCGCACGTTGATGGCTTACCTGCCTGATTTCAAGAAGCTTAATCCCAATAAGATGCTTGCGCTTGATGGGGTTGGGGGCACGGCGCTACTGGTTAAGGCTGATGTGCACCGGGATGGGGCAATGTTCCCTGCTTTCCCTTTCTTTCATCTTGTTGAAACCGAGGGCTTTGCGAAGATGGTTAAGAGGTTGGGGTATGAGATTATTGGGTTGCCGGATTACTTTGTATGTGCTTGCTCTTACTCCTCTCCCCTTTTTGCCTTTCCGTCCGATGAGCTGGTTTTGCTAACATGGTGCTCTCTAGGTTTACCATTATAACGAGTAAAATGATGGGATAATCTTCCGTCCGGTTATCGTGAAGTCCTTGCTTTACTCTTCTGCATTTACGTCGCGCTGTGCGCTTCTCGGTCTCTCATTTCATCTCATCTCTCTATCCCTCCTCATTTGAGACGAGAATTCATTAGCAACTCATCTTGGCGTTCGTGCTTCATGGGGGTTTCTATCTTCTTTCATACGTGCTACTTTGGAGTGTTTCCAAAGTAACCAGATTGCCATTGCATTCTTCCATGTATTACTAAAGAACATGATTGGGTATTTGTTTGGCGAGGGTAGCTACTAGTCGAGTTCTATGGGGGCGTTGCTGGCTTGTTGATTCTTGTGCATTTTTTGGGGGTTCTAATGTGGCTTACTGTATTGCCATTTCCAATTCATCATCACCTTATTTGTTCGGTTAGATCATAGATTAATAGATTCTTATTCTTAAGCCTCCTGATACTCGAAGACTATGGATACACTGTATACCAGACGGGAAAGTAGGGCTTAGGGTCTCGGATAGACAGTCTTCCGAGACAGCACGTGATACAGATACAACGATGTGTATTGCCGGCCAACTCTATAGGCCGGCGCAGACATGCAGAACATACAATCACCTGGAACGTGGGTCGATACCCGGGCAAACTATATCAAGTTATACTTTCGACTATACGGCTATCCGGATATACAACTAATTCACATATACACACCCCAGTCCCTGTATATTCAGACCTAGAACAACCAATACCCGCGTAATCGCAATACCACTCGGCAACGTCAGCTTCCTTGAGTGGTCCGATGTTCCACGGTGCCGCTCGGTACCCCAGGAAAATGTGGCGCCCCCCAATCAACTTACTCCAATATGGACAACAACGTGTCCAACAGAGACGGAAGGCGGGTAAGAAGCCTCCCGTCGCCTAAAGTAAATCGAGCAAATGAAGAATATTTAAACTCAGTAACCCAGATTTCAGTCGTAGACTTCCAACCCTAACCTCTCTCTGTCTCTCTCTGTGTGTGTCCCTCTCTTACTGGAGTACCCCAAAATCAGAATCAAATGCCCGACCAAATCCTCAAAGGGAAAACATGCCTCATCACCGGCGGCGCCGGCGGTCTAGGCAAAGCAATCGCAAGCCAATTCCTCGAAGCAGGCGCCAACGTCGTAATCTGTGATATCAACGACGAGCGCCTCCAACAGACCTCAACTGAATTATCACCCAAGGGCCCCCTGAAGGCTATCAAGACAGATATCACCAACACTAGCGAAGTAGAAGCTCTATTCGAAACCCTCATCGGCGCATTCGGCAAAATCGATGTCCTGGTCAACAACGCCGGGATCATGGACCACTTCGATCCTATCGGCGATCTGGATATGGAGCTTTGGGACCGTGTCATGACGCTTAACCTTACTGCTCCGGCTTTGTTGAGCAAATTTGCCATCCGCAATATGTTGCTGCAGGAAAATGTTGATGGAAGGATTATTAATATTGTTTCTGTTGCTGGAAAGGCTGGGTGGGCTAGTGGTATGCATTCCTTCTCTTTTTCCAGTTGAAGTTTCCACTGGGGATGGACAGATCTAGAGAACTTGAAACTGATTATACATACTATCTTCCAGGCGCGGCTTACACAGCCAGCAAACATGGTCTCGTTGGCTTAACCAAGAACACTGCCGCCTTTTATGGGACCAAGGGGATCAAGTGTAATGCGTTGATGATGGGTGGTATGAATACCAACATCGTTGATGCGTTCAAGACTGGTATGCATATGGAAGGGTATCAGAAGATGACATCGATTCTGGAGTCGATTCAGGCTCCCCATATTGATGTTGATGAGGTTGCGGGTTTCTGTGTTAATATGACTTATGGAAAGGGAGCTGGCCAGATTAACGGGGCGACTATCGCTATTGATAATGGGTGGACTTCTGTTGTTGGATAAGAGGGCTACATGTATATGGGTGGTTTTCTTTATAGCGATGCTTCTATATTTCCTCAATATACCTGTATTTACTGCAAAGCTCCGAACAGAAGAAGAAACTAACCCATTTCCAACCGTTCTCTAAACACATCTAATTTACCAACGGATTCGGCTTAGGAGGCGCCTCCTCCCACCTCTCCACACCCTCCGGAATATCAACAATGGCCTCCTGACACCAAATATGAACAGCAGACCTCAATAGCTCTCTATCAAGATCCTCCAAACAACCGCCTTTGACATTGGTAATGGCCGAAAAATGCGGCTGTTCACCGGCTGCAGGCACGGAATCCCGGAAGCGATGGAAAAGCCGCGAACCACAATTCTTGCAGAAAATGCACTCCATGTCACGGCCCTTGAGCGTGACACGGGTATAGCTGCTCACCAACTCCGAATGCGATGCTGGGAGCTCGAAATAAGGGAATGTTGCCGTGATGCCGAAGGCTGAGGAGCTTTGGTGTTGGCATTCTGTGCAGTGGCAGATCCATAGTTTTAGGGGTTTGTCTGTTGGGGTTGTGAATTGGATTTTGCTGCATTGGCAGCGGGCTTTCATTCCCATTTTGGTGTTGGTGGTGGTACTGGTGTCAGGGAATGTAATGGCTTGGGGGCTGTGGTGGAGGTCAGATCATTTAAGGTTGGTGGGGTTAAGAGGGGAGACATACGTGCGTTTGAAGGCGAGCACGGGTCTCGTGACTGTTCAGATAACGGAGAACTGGAAGGTTAGATTGTTTTATGCGAAGCAACACGTACGTAGTTTGATTCCTCTTAGATTTAACACATAGTGGACTTCATTTGTTTTCCAGATTGCGCAATCGACGAACCCCCCGCTATAATGATACAAACAGCTACAATTACTTGTCACACGCAATAGTTTACTAAAAGAGATTGGATATTTAGGCTAGCGCGAGCAATATAGATCGTGATGCAGACAGAGTACACAACTGGCCTAATGCACGGTCCTAAGCTTATATCCACCAAGGTATCCCAGACCCTATAAGTTACAGGCAATTCTCAAAAACCAACAGAAACCTCAACCCCCCTCAAAGTCCGATGCGTCTCAAACCCAACCTGCCCAACACAATCCCCATACTCATAAGCATCCTTCAAAGCCCCAACCCTCCCGGGAGAAACCGGCTTCCCAAAAGTAACCGCACTCCTAGGCAAATCCCTACAAGAATGCCCACCAGCAGCATTCCAAGGATAATACTCCACGAAACCCATCTGATCCCCCACAATACCACCAGACCCCTCAGGAAGCGTATAAGAGCCAACGCGAGTCTCATTCCCGCTAACAGCATCAATCAATGTACCCGTCCACGTCGTGCCGGCTGTATTATTCACATGTAGCAGATAAGTGTGCGCATACGAGCCCTCGATGTCGATTGCACAGCTTACGCCGGCGCCGCCGTCTGCGCCGTCGCTGCAGTTTGGATCTGTTGAGGTTGTTCCAGCTATGAAGCTGGAGAAGGCAGCGTGGAGTTTCTGTTTGGAGTTGGTGTCGGGACGCGGTTGGAGGCCTGTGTAGCCTACGTCTTTTTGGTTCTTGAAGTTGTATTGTTGGGCGAAGTAGAAGCCGCTTTCGTGGCTTGCGTTCGCTTTGTTCATTGGGAAGGCTATCTCCTGGAGGGCTTTGCTGCTGTTGTTTACGTTCCAGCTGATGCCGACTAGGGCTTGGGTTGGTTGGAGGAGAAGGGCGAGAGTTGGGATGATTGTGGTAGAGAGCTTCATTTTGGGTGTCTTGTTGGGTTTATTCTCTGGGGTTGATGGTTTGATGGTTTGATGGGTAGACTTAGGTGTGATTTTGTGGCCCTTTATAGTGATGTTGAGGTTGCATTCATAGCCATGGATGTATATATAGTTTGGTAGTTGTGGTGCTTTATCAAGACGAAACATGGCGGCGTTTCAGTACACATGCTGTTCTGCAAACTTTACTATTGATCGGATTGTAGTAAGATTGGAGCTTCGTTTTGAGCTACCAATTCTGGCATTCGATTCCTCAAATTGAGTGCTAGGTCGGAGTATGAATGTTGTCCGATTCTGACGTCCTATACGCTGGTGGTAGGGTTTGAAGTTATTTTGAGCAGACACAACAGCACAAAGTCATCAAATTGATCACTATGAAGGCATTAAAATGACACTCTTCCTACCTACTTGTCAATACGCTCTGTAATACATCCATCGATCCTGATCACGGTCTGGCTATCAATCGATGCTAGGTTATTATATCCAACTAAAGAGGGAGATGGGCCCCAACGTCGGGATATACCAATTGAAACCGACTATTTCGTAAGGCCATCATTGACTGGCATGGTCAGGGGTACGACGATCCCCGCGACCAACCGATGACAGCTGCAGGGCGTGTTACAGGGGTAACGAGATCTTTCGATGTCTCTATTTTTCTCAACCATGACCACTGACACAGACACTGACACCTGCATGGACACAAACACCCATAAGATCGGCAAGATCTTCTGCGCCAGGGTCAGTCAATTAGACGGGGTTGTCAGTGGAGCCGCTGCCGCGTGAAGCGGGTGTGTCGAGGTAGTTGACCCGACTCATTCAAGAACATTTCTAAAACTGTGGATTTGGATCCAAATAAAATTTGCTAATCTAGGCTCTGTCGATGAAGCTTGGTCCTAAGATAGAATACATGTATACTAGCACGGCGATTAGACAGAGAGTACTACTAAAGTCCAGCACCAATAACGAAACCCACGCGGAGGAGAAAAGATTTCAGAATATGAGATTTTCACCAGAGCAACTGGTCTTCGTTTCGCCCACTGAGAGCTGAATATCGCAATCTGCTCCTAAAATACGGTATACACAACCCTGCGATTGACCCACATGAGGTGTTTGACATCGACAAACATCGCATCTCCATCCGAGAATAGACACAGTATCTCCAATTCCTAGATGTGACCATTTTCAGCTCAAGTTAAGCGAACTTGTTCTGGCAAGCGATGTAACTTGGCAGGGGTGATCTTTAGGTTAGTCCCCGCATTTAACATAACTTCACGTTTCATAGTTCTAGCCGATCTGGGTCTGTGTCATTTAGATTAAATCTTGGATTTGTCTGAGGTATACTATATATAAGTTCTCGCTTGGATGAATGTACGAGTGTAATCGTACGCAGTACTCGCAGGAGTGAACCATGTGTATAAGCAAGCTGTATATAATTTGATGTTGTAGACACATGGGAAATCGAGACATCCAGGTCCAATGAAAAGGTCACTATGTCCTCCCAAAACCTCTACTGCACTTAATGACAACAATGGTCTGCATACAAGGAAGCGCCATACCAACAACTTCAATAACCTCTGCACCCCTAAGACTCTCAACATCACCACAAAAATGGACCCATCCAGGCGTCCTCCTAAGCGACCCCCAACTCCAACACATCTGCGCAAAACCCGGGTGTACTGCCGTTCAATGTATTGATGTGACGGATCCAGTTGAGCCCTCTTGCACTATTAATGAAAGCGAGATATCGTGAGCCTCGGATGCAACAAGATGATTATAGTTGAGCTGACATGGCCTGACTTGGCTTTTGACAGTGCCCCGCAGTACCTGATTAATACGACACTCTCACCTTCCCCTTTGCTGGTCTCAACATTATATGAAAATTCCATTGCCAACGTCAAAAATGGTCGCCCCCACGGACCAGTCGTCTGCCATTTACGAGAAAGCGATCCGAAAGTACCACGAAATCACGGGGGAGACTTTCGGGGGAGACTTTCTCACAAAGCTTCGCAGCGTCAGCGATCTCACGAAAGAAATTGACGAGAGAAACAGCGCCTTTCGCGAATTCCGCGAAAAGCGAAGCGCGTTGTTTGATGTGCTCCAATCAGCCCTGATCCCCGTGCAATTATTCGGCAACCTCGCAGCTGGGAGCGCGTCGATGATGTTTCCCCCCAGTAGTCTCGTATTTGGGGCCGTCGTGCATTTGGTGGGTGCTGCAAATGGGGTATCGGCCTCGTACAATGCGATTCAGGACTTGATGCAGATGTTGCAGGTATGGTTTATCTACAGACAGGCAAAAATACGGGAGAGGGTGAAGCTCTGAACGAAACTAGGACTTCACCATCCGACTCGGAGCGTACACACAAGAAGCCATCTCCGAGGCTCTAAGCGACAAGCTGAGCGATATCATCGTTACCCTTATCGAGGTTTTTGCCTTGTCATCCAAGACCGTCCGGCGAGGCCGACTGCTGAAGTACACCCGGAATATTCTACTCGGTAACGACGATGCTATTCAAGCCGCAATGGTAAAACTTGACAAGCTCACCCAGGTCGAAGTGAACTTAGTTGGAGCTGAGACCTTGACCGAGTCGAAGAGAGCTGGCCGTGTCGTTGATGGTATATCTGTGACTGTCAACGCCACCAACGAGACTGTCCTCGAGACTGGGGCGACGGTGAACCAGATAAGCGCACAGGTACACGAGGTACAGGAGACTCTAGAGAAACTCATAGTTTCCGCGAATGAAGCAAAGCAGGATACCCGTGAGAATCAAGAAGCTCTGCAGGGACTCATCAGCCAGGTCCTTCGGCCATCCAAGATTGATTCCGCCCAGGAATGGTTTGACAAGATTGACAAGGCCCGTGTACCTGGCACAGGAGACTGGGTTCATGGGGATGACGTTTTCCAGTCGTGGATCAATAAGGAAACGCCAGTCATTTTTGTGTCTGGGAATCCAGGTTCGGGAAAGTCATTTCTGGCGGCGAACATGATCAGTTTCCTTTTCGATCGGTTTCCCCCGGGCCTTCAGCGCAACCCGATGATTTCGATCGGCTACTTCTTCTTCAAGGGTGACAAACCCCAGACAAGGTCCTTTCATCAGGCTTTGCGAGACTTAGCCTTTCAAATCAGTAAGAATGATTCAGGGTACCGAGAGTATCTCATGACCGTCGGGGAATATGAACAGATTAGCACCCTTGAGAGCGCGTGGCGTCTCCTCTTCGGTGAATACTTCCTCAAGAGACCTAACGCTGAGACCACCGCGTATATCCTGCTGGATGCAGTGGACGAGGCTCTGGATGAGGAGTGGAGTGTCTTCGTCGATCTCGCAAAGCAATTATATAGCAACCAGTCGTGTTTGCAGCTAGCTATCATTGGTCGACCTTATATCAGTGATCAACTGCTCGAAGGTCTAGAGGTAAAGGTGCCAACCCTTCACGTCACCAAACAGAAGAACTCCGGCGATATTACCCAGTATATTCACGTCAGCATCAAAAAGTCCTTGCTTCTGCGAAAGGTGTCAGCAAAGCTACGGGATGAGATCATTGTGAAACTCTCGGCTGGGGCGGAAGGCATGTTTCTTTGGGTGAACCTCATGCTGCAAGAGTTGGCTAAGAAGCGAAATGAGACCAGTATGCGGAAAGCAATGGAGCAAGCTCCCCGGGGGCTCAAGGAGATGCTCCGTCATGTTTTGGTCATTTTCTCTGAAAGGTCCAACGAGGACGAGCTCGAGTATCTCAATGAAACGTTACTCTGGGTCACCTGCGCGGACGTACCGTGGAGACTGGGGGAGCTAGAGGCAATCCTTAGATTGAAATCATCCGAAGGGGATGGCATGATTGACCTTGAAGGAGCCCTGCGGCGCCAGTGGGCATCATTTTTCTCCCTGGACCGAGAGGATGGCCTTACGACAGCCGAGCTAGAGAATGGATCAGCCCATCTAGATGCGTTCGACTGGACGGCCGACGAGGACAGACAGGATGTATATAAGAGTTCCGACGAGGACTATTTCATGGACTTCAACTCAAAAAAGGATACAACTACCGTCACCTTCTGTCATGCATCTATTGTCGACTTCTTCCGTGATGAGTTAGAGGGCAAGGTGTCCGCTGCAAGGGGCCACATTGGCGTCGGCGTGGATTACCAAGTAGCCAAAGTTCATATCCTCAAGACTTACTTAAGGTTGATCACCGATCCCGACATTTCAGCGAAGGCCAGTGACTCGGGGCAGATGCTTCGACACGCTGCACGACATTGGGGCGATCACCTGCCCACCACTCTCCCGACCAAGGGCTCATCAGAGGATAGACGAGAGATTGCAAAGATGCTATTGGTGGCTTTTCAATCGGAAAAATCAATGTCGAGCTGGCTTGGGGAATATAATTGGGCTCTTTCTACGGCTACCATCAAAGCTGTCCGACAATGGTGGCAAGAGCAAGAAGTCTTAGAGTCTCTATCTCCGGAAGAGAAGGAATTTATCTCGACAACGGAGGAGGAGCCAGTCAGTTTATTCAAGCCAATGGTAATGTACTGCATCAAGAGGTGGCTGTGGGAAGACCTGCCTAGTCCTGTTCCCATGGTCTCTATAGTCTGGCGCTACCAAATGCTCGTTAAGGGCGAGGACATCCATGATTACGATAGGAGCCTGACCGCGGAAGAAGTGGTCGAGGCCGCTGAGTTTGGTGGTTTTGAGAAGACCAGTCAATGGTTTCAACGATGTGCGATCGCTTTGCGCCAGTCGGGATGCCACGAGGAAGCCTTACAGTACCTCAAAAAGGCAATGGAACTCATGCCGGATGATTGGCGGACCCTTCGTGAGCTAGCACAAACATATCAGGATCAAGACGATTGGCAAAAATCCATTGAGCTTTGGAAACGGACTCGAGTTAGTTTGTTGACCACAATTGCGGAGTCACCAGAGGATGAACCATTGAAAGGACATCTTCATGAGTGTTTGGAGAGTATAGGTCGAATCTACGAAGAACATGAGGATTGGGAGAAGCGGTTTGAGGCGGTTCAAGAGGCATACCAGTATGCACCTGCTTGTTGGAACTGTATCTATGCCCTCCTGCAATACCATAACGACAACCACGCTTACGAAACATCCATGGACTTGCTGAAGAAGCTAGCCGACACTCCGGCACCGGAAGAAGATTTCTCAGAACTCACCCGATTCTTACTGGAAAACGTATTTGATGTGGACGGCAAGTCAAGGTTGGCTGCCGATGCCGCATTGGCTACTAATGACCTGGAATTTGTGTTGGAAAACTTGCAAACGGCGGCTAGGGCAGCTCGAGCAGCATCGAGAACGTTACTTGCCGCAGAGGTGGATATGGCTATCGCTCGAATATATGATGAGCTACTTTTAGACAACTTGACGGCAATCAGGTGCTGGGAGAAGATCATGGATATATACTCGTCCTCGTCCTCCGGGACCCTGATCGGGATGATCAAACAGCTCGCCTCCTCAAACTTAGCTCGCGCGTTTCTCTGCAACGCAGTCGAAACGGGATTTGGCACTTCCGAGGCTGAAGAATCAGTGACCAAGCTCGAGAGGCTCGCTCACCAAAGCCAATATTATCCCTTGGGAAGCTGCGCCTTCGTGCCGGCCGTCTACTTGGGCATCTGGTGCCGCTTCGGAGGGCAAGACGGACGGGCGCGGGCTCTCTTCCAACCATCCCTACAACAAATCGTTCAAGATCTCCCCGATGGCAATCCCAGGAACGAGGAGCTTTCCGATCTGAAAAATACTCTGATAAGGGCCGGAGATATCAAAAATGTTGCTGCAATTGTCCACAGGCGGGAAGAGGACAACAGCGAACCCCGGTATAAATGTCGCGGTCCATGCCGGCGAAAAGTATTAACACGTGGTGGCTTTCACATTTGCCCCATCTGTTTAGGGGGTGAGTTGTGTCCGGACTGCGTTAGTCTGGTGGGAAGCGCGATGTCCAAGGAGAGATGTAATCTCCGACACGTTCAGTACTTTATCTCCATTCTCCCACCGTCAAAGGAGATCCGCAGCGGCATGATGCTGGTCGGGGGCGAGGAGATGGTGTTTGAGACGTGGTTGACCCAGTTGAAGAAGGAATGGGTTCTTGGTGATTGTAAACCTCCAGGTTCCACCGCAGGTCATTTCGATTTGGGTGACTTTTTACTAGGCCTTGTGGCGTAGGTTCAAGATTTAGCATACATGAACATTGTTACGGTAGAACTCAGTGCCACAATTTGATATCTCTGACGTCGTATCAAATTATACGCTCTACGAATCATCTGGGTTTAGATGAATCTGTGAGCAACACGCATAATGAGAAATCCGCGTAGTTACCAACTCGCAGGGTGGGTAATCCGCACAGTGAGCAATCCGCATAGTGGTCATTTGATTTGCCTTTTTCTTAGCCTACCTAGGTACACATGGTATGATATTGAATAATGTAGCATTTGAGTCGTTGTCGCATGTCCAGAATCCAGCTTGAGGGGGATTATCGCGTTGGAAAGCCCTTTATTCAAAAATAAAAAAAAAGTGTAAGTATACATGAAAGAGATCTACACAAGGGCCTGTGGCAGTAGCAGGTCCCTGCGTAGAAAGAAATCCCGAAATTTCTGCGCGTAAAGGATCAACAGCAAGCAAAATCCGCAGTCCTATAACAAATGACTTTTATCCAAGACCGTACCTTTCATAACCATTATAGAAATATGGTGTTTTTACCAATCGCAGTTCTCGCCCAAGAACGTAGCCAGCTGCTCAAGGTACTTCTTATCTTCGTCGTCAAAGCCGGAGGGCTCGGTGCAATCGATGTCAATAATAGCGACAGTCTGCGAAAACACAAGTCAGCACCATGACCCACAACAAACCACCAGGCAACAAGAACGAACCTCTCCCCGAACCAAAATCGGCACAACAATCTCACTCCGACTCTCAGCGTCGCATGCAATATGCCCAGGGAACTCAAGCACATCAGGCACAACAACAGTCTCCCCCTTCGCAGCGGCGGTGCCACACACACCCCTCCCAAAGCGAATCTCCTGGCAAGCAGGCTTACCCATGAAGGGTCCTAGGAGCAGAATCTGGTTCTCCGATGAGGAGTATGTGGTCGAGATGGTCACGCCAGAGCCCGGCGCGCCTGTCAATGGCGGGGACGAGACAGGCGAAGCCAGGGCGGGGAATTTATCATCGCGGACGTAGAAGCCGGCCCAGTTGACAGAGGAGGAGGGCGCGGGAAGGGAGGCGTAGGCGTGCCAGAGGAGGGATGCGACGTTGGAGAGGTTGCTGGGTGGTGTGTTAGTTGGGTTCTGGTGTGGTCGCGTTGCTTGCTGCGGAGGGATCGCGCGTCACTCACCTGACCCAATTCCGTTGGCCGTCCAGTAGACCTTGTGTTTGTTCCAGGAGTTGTGTGTAGACGTCAGCCTTGCTTAGGCCTGGCGCGAAGTAGGAGGAGTCGGCGTGGGGCTGTTTGCGATTGGGTTAGTCTTGGTTCGAGAGACCATTGCAAAGGACCGGGGGTCCAGAGTGCAGCTCTGCTGATCGAAGCGATCAGGTAAACATACCATGATTGAATATAGCTGTGAGGTGAGGAGGAGAGAGTGCGATCGCGTGTCCAGGCATAAAAATGAGGCGTTTAGGCGGGGCCCGTCAAAGAAGCCGAACCGAACTTTCCTGGCCTCCTTTGTAATCACTCAATGTTCACTTGGGGGCGCCCTGTTTGGTTCTGCGAGATCCCTCAACACTTATACTCAAAGATCGGAATGTGGAGGACTGGAAATGAGGGACATCATCAACAGGTGGCTTCAAACCTCCGACTTTTCCTCGTCAAATGTGCGGGGGTGGAACTCTATGGACTCAATTACCCCGAGTACCAGACGTTGAGAGAATATCTGAGACTGGAACATCGTCCTCCACATTGCCTCTGACTGGATTATGGGCTCGCGAGTGTGGAATGAAAGGTGGCAGTCTTGCACTATACACCTTATGCACCTGGTGCTTCTCGATTAGACCACTGATGATCTGGTTGACCTCCACCCGGATCAAAGACCGAACTCGAGATATGGACCGCTTCCTGATTTGGAAATGGGTATGTCGCAAAGGACGACCAGATTCCAAAGCTCGCCTGCCCTTGATCCAGCAGTCGGCATAGTTAACAGAGCCGAATGGCTCTTGGACATGGACCTCATCGGGAGTAATGCGGACCACCGGACCTGGAAACCGTCAGATTGGGGTTC
>ERZ1673737.2131-NODE-2131-length-17157-cov-4.417612_pt1 | contig 17157 bp, 17 predicted proteins | sample MGYA00580211_ERZ1673737 | MGnify/ENA primary metagenome ERZ1673737 (study PRJEB41218, sample SAMN15661789) | gut metagenome | host: Homo sapiens | place: Canada: London | collected 2015-08-20/2019-03-30 | study: EMG produced TPA metagenomics assembly of... | reverse complement strand
TATAAGACTAGTCACAGGCTTTAGCTCCAATGCTCTCGCATTGTAAAACAAAGTGGATATGAAAACAGTGCAAATGCTATGTACGAAAGTCTTCCACCAAGCTGACCAATTTATTCCTATTGACCTTGGGCGATGGATTACTCAAGTCTCTTGCTCAGCACAACACCGTAGTAGACTGTAGCAATAAAGCTGATCAAGTTGACCAGACTCGAGATGCCATGCACACGACCGAACTTCTTGTTCAGAGCCAGCATCTCCTTCGAGTGAGGTGCCGGGTCGTAGCTCCTCTTACCATCACGGGTTTCTGCACAGCGATCAGCACACGAACAAAAAAGCATAATGAAACAACTTTGAGAGAATAATATCAATGGTAAGCTTACCCTGGTGCTTCCGCTCGCGCATCACATTGACAGTGATGGGACGCAGAACGAACATGTTCACCAACCCGGTCACTGCCACGGTTGCCATGGGCAGGAAGGTGTTAAGGCGGTTCTCTGGCGCAGTCAGTCCAGATAGTCCCAGTGCCTGTCCGCCGCGAGAAGCGGTCAAGGCGACTACCACAGGCAAGGCTGTCTGCAGCGAGAAGTAGATGGGGAAGATGGCAGTTTGCAGACTGGCGAACTGGGGCCTCGGCAGGGCGCGGAAGGCAACAAAGCCTCCGACGAAGGACTATTGACTTGTCAGGTGTGTTCTGTATTACAAGATTTGACTTCTCGGCATGTGGCGTCAAGTCATTGGAATTACCTGGAAGAACTGGGTTCCCAGAAGGGTGCCATAGCTGTGTTGTTTATTAGATGATGAGGTCCCGGATGTGGTAGGAAACAAACCTTAGGACGTGATATGGGCGTGGGTCATTCATATTTAAGGATATGAGTTGGAGATAGTATGAGGTTTGACGGAGGAGAAGACTGAATAACTTAGTCGTGCCTGAATTCCACGGCCGCAACAGAACAAACACGGGTGATGTCATGTGCCTTCGCGTTCCGGTCTAGACCAAATGTAGAAATATCGCGCGTCTGCCTGGACGCTCTGTTGTCTTGGGGCGATTTTGAGCAACCCTCTTTCAACTCTCAACACTTCATCATGGCGGAAAAAGAGGCTACAGTCTACATTGTGGACATGGGAAAGTCCATGGGCGAGCGCCACCATGGCCGCTCCGTGACCGACCTCGAATGGGCCATGCAGTATGTCTGGGATAAGATCACCTCCACGGTATGTGACTTGCGGCGAATTATTTACAGGCGCTGAATGGAGAATATAGGTGGCTACCGGTCGCAAAACTGCTACTTTGGCTGTGGTTGGACTCAGGACAGACGGTGGGTTGTACCCTACCCCATTCGCAGTCCTATCTAACGTGTGCAACACCAGAAACTCGCAACGAGCTTGATGAGGAGGAGAACTACCATAATATCTCAGTTCTCTCGGATTTGGGCCAGTATGGTTGAACGAATTGTCTATCTCATGTCGAATTACGCTGAACCCTTGCTTAGAGTCCTCATGCCTGACATTCGGAGGCTCCGCGAAACAATCAAGCCCAGTCGAACTAACAGAGGCGACGGTATGTAACCTGTCAGATTCTTGAAGTCTCAAGTCTAATATCCTCAAAGCTATCTCTTCAATTGTCATCGCCATGCAGATGATCATCACCTACTGCAAGAAGCTCAAATACAAGCGGAAGATTGTTTTGGCGACGAATGGCACCGGCTCTATGAGCAATGAGGGTCTCAAGAGTATCGTCTCAAAACTTCGAGAAGACAACATTGAGCTGGTGATCGTGTATGTCTCTTACCCAGTGATACTACATCAGGGCTAATACTATGCAGTGGAGCCGATTTCGATGACCCTGAGTACGGCGTTAAGGAAGAAGACAAAGACAGTGGAAAGGTAGTTAAATGGCTCTGATGCGTTGAAACCCGTATTGACCGTTCTATCACAGGCTGACAACGAGGCTCTTCTCCGTGTCCTTGCTGAAGACTGCGATGGAGTGTTTGGAACGCTTGAGCAAGCCGTTTCAGAACTGGACATTCCTCGAATCAAAGTGACCAAGAGTATGCCATCTTTCAAAGGGCATCTGCAGCTTGGTAACTCCGAAGAATACGAGACCGCAATCCGCATACCCGTGGTGCGATACTTCCGTACATACGTTGCCAAACCACCATCAGCAAGTTCTTTCGTGTTGCGCTCCGGAACTGAAGCTGGTCAAGAATCTGCCCCCGGAAGCCAGGCTCCGGGTGAAGGCGATACACTAACAACAGTACGGACGTCACGGACATATCAGATCAACGATCCAAATGCTCCGGGTGGAAAGGCAGATGTGGAACGAGATGATCTGGCAAAAGGGTACGAGTACGGACGTACGGTCGTTGCCATCGAACAGACCGACGAAAATGTCACGAATCTGGAGACTTTCGCAGGCATGGAAATAATTGGCTTCATCCAGAGTGACAAGGTACATTCCCTCTCTGATAACTCATCTTATTATGGCTAAGTCAGCGAATAGTATGAACGATACTTGCACATGTCCAACACCAATGTCATTATCGCCGAACGGGCAAATGACGCCGCATCACTTGCATTGTCCTCTCTTATCCATGCACTATATGAGCTGGAGTCATATGCGGTTGCTCGATTGGTGACCAAAGAGAACAAGCCCCCTATGCTTGTCTTGCTGGCTCCCTCTATCGAGCCGGATTATGAGTGCTTGATCGAAGTACAGCTTCCATTCGCTGAAGATGTGCGATCATATCGCTTCCCGCCTCTCGATAAGATCATCACAGTCTCTGGTAAGGTGGTTACTGAACACCGCAACCTCCCGAGCGATAGCTTGAAGGATGCGATGAGCGATTACGTTGACAGCATGGAGCTGGAAACCACGAATGATGAAGGGTGAGTAAGTCGCATAAAACACTGTTCATCAACTAACGAGTAAAACCAGTGAACCTACTAATGAACTTCCAATCGACGAGTCATTCTCCCCATTACTGCACCGCCTAGAATCAGCTGTTCGATACCGCGCAGTGCACCCCAACGACCCAGTCCTCGATCCCTCAGAACGTCTCACTCAATTCGCCCAACCCTCGGAAGAACTGGTCAAGAAGTCGAAATCTTACCTCGAAAGGTTGATGTCGGTAGCAGATATCAAGAAGGGTAAGTCCCCTCCCTCTACTCAGCCCAATCGCCAAAAGAAGCCCTGCTAATCCCATACCTAGTCCCACCAAAAACAAAGGGCCGTAAACGCCAACGCGAAACCGAGAAACCCCTCTCAGGTCTGGACGTGGACGCCCTCCTAAACCTAGAACCCAAACGCACAAAGATCTCCGCGGAGAACGCGATCCCCGAATTCAAACAAACACTCTCACGCGCCGACAGCGTCGACGCAATCCACGACGCCGTAAAGCAAATGGCCGACATCATCGAGACTCAAATCAAGCACAGTCTCGGCGATGCCAACTATGACCGAGTCGTTGAGGGACTTGGCACTATGCGCGAGGAACTCATGGATTATGAAGAGCCTTCTTCTTATAATGACTTCCTGCGTCGGCTTAAGGGGAAATTATTGGCGGAGGAACTTGGTGGGGATCGGAGGGAGTTGTGGTGGCTAGTTCGACGGAATAAGTTGGGTCTTATTGACAAGAGTGTTGTGGAAAGTTCGGATGTTTCTGAGGTCGAGGCTCAGGAGGTGAGTTTATTCTTTTTCTGCCCTCTCGGGGCTTGTTGGATTGGGTGCTAATGTAGTGTATAGTTCCTAGCTGCTAACTAAATCTTTGAGTATGAGTTCTTGTAGTTATTATGGACTTACTCTAGTTATGAATAAGATAGCAATGAAAGTGATAGGGGCCATGGCATAATTTCTTGCGATGCTTCATGTATCCCTTACCTTGTTTAAGAAAGGAAAAGTATGTAATTGTGTCAGTTGCTTGTACCGCCTCATTTCGGTGTCAACTTTTCGAGCCTGGAACATATATGATGCTAGCCAAAGTAAACATAGTAAGTTCTTATTTTAGATCCGGCGGTCCAAACAGAGCGTGATGATGTTGTTATGTCTGTCGGGACTATATATATCCTGTTGGGGTGTAAGCATCCACCATAGCACATCCAGCCACACCTGACGATTATTTCCAAGGAAGAACTTGCGAAATGCAGCTTTAGCATTCTAATTTCTCTGAATAGACGATTTACTGAGAACTAAATATGTAGAAGAATCGAGCAAGCCCATGAACGTTATTGTCATATCGACGTAGAATTGACAGGAAGAAGAACAGAAAAACCTGCAATGAAAATGCCATGCAACAGACACGAGAAATCGTGATAGCTTGCAAAACGTCTCACAATGTAGAAACCGAAGAACCAAACGCCGTGCAAAACATGCCCAGAAACCATCATTCGCTCCAGAGAAAACCAAGCCAACAAGTCAGACCGAAAGGAGAAAAGGAGAACATTAAACAGCATCCAGATGCAACTTGAAAAAGGGGTATGCAGAAAACTTTGTCCAAGTAGGACGATAAGAATAGAAGAGGAACCGCATATAGTGAACGTGCAAGGTCCCTAAAAAGGAAGCATGACAATTTCAGTGGACGGTCTTGGTTGCCCGTGCGGGACTGATGGAATTGCTCCCAACACGACCACTGGCCTTGCGAACTCCGCGAGACTCGCTGCTACGGGTGCTGTCCGTTGCCCGGCGAGGGCTAGAGCGAACCTTGCTAACTGAGATAGGTGCACCGCCGCCACTCTTTCGGCTAACAGGAGTCTTGGGAGTTGCATTGTAGTTCTCCTGGTCCTCGTGGTTACTGTCAGCCAAAGTGTAGCTGGCAGTGACAGTGGCAGAGTAACTGATCGATCGCGAAGTGGGAGATGCGACAGGAGATCGCGATGACCGCTTGGCTAACCTGCGAAGCTGAATCTCTTCCTCACTTTCGCTGCTCTCGTTGCTCTTTCGGTGGGTGCGGTGTCGCTGCTCGCTTTCAACAGTCAGGGAACCAGAGGTAGTCCGGGAGTAGGGGTGGTGTCGTGAATCCTTGCGGTGTGACTTGCGGGGTTGACCGGGAGTGGGTGCCGGCAGGTTTTCCTCTGGGTAAGCACTGGCTTCATTGTGATCGATTTCCCCAAGGGCCGCGCGCTTAGAGTGACTGTTGTTGGGTGGTGTGGACACCACTCCGTTGCTGCTGCGCTTCTTTGTGGAGACCCGAGGAGTAACGGGAGTAGACTGGGCAAGCTTCTCGCGCATGGTATCCTCGAACCACCATTCACGGAAAGAACCCTGGTTGAGGTGCAGCCAGTGCTGCTGTGGTCCAACGACCATACCAGGGCGCATGAATCTCATGAATGCAATGACCTCATTGGCCGTGAAGCCATATTTGTAGATCAGGTAAGCACCGATCAAACACCCAGTACGGCCAAGGCCTGCCTTGCAATGGACTGCGATTCCCTTTTTCTTGATGGTAATCATCTCATGCGCCATTTTGATAAAGCGTCGAACGAGCTGCAGGGGAGGGCAGGTGCCGTCCTCGAAGATCATATCGATATGGGAAATACCAAGTGCGGTGAAATAAGATGGGCAGTAGAGCTCCGAGTTCAATCGCACAACTAGACCGACGTTGCGGGATGAGAAATGCGCCAGAACATTCTTGAATGGCATTGGAATCTTGGCGGAGGAGATTTCCGAGATCGTGGAGGGCAATGCATCGTATTCAGGAGTGTTCATGGGAATGGGTGCCACGGGCTGCTGTTGAGGAGAGGCAAAGGCGAGGAAATCCGGTGTAACCCAATTGAAGTCACCCATGTCGACTCTTTCGAACTTCTCATACTCTTCAAGATTGAAATCACGAAGTCCGCAGAGCGACTGTTCCTTGGCTTTCCAAACGCCATAAACCACATCTTGAATGTTCAAGATAAAGTCGGCTTGACTGTAGCCAGCGTCACGGAAAGGCATGTAAGGAGGGTCTGCCTGCGCAATAGGCGCGAGAGCCAGATGAGGCGGCCACGATTGAATCATAACCATGTAGCATGCGACGAGACATGCCGCATTTGCGCGACTGCGGGCATCAGTCTTGCTGTAGAAAACGACTGGGCGATCGCTGTTGGCTGGGTCGCCGAGAATCTCATGGAACAAAACGGCAAAGCGGTACAGATGTCCAATGTGAAGTGGGCCAAAATCGGCATGGAAGGCATTGTATAGAAGCGTATCGTCAATCGTGAAATAGACGGGGGAGCGGCGCTTGCTCGGGGTGGAGGGCTGGGCGCGTGCCCGCTTGCTCGGAGACTTGGGCGCATCCAGATGGAAGGGAAACGGAGTTCTCGAGCTCGGAGCAGAATCGTAGGATGCCAAATACAGGCGATCTAAATAATGTGCATGTTTAGTTTCCAATGTTGGGTGATGGACATCCAGTTGAAAAAAAAACATTCTACCAACCTTGGATGTATTCGATCATCTGGCCGCCGTGGCTCAAGTCGGTAGTCATGTTGCTCTTTGTTTGTTGATAGAGTCGAGAGAGATTGTGTAACGTTCAAACTGAACGTATCTTGTCAATGTGCCGTTTGCAGGGACTGGTGTTGGTGTGACTCGAATGATGGCGCCAATTGTAAGAGATTCGGAGAACTAAACGTTCATGATCCGATCGACCAAGATTAAGAATAAAAACAAATATGGTCTGAAGGAAGCCTGTACAGGAGGGGTTTAGAAGAAAAGGAAATCAACAACAAGTCCGAGTTTCATGATGTTTGGGGCAACTGCCATGCCATTATGTTGTGCCTTTCCTGATTGGGCATAGCGGTGGCTGTTGACGTGACAACCGTCTGGCCTCAGGCAGACTATGGATGCCTGTGGCATTCCACAAACAAAATACCACAACATACAAACAGCACAAACACATTATCCACCTCTCATACATCGCTCTCTTCTGACTTCACTCTTGATTTCATCATTGCGCTGCTTACATTCCACAAGGCAAACACTTGAATGGGCCACACGTTTGCCTGTTTTAATGTCCCATGACGGAATGGATCTCACAAGCCCATGGATGCCTTCAAGTCCTAGATATGGATTTGGTCGCCCTTCCTGATGCTTTAATACAAAGTCATTCGACAGTCCGACCTTGACTGACATTAGCCTTCCAAGCATCTCATTAGTAGTTGTACTACTGAGCACATCCCGGCTCAGATGCGAGATGAGATCATGCTCAGGCCGCTTCGTCCTAGCGGGTAACAGATGCAGAGTGATCGATCTGGTAGACGATTTTGCCCGGAAAAGCCTTCATAGGGGGTCCCCGTTGGGTAAAGCAACTGTTCGGGATTTGCTGCTTGGCCTAGGATCGTGGCTATCATATTCCATTGTTGTTTGTGGCGAGTTCACACTTGACTGATCATACAGGTTGTATATAGGACCCACTATTTGCCTTGAGCATTCAAATTGTCAGTTGACTGCTTCATCTCAACGTTACTGGCTCAACCATCTACAAATATCATCTTAACTTAATTGGCGCTTTCAACCGTGTCATTTTCTCCGCCATCTAAGGGGCTGAATGGCTTCGGTAAAGGCTGGATCAACTCCGAACTCAATGCAAGGATAGTTGACAACGAACTATATTCTCCTAAAGTTCGACAGTTCCACTAGGCGAAAGTCACGTTTGGTCCGCCACTCCCTGCTGAGCATTGAGATGATCGGCAACAGTCTGAACTGCGGATTCGCCGAGTCCCCGCTTAAAGCGCCACCCTTGCCTGAGCCTATCCGCGCTACGATGTCAAAGCCATCATCCCTCACTTCAGCGCTTCAAGATGGTCGGTGGTATACCTTTCGTGCTAATGTACCATTGAACATAGCAATTGATTCTGAGAACAAACGTTCCACCTGCTCAGCCCGGTACTTCGGCTATGCTAAGTCTAAGCAGGAACTAAGTTACACGACCTTCTCTGGCTTGGACCATATTCAAGTGACTGAAATGGCACCAATGCCTGATGGGAAAAGCTTCATACTCTACTAGCGCGTCTTCTGGCTCAACCTTGCTGCACTGGGGACTTTCCACGGTCATACACGCCTCCTGTCACTGCATCAAATCGGTTTGATTGGAGCCCATGTGGGCGCGCCACAAACCCCTTCGTTCGTGCAATTTCCGCTGAGTTGACACTACCTTCGCGGCTCTACGGGAAGCACATCAGCGCCGATCGTGATTATTGTCGACCCAAACGAACAATAACAAGCACAGTCAAAACAACACCCCTGAGGATCCCGAACGCTAGGGAGGACCCTTTGTGGGGAGAATAAACAAAGCCCGGGAATTGTATATAATGCTACCTCCAGGTCCGGCTACTCTTATTTCTTTTCCTGTGTTACACGAGTCAATCCTTCACTTCCAGTCACTCTTTTCAGCCTCTATCTTTGTACACACACCTCCCTCACCAAGTCATTCTTTTAAAACATTCGATTTTATCAAATATCGCAATAATGAAGTTCACTGGATTCACCGTTTCTCTCGCCCTTGCTGGTTTGTCTTATGGCGGTGCCATCCCCATCGCCGGAGGCGCTCTCAGTGGTGTCGAGGGTACTCTGGGCGGTACTGAGGGCGCCGCTGCCAACCTCATTGCTCCTGTCGCCTCTACTGCTGGCGGCCTGACCGGCGGTCTGAAGCGTGACCTTGGTGAAGCTGCTGGTGAGACTGTCGAGGCTGTCCCTAGTGTTCTCAACGGTGCCACTGGCATTGCCGGCAGTGCTGTTGGAACCGTTGAGAGCACCAGCTCCGGCGTTGTTTACACGGCGGAGAACGCTGCCAGTGGCACCATTCCTGGAAAGCGGGAATTCACCGATGCCGCTGGACAGACCCTCGAGGCTGTCCCTAGTGTTGCTAATGGTGCTACCGACATTGCCGGCAGCGCTGTTGGAACTGTTGAGAGCATCGTCTCTAGCGGTGCTAACACGGTGGAGAACGTCGGCGCCGGCAAGCGTGATGTTGATGGGATTGTTGGCACCCTCGCTGGTACCATTGGTAGTTCTGCTGGCAACACCGTCGGCAGCACCGTGGGAAGCACCGTTGGAAGCACTGTCCCTGCTACTGTTGGTCGTAAGTACCCTTTCTTATCTATTCAACGACTGTTAACTAACTCTCTCCCAGAGGCAACTGCTGGTCTCGGTGGTCTGGCTCAGCGTGGGAACTGCCTCGCCAACGGCATTGACTCAACTGTTCTGAGCTCTCTCTACCGCATCACTGACCATCCCATTCCCCTCATCGCTTCTCTCGTTGATCTCAAGCACGCCGCCGACATTGGTGAGATCACCAACGGCCAGCTTGTCGAGCTTCCTGCCCTCCAGGCGCTGCTTTCTTTCATCCACCTCTAAGTTCGCCCAGCTACAACTTTATACCTTCAGCTTGGAGCGAGAAGCAAATCAAGACGACATGACCTAGGTCGCCGTGAAAGTCCATTCGTGTTAACTCCATTCTTCGTGCCCTCATGGGTAATCCTCCTGGATTTCTTATTTTGATTTACATCTTTTTGTGATCGAGCTTTTATGTACCATACCTCAATGAGTGACCTTTATACCTTCACGACTTCACATGAGTAATTTGCATGGGAGCCCTAGTTTTACAACAAAACATGCATCCTTTTAGCGTTTCAATTTGCCACTATCTCAGTCCACACTTGATTTAATGACAATTTTTAATATCTTGTATCCTCAGACAGATCTCCAAGGTTGTTTGTTCTCTGCGAACCTCGAGACCATATAAAAGCTGAGTCATCACATTACGTCCCTCCACGATTTCGCCCGCTAAATGTCTAACCACATCACTAACACATTCAATTGCCCAGAAGAACCCCGAGCACGCATTTCGAGACACTCACCGAGCGCCTCTCCATATTTTCCACCTTCAATCCCACTCACATACCATGGCTCCCGAATCCAACAACCACGAGTTCCCCTACTCACTGTACGAACGCATCCCCCACCTAAATCTTAGATCTACCTGATCAAACTTACACCCAATCCCCAGAACAATCTCCCTCCCCCTCCCAACAAATCGCCTCGCCTCCTCCGCCCTGCGCACCCTAGAAGTCGACTCAGAACTGTCCCCCTTCGTGCGGCGCACACTCAGTCTCGAATCTCCAACCTCCGAAGCTCCCTCGGAGCCCAAAGAAAAGAAACAAAAGCAAGATCCCGATGAATCAAAGAGCGTGTTGAAGACTACATACTACGCGACGACAAATCGCATGCTTCGCGTTGCTGTTAATGGGTTTATGGAGAGTCTGGGTGTTATCCTTGGGGTTATGGCTGAATTGGATGTTGATGTTCTGAAGGCTGAGGTGGAGGGTTGAAAGGATGATATTATGGGCACTGAAAGATATGCTTGAATGAAGGGGTGTCTGCTTCCGGGGCTCCGTACTAGTTGCTAGGTCTTGGTCTTGATCTTGATCTTGGACTTCTCTACAGCGAGGGCGGCAACAGCCTCAGACTCAGACTTGGCTTCGTCCTTTCCAGCGTTGGGCTATGCTTCTACTGTTTTACACTATCGCTCGAGACTATTCGCGGCTTCACCGGGCAGTGAGTTACACCTTGATTCATTGTATGGCCCTTTCGATGCCATCAAGGTTGGTTATCGCTTCTTGGGAAGAACAACGCCAAGACAGCCCCCATTGCAGATCGGAGAAGAATGACTAGGCACAACGACTGCTTGGTTCCAGCTACGTGACTGTTCCTTATTGCTGGTTGGATTTGCTTCCCTCTTAGCCTGGACTAGCACCAATCCCCAGCAATGTGAGTAATGTGGATATTCAAATGGTCCAATTTTACACTGCATTAAACAAGCAATAGAAATACACTCGCAGTATGCTCTGTCTTCCCTGATACTTGAGAAAGTAAAGCGTGATAGCCGATTGGCTGCTGCTAAGAGGTGGCTGCTTGGAAGAAAATTAATTTGAGAATATATCTTGCAATATCCTGTTAGTAGACAGCAAGATCTACGATCACCGGTATCTCGTGAAGAGAGAAAGAATTATGCCCGGTCTCTATACATCATTAAGCTTAAAGCCAAAGCATCTAGCCTCAAAGACTGCACAAAATTATGCGCAGACAGTCTAGGTTAACAAGATGACCAATAACGCAACCAATAAAGTAGCACCTAAAAGAGGTCGGTTCGGACAGTTCGCTACTTCCGGCGGCGCTAGAACACTCCGTGCCCAGACCCGCGGCCAATTGGTAAGAAAGTGGTTTTGACCTCGGTTGAGCGCAGAGTACAAGAAGACCATGTTCTCGTTTCCGCGTCTGCGGTGTTCACTTACTGCCAAGTCCTCCCGTCTATCAGCGACGTCATTGCACCACTTATTGCACCATCCATTGCACCACTTCTCCCCGCGTATACTCTCGAAACCTCCTCTTGTACAGTATCAAAGCAAGATGTCTTCCGCTACTTCTTTCTACGACTTCGATCCCGCTGACAGTACGTATATCCCCATGTTACCATGCGTTCACCCATCCATCTCCCTATCCTTCTTCCCCACGAATCAGCAAACAAACCTTGGAAACAAACCAACTAACCGCACAACCCACCAAAAACAGAAAAGGGCACCCCCTTCCCCCTCTCCTCGCTCTCTGGCAAGGTCGTACTGGTCGTGAACACCGCCTCAAAGTGCGGCTTCACGCCCCAGTTCGAAGGCCTGGAGAAGCTCTACAAGGACCTGAAGAGCAAGTACCCAGAAGACTTCACCGTCATCGGCTTCCCGTGCAACCAGTTCGGCAACCAAGACCCTGGTTCCGACGATGAGATCCAGTCCTTCTGCCAACTCAACTATGGCGTCTCGTTCCCCGTGCTGGGCAAACTCGACGTCAATGGCGATAACGCTGCGCCGGTGTGGACCTGGCTGAAGGAGCAGCAGCCTGGTATTATGGGCCTCAAGCGTGTTAAGTGGAACTTTGAGAAGTTCCTTATCTCGGCTGATGGGAAGGTTGTTGGTCGTTGGGCTACTACTACTAAGCCTGAGGGTTTGCAGGCTACTATTGTGCAGGAGCTTGAGAAGGCTAAGAAGGCCGGCACTCTTGCTTCGTTGAAGAAGGGTGATGCTGCTCCTAAGGCCCAGTTGGCTTGAGTAACTAGCTTTGTTTATTTGATTTGATTTGGTGGTAACGTTACCCTGTTTCAGTTTTACTTGTATCTATTCCCCGGTGTTTCTGTCTTTGACATACTGGTTTTTTTTTTTTTCTGATTCGGAAGGGGATTTTTTTTAACGTGGTAATGATATTTCGTGTCCATGTCCCTCATTTTCCAGTGGTGTATTTAGAATTCGTAACCCACTAGACCTGTTCTCTAGATCTGCCCAGGTGCTCAATCATATCATAAGCTCCATGTTCCCAGTGTGGTCTGATGTCCCAGCCTAAGCAGAGGCGGCACCCTTGGGAATCAGATTCCGCAGGGATAGATCATAGACGACGTCCTCAACCTTCTTGACCTGCAACCCCTTTATATTAGTAACCGAGGGTTAAATTGATATGTTCGCAATCAACAAGACGTACACTATACTTGATACCATCACTGCGCTTGCGCAAGATATCATTCTTCAGGTTCAAGAGCTGGAAGCCAGCAAACAGCTCCTTGATAAAGTTGCTAATCTGCATGGGACGCGTATAATCGCCCAGAGTGACGGAGTTGACGGCCAAGCGAGACTGCAAATCAAGTTAGTACAAGGACAGAAGTTGGAGATCAAGCGACAAACCAGTTCCTCGACCATGGCAATCAATGCCAGGAGATACTCCTCTATAGTCAAGTGGAAAGCATCTTGCTCCTTCAGGTTGACCGGGACTAGATGAGAAACAGCATGTTAGAAGTGCGTTTCAAGACAGGAGAATTGAATTGATGATAACATACTCTCAAGAAACTTGCCAACGTCTTCAATAGTCATGAAAGAAGCTGAGCTAGGTCCCTTGTGCTCCTGCAATCCACCCAACCACGCGCAAAGCTCAACCGAGGCAACCTGCCACACACATCAGTACAATCCTTCAAAGCTCAGGAGCTTAAGAACGAACCAGGTTCTGCAGCTCACGGGTCCACAGCCCGTTGTACTTATAGAAGGGGTGCTTGTCAGCCACAGTCTTGAGACGGGCGACTTCCTGCTTCTGAGCAAGGATCTCAGTAGTCACATCGTCAAGCACGGGCTTCACTATAATCAAAGTCAGTAAAATTGTTCTCGGGGATGTTTTGCGCGTCACACCGCCCCAGGAACAAAAATAGAAATGTGAATAGAAGCAAATCCACGTCCAACTCTGTTGATCGGGCAGCTTGGAGTATGAACTTACATTGATCAGCAGGCGTGGAGTGAGCCCGCGACAGGATAGCTTGTGTAGAGCGCCCTAAGAGAAACGCATCAGATCTCAAGTTCAAAGATAGACCTTAATCGCCGAGTTGAGCAGGCCAGCGCAGAGACCGTGCATTTCCAGCGACGATCATAAATTGCAAAACATACCTCTGCGGGCAAGAGTCTGGACAATCTCATGCAGTTCCTGTTAAGAATGATTACCTATCGGTTTTCCGCGTTGGGCTTGGGAATGGCTTGGCGCGCGAAGGATTCATCCAGCTCAGTGGCGCGCTGGTCAGACTTACGTCGCGGACGGTGCTCTCCTCATCGATCTTTGTCTGGAGATCTTCGAAAATTGTTTGGTCGATCATTTTTGATGGTGGATGTTGGGTGCTGATGGTTATATGGGAAAATTGGTAGGGCGGGTTTTGAGAGGTGCGGTGGATGGGTTACGTCAAAATCGACGATGGAAAAATGATGGAGCTTGCTGTCAGCGCACCGTTGGGTATTTATGACTCAAATTTTGGATATAGGGCTGCTTGCTACTCTGTTCGATATATTTTCCTTTTAAAAGGCGATATTTCTACTTGATGAAGGTGAATGGAAGTGCTTTCACTACGCTTGAGATACGAGCTAACGTTACAGCTGTGGATTATAACTTATACATTCTACAACAAGCTTCCGAGAAACCTCGAGCTTCGAATTGAACATTTAATCTCTAAGTGGAAACACTTTATGATTTTATTCACTCTCAACCAAAATGATTGCAAAGGCGACTCCAGAAACAGAAAAACTCCAGACCCATGACCATATTTCCAGGGTTTATTTTCTTGCTAGACCAAGCTAGCGATCGTCATAAGAGTCGTAAGAAAGCGACACACACACTGGCCGCTGTCAGTGCTAACATGCGCGGAAGGGGATGAGGCTCAGTATCGGTATCTGGTAGAGTAATCTGCGAGGAAAGCTGTTAGCGAATGGCAATTCCTTCCGGGGATCAGGGTTGCGCATACCTTTGGGGCTGACCACCAGACCTCGGCCTTTCTTCGCACCCTTGTAGATAGTCTCGATGATGTCGATCAACTCCTGCTTATCCTCCAACACCCAGTTCAATTTGTTGTTGTTTCCGGTTCCGAAATCGCACATCATGTGCTTGTTGCGGTAGAAGAACATGATCGTCATCCGGTCGTAGAGCTCGTACATCTGGTTGAAGTCCGGGACCTGGTCCACGTCGCAAAGGTAGATGACCGCGAAGTCTGGGGAAAATCGTCAGCTGCTGTTCATTGGTTGTGGAATGGCTGGAACTCACTCTTTACGCGCTCGGCAATCTTGTAGAGCAGTTCATCTTGGCGAATACCTGGGCGTTCATGTATTAGTTGGCGTGGCGCTCGGAATGGCGTCGGAGGCACTTACAGTCGGGATCGTGGTCACGGCCGAACCGGATCACCACCAGGCGTTCTTCTTCAGAGAGGATGGCCTGGTCGACATGCCATGCTGTCTGCAGGTGAGGGAGGACGATCGAACCCATGGCGACGTCTGTCCTTGTGTAGGTGGGAAGAGATGCGGAGGGAAAAAAATGGAGGCTTATCGATTGGCCCCGCGATTGAAGCTCCGAATCACGTGACTAAACGCTAGCTTTGGATGTTGACGACAGCGAGTTCCCTACAGAGGCAGATGACGTCCTGGGTATTGCTAACTAGCGCAGGTCTCTTGCTTAGGGACTTGGGACGGGTGCTATTAAGGAAGACTGGCATAATTCATATTGTCGCCGGCTTGGTGGCAAAAGTATCACGGTCATGGAACTACAGCTCAAATTCTAGATGAGTTGGTTACGGTTTACGCCTTCAGAAGGGGACTGGGCTACGGAGACATGGAACGACTGCATGGCGACGAGCTCGGCACAGAGAGGGCACGAAGACATATACGACTTCCTCACAAGGGATATGGACTGCTCATCAGAACGGTACGACTCAAGAATACAACTACAGAGCATGACGCGACTGTATTAACACACCAATGTAAACAATCCTAAACTTCTTCTCCAAGCGCTCGGGCAAGCCGAGACAGTTGATGAAAAAGGGTTCGCGTCGATCGAGGGTAGTGTAAGCCCGATGACACTGTGCAACGAGGCATGCGCAAGCACAGAGGCCAAGTTGCGGGATCCAAAAATGAGAATAATCAAAGTGTTTCCTAAGAGGAAACTTTCAGAGATTAAAATGAAAAGAACAGATACTACACTTGATCTAAGCCAATAGGCAAAGAGAGCTAAAGAAGAAAGAAAAGAAGAGGAAGACTGGGGGGAGGAGCAGGTATTTATACCCAAGAGAAATCCCAGGATCAACGCTAGTCCCGATGAGTCATAGCAAAACTAATTTAGCCGAGACTTTAAGCGAGCCAATCAGGAGCCATGAGTCACAGATTCCATGTGCCAAGCCCCTGAGCATCACATGACATTCGCCACCACACCTGCAAGGTTAAAGCCCTAATCTCAACCCAAAATAGACTAGTGCGGCACACCTGTTGAATTTCGCTATCCAAGGCTCCACTCGGGAATCTCGTCTTGACCATCTCTCGCCGGCGCAGGATATACACCTCTTTGCGACCTTTCCAATCGAAGTTCATCTTCCCCCAATCCATCAAAAATGGCTCCCGTTGCTGTACGTTGAAAGCCCAAAACCGCTTTGCTGTTCCCCCCGACCGGATCTCGGCTTCGCTCTCGACTGGAAACATCGGTATTGAAAAATCTATCGATGCACCATGTCGCAGACGAACTCGAGATACTACCACCGGGGCTCGACATAATGGAGCAGTAGGCTAATTGAATTGTTATATGGTATAGGCTCGTGGTCGCAAGGCCCCCAAGGTTACCCAGAAGGTACGGTTTTTGATATTATCCCGCTGACATGCATGCATGCATTGGCCGTGTGAAATTGGAACTTGGAACTAACTGCATTTGCTCTACAGTACATCATCAACGCTTCGCAGCCCGCTAGCGACAAGATCTTCGATGTCTCCGCCTTCGAGAAGTTCCTCCACGACCGCGTGAAGGTCGAGGGCCGTGTCGGCAACCTCGGTGACAAGGTCGTCATCTCCCAGGTTGGCGATGGCAAGATCGAGGTCGTTGCCCACATCCCCTTCTCTGGTCGCTACCTCAAGTACCTGTGAGTCAATCCGAATTCTAATATTTATGCCCAATGCATGGTATCTTGCGCAAGAGTTCCCTCTGACCACCCGTTTCCCTCTTCTAGGACCAAGAAGTACCTCAAGAAGCAGCAGCTCCGTGACTGGCTCCGCGTCGTCTCCACCTCCAAGGGTGTCTACGAGCTCCGCTTCTACAACGTCGTCAACGACGAGGCTGAGGAGGATGAGGAGTAAATGTGTCGTTCTCGGCATGTTCTTTCACCTGTCCTTGGGATCGATCGGTTCTAGTCTGTGTGTGTCGCGTTCGATATGTCTGAAACCTCAGTTTGGATTGAGAGCGAGAGCCATGGGGGATAGATTGGTCTATGAGGCCACGAATAAAACTAAAAAAGTTTATACCCTCAAATCTTTCTGGATTGTAGATATTCAATGTGTAGAATGGACGTTTGTCTTTATAATGCAGTCATACGAGCTACGCTATTAAGCTTGGAACTTAATGGCTGACGTCGACTGAGACTGCTGTCATGCTGAAAATGCCTGCGTCATGCAAGAGTATATCTATGTCGAGATGATAATTCAAACACCAGAAGACTTAAGTAAATAATAATACTGTATGAAATCCTTACTCAGTTCTCAACTGTCAACTGAGCTCTTCCTTTTGTGTCCGCTCTGATCACTTGAGCCTGATGCACCTTAGCCAGGAGGAACCAGCTTCCCATTCTCAAACTTCCATCCATTCTTATTTAAATC
>ERZ1673737.2129-NODE-2129-length-17179-cov-17.240890_pt1 | contig 17179 bp, 18 predicted proteins | sample MGYA00580211_ERZ1673737 | MGnify/ENA primary metagenome ERZ1673737 (study PRJEB41218, sample SAMN15661789) | gut metagenome | host: Homo sapiens | place: Canada: London | collected 2015-08-20/2019-03-30 | study: EMG produced TPA metagenomics assembly of... | reverse complement strand
GTGTAAGCATTTTCTTCTAAAAAGTCAACATTTTCAAACATATATTTATTATTTTTCAAACATTTATGTTAGATTTAAGTAATATATAACTTAATTTTGTTTGTTTTTGTTTGTTTTATGTTGACTAAATATATTTGAAATGGTATCTTTTAACATAGAAGAGGATATCAATATGTTAAAAAAAGAACGTTTAGTTAAAATAGCACAAAAAGTAAATCAAAATGGAATCATAACAATTCAAGAAATCATGGATGAATTAGGCGTGTCGGATATGACAGCACGAAGAGATTTAGATGAGCTTGAAAAATCTGGAAAATTATTAAGAGTGCATGGTGGAGCCCAAAGCCTTTCTTTTTCAATGGATCACGAATTGAGTCACATTGAAAAATCATCGGTTCAAATTGAAGAAAAAAAGAGAATTGCCCATAAAGCTGCAACTCTCATTTCAGAAGGTGAATCCATATTTTTAGGGCCTGGTACAACCATTCAATTTTTAGCTGAACAATTGACCGGCAGAAACATTCGTGTCATCACAAACAGTCTTGCCGTATTTAATATATTAGTGAATCATGCTCCTACAGAAGTTATCCTTACTGGCGGTGATTATAGAGATAACACAAATACGTTTGTAGGTCCCATCACAAATTTAGTATTGGGTAAATTAAAATATAATAAAGCATTTATTAGCTGTAACGGAATCTACAACTCATCCATCACAACCTATTCGTTAGAGGAAGGAGAATCACAACAGATCGCATTAGATAATTCTAAAAATAAATATCTATTGGCTGATAATAAAAAATTCAATCGTGCTGACTTCTATATTTATTATGATCTATTTAACTTTGATACATTGATTACAGACAATACCATCGATGAAGAAGTATTAGCACACTACAAGCAATATGTACAAATCGAAAAAGTTTAAAAAAAGAGGCGATTTATTTTGCCTCTTTATTCTTCATCATCATCTACACGTTTAAATATTTTTTTCTTTTGTTTAGCCGTATGCTGTTCCAATGTATTCCAATCCGTATCCAATTCTTCTTCGCTTTCAGAAGTATCATAGAAGTCTTTACTTCTTTCATTTGCACGAATTTCTCGAACTCTTAATTTTGATTTTAATTCACGAGCTCTCTTCTTTGATTTTCTAAGCATTCTTCCATACATACAGAATACAATAAATGAAATTAAGAATAGACCTGCACATAATGCGATTCCTGCTAAATAGCCTTGGAAATACACTTGTAATAGCCCTGTCACAACGCAACATGCCATACAAATAAATACTAAGAACATTGTTGAACGACATGAGCTTGAATATTTCTTAAAGAAACGGAATTTTTCAGAATCATTATCAATTTCTTTGCGATATTCTCCATCTTCTTCTTCGTTTCTAAAAGTAAACCAACCCGCATCACTTTTCTTTTTACCATCTGATTTAGAAACCAATTTCCAACCATCCGCTTCCCACTGACGCCATTGATCTGCATCGGGCTCGTCCACAAAATAGTTCATTGAATAATAATACGTTTTTGGTTGACCTTTTCTAAAATAATATTTCTTTCCTTCATGACGAACAAAGTGATATCCTTCATTTGATTTTCTTTGAAGATATTCTTCTATTTTTGGATATTCCGCATATAAGAAGCTTTTTCTTTCTTCATAAAGATTTTCATCTTCCTCTTCCGCTTCCTCGTCATACTCATCATCATAAATATCTTCTTCACTCAAAACTGGAGTTGATCCTTCTTCAACAAGTTCAGATGTTTTTTCTTCTTCAACTGGATTTACATTAAAAGCTTTTAATTCATTTTCAATCGATTCCGTGGTAAAATTCTCATCTGCATCAATAGTTTCAACAACCACTTTTTTTGCTTCTTCAACCTCCACTTTTTCAGCACGCTTACCCATCACAGGTTCTACTGTATGTTTTTCGATTGGCGCTTCTACTTCTTCAATGGAAGTATTTGGTGTAATATCAACGGATTCACTCACCTCATCATCAAATATATTTTCATTGATTTTCACATGTGTTTTTGCACTTCTTTTTCCAAATAATGTCTTCTTTTCTGGCTCTTCATCAATATGGAAAATATTTTCTGCATTAAAACCTTTCAATTCAGGTTCATGTATATCTAAAGATTTAATACGATCCGTTCTTTTTAACTGTCTAAGTTCTTCTAAAGCACTGGGATTCTTTTCCTTTTCATTTGTCATAAATATCCCTCCAACTCTACTATTGTACTAATTTAATGTATATCCGTCAAACTCTGTTGTGTATTTACCATTCTTAAAAATAAAGATTTTTTCACCATTTTTTAATGTCGCCTCAATCGATAAATCACTTGTTCCTACCATAAAATCAACATGCGCAAAAGATTGATTCATACCATGTTCTAACAATTCTTCTTCACTCATATTTAAACCATTTTCAATACATTCATTGTAGCTTGCACCTAACGCAAAATGACAAGAAGCATTTTCATCGATCAATGTTTCATAGAACAAAGTATCCATTGCACTAATTGGTGATCCATAAGGAACCAAGGCAATCTCACCAAGATATTTAGATCCCTCATCCGTTTCTAGAATACTTGTCAAAACTTCTTTTCCTTCTTTGGCATCATAATCAACAACCTGACCATCCTTAAATTCAAACCAGAAATCTTTTACAACAGCCCCATTATAAGCTAGTGGTAAAGCACTATATAATTTACCATTTACACCCGTCTTTTTTGGTGCCGAGAAAATTTCTTCTGTAGGAATATTTGGGAAATAGTAATTGCCATTATCCAAGAATGAACCTCCACCCGCAAATACGTAACCTTCTGGAAGTTCAACTATTAAATCCGTTCCTAAAGAATTTGTATAATGAACACTTTCAATATCCAAATGATTCAAAATATGAACTCGCTTATCAAAAGAAGCACGATGCTCATTCCAGTTTTCATTCGCATCCTTTTCATTAACGCGACTCATTTTTAATACCGCATCCCATAAATCAGATAATGCATCTTCTGATTCTGGATATACCTTTTTGGCCCAAGCCATTGTTGGAACACTTGCCACACACCAAGCTGCATGCATATAATCTAATTTATCGCGATATGGCTGAGTCATCCCTCTTAATGTCTTACTAAAATTTGACATTAGTTTAGGATCTACACCTTTCATTCCATCTGGATCTTCTCCAACTAAACTCAAATAACAAGCTCCTTTTTCAGCTGTTTCATTATGAAACAAAGCTTCATAATCATAAGGCATACGATTACCCGAAAGATATCTCATACAATTGATTTCATCATCACTATAACGTACAATGACATCTTTTGCGCCAACCTCAAAACATGATTTTACAATCAAACGAACAAATTCATTCATTTCTACATTGGCACGTACAACTACTATTTGGTCTTTTTGAACATTCAATCCTGAACGAACAATTAAGTCTGCATATTTCTCTTTTAAATTCATTTTATTTTCCTCGATTCTTGCACCTATTATACCAAAAGAAAGAGCACCTTTCGATGCTCTTATTTACTAAATTGTTCTTTTTTTATTTGATCAAAAAATGCTTTGGGATTTTCACACATCGAATGAGAGCCGCAATGCCCACAGCTACCACCACAACTTGATTTTCCACTTTTTTTATCTTTATAAATGCTTCGACAAGCTAAACCAGCACATCCGCATACAACCAATAAAACTAGAAATGTTGATAGATTCATGAAATCCCTCCTTTTACATTATTTCACCGCAAATTCAACTTCTGCAGTATCACTTTCTTTTGATGGACGAACCAATAGATAGATCAAACCAATCAATAAGATAAATCCTACAATAGCACCAAAGCCAAATGATCCACCATTGACTAAGCTTCCTAATTGATAAACAATCAATGAACATACATAGGCAAATCCGCATTGATATCCAATGGCAATCCAGAACCATTTTGTGTTGTTCATTTCACGTTTGATAGCTCCCATTGCTGCAAAACATGGAGCACACAATAAGTTAAAAATCATGAATGAATAAGCTGCTAAAGGTGTAAAGCTTGCAGATAATTGACCCCAGAATTCATTTCCTTCTTCAGCAACTTCGGCAAAACCATACAATTGTCCAAATGTTGCGACAACATTTTCCTTCGCAATTAAACCAGTTACGCTAGCAACGGCAGCTTTCCAATCGCCCCATCCAAGAGGTGAGAAGATCCATGCGAATGTTTGTCCAATTGAAGATAGAATTGAATGATCAATATCATCAACCATGCCAAATGCACCTTTTTCCCATCCAAATCCTTGTAAGAACCACAATACGATTGTCGATAATAAGATAATTGTTCCAGCCTTTTTAATAAAGCTTGAGCCACGTTCCCACATACTTCTTAATACATTAACTGTACGAGGCATGTGGTATGCTGGCATTTCCATAACGAATGGTGCAGGATCTCCGGCAAATAATTTTGTTTTCTTTAACATAATACCTGAAACAATAACTGCGGCCATACCTACAAAGTAAGCACTTGGAGCAACCCAGCTAGCACCATGGAAAATAGCACCGGCAATTAAACCAATAATTGGCATCTTAGCACCACAAGGAATAAATGTAGTTGTCATGATAGTCATCTTACGATCACGATCACTTTCAATTGTACGACTTGCCATAACAGCAGGCACACCACATCCAGTACCAATCAACATTGGGATAAATGATTTTCCAGATAAACCAAACTTACGGAAAATACGGTCCATAATAAAGGCAACACGTGCCATGTATCCACAATCTTCTAAGATAGCTAAGAAGAAGAATAATACTAACATCTGTGGTACGAAACCAAGAACAGCTCCTACACCACCAACAATACCATCCACAATCAATCCATGTAACCAATCTGCACATTGAATGGAAGTTAAGAAACTATCCACTGCAGGTGGAATAATTTCACCAAACAATACATCGTTTGTCCAATCTGTTACAATTGTTCCTACAGTTGTTACTGAAATATAATATACAAACCACATAACAAGGGCAAAGATTGGTAATGCCAAAACACGGTTTGTGACAATACGGTCAATTTTATCTGAAGTTGTTAATACTTCTTTTGATCCTTTTTTGTAGCAATCCTTAATTACACTTGTAATATATGTATAACGAGCATCCGTAATAATTGATTCACTATCATCATCCATTGACTTTTCGCAAGCTTCAATCACACTAGCATCTGCCTTTGACTTGATAGCTGCTTCAATTTTATCATCTCTTTCAAATAATTTAACGGCATAGAAGAAACGACGACTCGCTTCAATACTTGAAGGCAAACTTGTTTCAATTGTATTCAAGGCATTTAATACTTTCCCTGCATAAATGTTTTTAGCACTAAACTTTGTACCTGCTGCCTTTTTTACTTGAGCCATCAACTCTTTGATTCCTGTATTTTTCAATGCGGAAATTGGTAATACAGGACAACCTAATTCTTCGGATAACTTTTTATAGTCAATTGTATCTTTTCTTTTTTCGATGACATCCAACATGTTGATCGCAACAACGGTTGGAATACCCAATTCCAAAATTTGTGTTGTTAAAAATAAATTTCTTTCTAAGTTAGAACCATCAATGATGTTTAAAACAACATCGACATTTCCATTTAATAAGAATTCACGAGATACAACTTCTTCCAAAGTGTATGGTGATAATGAATAAATACCTGGTAAATCCGTAATTTTAATATCTTTATCTTCCTTATACTTTCCTTCTTTTTTCTCAACTGTAACCCCTGGCCAGTTACCTACATATTGTGTAGCACCTGTTAAGCCATTGAACAATGTAGTTTTACCACAGTTCGGATTACCTGCTAATGCGACTTGAATTGACATAATTCCCTCCTATTTTTAAATTTTACTCTACTTCAACCATTTCTGCGTCTGCTTTACGAATAGACAATTGATATCCACGAACCGTTAATTCAATAGGATCTCCTAATGGTGCTACCTTTTGAACAGTTACACTTACTCCTTTAGTAATTCCCATATCCATAATTCTTCGTTTTGTTGCTCCTTGACCAGACAATTTTTTTACTGTCACTGTTTGACCAATTGAAACTTTATTTAAAGTCATAATTACTCCTTTCTACACCATGATCTTTCTTGCGAGTTCTTCACTAATGGCTATTCGAACCTCTTTAACATTCACAATGACATTTCCATTGGTTTTACTCACAACCACAATTACAGTCCCAGGCACAAAGCCCAAGTTTTCTAAGTGTCGTTGTTGTTCTTTAGAACCACCAATTTTTTTGATTGTATTGACCGAATTTAAATCTGCAAAAGATAATGGCATATCGAATCCTCCCAGTTAGATATTTCTAACACAGTTAGTTTACTCTCACTTAGAGCCGATGTCAATAAAAAGTTACACAAGATTAACTTGGTTTGACTATTCTAACTATTTGGTGTATTTTTTCATTGGAGGATTGAATATATGAACTTACCAACAATTATTATATGTGTCATTTTAGTTATTGTTATCTATATTGGTATTCGTTCCACTAAAAAAAGAGCCACCTCAGGATGTTGTGGTTCAAGTGAAACTGTAAAAAAAATAAAGGTAAAAGATAAAAACAAAGACCATTACCCTTACAAAGCGGTTTTAAAAGTATATGACATTCATTGTCAAAACTGTGTTCATACCATTGAAAATGCATTTAATAGCCAAGAAGGCTTTTATGCCAAAGTAAACACAGAAGATAATACAGTGACTATATTATCTAAACAAGAACATACAACTGATGAATTGATTGATATTGTAACAAAAGCCGGATATACATCAAAAGCAGTATGAAATAAAAAGATGCGTTTACAACAAACAAAATAACGCATCTTTTTTTTGTACTTTTAAATAAGGTGTTTTATGAATCGCACGATCCACTTCTTGACATTTTTTTACAATCACAACATTCTCTGAATCCACAAAATAATATAAATCATGATACAGATATACTTTCTTAAATCGTTTTAAAGAAAATGTCTGTTGATCATACAACATATAATCTTTACGAAAGTGAACATTAAATTCACCCGTTTCTTTTTCCTGTACCCTCTTTCTACATCTTCTCTTCTCCAAAAAACGGCAGATAAGAATATAAATTACTACACAAAGACAAATCAAGGAACAAAGAAATAAGAATACCGATGCACCGGATGCTACGCGAATTAAGCTAGCTCCTACAACCCAACATAAAAGCGTACCCGCTATGGTATAACCCAACACCAATGTATTTCGTAAAACTAAATTTTTTTGTTTTAAATTTGTATAATACACAATATCTGTAATATCCTTTAATTCAGAATGATTTAATTTTTGTACCATAGAAATCCTCCATCTCTATATTATAATCAGAAGAAAAGGCATCATCAACCGATAATGCCTAAAGATATTTTCGCGTACTTGTTGCCGCAATCGCAAATGTACTTCCATTATGTAATAAACTTGTAGTATTTGGACTCATAAATCCCAAGGCTCCAAGTGCAATCAAACTAGAATTAAACGAAACAATAAAACGATAATTGGCGTGAATTCGATCAAACAAAGAAACCGATAGTTTTCTTAGAGTTACCAATTCATTTAAGTTACTAGAAACTAATGTAACATCCGCAAGTTCTCGAGCTAAATCCGAACTGTCCTGCATAGATATCGAAACATTCGCTGTAGATAAAGCAGGCGTATCATTAATACCATCACCAACCATGATTACTGTATGGCCTTCATCTTTTAAAGATTGAATATAACTTGCTTTACCTTCTGGTAAAATCGAAGAACGATAATCATCAAGATCCAATTCATTAGCTACAGCTTTGGCCGCATTGTTGCAATCTCCGGTCAACATGACAACTTTTTGAATACCTAAATTCTTTAATTCATGGATCACTTGTTTCGCTTCTTGTTTTAAAGGATCGTAGATACTGATGATACCAGCCACTTGACTATCAATGGCTAAGTAAATCAAAGAACCGGCTCCATCTTTCTCTAATGAAGTAATGATATCTTCTAATTCCTGTGTCTTTTCGACACCATCATCTTCAAAGATAAAGTGATCGCTGCCAATCACTGTATGTAAGCCATGTAAGGTTGTCGCAATGCCATGTGCAACGATATATTCCACTTTGGCATGTTCTTCTTCATGAACCAAGCCTTCTTTTTTTGCTTGATTGACAATCGCATTGGCTACACTATGAGGAAAATGCTCTTCTAGACAAGCCGCAATACGTAGAACCTCATCTCGACTATATCCATTAAGTGGAGTTACTTTTTGAACTTGAGGGTTGGCATTTGTCAATGTACCTGTTTTATCAAATACAATGACATCCGCATCTTTTACAGCTTCTAAATATTTTCCGCCTTTAACAAGGACATTCCGATTGCTCGCTTCCAACATCGCACTAATAACAGAAATAGAAGTGGACAATCGTATTGCACACGAATAATCAACCATTAATACAGAAGTAGCTCTTGTCACATCACGTGTAAGTGCCAAGATTCCAAAGAATCCCAAAAAACTAAATGGCACAATGGAATCCGCCAAATGTTCGGCTTTTGCCTGAATGCTCGCCTTTAAAGATTCGTTGGTATCAATCATTTTCACAATATTGCTGATACGACTTTCATCTTGTAAATTACGAACTTTAATAAATAATTTTCCTTCTTCAATTAAAGTTCCAGCAAAAACCGTATCCTCCTTTACCACACGTCTAGACAAAGGTTCACCCGTAAAGCTAGCCTCATTGACCATGGCTTCTCCATCCACAACTTCTCCATCGATAGGAATCATCGCTCCCATTTGAGAAACAACAATATCCCCTTTTTGAAGTTTTGCCATAGGAATCTCTTGTTCCACTCCATCGGCATAGATCCAAACTTTATCAAACTGTATAGATAAACTTTGCGATAATTCCAAGTTTGTTTTCTTACGTGTATAGTCCTCTAATAAATCTGAAATATTGAGCAACATCATAATATTACCGGCAATATTAAAATTCTTTTGTAAAAGACTCACGCCTATACTTGTCGCATCCAGTAGCGGAACATTTACTTTCATTTGCGATAAGGATTTTAAACCTTCTTTTATAAATCCAAGTGATTTATAAATCGTAATTGCATTTCCGATTCCTGTTGGTAAAAACCAACGTATAAAATATCGTTTCCCAATTATTTTGAAAAAACGACGTTTATATTCTGCATTCATTGCCTTTACTTCTGGCGTTTGTGAGCGAAATACAATATCGGAAGTATCCGCTTCTTTTAAATATCCAAGATTCAAATTATGAAGTTTCTTCAATAAAGTATCTTTACAAGTTGCATCATACTGCATTAAAACACTTCCGGTAATTGAATTCACTTCTACACTATGAATCATGGTCCAATTGCTAAGATCTCTTTTTAAAACTTCACCTTCAACGGGTGAAAACACATCTTTCCCATAACGTATACGCATTCTTCCAGGTATATCGTGGGCGATTGTAAATGAAATCATCTTGAATTAGCCTTCGTTTTTAACTTTTGCTTCTTCTAAAAGATCCTTAGCATCTTCTTTGATTGTCTCATATTTACAAGTTGTATCAGATTTAAATTTCATACCACCAGCTAAACCTTTTACAGCTAAATCGTGTGCTGTATCACTCTTCAAAAATTTTGAACCAGCTAAAGCAGTGGCTGCACCTCCAATAAATGTCCACATTGTTTTGTTTTTCCATCCGTCTTTCATGATATAGATCCTCCTTTTCAACGATAAAAAAAAGATAACACTTGAAAAATCAAACATCAAGTTTTTTTCGTTAGGAAAAACTATCCACTTTTTTGTTAGTTTCCCCTAATCACAGTTAGTATAGTCTTACTTTTTTAATTTGTAAACAAAAAAGGACATTTTTAAAATGTCCTCATCTTATGAAATCAAATTATTAAACAAGTGAAAAGAGCGATTCCATAATTGCATTTAGTGTTAGTTAGTTTCTTCTAACTGCTTAAGTTATACCCTATACATAATAATTTGTCAACAAAAAACAAAAAAACTGTCTTACGACAGTTTAATTATGCATTTAAAGCTGCTTTTGCTTCTTCGCAAAGTTTAGCGAAGCCTTCAGCATCGTGAATAGCCATTTCACTTAACATTTTACGATTGATCGCAATATTAGCTAATTTTAATCCGTGCATTAAACGAGAGTATGATAAGTCATTCATACGTGCAGCTGCATTAATACGTGTAATCCAGATTTTACGCATGTTTCCTTTTAACTTACGACGATCGTTGAATGCATATCTGAATGAATGCATTACCTGCTCATTTGCAGTTTTGTATAATGTATGTTTTGATCCAAAGTATCCTTTGGCAAGTTTCAACACTTTTTTTCTACGAGCGCGTGAAACTGTTCCACCTTTAACTCTTGCCATTCTTTATATCCTCCTTAATTACTTAACTAACATTTCCTTAATACGTTTGTAATCTGTAGCATGTACAGTACCTGGTTTAGCTAAGTGACGACGTTGTTTCTTAGTCTTTCCATGGAAACGGTGAGATGTATAAGCGTGAGATCTCTTTAATTTTCCAGAACCTGTCTTTTTTACACGTTTTGCTAATCCTCTATGACTCTTCATTTTAGGCATAGTCTAGTCCTCCTTACTTCTTTTTAGGTGCCAACACTGTTGACATCGTATTACCTTCCATTGAAGGTTTCTTTTCAACGACAGCTACTTCAGACATAGCTTCGATGAAGTCATTCATGATCTTACGACCAACTTCCAAGCGAGTGATCAAACGACCACGGAATCGCATATCAATCTTTACTTTCATACCCGCTTCGATCCATTTTGACGTCTGACGTACTTTGGTTTCAAAATCGTGTGTATCGATAATCGGTGATAAACGCAAAGATTTAACTTCAACAACATGTTGTTTACGTTTCGCTTCTTTAGCTTTTTTCTGTTGTTCGAAATGATAGCGACCATAGTCTAAAACTTTACACACAGCCGGACGCGCTTTGGGTGCAACACACAACAAATCTAAATTTTGTTTGTATGCAATGTCCAATGCTTCTTTTTTTGACATAACTCCCAATTGTTCTCCATCCGCATTGATGACAAGAACTTCTCTAAACGGAATCTTTTCGTTAAACAAATCATCGTTTACATTATTTGGGGCAACTTTTCTATTATTGATATTCGACACCATCCTTTTTCATTTTTCCAAAAAGAAAATGGGCGCATACGCACCCATCACTCTTTTAAACGAATTCAAACTGAATTGGCCGTGAACCTATGTCCCTCTAGACATCAGGTGAGAAGGGGTGCTTCTATCTTTCCATTTCTTTTACCTATTGATAATACCATATACATGTTGTATATGCAATATTTTTTTCAAAAAAATAAAGCCGACTCATCGACTTATACACATAAATGGTGGACTCTTGGGGATTCGAACCCCAGACCCACTGATTAAGAGTCAGTTGCTCTGCCAGCTGAGCTAAGAGTCCATTTATCAGTGCCCATTTATATTACCATAACATATTTTTGATTGCAACTGTTTTTTTAAAAAATAAGGATGTCTTTGACACCCCTATTCCATCATAGCCATTTTTTCTTCCCATTCCTTCATTAAGGCGGCTATTTCATTATGCTTATCATCGATTTTTGCATCCAACTCTTCCATCTTACGATAATCTTGATAATACTCTGGCTCATATCTTAATTCTCGCATAGCCTCTAAATCTTGCTCAGCCTCATCTAATAAAACTTCAAGTTTCGCAACACGATTTTTAATGGCCTTTAAATCCGTAAAAGATACCGTTTGTGGTTTTACCTCTTTTTCAACCTTTGCTACCGATTCTATCAATTCATTATTCGCCTTTTTATCCAAGTATTCTTCATAATTCAAATCATAGATTTTACCTACAGAATCCATCTCTAATACGCGCGTAGCCATTTTCTTTAAAAACATACGATCATGCGATACAAAAAGAATGGTTCCATCATACTTTTCTAATGCCGATTCCAATGCTTCTTTAGCTGGTATATCCAAATGGTTTGTAGGCTCATCCAAAAGTAAAACATTATCATGTTCTAACATTAGTTTTGCAAGAGCTAAGCGCACTCTTTCGCCACCCGACAAATCATTCACTTCTTTAAACACTTCATCCTGCGTAAATAAAAAACTAGCTAATGTATTACGAATCTGCGTTTGCGTTGCATCCGAATCCATATCCCATAATTCATCAAGAACATTTTTATTAGATTTCATCTGGGCACTTTCCTGATTAAAATATCCCACATCGATTTGATGACCAAATTTGAAACTACCAGAAATGGCAGGAAGTTCTTTCACCAAAGTTTTGATCAAAGTGGATTTACCAATACCATTTGGTCCAACAATGGCCATACGTTGTCCTTGCAGTAATTGAAAGGACACTTTAGACAACACTTTATCATAGCCAACACTTAAATCTTCAACATCAAGAACTTGTTTACCACCCTTTCTTGCACAAGTAAACACCGCCTTCATTTGACTTGTATCCGATGAACTATCTTCAATTTTATCCATACGATCCAAATATTTCTGTTTACTCTTCGCAAAAGCGGCTTTGTTCTTTTTATATCTGAACTTCTCAATCAAATCCTCTAAACGATGAATTTCTTGTTGTTGACGAACATACGCCTCATGATTCTTTTTTAAATATTCTTCTTTTGCCTTTAAATAATGCGAATAATCCCCCACATATCTTTGTGTCTTACCAAATTCAATTTCTACGATTTCATCCACAACATGATCCAAGAACATACGATCATGACTGACCAAAACAACCGCAAAAGGATAATGCTTCACATAATTTTCAAGCCATTCTATAGCTGCGATATCCAAATGGTTTGTAGGTTCATCCAACAATAAAATATCTGGTTTCGTCAACAATAATTTAACTAAAGCGATTCTTGTTTTTTGTCCCGAACTAAATTCACATAATTTTTTATTTAAATCATTCTCATCAAATTGAAAATGAAAAAATACATTCTTTAATTCCACCTCATATTGATATCCATTTAAAGCTTCAAAACGAGTCTGCAACGCATCATATTTCGCAAGTTGCTTTTCACTCGAATCTGTTTTTAAAACTTCCGCCTGCTCATTTAATTGTTTTTCTAATTCACGAACCTTATCAAAAGCTGTTAAAAGCTCTTCATATACCGTCTTTTCCTCATCCACAAAAGTAATCTGTGCTAAATAACCAATGTTTGTTCCATTCAATACCATGCGTGTTCCAGAATCATAATTTTCCTGCCCACAAATAATTTTCATCAACGTCGTTTTACCGCAACCATTACGTCCAACTAGTGCTATCTTTTCATTATCACGTACTTGAAAATTTGCACCAGCCAAAACCGTTTTGGCACCAAAAGACTTTTGAATATTGCTCAATTGTAATTTCATACTATATCACCCTTAAATTTCAAAATATCTAACAATACTTTTAACTAATATTTTAGCTATCGCATCCGCATTTTCATTATAGTAAGTAACGCTTTGCGAATTCATTACACTCGCATATGAAAAATATAAACCATACATCCCGTATGCATCTTTATAATCTACATTTTTAAACTCATCCCCATATACACCTGCATATGTAGCTTTTCCGCCTGTTTCTCTTAATTGAGGATAAAGTTCATACTCTAAAACTTTTCCATTATCACTTTCTGCATACGAATCGTATAAAACACCGTTCTCCTGTGTAGTATTCGTTCTTGCTTCATATAAAGTCAAACCATTTTGTTCCATAAAATATGAAACCGTATTGGCCAATCCACTATTTGTATAAGGACTCGTTAACATGTATGGAGCATAAACATTCTCATCTAAACTAGCACCTAAGGCTAAATATAATTTTGCCTTTGTCTTATAAGCACGTGCTGGACGACCATTCGCTCCATAATAGCCTGGAGTTTCATTTTCCTTACGCAAGATTTTTACTTTCAAGCCTTTCTTTTCCAACTCTTTTTTCACTTTCTTGGCAAATTCTAAAGAAGAGCTAGCCTCATCTAAAACAGATGTACTTGCACCAACATCAACTGTATTTGAAAAATAATTCATCGCATTTCCGCAAGGATCAATAACCACATCATAAATATCTTCATTTGGTTCTTGACTTGTCACTATAATAAAAGCGTAATTTTTCTTAAATTGAATTCCATATTCTTTCAATGCATTTTTATCCGCCATAAAAGATACGGAAGTCACCTTTTCATCACGACGCATCGTTGTAACAGCTTTTGCCTTAAAAGCATCTTTGAAATAGATTCGCTCTTTTTCAAAATGATTATAAGTATATAATTCATAGATTCCTTCTTTTAAAGTTCCTAAATCAACACCTGAATCTACGCTTCCATTAAAAGTAAAACTCGTTGTCGCATCCGTCATGACATTTCTTAATACAATGTTGTTACCTTGCATCTTATCTGTTTCTGTTGATCCATATTTACTTTTGTACAAAGATAACGTTTCTCCATAAACCACATAATCCTTTAATAGATACGTACCTTCAAAATCCTTTCCCACCTTTTTTTGTAATTTATCAACATCCACACCATTCAAGTAAGATTGAGATGATTTATTCGTTTGTTTCGGCTTTGAAACATATAAAAAAACACAGACAATCGCAACTGCAATCGTAACCATTCCGATAATCATTGTGCTTAAATTTCTTTTATTTATTACTCTTGTTTTTTTCATACCCCTTATTTATATCACACAAGAAAACAGGTATCAACGAGATACCTGTTTAAATCATTAGAAAATTAAATTTCTTGGTGTACGAGGATATGGTTGTACATCACGAATGTTAGCAACACCACTTAAATACATTAACATACGATCAAATCCTAAACCAAATCCAGAATGTTTACATCCTCCAAAACGGCGTAAATCTAAATACCATTGTAGAGTTTCTTGTTCCATTCCCATTTCTTTCATACGATTTACTAATACATCATAACGTTCTTCACGTTGTGATCCACCAACTAATTCTCCAACATATGGAACTAACAAGTCACATGCTGCAACAGTTTTGTTGTCATCATTTATACGCATATAGAAAGCTTTGATATCCTTCGGATAATCCGTTAAGAACACCGGACCATTTACTACTTTTTCACAAATATAACGCTCATGCTCACTTTGTAGATCCATACCCCAGAAAATTTCTTGGTTTTCAAATTGATCTTTCGCTTTTTCTAAATATTCGATTGCCTTTGTATATGTCATTCTTTCAAAACTAGAATTAGCCACATGTGTTACACGCTTAATACATTCTTTATCAATCATAGACGCAAAGAATTCCATTTCTTCTTTAGCATGTTCTAAACAATAGTTGATACAATACTTGATCATTTCCTCAATACAATCCATGTTGTCTGCTAGATCCGCAAATGCAAGTTCTGGTTCGATCATCCAGAATTCAGAAGCATGACGAGTTGTATTTGAATTTTCGGCACGGAAAGTAGGACCAAATGTATAAACATTACGATATGCTAAGGCAAAAGGTTCAACATGCAATTGTCCAGATACTGTTAATTGTGCATGTTTTCCAAAGAAATCCTTATCATATTTTGCATCTTCACGCGTTGTAACGGTAAAACATTCTCCAGCACCTTCCGCATCATTACCAGTGATTTCTGGTGTATTTACATAAACAAATCCGCGATCCTGGAAGAATGTATGAATAGCCATACTTAAAACACTTCTTAATCTAAACATCGCATAATATGTATTGGCACGAGGACGTACATGAGGAATTTCACGCATAAATTCAAAACTGTGACGTTTCTTTTGTAAAGGATAATCATGATCACATAATCCTAAAACACAAATATTTTCAGCTTGAATTTCAAATGGCTGTTTTGCATCTGGAGTACATACTAATTTACCTGTTACTTCCATTGCAGAACCAGTTGTAATTTTAGATACCTCATCAAAATTTTCTAATTTTTCTCCATATACAACTTGGACATTTGAAAAAGTTGTTCCATCATTCAATGCAATAAAACCAACTGCCTTTGAATTACGATTTGTACGAACCCAACCCTGCAAAGTTACACTTTGTCCATCGTACTGTTCAAAAGTTTCTTTTAATTTTTTTACTAACATAGTTTCTCCCTTCAAAATAAAAAAAACGTCCCTTAATAATTAAGGAACGATTATAACCGCGGTACCATCCTGTTTCATCACACGTATGTATGCACTCAATTGGAATTTAACGCATTCCACACGTCACTGTCTACTTAATTTCTCCAGTCCGACTCCACAGGTGTTATCTATCCAAACTTACATTATCCCTTTTCACCCACTAGGACTCTCTTCTAAATGTTTGTTTCGGACGACTTCTATTTCTGCGTCTTTGTTTCTAATGAATTTGTAATAAATACCAATTCTTGTATAGATGATACCACATCAATACTTTTTATGACAACCCCTTTTGGAACCAAAAAATGCTGATGCGTAAAATCTACTATGCCACTGATTCCACACTGAACCAATTTATCTACCGTTTCTTGTACATCATGTGAAATTGTTAAAATGGCAATACGACATCCTTCTGGAATCTTATTCTCCAATTCGGACATTGGATATACTTCAACACCAAATTGAGTTCCACATTTTTTAGGATCCACATCAAAGGCACATGCAATTTCTCCAACTACATAATTCCACTTATTATAATTCATTAATGCACGACCTAAGTTACCTGCACCTACTAATATAATCTTTTCATCAAAATCAACGCCAAGCTGACTATTAAATATTTCAATCAACTTATCCACATCATATCCATAGCCTTGCTTTCCAAGATTGCCTAAAAATGAAAAATCACGTCGAATCGTCGTTGGTTCAATATCAACAAAACTCGATAATTCCTTAGACATAATTCTTTCAACGCCATTTTTTTGTAGCTTACGTAAAGCTTTTAAATACACTGGATATCTTTGTAAAGTCGCTTTGGGCACATTTCTATTCTGCATTTATATCACCCCATGGCTTAATAATAGCACATTTGTGATATATTTAACAAGTATAACAAATGAACTTGTGAAAAAAGGGGCTGTAACGAGTAAGTGAATTTTATTACTTATGGAGTTCAGCTCCTTT
>ERZ1673737.2128-NODE-2128-length-17184-cov-3.802966_pt1 | contig 17184 bp, 16 predicted proteins | sample MGYA00580211_ERZ1673737 | MGnify/ENA primary metagenome ERZ1673737 (study PRJEB41218, sample SAMN15661789) | gut metagenome | host: Homo sapiens | place: Canada: London | collected 2015-08-20/2019-03-30 | study: EMG produced TPA metagenomics assembly of... | reverse complement strand
TGTTGAGATCACATGACCGGGTTGGTCATGTGACCCTGGATGGTCCTGAGAGTAGTTAGATAGTCCTTGGGGGGTCGGAGCTTCTCTCCTTCCCCGTCCTTTTCATCACCAATAATATCATCACATTATTGCTTCCATCTACCTTTATCAAGAGATATAATATGTGGCATGGTACTGTTTAAACGACCCAGTTTCTATTATTCAACAAGATCGATATAAACAGACAAAGTGAGACCAAGACCGACCATATCCCCTTGTCAATTGCAACCGTAGACCGTTAGGCGCTGACCTCCGGAAATTCGATGTCCTCCTTGCACATGGGGCCTGTTGCCTGGGCTGCGGTGGGCCACGACTGGAATTGGGGGATTAATTCCGCCCAATACGGGAAACAGACAGCATTCCACTTGTTCCGCACATCATCTTCGCAGTCACTTCGCCCTTGAAAAGTCAGGAGGAACTCTCACAAGAAGTACTACCGATTGCTTTGCATGCTTTTTCGGCAGGAGTGACGTTAGACGAAGGCTGCACCTGTTTTGGCCTGCCATCATCGCCGACTATCCAGCGCGTGATGAAGCAAGACGCTCTGTAGTATTGCCTATCATTTGTGTTTGGATCGCACACGACGACGGAGTCACCCTAGAGCTGACTGACGGACTAGCGTCTGTTGCAACTTTTTATTGCAGTCGACGTTGTTGTGGCAGCTGCCTGGGCTCGATTTTCACAGCCAGAGAGGAAGCGACAAGGAGGACAATGATGCCGAGGAGCTTCATTGTGATTGAACCTAAATTCTGCTTCCAATGTGGCCACCTACATGTACAGCAGTTCTACAAGACACAAAGTCAGAGGCCTATCCATCGCTCTCGTTATATGTTACGAAACGCAGATTTGCAACGTCGTTGTTGATATGTGATCTTGTCTTACTTTCGCGTTAATCTGTGGATAGAGGTCGGTATATTCAAATAATATAAAGGGTTCTAGAATACTTGAACTTATCCTCATTCCATGCTCTTACCTTTTTAAAAATGGGTTAGGAGGATCTCTTTTTCATGGCACTACTTCCCCTAATCTTGACTTTTCCTTCACATTTAGTAGAAAATCATACAGACTAGTGGAGTGCCTATGGGTGGTGCTTAGGAAAGTAAGGGACAAAGAGAGATATTGGAAGAAGGCTTTTAACGAGATGCTATTTTTGTTATTTTTTTCTTTGTGAAAAGGAAGGGGAGCGCGGAGGGGGAGTGGCGGGAGGCGGGAAGATGAATATGTGCATACATATGTTGATATTGGTTATCATCGGTTTATAAATGGGCCTAGTTTACTCTTTGGGGCATATACACACACGTGGGACAATACGTGGGACAATACGTGGGACAATTACAACTGTTAGTATCCATTTCAAAGATAGGAAACTCATAGATCAAAGGTATCATAACAAAAACCCCGTCTGCCCTCATCGGCCATTGACACACTCATTCCCCTCGAAGTAATTCACAGTCCAAATGCCAACCCGCCAATAGCAGCAGCCAGGACAGCAGCCATGACTCCAGTGGCACTAACACTCACACTCACCGCAGAACCACCGAACACAGATGTACCAGATCCACTACCACTATTGCCACCTGAATTAATGGACGTGGCACTCGGGGTAGCATCAGCCGTTGACAGAGTGACAGGCTCCAACGAACTCTTCAAAGAAGTGGCCGAATACGGTGCAGAGAACGTATATCTTGCAGACTTAGACGACAGTGAGGCAGAGGCCTCAGCACTATCTGTCTCAAGCAGCGACCAGATAGTGCGAGTAGTCGTGGAAGTCGAAGTAACCGTCCGGACTGTATAAGGCGGGATAGAAGTCCAGAAATAGAACCAATACGTCCTATAAAAAAGTCAGAAAACCGCTCCCCAACCATGCCCAACTGCCCAACCAAACATACCAGTAAACGGTCGTATAATAATAATTCCAATCAAGATACGTAACCGTAGGCGCAGCCGTGGTATAAGCACTCGTAACAGTCGCCGTCTCAGTCTCCGTCTCCGTAGCCTTAGAGCCCCCAACAGTGCCCACATCATTGCCAGTATCAAACTCACCAACACAGCCAGTAGAGGGACAACAGACATGATTACCTTTCCAAATCCGACATTGCTTCCCAGCCCGACAATAATAGCCCCCGGTACAACATTCTCCGTCCGTCGGCGCGCAGCCAGTCCCACTGCAACATTTCCATCCGCTAGGACAGGTCCCGTAGTCTGAGCAACAGGTTTCGCCTGGATCAGCGCAGTAGTTGGTGCCGCTGCAGCATGATTTTCCGGTTTTGCAGCAGTGTGATGTGTCGTTAGGGCATTCGCTGTAGCCGGCGCGGCATTCGTAAGCGCGGTTGTTGAGGATATTGAAGTCAGACCCGAATCCTAGGTCTCGAGTTGAGAGGATTCTTTCGGAAGCCAGGTGGAGGACAGAGACGTTTGAGAAGAGTTGAGGCTCATCTTGGAGGTCGGCTGCTGTGGTCAATTTGCTGAAGAGCAGGAGCAGGGTGGGTAGAGTGAGGCTCTTCATCTTGGATCCGAGATGCGGTCTCGTCTTGGGTTGTGTACTGATTACCAAGGCTCTCTGTATTGACCCCTGCTTTGTTTTCTGCTTGCGGTCTGATCGATGGTGGGGATTGCTTTATATGCCCGCCGCCCCTCCCGTGCCCCTGCGGCTCAATCTCATATCGAAATGTCAATGCGAGAAATCACCTGGGCTCTTCGTATTCGGGGCATCTTTTAGGGGGTCTTTTGGGAGGAGATTTTGTGTGGCGGTCCGCACTTGCTGGCAATACGAGGTTGTAGATCTTGGCGTGACTCGAGCCGCTTTTTGGGGGTATTCGCGACTTCGACTTCGGATACGGTATTCCTGAGAAGCTAGGGTCTATTTAGGCTAGTTACTTGTGGATATGCTTTCTTAATTGGTGTGGATTGAGCAGGGCGGCTCTTGGCTTAGGGCTCCAGGTCCCCGTGACCAGCGGCAACGGCTCCGGACAGGGCGCAGTTGTTTGCCGGCTTCCCTCACCGCCATAATAGACATGTAGGATGGTTAAACAAGTTTGACATCCGCTTTCTCTTCTGCCTATGCTTCTTGCCTTCACCAATGATCATTATTCCCGCGAAGGGCCCGCACTGCCTGGGTAGATTCCTGATGTCGGTGTCCTTGCCGATGTATCCGGCCGCTCAATTATCCTGCTTCACCTCCATCTGAGGCAGCTTTAGCGTTGATTTGAGCTTCTGGTCAGAGTTGATTGGCCTCGCTCTCTATTGTCACTTTGCTTGGCAGGAGTGACGGCTGATGTGAGCTTTCGCACATCGGTGCCAAACATCGGTGCCAAACATCGGTGCCAGCGACAATTGGCTTCAGAGCTTCAAAGATTCTAGTTCCTATTAGTGCATAGGCAAGCATACTTCTTGTGATGATCCCAACTTACTATGCTTGATCTCAAGAATACACCTCCTCGAAAGGATGGATGGCGCTATGTTTCGCTTCATTGATGAGATCGCGGCATGCAATCAAAAGGCCCTGGACGAGGATCGCGTGGAATCCCCCTCGCATCTGCAAGAGTATCAATACCTCTTCCAGAAACAAACTGAGCATGCCAGACTGGTTCAGAACCAAATCACCTGCCAGTACGGGGAAGTGAGTTTCATATCCAGTGAAGCTCAAGCTCTCCATCAGAAAAGGAGGGATCCTGAAAACCGACTGCCTCAACTTATCAGTGAGAACATCTTGAATGCGTCTACACACGCCGATCCACAACTTGGAAGGAAGACTCTGCCGACGTGGAAAACCAGTGCAGATAATCAAGGAGAAACCGTCCAGACCCTCCAGTTCCGACGGGGCCGAGGAAAAGACAGAAAATCATTCTTGGTTTTGAGGAAACAACCTCTCTCCACGCGGGAACGACCTAGGATACACCGAGAAAGGCCGTGATCTGAACCGAATTCGCTGCGAATTCAATGCGTACGAGAAGCTTCTCGCTTCTGGTGCCTGTGAGAGCAGCTTCGTACCAAAATTCTACGGCTATATCGATCGAGTAGATCCGGCTGCCTACTACCCTGCTTTCCAAGATTTCGCCCAAGACAAGTTCCAACCAAGCACAATATTGCTCGAATATCTTCCAGGTGCAGAGAAATTGCACTGCGTGGACTACTGCGATGGGCTCTATCCCTAGGCAACTGAGGGCTTGAAGGAGATACATAGGGCGGGCGTTCTCCATTGAGATATCTACTCCAGGAACATGCTCCTTGTTCGTGGAATCCCGATAGGCTGGTCTGGATTGACTTTGATGTGGCAACAATATTCATTGAATTTGGACCTGAAAAGTTGGCCCGGTGTGACTAACGTAATTGCACTTGTAAAGGGATCTGGGGAAGCACTGGCAAGAGCTTCATTGCTACCTATATTGGAAACGTTTAATGTGCTGACTGGCGTATACAGAGAGATGACCAGGCTGAGGGACTCCCGCCGAATACAAAAGTTTCTTGAGGGTTTTAATAGGCTTTAATCGTTCTGCCTATCTTTTAAAGCACGAGAGAAAACAAGCTGGAGAAAAGCTTCATGAAAGGAGTGTATTGGGTTCTAAGAAGCGAAAAGGACCTAGGAGAGAGGGAAAGAAAAAGAGACAGAGAGAGGAAGTTCTATGAGTCAGACATACTGTTGAGGCCCAAGCGGTTGAAGATTCAATTATGAGTCGCCAATTACTTGTTCCTACACCGGGCTGTCACTTTGACAAACTACGTCGATATGATTGTTGCCAGTTTTACTTGGTTGGTTTGATATGCAGGCACGTGGTATCACCGAAATCGGCCATCGAGCAATCGAAATGACAGCCCTGAAGAAGCTAAACAACTTGGCATACAAAAAAAGACATCGGTGTATACTCTGCCAATGCTATGTCCATGGAACATTGCTGCCGCACTGTAGTCCACACAAATGCCGCGTGTGTTACATTCTGACAGCGAAGATCTCTGCAAGGGGCAACGAACTCCGAGGAAAAGCCGAACATGAAGATATACAGTTAAGTTAGTCTAGAACTAAAAAGTAGAGACAAAGCTGAAAAAAAGTGGATAAAAAGGAGAGAATAAGGTTATCCTCGGTGAACCTCTGCGTTGGGAAGCGGCAGGGTTTTCCGGACTCTCAACGGCTAAACGTCCGTTTCTTTTCTCTCGGATGTTCAGGGTTGTGAGTCACCCGATTTCTATAAAACCTGCAAGTTGGTTATAGAATTGAGTCGGCTACTTGAAGTGCCGATCGGAGGTCTGTATTTTTTTCTCCGCCAAGACTCCCCTCTCGGCTTTATCAGATCCGCAAACGGGCGAGTTTTTCTCCGCTTCATTTATTCTGTCAGAAGTTATACAGAGGTTAAGGTCTAGAGAAATCTAGATTGGAGGTAGGTTTTCACGTCTTTTTCCTTTCGTGTGACTACGGGATCTGTGACCTCGGTAAAGCCTTGCACGGTTTAGGCTTCCGAGGGAAAGATGTAGGAAAATGAATTCCACTGACTCAGAATCTGCAGGCGATTATTCACTCTCGGTACTTATATACTGGTCAATTGATATCAATTGATTGACACTGCCTCTAGCCAGTGCACTGGCTTGAATCTTCCAACAGGGCTCAAGAAAAAACCATACGATACTAATACAACGCCAAAATGAGTGAAGACCACCACGTCGTCTCGCAAGGCGACAAACAACCAGCATCTCAAGATGTCTCCGAGCAACCAGAGATATCCCAAGACCAAACAGCCCCGGAAGACATTGAATCCGGCGAGCAAAGCGTAACCAACATCGAACGCATCTACAGGTGAATTCAACAAACCCCCGATCAACAACCCAATATCAAATCTAACGTGCAACACAGAAAACTGGACCGGCGCATCATCTCCGCATTCTGGGTCCTCTACTTCCTCTGCTCAGCCATCCGCTCAAATGTAGGCCTAGCACAAACCATGAACGAAGACGCTGGCCACGACCTAGCAGACGTCCTCCATCTAACCCGCCACCAAATCTCAACCGGCCTAGCCCTCTTCTACGTCTGCTACGTGATCTTCGACCTCCCCTCAAACCTGATAATGACTCGTCTCAGTCCACACGTCTGGATGAGCCGGATTGTCATCAGCGTAGGTCTAATCGGATCTTGTCTAGCAGCCATGAAAGCAGCCTGGAGCTTCTAGTACGTCTATTCGCCCACGCACCCACCCTTTACATATCAAACTCCCATCCTAACAAATATAAACAGCCTCCTCCGTCTCCTCCTGGGAATAGTAACAGCAGGGATGTGGCCCGGAATGGCCTACTACCTAACCCTGTTCTACCCGCCAAGTCGAATCGGCAAAAGAATAGGCCAATACTTCACAGCCTCCCAAGTTTCCGCAGCCGTCGTCGGCCTCGTGTCCGCCGGCTTCCAAAAGATGGACGGCATGCACGGCCTCGTCGGCTTCCAATGGATGTTCCTAGTCTACGGCGTGATAACCGTAGCCCTAGGCTTCGCCCTCCTCTGGTGGCTCCCAGACCGGCCAACCCCACCAGGCGAAACCCTACCCCCGCGACCCGGGGTCTTGCGCTGGATCCCGCGCAGTCCGCCTGCGCTTAGTGGGCGTGATGCGCGGGTTCATTATCATGATATGAAGCGTGTTTATCATTCGCCCGCTTGGACCTTGAGGGATCTTGGTAGGGTCTTTGCTGATTGGAGATTGTGGCCGTTGCTTGTTATGTATTTCGGGGTTGTGGGTGTAGGCATTGGGGTGCAACTTTATGCGAATTTGATTATTCAGGCTATTAACCCGACGTTGAGTGGGGTTGAGTTGAGTCTTTTGACGGCACCTATTTGGATTGTATGTTCGATCCCCATTTCACCTCTTCTCACATCTTACATCTTACATCTTACATCTTGTTGTTACGAACACTGCTAACACCTCTATAGATGGACCTAATCGCCATCCTCCTCGTCACACCCCTCTCAGACCGCTTCCACCGACACCGAGCAATCTTCTTCTCCCTCCCAGTCCTCCTCCAAATCCTCGGCCTCCTCCTAACAAGCTACGCAGGGAGTGACGCAAACCCGTGGCCACGCTACGGCGGCCTCCTAATCGTCGGCTTCGGGCTAGGCCCCACAGTGCCAATAACAATGACTTGGACGACAGAAATCTTCCAACCACGGCACGGCGAGGTGGGCGTTGCGGCTGCGTCGGCTGTTGTATCTGGATTGGGCAATCTGGGATCCATCCTGACTACGTATGCGCTTTATTCTGGGTGGAAGAGTGATTATGAGGCGCCGGGCCGGCAGAAGTATCGCAAGAGTAATCTTGTAATGGTTGGGATTTTGATTGGGAGTATTCTTTCTGCGGTGCTCATGGAGGTTTTGTTGAGGTTTGTTGATGGGCGGTATAAAGAGAATGCTGAGGTTGTTGATGGGGCTGGGAGGAGGGAGGTTAGGCAGAGGGGGTTGCAGGGGTTGGGGAAGAGGTTTAAGAGGTTTGGGTTGAGGACCGGCCGTTCTGAGTAGGGGGTTGGTAGGATTAATGATGTTGGTTTTATAGAGTGATAGATAGATGCACGCATTTAACATGAGATGGGCCCACCTGCTACAGTTTACTATGTGCGAAAATTAACATCTAGACTGTAATATGAACAAGGGCTGATATTGTGTGGTTGGGGTTTGATTTACGATGTTTCTAGAAGAACCTTGTTAAGAGGTGATAGACAGTGAAGGTGCATGCTTTGCCATCATTGGACACTTCATGTCGGACAAGATTAGGTTCAAGATCTATCAGATCTATCAAATGGCCAGATCTAGATCCGGCGAGACTACAATGCAGCATTCGGGAATTACTCTGGAGATCAGTGCACACTTTGTCTTGGAATTAGTTGTCGATTCTCCAGAGGAACGATATCAAAATGATATCTCTCGATAAACGATGGTCTGATTTTCCCATCCATAAATATTCTATGCTATTGTACGTGTCACATTACCCAACGGGTAGTCAAAGAGAGAAACAAAAAAAAAAGTGAGGGCGGCTAGTGCAACGAGGGAGTGGCAGAGAACGCAAGAGGCACTCATACCGGGAAAGGATAGGCACACAAGAGGAAGAGAGAGAAACACGGAACATCTATGGGAAGCTCCCTCACGTCACAGAGTCAGGCTCTGGTCCGACTCCCAGGTTGACGCCGAAGGGTATCGGAGCGCTAAGACCAAATGATTCGTATCCATCTAGAGGCCACCACACAGAGTCTCGACGATGATACCGGTGATCTGGTAAGGATCAGCGTTGGAGGCGGGACGACGGTCCTCGAAGTAACCCTTGCCGTCCTTGGCGCACTGGCGGGGAATACGGATGGAGCCACCACGGTCGGCAACACCGTAAGAGAACTTATCGATGTTACCGGTCTCGTGGCGACCGGTGAGACGCTCCTCGTTGCCCTCACCGTAGACGGCGATGTGCTCAACGTGACGGGCCTCAAGCTTCTTCATGGCGGCCTCGATGACCTTCATACCACCATCGGCACGGGTAGCGTTGGTGGACACGTTGGTGTGGAGACCGGCACCGTTCCACTCACCCTTGATGGGCTTGGGCTCGAAGGAAATGCGGACACCGAACTCTTCGGCAACACGGTGGAGGAGGAAACGGGACATCCAGAGGTGGTCACCCACTGATCTCAGTTAGTTTGGGTCAATATCTTCAAGTCTGCAATTGCACTTACTCTCAATGCCGGCGCAGGGGCCAACCTGGTACTCCCACTGGGAGGGCATGACCTCGGCGTTGATACCAGAGATGTTGATGCCAGCGTACAAGCAAGCACGGTAGTGAGCCTCGACGATGTCACGGCAGTAGACCTTGCCGGTACCGACACCACAGTAGTAGGGGCCCTGGGCACCGGGGAAACCGCCACGGGGCCAGCCGTAAGGCCACCCATCGGTACCGAGGAGGGTGTACTCCTGCTCCAGACCGAACCAGAAACCCTCGTGGGCGTTGGTCTCCATCAGACGGCTGGCGTCATGACGGTAGTTGTACTTGTTGGGGCTTCCATCGGAATCCCAGGTCTCACAGAGGACAAGGATGTTGTCACCCTGGCGGAAGGGGTCGGGGTAGAAAGCGACGGGGCGGAGGTAGACATCGGAGTTGTCACCGGGGGCCTGGGCGGTGGAGGAACCGTCGAAGTTCCACTCGGGGAGCTCGTCAACACTCGTCACGGGCTTGGACAGAGTCTGCAGCAGTGGTTAGTGAGATCTCACGTGATGTGTGAATGCTCTCGATAAGACGAGGGGCACACGATAACAGCGGGGGAGCATAAGTCGAGTCATACCTTTGTCTTGGAGCGAGTGCCACCGCACGAGTCAACCCAAACGTATTCAGCCTGAACACGACCACGCTGGTCAAGGTTCATGTACTTCATGAGCTATTCATCCCCATGTCAAGTCAGTTATATGTCTTTCCTCGCTGGCTCTAAGGCCATTGCGGAAATCCAATCAATCAAGACTCAAACGCACATTCTCCGTGTTGGAGACGACAGTTGAAGATTCAGCAGCCTGGGAAATGGTCAATTCAGATTCTGAGTCATAGAGGAGGGCAGAGTCACGTACCATAGTGAATATGGGTATGTGTGTGTGATGAAAAAGATTTTTGGCTCAAGCAAGCAGAAATGGATTTTTGTGTTTTTTCAAAGGATTCCCGGAGGAAGAAACAGAAGAAACGAAGCAATAGAAAGTGGATGGAGAAAATCGAAGGAGGGGAGAGATGGAGGTTTTAAGAGAGAGGGAAATACTGATTTAAATTTAGTGGAAAAATGGGAAAAAGAGGAAGGCGCGGATCAGCCACTCCAAAAGTGGACTAGTGTGGTATTGGTACTGTATGCCCCTCCCGATACGAAGTGCAAAGTACCTCATACACAGCCGTATCATTCCCGAAACCGGTGGGAAAAGGCCTCACGCTATTTTAATCTCTCGCTATATGGACGTAAATAGCTCATCTTTTTTATAGCATTTTTAGCCCTTCTGTCCCTTTTTTGCATAGACACTTTTAGAGTCATTTTTGTTAATCGAAACAGCCGAGGGAGACGCCTGTTCATATTCAACGCCACTCACTTCCGAGTCATCATCGTCGCATCATCCAAGGCTCTCATACTTGGAATGCCCGGTCTCTGCCGACTGATCTACGTTAATCACTTTTTTGATTTATCCAATTTTGAAAGGGTCTAGTCTATACGTGTAGACATGTGAAGCGATGTACTTCTCCAGACTTTTATCTCCGCAAAGGGGTATCAAATACGAACCACGCGCTTGACCATGCCCTGACCATGCCCTGACCAGTGTCCATGATAACCCCCAAGTCCAATCAGCAGTCAGGCCTTGTAATCGCCCCCAATAGTATGATCAATCCCTTCACTCCCGTTGGACCGATAACGAGATCAACTGTGATCACAGGACTCTATATAGTATAGTATAGAGCTAATACAGAGAGACCTTCCCACATCTGGCTTATCCGGCCTTCTCCCCGACCATATAGTACGTCTTATCTGTGTTCAGCTCCCTGATATAGATATAAAAGATAAAATTACCAGTGCCGCCGGCTATACACTGTAGAAAGATCCGACATTGGGAACCGGCACGTCGGCAATGCCACTTACAGTGCCGCTAAGGGGCCATCAACAGATATCAGCTGCAGTCTAGTGTATGCAAGTAGTATAAGTTAGTCCCCAAAAGCAATATCAAATCTTACTCGTTCTATCTACATATAATATCAATAGATAACTTGTGAATTATTTGATTTGATAAAATTTTATATTTAATCACGCGCGCGTCGCGAACCCATTAAAACTCGGTGTAGTGGGTGCACGGCTAAGTACTCCGCGCCGGAGCTATGGCCAAATGATAATGGCGCAATTTGTTATCGACATGTCTAGAACCCGACCGACCAGTTAGTACATACGCGTTAGCTGATTATAGTCTCTGTTCCTGCAGGACTATAGATCAGAGTATACATGTGTACATGAGTAGAGATAGGATAGACAGGTACCGCGATGCCTGGCTGGTACGGAGTACATGTATACAGATGTAATACAGCGCTCCGCAAACCCCCATTGTGAATGGAGAACCCAGCCACGCCGCGACTGGGATCGATCACTCATAATCGCTCCGGTGGGGAAATCCGTGGCAAAACGTTCTCGAAACCCCCGGTGATTCACCAATCATACCCGCTGGCACCGCCCCGGTGTCGGCCATGGATAAGGAAATGATTCGACTGCTCGGCTCTTGGAGATTATGTTATTCATCTGTTGAGTTTTGATTATGTATTGTAAGAGTCACGCGTCTAACTTAGGTTTTCGGTGCGTTAGGTAAGGGCCACGAATCCAATTTTTGATATAGATTTTTAGGTGACAGGGTTTCTCCAGATGGAGAGTGGCGACAAGATCTCTCCCCCGTATTTTCTCCGTAGAAGGTCGGGATTTTCAGGAATCGCAGTGAGTGGCTGATGTTCCGATCTTCAGCCCTGTCTAAGCTCTTCTCCAGGTTTCCATTTTCGTGGGATATAGCTCCGAACTATTAGCGAGAAAATTCAGAGAGGGTCTGAGTGTATTAATAGATGAGACATCCGAATTCGGGCTTAGTCACCGGTCAAGTCCCGGGGCTGTGTCTAGTATAACTAGTAAGTGTACTCCATAGTTTCAGTTTCAGTTCAGTTCAGGCCTGTTCAGGTCAATTCCAGTTCCAGTTCCAAGTGCAAGTACATGCATGTATCAAAGGCCGAAACACAAAAGAAAAAGCAATGTCAAAAGCCATAGATCGTCACCCTGGCCCATTTCTTATCGCTTTCCGCTCATTGGCCCAGAACCCCAGTGACTAACCGCGCTGACTAGAAACTCGCACTTCCAACTGATATTCACGTAATTGGTTTCTCTCTATTTGTTCAGTCTGTTTCAAAGACCATGGCCGAGTCCCTGATCTGCACATTTGAGCCTGTATACAGAGTCAACTATGCTGCAAAATCCCTCATTGGAATGTGAACTGTATTGTAACCAATCTATGACACATAATAACAAGTTTGATCTTCAGGCTCGAAATCAGAATGTATTATACAGATCAGGCACCTGTTTCGAGTATAGTCATGCGCCAAGACTTTATTTTGACATCTCGAACTCCCTAGCCTACTGCACATGTGCACTTGAGGTTATGATTAGACTTGATAAATCCCGCAACTAGACTATATTTCCAACAAAAAAAATGCAAATTATCTCTCTAAATAGTGTCAATAAAAGGAAAGAGGGGCATCAACGTGATTTCATTCCTTGTTCTAACTAGTCGCACTATGACATAGCTCCATACAATTGAGGGGCGATGAAAGCCTCGCTAATACCTACAATTTAGGGCTATTCAAATGGATGGCTCTGATAAGCGCCTCATACTGATATTTACGACTGTTCGCTACTTGTATGTGACCCATACAGTAAACAGTATGGCACTGGCATGATATCCCTTGCACATGGCAGATCCGTTGGCCGGGTAAACGATCTATAATGCCTCGTATAATACACATCAAATATCCAAACTACAGTACACCACAACAAACCCGGACCCGGCCCGGCGCTGCACATGTACTGTAGCCACAGTAATAAAATAGAAATATAAAAAATAAATAATAAATAAATTCGAACAATGGACACTTATTTCTCTCATTCCGCCCCTGTTTGATGCCCAACCCGGCCATAATGGACGATGGGTAGATGTGCCTGTTGAAACAACTGACCACTCATCAACGCGCCTACATACTCTGCCTGGTTTTCACCTGACCTATGCGGTCATATATCCAATAGTAGACATGCTTGGCTGTAGATGTATGCAACTGTCTGTTTGGATATGACACACATGGATAGGCACGGTCCACGACCCCGCATTCGTCTTAGGGTCTGGACTTATCTGATCGACTTTGAAACGGTTTGGATGTACGTGGGATTGTCTACTTAGGTGCTCTTGCGTTTGGAGCTGCAGCTTTACTATTTGGGTATGGGTATTCTATGGCAGATGGGTTGATATATATTTGATGTAGGGAAGTATGAAGTCAATTGGTGGATATATGTTCAATGAAGGTCTGGAAGGAGACAACCAAGTTACAAATAGACATCACGGGAAGCCGAAGTCCACGTGTTTATTGTGGGTGGAGTATACGTGGCTGTGCTCGTGGAAGAAAAGTGATCGAATTTGGACTAGGTGTTTGATGTACTGACCTCAACTCCGTGAACGGTAGTGTTTTCTGTAATACAAAATTTGGGATATATGAAATATAGATTCCAAGTTATCTCAACAACAATGGAGTCTGTCAAAGGCAAGTACTAGCTTGACCTATACCAATGACTCCTGCGCCGGATAGATGCAACAGTCAAGGAGGGTTACATGCAGATTTTCCCAAACAAGCAAAGTGTTTCCCCTAGGTGTCGATATACTTCACCCAGGTAATCTATACCGCGATTGCTTGATGATCAATATAGAATTGCACAGCGATGTAAACATGGGACTGAGAAATTTTGACCTAAATCTGGGTATGTAAAAATATCTCAAGTACCTCAATGTCATAGTAACACCCTCTCACCCACTGCCAGCCCGCTGTTGCAACCAACGCAAGACCCACTCAACTAGGATGCCCAAGTCCTGGGAGACCTCCAGCACCCTAGAAATCTTTTTATGTACATCCAGCGCCCCAGAATCAGAGCTATCTGCCCCCTGCATTTCAGTATCGGCGTCGTTCTCATTCTTCGATAAACCAGCGGTCTCCACGACTGAAATGTGAGCATTAAGCCCGACCTCAAAACAGATTGCAATCTGCTTGGGTGTTGTAGACTCAGTGCCCTCTCGCTGGTGATTAGGGTCTGTGATGAGCAGCATGAGGGCAGGCGCTTGGCCGAGCTGAGTGCGCAATGTGACGTCCACTTTGACGTCGTTCATGGGGAGTTGCGCTGGACTCCTTTCTTTGTTGGAAGGTGTCAAAATGCCGGAATTATTTTTGCCGTCGCTATCCATTCCCAGAAGAAGGTTCAAGCGGTTTTCATTTGGATCGTCATTATTCAAAACAATGGGTCCATCCTGGCCAGCAAAGAGTTCATCGAGGTTGTCAGGTGGAGAGGGGTTGGAGTTTGCCTTGGGAGGCTGGGCTGTGCTGTCGGTTTCGTTGGCAGGGAGGTGGAATGTCTTCCGAATCAAGTTGGCTAGCAAAGCATACTGCCGGAGAATCTAAATTTTGTTAGTATAGAACCAAGAGAATCAGACCAAAGACATACCGGAAGAATGTCTGCAAGCTGCCGGGGATGAGAGAACGGCAGATCACGGATAGTTCGACCTGCAACAGACTCGAAAGCCTGGAATGTGTAGTTATGGTGCTTCGTACATAGCTCGCCCTTGGAGTCAACAGCAGACACTGAAGTCCGACGCTTCCTACGGCCAATTTGGGGGGACGAGTCTGGGGACGACAAAGCCGACCCCTCTGATACCAGCAACATGTCGTAAGTAACGATCTTAAATTCCTGTGGTAGTTGCATGCCGAGATGGCGGTAGATCTCGGAGGCTGCAAGAATTGGAACATCGAGCCCAGGCTCCAGCTTAGCAACGAATCGGCGATTGGGTGGTGATGACTCGAGCATGCTGGAATCCAGGGCCATGGGATCATGGTTGCCATGCGTCAAGCGCATAGTCTGTGGAGGATCAAGCCAGTTCACAGATCCTGCAGCACCATTCGAAGGTAACGACTCACTGCTTTCGCCTGCAGTAAAGGCTTCTGCGCCGACCCACTCCTTTGAAATGCGTAATGATGGATATCCCTCTTCACATTCAATCATGACGGCCCATGCTCTTGGTTGATCATCCAGTTCATCCCCATCATCTGAATCTTGTCGATCAATCTCCATAGCATCTGGAGAGGTCCGTTGCTGCTTGGCATCCAAGACCTTAGCCTGTTCAACCCAATATTCCAAGCCGAGGCCAATTCGAGTTCCCTTATGCATGCTGGGACGGCCGATCACACCTGCGCAAAGATGTTGATAATCACCGCCATGCTTCCCATTCTTCCCTTCTTCAACCCAGATGCGCTTAAAATTCTCTTCGAGATTTTCCAGTGCCTCAAAACAGTTGACTTCTTGGCTAAGCTTATCAAGTTTTGCAAGCCATTGTAAATTTTCATGGAACCGTTGAAGTGATCTCCAGTTTCCACTTACAGCATCCTCCGGGACCTGAGCGAGGGTACGTTTCAGGACCGCAGTGGCTTCCTCTCGCCGCACGCCTTCTGTGTATTCCGGGGTAGCATATCGTAGACTGACATCTTTGACGACATCATGTCCAGCGTGGAAATCGATTTCGAGATCGACAAAGTTACCAGCGATGTTGAGGTTATCGTCTTCCCAGATTGATTCGAATCCTTCGAGTCGACTTAATCGTTCAACGCTCTCCCGAGAGACACCTCTTCCAGCGACTCGCGCACGTAAAAGTTGAACGACTCCCTCGATGCGATGCCTTTGTTCTTCATCATTGTCTCGTGCTACACCAAGCTTGATACCCTGCATGCCAAGGTTTTGAATGTCACTATCGTTCATTCCAGATCCTAAGCCATCATGCACTGCAGGAGATGGGCTGATTCCAGTGTATCCACCGAGCGCTAAAAGAGCTGAAGGCGAGCTGAAATTGACCGGGTCGTCGACCCCACTTGTTACGGCAAGGGGTGTAGCATATTGATGGGAGGAAACGCTAGGATGTTGCGCATGTGCAGTTCCTGAGGCCGTTGGTGTCCTCATCGAAGGCGATCTATGGGCGATTGAGCGAGAGAGGGGAGCTGAGGTTGGGTGAGGTGAGGAGAGATGGGTTGGCGTTGTGCCAGGTTTGGCTGAGGGAGTCGCCATGGCGAGAGGAGTGTAGTAAGGAGTAATCAGGAGAATACTGTAGCGATCAAGAATGGTCAACTTTATTTGAGAAAGGGTATCAAGTAGATCGAAGCACAAAACGCAGGGTCGGGTATCTCTGAATGCGCGTGCCAGTCGAAGAGATGCGCAAGGGCAACACGGTAACTTGAAATCACGAATTAAAGGCCTGGTCCATCTGGAGCTCCCCCGTTCCCAGTGAACACTGCAATTGACAACACCAAGATGAGAATATTTTAGGAAACTATCCAAACAGCCGTCAAAGATCGGATCGATCATGTGAGTTTGCACTGTTTGTCCACATCGTCATAGCACAGCCCCACCGCCTTCAACACCGCCTGCCTTTTCTTCTAGCTATGATCCAATTGCTTGTGAGCTCCGACCCTGAATTTATAAGAAGCAAATCACCAAGTGATTCATCCTAGCACTGTTACAATGTTTGCAGCACGAGCTATTGGCCGAACGGCCTGGGGTCTCCCCAAATGGACTCAATTTCGTTGTGTTTCCACCCTAGAAGGGAACCCGTACATAGTATGTGAACTTTTTGCACCTTACCCTAACCTGGTCGAATACTGACAGCTTAATAGTACGTGTTTCCAAATGCTGGACCAACAGCTGGATCGCACATATTGTCATTATTGCCCTCGGAGCCAGTCAACCCAGACCTAGCCATCGGGGTTTCCAGTCAACTGCCGCCGACAACAGACTCCTTCAGGGAAAACCCCAAGTTCTTGGATATAGTTCAAGAAGTATGCTCCGAGCATGCGCATGAAGACCCTGATGCCAAGTCCCAAGCACAAGTTATGGTTTCCATGGCCGGGGCGAATCTGAACTCAGGCGGCGTGCTTTTAAGTGGCCAACGTCAGCGAGGAAGGAAACGTCGCGGGGAAGCTGGTGATTCCAACAGTGGTGCTAGTGGCCAGGGTGGTGCGGGATCTGGTGGTCGTGGTGGTTGGATCCATGTGTCGGATAGCAGACGGCCCCCTGACTATGGACGCATTGCATGGTATGTGCCTTGATGTTCAAGCGGTGTTACCGCTTCACATGAGACGGCAACTGACATCTTGTAGGCCAGAGGATATGTTCGGTAGTCTGGAGGTGGATTCGAATGGTCAATTTGTTGGCGACAACGGCAACTATCAACCTAGTGGTAAGGCTTCGAATGGGATTAGACTTGACACACACCAAGCTGACGCATCACAGGTACCTATCGGATGGTGACCCGAGACGGAATGTACGTACTCTCGAAAAACAGTTGGTGCAATGTGATGC
>ERZ1673737.2127-NODE-2127-length-17184-cov-4.433242_pt1 | contig 17184 bp, 10 predicted proteins | sample MGYA00580211_ERZ1673737 | MGnify/ENA primary metagenome ERZ1673737 (study PRJEB41218, sample SAMN15661789) | gut metagenome | host: Homo sapiens | place: Canada: London | collected 2015-08-20/2019-03-30 | study: EMG produced TPA metagenomics assembly of... | reverse complement strand
AAGAGTTAGTAAGGCACGAACATGAATTGATATCCCCGGACCATCTCTTCTAATGCTGTTAGAAGGATGCTAACGAGACCAAACCTACCGGTGATGCCAAGGAAAATACTCCACCCAATCGTCCATCCAAAGATCTGTCCACTCCACCAAAACCGCATCGGATTCTCAGAAACTGTCTCCCATGCTTGCTGGAAAACATAGGTCTTGTTAAGCCAAAGGCCCATCCGGGTGACAGTATGCATATCTATGCTCGAATACAATAGTCCATCGGGACTAGATGCCCAATTTTTGTATGACCAGACAAACAGACTGATCATATAGAACCACGTAAAGCCGAGACTCAGAGCTGCCAAAATGGCAAAGAGATAAAATTGCTTGCGCCGCTGGGGTCCATTCCAGTCATTTTGCTTCTGGCGGGCTTGATATCGGACATTGATAACGCGGATTATGCTGAGGATAAGACCGGTTGCGATTGAGAGGTAGCCAAAAAACAATGCAAGAGATCGATAATGAATCGGGGGGTTCCCGAGGGCGTTGAGGTCCGCCATTGGTAGTTACAAACGGGTTTGGAGTTGACCCTGATCGAAGAAATGAGGCTGTGGGGGCGGGCTGTACCGAGGTCTCCAGAGCTTACCAAAATACTTAGTCAGCATGTTCATGGGCCCAGGGGCCCCAGATAGAGAGTATATGTACACTGCAAACCAAGTCACAGCGGGCATCACCGCAGCGTTTCGCCAGGCGCTAAGAGCTGCAAGTTCCCAGCCAAAGCGCCAAGAGAAAGGCGAGAGAGCGAGTTCTGTGATGGCTATGGTGCAGATCTGCCATCCCATCACACCTAGTGTGTGACCGGCAGCCAACCCTCGATCCCCGCCATTTCATTGGTGTGATGGCCCTGGGTTACGACCTGCGGCGCTTTGCCGCCGTCAAGCATTGGCCAGATGCAACTCTCAAACACACATTAGCTGCTCTACATGTCCCATGCTGATTCGTGCCCCTCTCTGCATTGTCATGGAGCCTGCCACTCGGCCTCGAGCTCATATCTAACGCTCGTCGTCCGGATTGCCCAGGCTTGTGCTTTCTGACTTTTTGAAACTCCCAAGTTCAAGCATCTGCTCTCTTGCGCCTATGCCAGCCGGTCTGGTAGAGTTGCATTGTAGACTTCTTTAACCCCCTGGCGCTTCAGCTGAACGGTTGTCAGTGTCAGCTTCATCAGCGCACCGCGTCCACCGCCACCATGCAGTTCTTCTTCCCCAAAAAGCACAAACACCATAAGATCACTCTTTACTTGATGCTGGCCGAGTTCCCGATCATTATCGTCATGCTGTCATTGACCGGTATTGCTTCACACAACCTATACCGGACATTATTATGGCAAGACGGTGCAGACAATGGGTTCAACAGCGCTCCAAACGAGGCGCTCTACGCAGCATCAAACTATAGGCCGTATAAGGCCCCAATGGTCTGGTCTGGATTGTACGTTATTCATCATACTCGTATCCAAAAGCTAGCTAACAGAAAGCAGCATCACCAACTACAACCTTGTTCTCGGGGTGCTGAGCACATTCTTCCTGATCACTAAAGTGCCTGTTCACTGGATGAATCTACTCTACCCTCCTGTCGCGGCTGGGATCCATACGTCCCTGATCGTTCTCTATATCGTATCAGCCCGGTACCAAGGAGGCTCTGACATGTCGGATCCAAGTCATCCCCAACCAGGAGCACCGTGGTACATTGCGAAGAGTTGCAGTGTCGCCGCTCGTAAATCCAATATCCCATACTGCATGCAAGCCAAAGCGCTGTTTGCTGTTACGGTCATCATCATGTTCGTCGATCCTCCTTTTCCGCTTCATCTTCCATAAGACATAGCCAGCTAACACACCCACAGTGTCTACTATTGCGTGATCCTCGGCTTCAACATCCACTCTTGCTTCATCACCCCCGAAGAACGCGAGGAGATCCTGGAACGCAGGGAAGAGCGCCGGATCGAGAAGGAGTTCGAAGAGGAGATCATGAAGTCCCCAAGTATGATCCCATTGACACCGGGCTCGATGCCCCGAGCCCCAGGCATGGTCCCTCGCACCCCTGGCGTCCCGCCAATGGCCGTCGGCGGAAGTATCTCACCATTTGCTCCGCGCCATTTGGCTTTCAACCGCCTTGGTAATGGCAGCACTTCCTCAGACCTCCCTCTGCGGAACAACTCCCATTCACACGACCAATACCCGTCGCAGCCGCAGTCGCAGGCAGTGAGCCCGGAGAGTCAGACGGGTTCGCCAATGTATTTCCCACCTCCCCCAAAGAAGGCTGCTAAGACTTGATTGGCGTGCGGGTTTAATTGTTGTTCGTTTTTTTAATACCACATTTTCGCTGCTCATGTATCACGTTCATTATGTTTGGGGCAGAATGGTGTTCAAATGGATTTGGTATTCCTTTCCACCCTTTTTTTGATGGGCCCATTTCAATATTTTATGGATTTGGGCCGATACGCTTGTTATTACACAAAATTCCCCTGCAAGTACAGTACGAAGTACGAAGTACATACTACCCTCATCTTCGGCGTTGGACTTTTTAATTCATTCCGACCATATGCACTGTCGAGAACCATTTAATTTCCCATATTCCCATAAATCAAGTCGTTTCAGTTATCAAAGAGAGAAATACTTTCGCGCGTTCATGTAGACTGACAATAGAAACGGTGTCTGCAAGTAGACCTCAGCCCAAAAAAATTGACCAACTATATACACTGAACCAAAGACAGGTCAGAATCATAGGACATAACATCATCACTCATGCACTATTCATGGGGCTTGAACCTCAAAAACCACAAGCTGGAAACCCCAAACCCCAAATCCGAGTGCTAGTAAATAATACGGAGCATAAGAATCAGGTCGATTCCTGACGTTTCTTTTCCTTCTTAGACCAACGCACTAAAAGGTGACAAGATTAGCCCATGTGCCAAGAGTGGATAGGTAAAGCGAGTCAACAAGCGGTGGAACTTACAGCCACAGGCATTGCATAAGGTCTTAGGCCCATTCGGCCCTTTCCTCCATTCTGGCGAGTCTGCCGTTCCACAGTCACCACAGACATGCTGGCTCTTGAGTCGCTTGCGGCGGTCGCCTTCCTGCGCGTTGCGCTCCTGGTCCGCTGCAGTGGTGATGTCGATATCGCAGTGGACCAGACGGCCACGACTGGCTCCTGTACTCAGACCCTGGGATCTCTCGCCTTCGCCGTAGTAAAGACCCGTCATTACTTCGATGCCGTCGATGTGCGAGTATCCCTCGCTTTTACGGTTTCCGTAGTAATCGACTGATGGGTTTGCGTCGGAGTCGTCTGATGTCTGTGCTACAGTGTCTGTGGATTCTTGGTCGCTGGATCCGCCTTCAGGAGCCGCTATTTGACTGTGGAATTCGGATATCGGGGCTAGACCGAGCTTTGGTTGGGAGGCTCGAGTCACGCTCGCATCATCGTCTTCTTCCTTCTTCAATTGGGCAATTTGTTGAAGCAGACGCGCGTTCTCGATCTTGTGCTCCAGGAATGAGTCGAGGAGCTGGGAAACTTTGTTGGGATAGGGTCGGCACATTAAGAAAAAGCCGGTGCAGCGCTCCGTAGTGGGTGATATTCTTCCGCTCTGACGCTCATTCTGTTCCGCAATGTGCGGGTGGCCACATGCTTCCATGAGACAGTATGTGTTGTTGGTCTTTTGGAATCGTAAATGGGTGCGGAATGACTGGTTCGTAGCGACGGCATCATCCATGTCTTTCTGGAAGATTGCCTGGTCGTCCTCGTGGATGAACTGTGTCAGTGGGTTTCCCTCAAGTTGTGTCAAGGCACGACCGGTGATGCTCTTGCAGGACGGACTGGCATAGGAGACTCGACCCTGTGGGTCAAGGAGAAGAAGCATGTCCCTCATTTCGTCGAGGACTCGCTCTGTCCAACCCGGTTCATCTCGTGCTTGATTGCCTCCATATTGGACACCTTGCACTCCATATTGTCCACTATAGGAGCCAGGAATATGCTGCTGATCCATGGCGTAAACCGGGGCTCCCTCGCTGGGGTCGGAGTAGACCTGTGCAGAAGCAGGCCTGCTCTCATATGCTTGCGGGCGACTTAGAGCCATATCGACGGTGGTACAAGGAGCATAAACGGGGCAAATAAAACGTTGTTGGTCGTAACTTCGTGATATTCGTATTTAGTGACAATCATAGAGAGAAATGAGTTGCATTCCGTAAGGGAGGTTTCCACTAGAGGTTACAGAGCGGCCGGTGAGGGGAGGGAATGACCATGATCCAATATAAACTGGGGTTCAAGGGGTCAGGGGGTACTAAGTATCAACGCACACACATCCATCGTCTGTAGGCCTGGATCCTGTTCAAAAGGTCAAAAGGACAAAAGTTCAGGAAACTGGCCTCCGATCCTGGTGGGACTCTCCATTCGTACTAAGCACGTGACTTCGTGTTGCCTCAACGCGGGACTATGTGACTCGTCACAACTGACGAGGCGATCCGAGCACTTTCATTCTACAGTTCTCCCAATTTCCTATGGATGTTAACTTCCGTCTTGGGACTGAGTTAACGGGCGTCACCGCACCTACCACAGATCTCCACTCAAAATGTACGGATCATTCCCCGAGCCCGTTTCGCGATGCTAACTCGTTTTTAGGTGTAAGTGCAACAACTTCTATCTCGGCGCGAACAAAAGTCCCGACGTACATCTAACATGTCGCAGCAAAGATCGATAAGCTGTCTATTTTGGGGTGCGTCGCAAACGCTTATGATCCGCGCGCAACTTCCGGGGATGATCATTACAATGCTAATCCAAAGAACCATTTTCTAGTGTTCGCTCCTTCGATAACACCCGCAGCGAGACAATTCAATTCCATACCCCCCTCACGTTGATTGTCGGATACAATGGTTCAGGAAAGACGGTACGAGTTCACAAAGGCGCCGACTGGAAGCTATAAACAACCAGCTTGGAACGGACAACGGAGCACTAACGGAGATATAGACCATCATCGAGTGTCTCAAATATGCCACGACAGGCGACCTCCCCCCAAACAGCAAAGGCGGTGCTTTTATCCACGACCCGAAGCTATGTGGAGAGAAAGAGGTCCTGGCCCAAGTGAAGCTGTCCTTCAAAGGCACCTCCGGAGCGAAAATGGTTGCCACGCGCAGTCTACAGCTTACCGTTAAGAAGACCACCCGGCAGCAGAAGACGCTGGAAGGGCAGTTGCTCATGGTGAAAAATGGCGAGCGTACCGCTATCTCATCACGGGTAGCTGAACTCGACCAAATTATGCCACAGTATCTGGGTGTGTCGAAGGCTGTGCTAGATTCAGTCATTTTCTGCCACCAAGATGAAAGTTTATGGCCAATGAGTGAACCTTCAGTGCTAAAAAAGCGCTTTGATGAGATATTCGAGGCTATGAAGTACACCAAGGCCATTGACAACATCAAAGCTCTGCGAAAGAAACAAAATGAGGAGCTTGGCAAGTACAAGATCATGGAGCAGCATTCAAAAGAGGACAAAGACAAGGCAGATCGTGCCGAGAAACGATCTGTGAAGCTTCAAGATGAAATCGAGGCTCTGCGCGAGGAGACTCAGCAGATGTCCAAGGAGATGAGGCGGGTTGCTGAGCTTGCCGATAAGGCCTGGACACAATCAGAAAGCTACGCGCAGGTTCTCGGTGCTCTAGAAGGCAAGCGAATCGAAGCAAAAAGTGTACAAACCACCATCGACAACCTCAAGAGGCATCTGGTTGAGCTTGAAGAGTCTGATGAATGGCTGGAATCCACTTTGGAGCAATTCGAGACGAAGCAGATCCAATACCAACAACAAGAAGAGTCCCAGAAGGAAAACTACATGGAAATCAAGGAGCGGATAGAACAGACTCGGCACCGGCTGGGCTTGAAGCAGGCCGAGAACGGAAAATTCGAGAATGACAAGGCCAATTTCGAGCGTCAGGTCCAAAGACGTCAGAAAATGATCAACGAGATTGCTCGCGCGAACAACATCCGTGGTATTGATGACACAATGGATCAAGCCGATATTGATACCTTCATGCAGAAGATCAAACGCCTTCTACGAGAGCAAAATCAGTCCCTCGATCGTGTCAAGCGTGAAGCGCAGAAAGAGCTGCGCGAGGTCCAGGAAACCTTAAATGAGATCGGGCAACGCAAGTCTGCGCTCCAGGAGAGCAAAAACTCATCCAAACGTCAGATTGCGGCCAATGATAAGGAAGCGGCGACTTATCAAGGAAAGCTCAACGCTATTGAAGTTGATGAGGGCTTCCAGGCTACTCTCGAGTCCAATGTTGAAGACATTACCTCGAACCTAAAGAACGCGAAAGAGCGAGCCAAGAATGCTTCCTGGGATCAAGAAATCCAGGATACCAACACGGAAATCCGTCGCCTCGAAGATGAAAGTTCAAGATTGAACACTGAACTGATCGAGTCGACAAAGATGGCTGGTGAATTGGCTCGCTTGGATCACCTTAAGAAAGAGTCCAAGGACCGAGAGCGCAGCCTGCAGACCATGAAAGTCGCTCATGGCGATCGCCTTGAAAAGGTCATCGGTGCAGACTGGCAGCCAGAGACATTGGAGCGTGGGTTTCAACAAGCTCTTGACAGCGAATCAAAACAGGTGTCCGATGCAGAGCGAGAACGTGATGGCGTCAGCAGAGAACTCGAGCATGTCGAGTTCAAACTCAAGACTGCCAAGAAGAATCTTAAACAACGCCAGAAGGAACTTGAAGAATGCGTCAAAGAACTACACGAAGCGGTTGACGTCGAGCCGTCCGAGTATCCTGAGATTGTCCAAGAACGACAAGCCCAGTATGACCTTGCTCGCAAAGATGCAGATCAATATGCTGGAATGGGAGAGTATCTCACCAAGTGTCTTGACGCTGCCAAGCGAACCAAGTTGTGTCGGACATGCCAGAGATCGTTCAAGAACGAAAATGAACTCCAGACCTTCACCAAGAAGCTAGAGGCTTTGGTGAAGAAAGCTGGTCTAGATGCCGAGGATGAGACTTTAAAGAGCCTCGAAGAAGACCTTGAGACTGCTCGCGGTGCTAGTGCATCCTACGATACCTGGGTTCGTCTGTCGGAGACGGACATCCCAGAACTGGAACAAGAAGAGCAAGCATGTGAAGCGCAACGTGATCAGCTTCTGGATAAGTTGGAAACTCACGACAGAACGGTCAGCGCCAAAACGGAGAGCAAGCGTGACGTCGAAGGGCTCGCCAAGACAGTTAACACCATTGCGCGTTACGACGCTGAGATCAAGACCATCAAATCCCAAATCCAAGAGCTTTCCTCTAAGCAGCAAGATACAACAAGTGCCCGCACCCTACAGGACATCCAGGATGAGATTGCTGCCATGAGCGAAAGTTCCCGAGAGCTGAAGAAGGCCCTAGCCAAGGTGACAAATGAGAAGGAACAGACGCGGTCTGAAATCAACCGGCTGGAGCTTGAGTTCAGAGATGCGAAGAGCAACCTGGACAACGCCAAATTCCAACTTGAAAAGAAGGCTGATCTGATTGTTCGGATGGAGGAGTTCAAGAGGCTCAACACTCAACAGAGAGAAGCAATCGAAAAGGCGGATAGAGATATTGAAGCCCTCACGCCAGAATTGCTTCAAGCCCAAGCGCGTTATGATGATATCAGCCAACGGGCTGACGAGCGCGAACGGGACCTGCAGCATGAAATTACTCGTCTGTCCGAGAACATTCATCAGCTTGACCTCGCCAATGACGACATCAACTCGTACAATGAGCGAGGAGGCCCAGATCAACTTGAACAAAGCAAACAAGAGCTTGAAACGATCGAAGCAGAGATCGGTAAACTCGAGGCTGAACAAAGCGAGATTACAAAAGAAATCAACAAGATCTCGACCCAACTCAAGGACAGTGAGAACACAAAGCGGCAATACTCAGATAATTTGACATATCGCCAAGCCACTCGATCTTTACACACGGTCATGGAAGAGGTTGAGCAATTGGAGGCGCAGAATGCCGAGGTCGACCGTGGCCGTTTCAAACAAGAGTCGGAGCGCTGGACTCGCGAGCACAATGCCCTGGCTGCAAAGCAGGCGAGCAAAATGGGTGAAATGAAGTCCAAGGACGACCAGCTGATGCAACTGCTGGCCGATTGGAATACAGACTACAAGGATGCGGCTTCCAAGTACAAGGAGTCGCACATCAAGGTCGAAACCACCAAAGCCGCGGTCGAAGATCTTGCTCGCTATGGTGGAGCCCTCGATAAAGCAATCATGCGCTACCATGGTTTGAAGATGGAAGAAATCAACGCCATCGTTGGCGAGCTCTGGCAGAAGACCTACCGCGGAACGGATGTCGACACAATCCTCATCCGGTCCGACAACGAGAACGCCAAGGGGAACCGATCCTACAACTACCGCGTGTGCATGGTCAAGTCAGGCGCAGAGATGGACATGCGAGGCCGTTGCAGTGCAGGCCAAAAGGTCCTAGCTAGTATCATCATTCGCCTTGCTCTTGCTGAATGTTTCGGTGTCAATTGCGGTCTCATTGCTCTCGATGAACCCACCACAAACCTGGACCGAGATAATATTCGCTCCCTGGCTGAGTCGCTGCATGACATTATCCGTACTCGACAGCAGCAGGCGAATTTCCAGTTGATTGTCATCACTCACGACGAGGAATTCCTGCGTCACATGCAATGTGGTGACTTTAGTGACTACTATTACCGGGTTTCGCGCAATGAGAGACAGAAGTCGATTATTGAGCGGCAATCCATTGCTGAGGTATGTTCCTATTGAACCCATGGACCCATCTTCTTTCTACTAACCATTCTTTAGGTCATGTAACTTTTTACAAAATTTGCCATTTGTCTTTTCCCGCCAATATTGTACTCATAGCTTTGCCCGGAGTGATGTCTTTCTCCAACAGATCTATTTCCTGAACGTTTCAACCCAAGCATATCTAGCGTTGCTATTACCAAGAGCTTTTGTATTTTACGTCTACTGATACCTATTAATCAAGCTCAATCTAGGCGCTCCTGTAAGCCGAATAAGGAGAAGATGCGATGAGCGCATTATAAATATTCTCAAGAAATACATAGTTGTAGGAAAAAGAAGATGCTATGCTACAGACAGCCGGTTCCTCAAAAGACAAAGAAACCAGAGGATCGATCACTCGACTCCAAAGACAAACCCAGACCAAAACCGCCCTAGCTTACACCTTAGACTTGTCCACCTCACCACGAGCCACGGCAAGCATGCGCTCCTGGTCCTTCTTCGCCTGCCGGAGAGCGTTCACACGCTGCCGATCCTTGACAGACTTGTCCTGGATATCCTTCCACCGCTTCAACTGCTCGGAATCCTCCGCAGTGCCAGAGACTCTTTGCGCATTAGTTATAGCCTGCACGCGATCCCAGATCTGTTGGTATGTGAAGTCCTTCACGTTCAGGACAATTGCTTGCTCGTTGGGCTCGGCAGCGGGTGCATGCGAGTCTTCGACTTTCTTTTCGTTTGCGACGGCTATAGCGGCGTCGCTGGCCCGTTCGGCAAAGTAGATTGACAATGCGGCGGGCCCTTGTTGCTCGGTCGTCTGTCGTACTGTCATCGGCACACCCGGGTTGTGGTACTTCAGTCGTGGGAGGCACTTGCGCCAGAAATGCCGTGCGCCATGGTGGCCGCCTTCGATTCTTTGCGCATATGTGAGGTGGAGCCGGGTGACGGCTGGGAATTCTTTTGACGCGGAGGCGAGGGTAGGGAAGATGGCGGCACCGGTACCGAGCCTGGTATCAAGAAGCTAGAGGAAGGTAAAGCGTTAGTGGGTCAATTATATCTCGATGAGGTTATTGAGACGGCCAGCGTTCGGCTTCGGAGGTCGAGGGTCGGATATCTCAACAAGAAAGATTCGGCTTACTCTCTGTGAGAGAGAAGGTTTAAGTCAGTCAATCGATTTCAAAGTATTTAGACATTGTAGGTTTGGGTGCTAAACGTACAGTTTGCAGCTTGCGGAGCCGCTTGAGCAAGTTGACCATGGTGCAAGGCTGTTTCGCACAGGGACTGACCCTTGTGTGATTGTATGTTGGCGATCGGAAGTGAGGCGAGAGTGCGAGGTCAATTGACAGCTTTTATGCCGACAGGCAGGTGGAAAGACGCCCGAAATGTAAATTTGTTGATTGGGTAAATTTACCGCGGACGCTCTTGTCGGCGAAGAAGTTGCTCCGTGATGTCACGTGAGGTAGATATCTATAGACGTAATTTATGCAACGAACATCGTATGCTGATTATTCAGTGAGCTCCTACATGAAAGATCTAATTATATGGCATAATATCTAATTATTACTCTCCTCTATAATACTTTTGTACTTATATTCCCCAATCTTGTTCTCTCATACTACTAACTGCCCATGTGCGTAAATTACCAGTGGAGCTGTGCATTACCATACCGTACTTGACTCACAAACCGAACAAACATCGATTTTATATCTCGCCCCGCCGTCTTTTGTTCCCCTCCGATATTCAAGGGCAATTCCGGTCAATTCTGTACATTCAGAGATCATGGCCGCCGCCGCTGCTTCCGCAGCTGCGCTCGATCCGAGCAACAGCACAAAGAACACCCTCAAACTCGAAAACGTTGATCTGCCCCTCCCCCTCCATCGCGGAATTTCTTTTGCTAACTGATTGTCCACCCACCAGACCGAGAAGCGTGACACCTTGATCGCCATCGAGAAGAAGTACCAGGCACAATGGAAGGAGAACAAGGTCTTCGAAGTCGATGCGCCCTCGTTCGAGGAAGCGCCCCAGGGCTCCATGACCCCCGCCGAGCTCCGTGAGAAGTACCCCAAATTCTTCGGTACTATGGCCTACCCCTACATGAACGGTACCTTGCATGCCGGCCACAGTTTCACTGCCAGCAAGGTGGAATTCATGGCTGGTTTCGCCCGCATGGAGGGCAAGCGTGCCCTGTTCCCTCTGGGTTTCCACTGCACTGGTATGCCCATCAAGGCCTGTGCCGATAAGCTCGCCAATGAGGTGAAGAAGTTCGGCCAGAACTTTGAAGGATATGACGAGGAGGCGGAGAGTGCTGAGGCCGAGGGCAGCGCCCCGGCCCCTACACAAGCGGTCAAGGCTGAGGCCGAGAAGTTCTCCGGCAAGAAGAGCAAGGCCGCCGCGAAAACCGTCAAGATGAAGTACCAGTTCCAGATCATGCTGGCTATTGGTGTTCCTATTACCGAGATCCACAAGTTCGCCGATGCTGCCCACTGGCTGGACCACTTCCCCCCTCTCGCCATCCGTGACCTTGATAGCATGGGTGCCCGCGTCGACTGGCGCAGACAGTTCGTCACCACTGACGCTAACCCCTACTACGATGCTTTTGTCCGCTGGCAGATGAACCGCCTGCACGAGCTTGGCAAGATTATGTACGGCAACCGTTACACCATCTACTCCCCCAAGGACGGCCAGCCTTGCATGGACCACGACCGCACAGAAGGTGAGGGCATTGGACCCCAGGAGTACACCGCCATGAAGCTTCAGGTCAAGGAATGGTCTCCTCAGATGGCAGAGCTTGTGAAGGGTAAGATCGAGGACGACGCCAAGGTTTACTTCGTTCCCGCTACTCTGCGTCCCGAGACCATGTACGGTCAGAACAGCTGTTTCCTCGGCCCCAAGATCAACTATGGTCTGTTCAAGCTGAAGGAGAAGGAGTATGTTGTCGTGACTAAGCGTGCTGCCTGGAACATGGCCTTCCAGGGCCACTTCTTCGGCGACAAGTTCCCTAAGAGCCAGGATGAGCTCCCCCAGGTTCTTGAAGCACCTGGTTCCGCTTACATTGGAACTCTTGTCAACGCTCCCCTGTCATTCCACACTGAGGGTATTCGCATCCTTCCCATGGACAGCGTCTCTGCTTCCAAGGGTACTGGTGTCGTCACCTCTGTGCCCTCCGACAGCCCCGATGACTACGCCACCCTGATGGATCTAGCTAAGAAGGCCGACTACTATGGTATCAAGAAGGAGTGGGCCGAGTTGGAGATCTACCCTCTTATTGATACTCCCACCTACGGCAACTTGACTGCCCCTGCTTTGGTCAAGGAGCTGAAGATCAACTCCCCCAAGGATGCTGTTCCCCTTGCCAAGGCTAAGGAATTGGCCTACTCGGAAGCCTTCTACAAGGGTACCATGCTGGTTGGTGAGTTCAAGGGCGAGCCCGTTAGCGCTGCCAAGGAGAAGGTCCGCAAGGCTCTTTACGAGAGCGGCGATGCTTTCCCCTTCGCTGATCCCATGGGCAAGGTCGTTAGCCGCAGTGGTGACGACTGTGTTGTTGCCTACCTTGGCCAGTGGTTCCTGAACTACGGTGAGAATGACGCCGAGTGGCAGCAGGAGACCCTGAACCACGTTGTCAACAACCTCAACACCTACTCTAACGAGTGCAAGCACGGATTCGAGAAGAACCTGTCTTGGCTCAACCGCTGGGCCTGTGCCCGTACCTACGGTCTCGGATCCCAACTGCCTTGGGACAAGCAGTTCCTGGTTGAGAGTCTGAGTGACAGTACCGTCTACATGGCTTACTACACCATTGCTCACCTGCTCCACGGTGACCGCTACGGAAAGACCACTGGCTCCTTGAACATCACGGCCGACCAGATGACTGATGAGGTCTGGGACTACATCTTCACAAGACGGGAGATCAGCGACGAGCTTGTTTCCAAGAGTGGGATTAACAAGGACGCTCTGCTGAAGATGCGCCGTGAATTCGAATACTGGTACCCTCTGGATGTCCGTGTATCCGGCAAGGACCTGATCCAGAACCATCTGACCTTCTTCCTCTACATCCACATTGCGCTCTTCCCCAAGGAGTACTGGCCTCGCGGTGTCCGTGCAAACGGTCACCTGCTTCTCAACGGCGAGAAAATGAGCAAGAGTACTGGTAACTTCCTTACTCTGAAGGATGCTGTTGACAAGTTCGGTGCTGATGCTACCCGTATTGCATTTGCCGATGCTGGTGACAGCATCGAGGATGCCAACTTTGAGGAGACTGTTGCCAACAGCAACATTCTTCGTCTACACACCCTGAAGGACTGGGTTGAGGAGATCGCCAAGGACGAGACTCTCCGCACCGGCCCTGCCGATGCCTTCGCTGACAAGCTCTTCATCAACGAGATTAACAGCCTCGTCCGCGAGACCCAGAAGCACTACCAGGAGTATGTCAACATCACCTTTTATTATTAACGGTATCTAACCTTTATTTAGTACCGACTTCAAACTTGCCCTGAAGTCCGGCCTGTACGACTTCACCAGCGCCCGCGACAGCTACCGTGAAGCTTCCAACGCCGCTGGCGTGGCTATGCACAAGGACACCATCCTGCGCTACATTGAGCTGCAGACTCTCATGCTGGTCCCTATCACTCCTCACTGGTCTGAGCACGTCTGGCTTGAAGTTCTCAAGAAGGTTAGTCATTCTGTCCTCGGGTATTTGTCCACGGTCTAACCCCGTCCAGCCCGAGTCCGTCCACTTCGCCCAGTTCCCTACCGTGCCCGAGCCCTCCCCCGAGCTGTCCGCCGCTCAGAACTACGTCCGCAGCACCGCGTCCAACATCCTGTCCTCGGAGGCCAACTTCGCCAAGAAGCTCTCCAAGGGCAAGTCTTCTGGCTTCGACCCTCGCAAGCCCAAGAAGCTCACTATCTACGCTGCCAAGAAGTACCCCGCCTGGCAGGAGAAGTACATCGACCTTGTGCGCGATGCCTTTGACGCTCTGAACATCTCCATCAACGACAAGGAGCTCAACGCCCAGGTTGGCAAGCTCGGTGAGATGAAGAAGGCCATGCCCTTCGTTCAGACCCTGAAGAAGCGCCTGATTCAGACCCGCGAGGCTCCCGATACTGTCTTCGACCGCAAGCTTCCCTTCGATGAGTTGTCCGTTCTGTCTGAGATGACTGGTGGTCTCATCCGCACTGCTGGCTTCAAGGAGATTGAGGTCATTGCTGTCAACGAGGGTGGTAAGACTGGTGAGGTTGTTGGTTCTGGTGAGACCCGGGAGGGTCTGTCCGCTGAGAACGCCGTTCCTGGACAGCCTACATTCCAGTTCACCAATGTCGAGTAGATGACTTGTTGTCGTTTATTGAAAAACTTTTTCATTTGCTGGTTTAAGAATCATGTTTGATGAGTTTATGTTGGTATATAAAAGATAAAGCATGAAGCATTTTATTGATCTAAAGCTTTTCGCAGTGATTACCCTTAGGGTTATATCTCCAAGTAGGCTGTCTCTCTTTGTCCGAATAACTATACCGTCCTTCCCTGCAAACATAACCAAAGAACTCCATTATGCGCTGGACTTCAAGGCACCCAGCAACCTTTATATCAAACACGTCAGCAAATACATACCACGTCAAACTTCCCTTAAGACAAGCAGAACTCACCTTCTGAACCCCTCCTTCAAGATATCGTCTTCCTGAGAGAAGACCAACCGAAACCACCCAACATCCTTTGAATGCTCTTCACCAGGATGTAGAAACACACCGGCATCAACAAGTTTCTGCGCAAGAACAAACTCTCGTTCTCGGGGTGATAGCCCCTCCTTGAATGGGAGGTATGGCGACAGATCGATATAGACGAAGAAGCCAGCATTTCTACACGCCGTCAGTCGATGCTTAAGTTGATCTTTTGACCTGCCACTTACCCGCCCTTGATATAATTGATCCCTTGTTCGTTCAGCGTTGATGTGGTGAGCCGGTATGCGGATGCAAGACACTTCCTCGATTTGGCTGTGAAGCTCGATACGAAGGCTCGATCTTCTAGGATTGCAGTTCCAACTGTGACAGCAGCTTGAGATGCGCCGTGTAATCTCCTATGGGGAATTAGCCTTGTAAATAGGGTGTGATGTACCCGTCTATCAAGCTCTGGGAGAAAATCGAATCTTACAAGATTGCTTGGCAGGCTTGACGAAGTTGTTTGTTTTGAGTCACTAGGAACCCAAGATGAAGTCCTCCGGAAGCAAAGTCCTGGAATGAAACCATGTTAGCTTTATGGATGTTGGTCGTTTTGTCTGATACCTACCTTGCTGAAGCCATATAACACATGGACCAGGTTAGGATCTATCAATCCCACAAGATGGAGTGAAAGTATCGAGGTAAATGGAACAGCGTCGGGATCATCCGTTTCAAAAACACAAGAAGCATAGACTTCATCACTGATGAGATGGAGACTATGCTTCTGACAGAATCGAGCGATTGCTTTCAGTGTCTCAACAGGGTAACAACGCCCTACCCATAACCCATTAGTCCACCATTTGATATACCAAGCATTAAACAGAACTCACCAACAGGATTATGCGGATTAACAAGCAAAACCGCCCGAATCTGCATCCCACGCCCTCTCGCAGCCTCCAAAGCCTGTTCATACTTATCAACCGACGTTGGAGAAAACGCCTCCTCCGTCGCAGTATCAGCATAAACCATCTCAACACCTGCTTCAACGCCATAGTCAAGCTCGAAGCGACCATATACAGGCCTATTGACAAGGATTCCTTCTCCACGTTCTGCTAGACTATATCCAAGCATATTACCCAAGGAAGTAGCAGAATCCGCGACCACAATATGCTCGGGTTGGATTGGGATATCTGGGCTTAGGATATTGTTTAGGTGGGTTGCTGCTGCGGCTGGTAATCTTGCTGCTGTTGGTGCGCTGGAGCGGTAGCTTATTGAGTCTTGGGTGAAGGTGACCTGCGTGGGATTGTTAGGTCTGATTTCAGTGTATGGAGTAGAAAATAGTGTCCTTGCTCTGTATAGACCTTTTCGTTGATGTATTTGGCTATTTCGGCTCTCATTGGTTTCTGGTTATATGTTATTTGTCAATTCTTAATGCGAGATGAATAGTACATACATTCTCTGCTAGACCAAATGAGATGAGTCCCGTTGGGTTCGTCTCTGGTTCATAGGTTTGAGTGTGACTGAAACGCCAGGGAACACTCAGCCCTTCGACATTTCTGTGTCCCCGACATGATAGCATTTTGTTGAAAGACGTAGTTGTTGGGGCTTATAGCGCCAGAGATAGTTGGACGGAGTGTTTAATTTGTCGCGAAACTTGACAATGTCAGACGGGAAGAAGACCAGGGAGTTGAAATAAAGTTGAAGAGTTGAAGTGTACCCCCACTTACGGGGACCCCGAGAGCACAATTGAGCGAAATATCACTTGGTTTTCGCATGCAAATGTGCACTTTCAGTGGTCAATCAAATCGACTGAGAAATCTGTACTCGCACTTCTTTGACGACCACCTATTGATCACCGGCAGCAAGTCTTGTGCTTCGTTTACATTGTTCTCGGAATCATTCAATATAGCCTTTGCATTCACATGAAAGTACAGGGGAACTAACTCGGTAGGGGAAATCAATACCAAGGCAGAGCTTGGGGGAAAGATTTGAGACCAGTCGCAATAACTGGAGAATATATAGCGTTAGTATGTGTTGGGAAAAGAGGTCGCCGAAAGGAACACCAGGGGATGGCTGCGATAATGCGGCCACGCATTCTTACCACTCAGATAATCGATGTAGCTTCACAAGCTGAATCATTATAAGATCATTATTCGTAGTGCATGCTAGGTGCTTGTATAATTAACTCAACGAAAGCAGAATCTATAGGATGGTGAGCGAAAATGGACAGGCGCCGGACTATTTTCCCGATAATAAAGTCGTGAGAGCGTAAAGGTATAAAGAAACTATAACTTACCCCCAAAAAGGTTGTATAGCTACCTAAGGGTAGTTTTCTTCAGATTATAGCGATCATCAAGTATTGTATTATTCTTAAAGAAACAAACGTCGTAATATAACATTGGCAAAGTAACGCAAAAGCCTTTTTTATAAAATGCTGCTAATTATCATATCAAAATCAAGCCTTGATCAGCGTCGCAGTCTTTCTCGCGTGAAAGTCGCGGCTACTGAACCCAGCCTTGAAGGTGAAAGGCCCAGCAGGAATACGCCAGTCCTGGGCAGTGACATCCCAGTAACTGAGATCCCGCCGCATCAGTTCAAACTTAACAGTCTTCTTCTCGCCGGCTGTGAGGTGGAACTTATCAAATCCGCGAAGCTGGTTTGGCGGGGTACCAGCCGGTGTTGAGGCAGGGAATTCAATGTACAGTTGCGGCACAGCGAATCCATCAACGTCTCCAGTGTTGGAGACTTCCGCCTCAAGGGTATACACTGTCTCCC
>ERZ1673737.2123-NODE-2123-length-17199-cov-13.116892_pt1 | contig 17199 bp, 15 predicted proteins | sample MGYA00580211_ERZ1673737 | MGnify/ENA primary metagenome ERZ1673737 (study PRJEB41218, sample SAMN15661789) | gut metagenome | host: Homo sapiens | place: Canada: London | collected 2015-08-20/2019-03-30 | study: EMG produced TPA metagenomics assembly of... | reverse complement strand
AATGTGGTGGCTATTCAGTACGAAAATTTTGCACTTCGTTATTGAATCTCGGCAATGAATGCTACAATTCATAACTTCAACAATGCCGAGAAGCGCACAATTTCGGCTGAAGGACACATTGTGCCTGTCCTTTCTCTTATTACGAATTTCCATTCCCAAACAATAATTATAAAAATCACAAGCACCTCGCAACGCGACGCATTGCCGGCGTTCCGCTAAGCGCGGGTGCTTGTGCCAATATTGGGGCACAGCCCCGAAACATCCGACAAACTTGACCAAACAAAACTAAATTATAGACATAACCAAACAAAAACCAACCAAAACAATGAAAAGGTATCTACTTTCCACTTTCACGATTGCAGCCGCGGCGCTGCTCGTGACATCGTGTAACGATGAGATGGACAACGGCCTGAAGACAGGCGACGAGGGAACCGTGACATTCACAGCGCAACTGCCTTCGGAAATGGGAACTCGTGCGTTTGCCGACGGACTGACGGCGAAACATCTGCAATATGCAGTGTATGAGGCTGGGCAATCAACACCTCTGAAGGTGTTCGGCGACGAGACAACTGTTGTGGGAGAAGCCGAAATGGTCAACCTCAAGAAATCGGTAACCCTGAAACTGACTTCCGGCAAATCCTACGACGTGATTTTCTGGGCTGACGCCACAACCGATTCTCCATATACTTTCAATCCGGCATCACAGGAAGTGAGCGTGGACTACAGCAAGGTGAACAACAACAGCGACAATTGCGACGCTTTCTTCAAAAAAGAAACAATCACCGTAAGCGGAAACCAAAGTGTTGACGTCAAACTTACACGTCCGTTCGCGCAGGTGAACATAGGAACCGACGACTTTGACGCCGCCAAGGCCTCCGGACTGGAAGTGACCCAGACCGAAGTTGTGGCAAAAGCATTCGCCACGCTGAACCTTGCCACCGGCAAAGTTTCCGACGAGGCTGACCGCACATTCACTATGAAAGCCATCCCGACAGCATCCGACGGAGAGTTTCCCGTTGCCGGCGGCTACAAATACCTGTCGATGGACTACCTGCTCGTAGGTGCTGACAAGGCGACTGTCGACGTGGCTTTCAACTATGGAGGCCCGCAGAGCCGCACGTTCACAAACGTGCCAGTGCAGCGCAACTACCGCACAAACATCTACGGCTCGCTGCTCACAAACACCACTGACTTCAATGTGGTCATCGAACCGGCATTTGCAACCACCAACTACAATCTCGGCGCTCTCTACACAGCTTCGCAAATCGGTGGAGCGGTGACGCTGAGCGACAACGTTGACTTTGACCGCACAATCGCTGTGCAACCAGGCAAAACAATGTCAGTGAACCTCAACGGGAAAACGGTGAAAAACACCACCGACTTGTGGGAAAACCCAAGCGTGCCAAACAGCTGGTCTCTGTTCTCTGTAAGAGGCACCGACAGCAAACTGACTCTTTCAGGCGACGGTGATGTCATCGCCAAAGCCAACGACTGCTACGCTGTCGATGTTCAGGACGGAGGACATCTTGTTATCGAGGACGGACACTTCAACGGCAACATCCACGCAGTCTATGTACTTGAAGGTGTTGCTGAAATAAAAGGCGGAACATTCGAGGTGCAACAGAAATATCCCGACGCAGAGAAAGCCGATGAGTTCGTGCTCAACTGCTATGACGCGAACCGCGAAAACGGAACAGCGAAAATCATCGTTACCGGCGGCACATTTATTGGATTCAGCCCTGGTGACTGCAAGGCTGAGGGCAACGGCACCAACTTCGTTGCCCCTGGCTATGCTTCAATCCCCAACGGAACAGCTGCCGACGGCCGCACCATCTGGAAAGTTGTGCCGGCTGTGGCGGCTACAACAGGAGCGGAACTTGAGGGTTCTTTCAAAAGAGGCTCTGTAACAACAATTGGCACAAATATTTCTGCAACAGAAACAATTGTATGCAAGACTAAATCAAATTTGGTGTTAAAAAATGGCAGCGTCTTAAAGGTAGAGCCAACAAGAATCGCTCAGAACTATACATTAGGAGCACACGGCGGTAGCAACTTAAGCATTTCAGGCAATGGCTCTATCATTGCCCCTGTCCTTCCCGACCCAACAACATATCTGGCTTCAGCTATAGAAGTCGGGTCTGCATCAAAATCTGGAACCGTAAACATATACGGCAATGTCACGTTCGAGGGCAACTCAGGAGCAGCTGGCAGCTATGCTTTAAGACTTATTAATGGCACGGCGAATATTTACGGTGGTCATTTCAAAACAGCAGGAGGATCCAGCGGGAACGCTGAATGCATATACTTGCAAAGTTCACAACCATATAGAGGAGCAGCCTATAACCAATGCAACCTAAACATCTACGGTGGCGTTTTCGAGACAACAGGAGATGCTAAATATCTAATCAACTGCTTGGACAAGCCATACAAAGATGGCAAATGCGCCATTAAAATCATGGGTGGCATATTCGTAGGCTTCAATCCTGCCGACAACACTGCCGAAGGCGCACACACCAACTTCGTTGCCCCTGACTACAAATCGGTAGAGACCACCTACAATGGCAAGCAGGCTTGGAAGGTTGTTAAAGAATAACTAACAGCAAGCATCTACAGCTTCATAATATGGTCGGCGTCGTGTCTGCACAGGCACGGCGCCGATTTCATTGCGCATGTCACCGTCGTGCCTCGCGGCGCTCGTCGGCGCGGCTCTTGCTCGTTGTGACGAGAAACACGCCCACAAAAATCATCGCCACGGCAAGCCCCTTCATCACATTGAACGAGTCGAGCCCGAGACAAACCGTCACGACACACGCCACTACGGGCTGCACGTAGTTGTACATTCCAGCCACCGTGGGACGCAGATTCTTCTGCCCGACAATGATAAACATATAGCTCACAAACGTGGCAAACACCACGATAAACGCCACGGCAAGCACATCGTCCCATCCAAGCGCAAACCAGTCGGTTGCCACAAGACTCGAATATGAGAACGGAAGCGTGCAGAGAAAAGCATAGGTAAACATCCACTTCATCACCGTCACAAGCGAATAGCGGCATATAAAATTCTTGAACAGGACAAGATATGTGGCATAACTCAGTTGGGCGAAAAGCACAAGCAGGTCGCCAAGTATGGGATGCGCACCGGCTGCCGTGGCAGTGGCTCCACTGCCCAGAATGAGCATCAACGCGCCCCCAGCCCCGAAAGCTATGCCTGCCACCTTTTTCCCCGTGACCGGCTCACGAAGGAATACGGCGGCAAGAAGCATTGCCCACAAAGGCATACTCGTGGTGATTATCGACGCATCGGCAGGCGACGACAGTTTGACCCCAAAGATGAAACTGCCCTGATTGAACACTATGGCAAGAAGCGACGCGGCAAACAGACGCAGCATGTCGCGCGGCGGCACGTGCTCCGGTTTTTGAAACAGCGACACTGCCCAGAACAGCACCATCGCGCCGAAAATGCGCAAATCGGTGAGCACAAACGGCGTGACCACACCGCCAGCCATAACAACCTTGGCAAGGGGCGACATCAAGCCCCAACTCGTATTCGCCAGCAGCATCGCGCCGTGGCCTTTCCAACTGAATTTTTCCATAATCGGGCACAAAATTAGACATAAATATATTATTTATACCTACCTTTGCACCAAAATTCAAAAGATGACAGACAAGAGTTATTCTCTCACCATAACAAAAGAACAACTGGCAGAATTGCCCCGAGTGGAGTTTCCCGGTGTAATCAAGGTGGTAAACACCGCCGCCGAGGCACGCAAAGCGGTGTCGATACTGAAAAAATATCCTATACTCGGCTTCGACACCGAATCAAAGCCCACATTCAGAAAAGGAGTGCCTATCCACGTCTCGCTGATTCAGATTTCAGCCGACGACGTGTGCTTCCTGTTCCGCGTGCGCAAGATTGACGACCTCGAGCCTCTGCACGAAATCATGGACAACCCCGACATTCCAAAAATCGGACTGTCGCTCCACGACGACTTCTCGATGCTCGCCCACAACTACGACTTCCACCCCCAGGGATTCATCGACCTGCAGAAACTTGTGCCCGACTACAATTTCGGCTGCTCAAGCCTGCAGAAAATCTACGCAATCCTGTTTGACATGAAAATCTCAAAGTCGCAACAGCTGTCGAACTGGGACGCCGAGACGCTCACCGAGGCCCAGACATCCTACGCCGCCATCGACGCATGGGCGTGCATACGCATCTACCGACGGCTGCTCAGCGATGCGTTTGTGCCGGAAGAGTCAAAATATAAAGTCATAAAATCAACCGACAATGAAAGCTAAAAAATCCACATGGCTGCCGCTGCTGCTGCTTGTTTATCTGATGGTGATGGCCTATGTAGGCCGCGGACAGGTGGCTGCAGGCAAGTATCTGCAATATTTCGGAGTGATGGGCGTGTCGCTGCTCGTAATCGTGCTGCTGCATTTCACGCTCAAACACAAAGAGCGCCTCAAAAAGCTGCGCGAGAACGATGAAGAATTGCCGCAACGGAGCCGAAAAGAAGGCAACGAAGAAAAATGACCCGTTTATTTTTGGTCATTACCTTTTATATCATTAAATTTGTTCACTTTAGAAAAATCTTATAAAACCTAAAAATATTATGGACAACGAACTCCTAAAACAAGTTACGGAAAAAGCCGAGAAATGGCTTTCTCCTGAATACGACGAAGAAACACGCGCTGCCGTAAAGGCTATGCTCGACAGCGAAGACAAGACAGAACTCATCGAGTCGTTCTATAAAGACCTCGAATTCGGCACTGGTGGCTTGCGCGGAATCATGGGCGCCGGCTCAAACCGTATGAACATATACACTGTTGGCGCCGCCACCCAAGGCTTGTCAAACTATCTGAAAGTGGCGTTCAAGGACCTTCCGGAAATCAAGGTTGTGGTGGGTCACGACGTGCGCAACAACAGCCGCAAATTCGCCGAAATCGTTGCCGACATCTTCTCGGCCAACGGCATCAAGGTGTATCTCTTCGACTCTTGTCGCCCTACTCCGGAAATGTCGTTTGCAATCCGCCATTTCGGATGCCAGAGCGGTGTAATCATCACTGCATCTCACAACCCGAAAGAATACAACGGCTACAAAGCCTATTGGGACGACGGCGCGCAGATGATCGCCCCTCACGACGTGAACACAATCAAATATGTCAACGAGGTGACCGACGTTGCCGACATCAAATTCAAAGGCGACCCGTCGAAGATTGAAATCATCGGAGAGGAAGTTGACAAGATTTTCCTTGAAAAAGTAAAAAGCCTGTCGCTCAGCCCAGAGGCAATCAAGAGACATCACGATATGAAGATTGTCTACACGCCAATCCACGGAACCGGCTTGAAACTGATTCCCCGCTCTCTTGCAAACTACGGCTTCACAAACATCATCGGCGTGCCTGAGCAGGAAGTGCTCAGCGGCGACTTCCCTACCGTCGCTTCGCCAAACCCAGAAGAGCCGTCGGCTATGGCAATGGCCATCGAGAAAGCAAAGGGAACCGGCGCAGAGGTAGTGATGGCTTCCGACCCCGACGCTGACCGCATCGGCCTCGTGATCCGCGACAACAACGGCGAGTATGTGCTCATCAACGGAAACCAGATTGTGATGATTTTCCTCAACTATCTGATGACCCGCAACACGGAGCTCGGCACACTCACCGGCAATGAATACATCGTGAAGACAATCGTGACAACCGAGACAATCCGCACAATCGCCGAAGCTCAGCACATAAAGATGTATGACTGCTTCACCGGCTTCAAATGGATTGCCAACGTGATGCGCGAAAACGAAGGCAAAGCCCGCTATCTGGGTGGCGGCGAGGAAAGCTACGGCTTCCTGGCCGAGGATTTCGTCCGCGACAAAGACTCAGTGTCGGCAATCTCGCTCATGGCTGAAATCGCAGCTTGGGCAAAAGACAAGGGCTTGAACATGACCGACATGCTGATCGACATCTATATGAAGTACGGCTTCTCGCGCGAGAAAGGCATCTCTTTGGTGCGCAAAGGCAAATCGGGCGCAGAGGAAATCATCGCCTTGATGAAACAATTCCGCGAGAACCCACCGAAGGAAATCGCCGGATCGCCAGTGGTGACCATAAAAGACTTCCAATCGCTCGTAGAGACAAACGTGGCGACAGGCGAGACAAAGAAACTCGACATGCCGGCTACGTCAAACGTGCTCCAATACTACACAGCCGACCGCACGAAAGTGTCTGTCCGCCCGTCGGGAACAGAGCCTAAGATCAAATTCTACATCGAGGTTCACGACACTCTCGCTTCCGCCGATGAATATAAAGCAACAGAGGCACGCGCAGACGAGAAAATCAACCGCATCGCGAAAGAATTCGGCATCACTAAGTAAAAATAGTCTGATATTTATCATAAATAATGGGTTGCGCATGTGTGCAACCCATTATTTTTTTGCCTGTTATATAATAATTCGCCACACTGATGCGTTACTGATATGTATGAACTTTAAACAATATTGCCTATGCAGAAAAACTCTACTCATTTGATTACAAAAGAATGCAACGGAACACAACAATCTTCCGTCAAACCAAGAAAATCAACAATCGAGTTTTTGAAGCAGTTTGCAAGAGCCTACACCTATCAGCAGCAAATGCCATACCAGTTAGGCGGATTCATTGCCAATTAAAACTGCCAATTCAGAAACCTGGCACAACGCTTCCTCCACATGGAGGAAGCGTTTTCCATTAAAAATCACACTTTTCCGTCCAACCGCCGCATTTTCAAGTTAAAAACAGTTTACAATCGTGCATTTTAATTAAAAATTAAAAAATTAATAAATTTAAGAGTCGGATTTAAGATATGTTTCATATATTTGCAATATCAAAAAAAGTGTAAAAACGATGAAGAAAAGTACGATTTGGATATTGACCATCATAATGGCGCTGACATTTGTCGGCCTGTTGTATATGCAGTTCGTATATATGGAGGAGATGGTGAAGATGCGCGAACAGCACTTCTCGGAAGGCGTGAAGCGCAGCCTCTACTCTTTGTCGACAGCTTTGGAGAAAAACGAGACAAAAAACTATCTCGAGGAAGAGCTGCTGATGTTGGAGCCAGGGATATTTGACTCAAACTCATTCCTGAAGACAGACAACTTCATGAACACATCCCTCTCGCAAGAGTCCGACCTTCCGGCAACAAACCGGCGCACTCCCGTAGAGCAGGACAAGCTGCGCAAATTTCAGGAAAACCTGCGCAAGCAATTCCTTTATCAGAAAGGTCTGCTCAACGAAGTGATACTCACCATACTCAACCAGTCGAGCAACCGCCCCATCACAGAGCGCGCCGACTCAGCTATGGTCAACAACTACCTTCGCACCGAGCTCGGCAACAACGGCATTCCTCTCGCATGGGAATATGCCATAGCCGACCGCAAAGGCCACATTGTCTACAAGACTAACGGCTACGACGAAACGGTAGACAAAGAAGACGTATTCATACAGACGCTGTTTCCCAACGACACCGAGTCGCGGCGCAACTATCTATACGTCTACTTCCCCGAGCGCGACAAATACATATTCTCATCCGTACGGTTCATGATTCCGTCGTTCGGATTCACATTCGTGCTGCTTGTAGTGTTCCTGTGCACCATCGTAATCGCATTCCGCCAAAAGAAACTGTCGGAAATGAAAAACGACTTCATCAACAACATGACCCACGAATTCAAGACTCCGATATCAACCATCTCGCTCGCAGCGCAGATGCTCAACGACGACACCATGCGCAAAAGTCCGACGATGATGCAGCACATATCAACCGTAATCAACGACGAGACAAAGCGGCTGCGCTTCCAAGTAGAGAAGGTGCTCCAGATGTCGATGTTCGACCGTCAGAAAGCCACCCTCAAACTGCAGGAAGTAAACGCCAACCAATTGATACAAAACATCGTAAACACCTTCAAACTCAAAGTTGAGAAATACGGCGGACGCATCGACGCCCGACTCGACGCCGAGATTGCCGACGTGAAAGTCGACGAGATGCACTTCACCAACGTGATTTTCAACCTGCTCGACAACGCTGTCAAATACCGACGCGACGACTGCCCGCTGCAGCTCACCGTGGCGACACGCAGCCTTCCGGGCGACAAAATCGAAATCTCGATAGCCGACAACGGCATCGGAATAAAACGCGACGACTTGAAAAAGGTGTTCGAAAAGTTCTACCGCGTGTCGACCGGCAACCGCCACGACGTGAAAGGATTCGGCCTCGGACTGGCATACGTGCACAAGATGGTGACCGAGCTGAAAGGCGAAATCCGCGTGGAGAGCGAATTCAACAAGGGATCGAAATTTATAATTACATTACCATTAATAAATGAATAATCATGGAAGAAAGATTGCGTATTTTGTTATGTGAAGATGACGAAAACCTCGGCATGCTGCTGAGAGAGTATCTTCAAGCGAAAGGCTACAACGCCGATTTGTTTCCCGACGGTGAAGCCGGCTACAAGGCTTTCTTGAAGGGTAAGTATGACTTGTGCGTGTTCGACGTGATGATGCCTAAGAAAGACGGCTTCACTCTCGCACAGGAAGTAAGAACCGTAAACAGCGAAGTGCCTATCATTTTCCTTACGGCAAAATCACTGAAGGAGGACATCCTCGAAGGCTTCAAAATCGGTGCCGACGACTATATCACAAAGCCGTTCAGCATGGAAGAGCTCGTGTTTAGAATCGAGGCTATCCTGCGCCGCGTGAAAGGCAAGAAAGGCAAGGAAATCACGATGTACAAAATCGGCAAGTTCACTTTCGACACTCAGAAACAAGTGTTGATGATCGAGGATAAAATCACAAAACTCACGACCAAGGAGTCAGAACTGCTGAGCCTGCTCTGCGCTCACGTAAACGAAATCCTCGAGCGCAACTTCGCCCTGAAGACAATCTGGATTGACGACAACTACTTCAACGCCCGCAGCATGGACGTATACATCACCAAACTGCGCAAGCACCTGAAGGACGATCCTTCAATCGAAATCATCAACATCCACGGAAAGGGCTACAAACTCATTGCTCCCGACGTGGAAGCAAAGGCGAAATAAGACAACGCCAACTTAAACCCCAACACAGGGCGGAGAGCTGCAAAAGCAGCTGACTCCGCCCTGTTTGCGTATGCGCCGACGGAGAAAAACTTCCCCATCGCGGCAAAGCGGCATATAAGCCGAGAAACGGCGCGGCATGCGTGACGGCAGCACACACCTGTTTGGCGAGGAATCGCACAGGCGCATCCAAACTATCGGAGCGCATGCCTGCCAACGTAGCCGATGCGCGAGCACAGCAGAGCGCGCCGGAGGTACGCCACTACGGATGAGCGGCGCACATGCCTATGCCGAGCATATAAAAGATGAGAGACCCACCAAATGGTGAGCCTCTCTTAGTGGCGGGAGCAGGATTCGAACCTACGACCTTTGGGTTATGAGCCCAACGAGCTACCTCTGCTCCATCCCGCGATGTTTCGTTTACGTGTGCAAAGGTAGTAACTTTTTCATCCACCTCCAAATTTTCAGGCATCTTTTTTCACGCATTCCGTTCTCATTTATCATAATCGCTTGTTCCACATTATATTACGCACTAAAGTTTTTTCGCCGTCGTTTTCGCCATGCTCCACACACACGGCTGAAAAGCCGGACACGACAGCAATTCACCCCACACTTTTTCTGTTCCAAAACTTGCTGCTGAACAAAAAACGGATGCCCGTCAGCACCAATGCCGACGACAGCCCCGTTTAAAAAGGAGCGATAAACCACAGCGGCATCAACTCATAACGCCTTATCGACACACCCAACGTTATCATAAACGCCATAATAATCCAACCACGAGCGTCGAAAAAGCCCATCAGGCAATTGGAGTCGCCTTTTTGCGAAATCCTACGCTTGTGCTTATGAAACATCCTGCTGAAAACCATATAGTGGAACGCCGCGAACACCACAACCGCCCCCAGCAACATCAGCACAAACCCGCCCGACACCTGCGCCCAGCAGTCTATCCCGATACGCAAAATGTTGACGCCGGCAACTGTCCACACAATTCCGGCCACAACCATCAACGTTTTCCTGCTAACACCAAATCTCATTATCGTGCAATTATAACATGCCACCCCGCGCCAAGCCGCAACAAACACGGCTACGCAAGAATCAGCCAATACAAATATACCAATTTTGTCCAACTCGCCGGACGTTATTTGTGAAAAATCGCAATATCGCGCAATCATCGCCCCGGGGAAGTCGCGTTTGCACAGTTTTTTAGCACAACATTCCGTAACATTCAGAAAAATACCGTATTTTTGTGACAAAATATTTTTAAGAAAATGGCAATAGAGCTAAAACAACTTACAAAACGCAGCGAGAACTATTCGCAATGGTACAACGACCTGGTCGTTAAAGCAGACCTCGCCGAGCAGTCGGCAGTCAGAGGATGCATGGTTATCAAACCCTATGGCTATGCCATCTGGGAGAAAATGCAACGCACTCTCGACGATATGTTCAAAGAAACCGGACACGTCAACGCATATTTCCCTCTTCTAATTCCGAAATCATTCCTCAGCCGCGAGGCAGAACACGTGGAGGGATTCGCAAAGGAATGCGCCGTAGTGACACACTACCGTCTTAAAAACGCAGAAGACGGCAGCGGTGTGGTTGTCGACCCCGCAGCCAAACTCGAGGAAGAACTCATCATCCGACCAACCTCGGAAACCATCATTTGGAACACTTATAAAAACTGGATACACTCATATCGCGACCTCCCTATCCTTTGCAACCAATGGGCAAACGTGTTCCGCTGGGAAATGCGCACACGCATGTTCCTGCGCACCGCCGAATTCCTATGGCAGGAAGGACACACCGCACACGCCACTAAGGAAGAGGCACTCGTGGAGGCTAAGAAGATGCTCGGCGTATATGCCGACTTCGCTGAAAAATATATGGCCGTGCCTGTGATCAAAGGCGTGAAGACAGCACATGAGCGTTTCGCAGGAGCTCTCGAGACATTTACCATCGAAGCAATGATGCAGGACGGAAAAGCACTGCAATCGGGCACGTCGCACTTCCTCGGACAGAACTTTGCAAAGGCTTTCGACGTGAAGTTCATCAACAAGGAAAACAAACTCGACTACGTTTGGGCAACGTCATGGGGCGTATCGACACGACTCATGGGCGCTCTGATCATGACCCACTCCGACGACAACGGCCTTGTATTGCCACCACATCTGGCTCCTATACAAGTGGTGATTGTACCTATTTATAGAAAGCAGGAACAACTCGCCATGGTCTCTGAAAAAGTGGCAGGCATCGTGGAAGGCTTGAAGGCAAAAGGCATCAGCGTGAAATACGACGACGCCGACAACAAACGCCCGGGATTCAAATTCGCCGACTACGAGCTGAAGGGTGTGCCTGTGCGCCTCGTCATCGGACCGAAGGACTTGGAGGAAAACACGGCAGAAGTCATGCGCCGCGACACACTCGGTAAAGAGACCGTTTCGCTCGACGGAATCGTCGACTACGTTGCAAACCTCCTTGAAGATATCCAAAACAACATCTACACCAAGGCTCGCAACTTCCGCGACTCACACATCTTCGAGGCGAACTCTTACGACGAGTTCAAAGAGCTTATCGAAAAGGGAGGCTTCGTTCTCGCACACTGGGACGGCACGACCGAAACAGAAGAGCGCGTAAAAGAAGAGACAAAAGCCACAATCCGATGCATTCCTTTGGACGGCGACACAACACCCGGCACCTGCATTTTCACAGGCAAGCCTTCTGAGCGCCGAGTAATCTTCGCAAGAAACTACTAATCGGCAGAAAAATTTCAAAGCGGAGGAGCAAATTTATAACAGTTTGTTCCTCCGCTTTTTATCCCTCAAAACACCCGTCAACAAAAGGATTCCGGTGATTTTTTCTAATTTTTTTACCGAAAAATTTGCGGGAATAAAAAATCTGTTCTATCTTTGCACTCGCAAAAGCGAAACAACAGCGACTGCGAAAATAGCTCAGTTGGTAGAGCACGACCTTGCCAAGGTCGGGGTCGCGGGTTCGAGTCCCGTTTTTCGCTCAGAGTTTTTTGAATTATTGGCTGGCAACAGCGACTGCGAAAATAGCTCAGTTGGTAGAGCACGACCTTGCCAAGGTCGGGGTCGCGGGTTCGAGTCCCGTTTTTCGCTCACTTGTCCGGATGGCGGAATTGGTAGACGCGCTACTTTGAGGGGGTAGTGATCATTAGATCGTGTGAGTTCGAGTCTCATTCCGGACACAAAATTTTTAACGGCGCTTTCGTCTAGCGGTTAGGACGCGGGCCTCTCACGCCTGAAACACGGGTTCGATTCCCGTAGGCGCTACTTTGAAGGATGGAATCCAATGGATTTCATCCTTTTTTTTATTTCCTCACATTCCACGATTCAGGGTCAGTAGCGAAACCTGATTTTTATGGTCAGTGGAAATTTATGTCCCGAACTCGCGTTAATAATTTATTCAATCTAATATGACCGAATCTATAACGTTAAATCATAGATTATGTGTCTATTTGTGAAGAAAAAGACGTATTTTTGTATCAAAATCAAATAAGCATAACAATGGAACCATCTATATACCGTTTTTCACTTTGTGCCGCACTGCCGTTGATGTTATTCTTCGGCTTTTATTTTTTGTTAGCAAAGACTCCTGAAAATAAAATTTTCAAGAATTATCTCCGCTCCCGACAGATTATGGGTATAGCTATGCTGCTGCTTTCGGCAAATTATTCGGTACATTTCTTCTTTGGTATTCGATTCAAAAATGCGGATTCTTCCATATTGATGAACATGTCCACATACTTCCTGTGCTATTCTCTGTTCAGTTCGGCATTGATAATGTTGCTTGATCGTTTTTACATTACCAAACGGCGTGTGTGGACACATATCATTTTATGGATTATATTTTCAACTCTTTCCGGAGTTGTGTTGTTCCTGTTGCCAAGCGGAATCATGCAAAAAATCTCTTTATTTGCTTTAGCTGTCTGGTTAATCGTTTTTGGAATCGTTTTAGCTCGCAGAGTCATAATTGCATATCGTAGAGCCATTCGGATTTTCAATGAAACTCAGGCGGATGATATAGGTACATATATCGAATGGCTTTCCATATTCACTTATTGGGCTGTTATCTTCGGTGTCGGATGCGGATTGCTGACATTTCTGCCAGACAAATATGTTTTTATTTGGATTTTGTCGTCAATACCGTTCTACAGCTATCTTTTCTACAGCTATCAGAACTACCTGCTGTTCTATGAACAGGTGGAAAATGCTTTTGAGCAAGATATACAGTCTGAAGAAGAACTTCTGACAGATACGGAAACAGAACCTGAAATAGTTTCTGAGAAAGAAGTTCCAGTGTCCTATACAGAAATTATAGAGAAAGTGGCCAACTGGATAAAGACAGACGGCTATGTCCAGCAGGGACTTACCATAAAAGAACTGTCCGAAATACTTCATACGAACCGTACCTATCTTTCCGCTTATATCAAGACTACGTATAAAATGACATTCCGCGAATGGATAACTGGTCTCCGGTTGGAGTATGCGAAAAACATACTGAAGGAGCATCCAGAAATCAATATACAGAAGCTGGCTGAGTCTTCTGGTTTTCTTTCCCGCAGTAACTTTATCAAATCATTTACCGAGAAGGAAGGATGTACGCCTGGCAAATGGAAAAAAGCAAATCTGGAATAATTTGTGTGGTAAAAAGCCGATGAAAAAGGTCTCAGAAGCCCATTTTCAAAAAGTGCTCAAGCGACAAAAAAGTGCTAATTCGACAAAAAAGTGCTCAAACGACAATTTGAAAAGTGCTCAAACGACAATTTTTATAAAACGCTGTATTTCAACAGAAAAAAGTTTTTGTAATATTTTGGGCGCTGAATGGCATTTATTACCTTTGGAGAAGACAAAGATAATAAATTCAAGTTTATATGAGCAGAAAAATCACTTTTCTTACCCTGTTTCTGTTGCTGATGACGGTAACTTTTCCTGTCATTGCGCAGCAGAAAACAGACACAACCTACACCTTCCGCTTCGTTCCGCAGAAGGACATGTTCTACGTTCCTTGGAATGGTAATGACACTGAACTTGCCCGCCTGTTGGAATGTATCGAAAACAGTAAAGCAACAATTTTTGACGGCAAGCTGCCGCTATTGGTTGACGGATATTGTAATTCACTGGGCAGTGAAGCCGAGAACCTTGCAACGGCGAAGATCCGTGCCAATCGAGTAAAATCAGAACTGATTATACGCGCGAAAATCAAGGAAGAAAACTTCATTACCCACAATCATGCGACAGGGGGTGATTTTGTAATCGTGCGCCTAACGGTACCCGCAAAGGAAACAGCCGCGATGGATGCGGAAGCGGAAGCGCGACGCAGGGCAGAAGCCGAACGCTTAGAAACCGAGACGCGTGCCGAACAGGAACGGCGTGCCGAAGAGCAGCGCAAGGCGGAAGAAGCCCGACTTGCCGCTGAAAAGGCAGAAGCCGAGAAAGCCGCTCTACAAAATACACTTGCCGGCACGCCGTCGGAAACTAAAATCACAAATGATTATCATCTCTCCCTGCGTGCCAACCTATTGCGCTGGGCTACCCTGACACCCGATTTAGGACTTGAATGGCGCATCTGTCCGTCGTGTGGCATTGCCGTAAACGGCTCATGGACTTCTTGGACGTGGAGCGACAAGGACCGCCGCTATGCACTCTGGGAAGTGGTTCCGGAAATACGTTATTACATGGGTGAGAAGAAAGCCTGGTATCTGGGGGCGATGTTCAAGGCCGGACAGTTCAACTACAAGATCTCCGAAACAGGCAAGCAAGGCGACCTGATGGGTGGCGGCATCACCACCGGCTATCAGCTACGGCTGAACAAGGCACTGACTCTTGATTTCAACCTTGGCTTGGGCTACCTGAATGCCGATTTCGAAAAATATGAAGTCATCGATGGTGTGCGCGTGCGCTGTGGCAACGAGACAAAAAATTGGTGTGGCCCCATCAACGCCGGTGTGACATTGGTATGGAAGTTATTCTAATACGGAGGAATAGAGTATGAAAGCAAGACAATATATAAATATGGTAGGAATGACAGCCGCCGTGCTGCTCTCTTCCTGCGTGAAGGACACGCTTTATGACACGCCGCATCCCGACTATGGGAAAATTGCGGTGACAGCCGACTGGTCGGCCTGCGGTGAGGGTATCAACATACCTGCCACGTGGACGGTCACCATGGGCGACTATACGGGTACGGAGACTTCCGCCACCCATGCCCCCGACCATCTGTTTGCTCCGGGCAGCTACACCCTTGCGGTGTGGAACCCAGCTGAAGGAATCACGGTAAATGGTACCACCGCCACCATTGCCGCAGCCACGGGAAACCGGGCAGGCACGGATGCCTTTGTGAACAATGCCCCGGGATGGTTCTTCACCTATACGGAACAGGTGACCATCGAGAAAGACAAGGACTATCCGCTGACCGCTGCAATGAAGCAGCAGGTACGCGAACTGACGCTTGTCGTCAAACCGACGGGTGATGCCGCCGGACGCATCACGGAGATTGTTGCCCATCTGACGGGTGCAGCCAGAACACTCGATTTCGCTACCGATACCTACGGAACCGCTTCAAACGTCGTGCTGCCCTTCACCAAGATAACCGAAGGTGACGATGCCGGCAAGTGGAAAGCCACGGTGCGGTTGCTGGGTGTGACCGGCACGGAACAACTGCTGACGGCTGAAATCCGCTATGCGGACGGCAACCCGAGCCCCACCACGTTGAAAAGCGACCTCACGGAAGCTCTCAAGGAGTTCAACACCAGAAAGGGCAAATTGCTGACCCTCGGCGGAACGCTGGTTGAGACACCCGAAGGCATGGAAGTGGACGGAGCCGAAATCAACGGCTGGGAAGAAGTGAAAGGTGATGATGTAAATGCTGATTTGTAAATAATAAAATTATAGATATAATGAAGACAAGATTTTTTACACTTGCAGCGCTCGCCCTCGCACTGGTAGCCTGCAACAACGACAACGAGAACCTGAACGGTGACCCCGTGGCCGCCCAGTTTACCGCCAACATCGCCCCCGCCACCCGCGCCAGCGGAACCACCTGGACTGGCGGCGACCGTATCGGCATCACCGACATCGGCAACGATTCCCAGTACGGCAACGTGCCTTTCATCCTGAAAAACGGGAAATTTGAGGCAGAAGGAAAGGTTATCTATATCGAAGATGCAAAGACCCATACTTTCCGCGCCTACTATCCGTACAACGCGGCGGGAGGCATCCTCACAGCCACGACCGATGCCACGGCGCAGCAGAACCAGCCTGCCATCGACTTCCTCTTTGCTTCAGGAGCCACGGGAGACAAAAACAACCCGGTAGTAAGCTTCACCGACAAAACCGCCAAAGGCGGTGAAGACAACTCCTTCCACCACCGCATGAGCCAGATAACCCTTACCTTCGAGGCGGGCGACGGCGTGAATTTCAGCGTGGTCAAGCCTGAACGTTACACGCTGGACGGATTGTTACTCACCGGTACGTTCAACACGGCCGACGGTATTGCCACCGCAGACAACGGACTACAGACCAGAGAACTGACCATGAATCTGGCAGACGGCAATCTCACGTCATCGATCATCCTCTTCCCGCAGACAGTTGCATCCCTGCCGTTGGTTGTGAATTACAAAGGTCAGGAATATCATGCCACACTCACCATGCCCGATGGCGCACTGCTGGCGGGCAACAACTATACCTATACCGTCAAGGTACGCAACAAAGTCCTTGAAGTCAGCGAAGCCACCATTGTAAAGTGGAACGATATAGACGGTGGAGATGTGGGTGCTGACCTGTAGGATGTTAATAATTAATCGATTAGAATGAAGAATTATGAGACATAGATTATTTATCCCCGCAGCCACCGCACTGCTGTTCGCCCTCGCCGCCTGCACGCAGGACGAACTTGCTGGCGATAACCGTCTGCCCGAAGGTGAATGCCCCGTCGTCATCCGTGCCACCGGATTGTCCGTAGAAGCAACGCCGCTGGCAGCCCCTTCCACCCGTGCCTCTGTGGACGGCGACTGGCAGGGCGTCACTTCCGTGGCACTCAAGATGGGCGATGCGGTAAAGGAATACACCGTAACGGCTTCTACCGATTTCAAGAGTGCCACGCTTTCACG
>ERZ1673737.2121-NODE-2121-length-17210-cov-4.488837_pt1 | contig 17210 bp, 14 predicted proteins | sample MGYA00580211_ERZ1673737 | MGnify/ENA primary metagenome ERZ1673737 (study PRJEB41218, sample SAMN15661789) | gut metagenome | host: Homo sapiens | place: Canada: London | collected 2015-08-20/2019-03-30 | study: EMG produced TPA metagenomics assembly of... | reverse complement strand
AACTATGACGGTGGGTCGTGGGGAAAAAAGAACCCAGCAGAAGCCGAGTGGGGGGAAGATTGGGCCGATCTCCAGAGTCTTATATACACTTATATTCTGTGTTCCTTTACTTCTGATATCTCTCTGCTAAAGTTCTCAGATATGTTAATTAGAATGCTCAATTGAACTATTGACTTAGTAAGAACCAGATATCTACACCGTGCAATGTTGAACAGGAACAGGATCTGTATGATGTCACGTATTACAATACACACCCCCACGCTAAGACACCGCTGCTTTGGCTCTTCACTTTGCCCTTCCCCTGCTTCTATCCCACGGAATTTGTGCCCACATTTCGTTTCCTGTCTTGCTTCTCTCTCGCTGCTCTGTCCCGTGCCGAAACATCGATGTATTCCCCGAGTTGTCCTTGAGTCGACAACCCCCACACACTGGAATATACGATCCACCCGAGACTCATACACGGATTGCCGAGACTCAATCCCGTGGGATTCCTTGAAACACAGGGAACACAAACATTCCCGGGATTATACGCTCATCCGATAGGACAGGGAAGAGGGAGGTATGCGGTTTCCCCCTCGTACAGTCACACCGACAAGGCCCCTGATTGCCGTCTGACCAGCTAGTTTGCACTCAAAATCCGGGGAAGACAGACTCCTGCGGGGTAAACGAATCAAAGCCTTGCTTGGAGGGTATCAGCCAGTCCTTGGGGAGATGTCCATGTTGCCCCTTGACGGGAAGCGGATTCCGACTCCGCCGTTTTCCTGTTTATCCGCTGTCCGGGGTATGTGGGAGAGTAATCTATGATACACCAGAGACGAGAATGGACTGCTGGTCCAATCGGCGAGAATTGCCAGTTACAGTAGGTCTCTTTATGCAGTGGATCTGACATGTCTGAAGTACATCCCGTAGCGTTAGAGTGCAGCCTACGGGTAGTTTGTAGATCATGCATTCGTAAACCTTGGATACCAAGCCAAAGAGAAGACTACAAAGGAGTATGAACAGAAAGCTACACCATCCAAATAGCATTTAGCTATATCCCAACGTATATCCCAAGTGTATAAGTTACTGCCATAAGTTAGACTGCCAAACTTTGGCCTGCAATGCAAGGCCTCAACATTTGGCTGCGGGGCGGTGTTACATAAGCAGCCACTCCAGGCCACCGCGCGACAGCTCCAGATCATCAAGCTTCTTGATTTGTGAGCTGCATCTGGCTCAATTCTCTCTCCCCATGGCGTCACTCTTCTTCTCTACCCCTGTCGACATCGATGTCGTCCTTGAAGACCTCGATGAGCGCCAAACCGTCGACGTCAAGCTCGACAAGGGCCGCCGCGAGCGGGTCCCTCTGTACATGGACGGCGAGTCCGTAAAGGGTGCCGTGACAATCAGACCAAAGGATGGCAAGCGGTTGGAGCATACAGGCATCAAGGTGCAATTCATTGGCACGATTGGTGCGTCCGGCATCCCCCGTGGGTTTTGAATGGTGACAGCAGACTAACACGGGAATGCACAGAGATGTTCTACGACCGAGGTAACCACTACGAATTCCTTTCCCTGGTCCAGGAACTCGCCGCGCCTGGCGAGCTGCTGCACCCGCAGACTTTCCCTTTCAACTTCAAGAACGTCGAGAAGCAATACGAATCCTACAATGGCATCAACGTCAAGCTGCGCTACTTTGTTCGCGTGACTGTCTCACGGCGCATGGCGGATGTCGTCCGTGAGAAGGATCTCTGGGTTTACTCGTACCGCATGCCCCCAGAAAACAACAGCCCGATCAAGATGGATGTTGGTATCGAGGACTGCCTGCATATCGAATTCGAATACTCCAAATCCAAGTATCACCTCAAGGATGTGATTGTTGGTCGAATTTATTTCTTGCTCGTGCGGCTTAAGATCAAACATATGGAGTTGTCTATCATTCGGCGCGAGACGACGGGATCGCCGCCAAATCAATATAACGAGAGTGAGACGTTGGTTCGCTTTGAGGTATGTGTTTCTTGGACATGTTGATATGCGGCTGCTGACTTGTATGCAGATTATGGACGGTTCGCCATCGAGAGGTTAGTGAATATCACCCCACCTGGGACCCCAACAAGGATCAATCTGCGGCTTGCATTTCTCGAAGACTGGCAAGTGCAAGGTCTGCCTTGAACATAGCTGACTGCCCACAGGCGAAACCATTCCGATCCGGTTGTTCCTTGGCGGCTTTGATTTGACGCCCACTTTCCGAGATGTCAACAAGAAGTACTCGACGAGGTACTACCTGAGCCTGGTGTTGATCGATGAAGGTAGGTTGGACTCCATATACCCCTGCATCATCCCCACAATAGTCCATGACGCCCCATGCGGGGGATGAGGAGACGCGAAGACGGAGCAAATGTATGCCTGGAAAGACTGCAATAACCGACGGCAACTGAAATTACCCAAGTAATTCAATTCGGGCCGGTCTGAGTTGCCGATTTGCCTCCGAGTCTATTCCCACCCCCACGCTAGACCTCTCTTGGCATCGGCTCCACTGCTTTACAATACATTCCCACCATACTCCATACACTGCAATTAATCACTTGAAATATACTAACTCAACCACAGACGCCCGTCGCTACTTCAAACAGTCCGAAATTGCACTCTACCGCCAAGCCCCCGAGATCGCGCCGAATGCCCAAATCGCCCAGCAGCAACAAATCCAGCAACAGATGCTGCTCGAGCAACAGCGTCAGCAGCCTGCTCTCCCACCTGGCTCTGCTACCGCCGGTCCTGGTAGAGAAGTCTCCACGCCTCTTCGGCAGGAGGCTCAGCAGGCTCAGCAGGCTCAGCCAGTCCCCGCGCCCACTGCATAGATTGTTCTCATTATCGCTTGCTTCTAGTTCTTGGTACTTGGGGATCTGTTCTTCTATACCCGGCTCCGTCTCTGTTTACTTTCTTCCCTCTACTACCACTACACTACTACTTTCTTCCTATGTATATCCAGTCCTTGGCCTCTCTCAAGACTATGTCACGATATCATTCTGTAGTCTACAACCCCTTCTCAGCGCATCGCAATATGACCTCGACTACTGTGGCAACACTCTGGATTTGAACCTCTTCAATTCTGAAGCTAATCCCTCGGAAATTCCGATAGTTCTAAAACATAGAAGAAAAAATACTGTTACCTAGGTACATATATCATTTACCGTGTAGACGGTACACAGTAAACATATAAGTTAGGTGCGAAACAAGGCCACAACAATAACCAACAATCCAATCTCCATTCACAATCAATTCATGAAACAGAACCTAAACCTCAACCCTCCCAATCCCCTCCAAAACCTTCCCCAAAGCACCCAAAATCAACCCATCATCCCTCTCCTTCCCAGCAACCTGCACAGCACGCACAACAAGCGGATAAACCCACTCTAAATGCTTCCGGCAATGACCACCACCACCATCAACATCACCACCATCCGACCCATCTTGAGCCTCACCAACCGAAACCGAAACCGAAACCGTCTTCAGCGCAGGCGGGTCAGGGATAGCGGAAGGCTCACTCTTCAACTCAACCAACTTCAGCAAAAGATGCAGCAAGGCCTTACGCGCAGGTGTAGGCTGCGGCATTAGACCGCGTAATGGCTGGTCTGCGATATATGATTTGAGCGAGACTGCGCAGCGGAGGAGGAGGTATGGTGAGATAGCGCGTGCGAGGAGGGTTTCTGCTTCCGATGTTGGGCTTGGGGAGGTGGATGTGGATCGAGCCGGGTGAGCGGCTAGCTCGAAGAGTGTGTCGATCAGGGCATAGGCCATGTGTGGGCGGAGGGTTGGGGGTGGATCGAAGGTCCGGCCTGGACGAACATTGTAGAAGTCCGCCAGGGGGTTTTCAATTTTGTCGATGGTGTGTTGGGAGTTTGGGTTTGGGAGGTCGAAGCGGAGGGGGGCGTAGATGAAGGAAGAGTGGAAGAGGGCGCGGGCGAAGTCTCGGCGGATGGAGGCTCTTATGGCTGGGTTGCCGAGGGAGGGGAGAATGAGGGGTTTGAGTCTGGTGAAGGAGGTTATGTCGAAGGTTTCATCGGTTGTGATTCTTTGTCTTGGAAGGTTGTGGGCTTGGAAGCCGTGGGCGGAGACGATTCCGTTTGTGATTTCGACTATGCGGTGCCAGAATTGGGCTGTTTCGGTTTCGTTGGTGGGTTTGTATTGGCTTTCCACGTAAGGCACTGCCACTTGGAGGATGTTTAGGGAAGCTATTGTTGCTTTTTGCCAGAGGTAGGGCTCGCGGTCCTTTCCTTGCCACGTGTACTTTTGTCCGATTAGAGCGCTGAGGTGCTTGAGCGCGGTTGCGAGTGCGCCGTTTGTGAAGACGTCTTGTTTGATGCCGAATTCGGCGATGTACCAGCCCATTAGGTCAATGATGTTTTTGGAGAAAGCTACAAAGGCTGGTTTCCTGGTGTCGTTGCCGGGGCTCCATTTTGAGAGTGTTGAATCGGACAATTCGGCAAGACACAAGAGAATGGCTGGCTGGGAGTCCTCTTTCTCTAGGCATAGCTTTTTGATGCAATCGATGACTAGCGCTTGCACGGCCAGAGGTCGGTCAATATCCAGAGTGTAGCGGGGTGAGACTGAGTTCCACACGAGGAGGCGGAAATGTTCAAGGACCTTTTCAATGTGTCCGGTGGTCAGTTGGTCTTTGTAGAGATTGTAGATCTGCTGGAATGTCTGTAGGTACGCCAATGCGGCATTTTGATTAGATTGTTCCAGATCAAGGACATCTTCATCACCAGCCGGGTGGCCGTTTGCCCAAAGAAGCCATGCACACTCGAGGGCATCGTTGCTAAGCTCGCCGGCATTTTGCACCCGGAGTAGGATAGCTGAAAGGCCAGAAAATGTGGCTTCGCTGAACTCCAAGATTTGCAAGTCAACCAAGCCTTGCAAGTACTTCAGGAATCGTTTCCAGGACTGGTCGAACTTCTCGTCCTGCACGAGCGTTTCAAAGAAGTTTGTGATCAAACTGGATGATCCCTTGATCATTACAACTGTTGTGTCGACCCATGACTTGAAATCATCTGACTTCGTACTGCTCTGCTTATTCTTGGCCTGGATCACCGTGGTCTCAATTCGCTCAACCATCTTGAAAAGGACCATATTTAAGCAAAGACGCCACGCTTTAGGCAAGAGCTGCTGTCCGTAGGCATCGAAAATCCGCAGAAGGGTGTGCACTGCACTGTTTCGGATCTCTGGACGACTGTCTGTTGTGATATCAACGATGCGAAGCAACAACAACAGCCACAGGGAGTTCCGGGAGACAGAAGGATCCTCATCCCGGGCCAATTTGGCTAGCTGCTCTTCATTGACGGAGGCATCAACATGACCAATTGAAAACTCCTCGATCTGGCCCTGCAGGAAATCTGAGACATTCCAGAAGAAAGAGGTGGTGGTGAGGGAGATGTTGAAGTCCTGAGTTTGTGACGCAAAGCTAGAGAATGCATTTACCAAGCTGAAGAGACACGGCGCCGGAAGTAGAGAAAGGAAATCGGAGGCCACGAGATGCAAAGACTTGTAGGCCGCTCGAACTAGACGAGGGCCCGCTGGAAGACCTGATGCCCTGCGCTCTAGCGGAGTGGAAGGTTGTTCACCGGCTTCAGACTGTGGAAGATTTTGGAAGACACCCGAGATCAAATCAAAAATCAGATGCCACCCATCCATGAAAGTCTCGGCATACTGTTCCAGGATGTTCCTTAACACCTCCAAGCTCTGCTCGTGGATTTCAATAATCGTTATTGGCAAAGACTTGGATGTGTGCATGTCCGAGGAGTAGAGCGTGGTCACTTGGTCCTTCAATGTCTGGAGATTCCTTGTCTGAACCTGATTGTAGACATTCTCGTCGTCTTGGTGTCTCTGTTTCATCGTCAGGTAGACAAGCGAATTCACAATCGCATTTGCCTGCAGGCGAAGGTTTGGGCTGATGGCAGTATTGGCGGATGCAGAAATGAGACTTTGTGTCAGAAGCCGCCATGCCTTGTTGTCATCTTCTTCAAGCGAGGATAGTCTCGAAAGATTTGCCCTGGCTAGTTCATTTCCTTTCTCCAGCACGAATTTCAGCTCCTCGTCTTGCATTCTTGATTTGCCCACTGTGTGCGACACACGCCGAGAACCTTGGTGCAAGCGCCCAGTTCCTTTAGATGATTGTGGCGATCCTGGGATTTGTGATACTTCCTTTGCAGCGCCTTCTTGGCGACGCTGCTCTGTAAATGCCGATAGGTTCAACAGAGCAAGCAAAATCTCCTCAAAGGATGCACTCGGGAAATCGCTAGTGCTTTCAAGCAGCTTGCTAGAAGCAGCCTGAACCGCAATGACCTCGGTCCCCAGATTAGCAGTCGGAACATCATTTCCTGGGACTGCCGGGGTCTCTCCACCACTGGCTGATTTAACCATTGCACTGGAAGACATCCCAATCACAAGTCCAGTGTATTGAAGTGTCTCAAAAACAATGGACCAGGCCGGCTGATCCAAGGTCGGCCCTAAAGCAATTCCGAGGTTGAGCAATGCCCGCAGGCAAAGGAGATTTCTTGTGCTCAGGGATACCGGAAGACCGTCACCAGCACCTGTTCCTGTAGAATCCAGTTGAATGGAGCTAGAGCGCGGAATATCAACACTTTTCCGTTTCTTTTGAGGCGTGTCATTTTGCTGGGAGCCGGTAGCAGTGGAAGATTGTGACTTGTGGCCACCGCCACTTGCAGGCATGGCAGCCTTTCCGAGGGTGGTTAGGAAAGCATCTCGTGGCACTGATAGCCTCAGAAGACCCGCCACATGAGCCAGCTTCTGGAACGCACGAACGAGATTGTGGTAGTACTCGTCATCTAAGGATGCGCGCAAGAAAGTAGAACATGCCGCCAGGACAGCCGGCCAACAATTCTCTATGATCCCTGCACAAGTCTTGATTGCGGAGTACTGAATATGAGACTGCAAATCCAGGGGGTTGATTGGAACATGTGATTTCTTCGTAGGTGAGGTGGACTGTGCTCGCAAGGATTCTCCTGCTGTGAAGTCCTGTGAAGATCTGGCGGAGTCGGGGCCTTCTGTGGGGCTCATAAGTCGGTTCTTGCGTCTTTGCTTCAGATCCGGTACTGTAAGGGGAAGAATAAACTTGGCGAGCCCTTCGGCAAAACTGCTGATACAGTTAAGAACAAGACTGTAAATGTAAGTATCCGGAGGGGGAGGCGGATCTGTCTTATCAAGAAGCTCGATATACGGCGTCCGAACAACACTCCACTGCGTGCTGATCCCAGGCACCTTTGTCTCGCTGGGAGGAACAGTTGATCCAATGACACCAGCAACACCACCGGTTTCCAAGGTTATCTGGTCCTCAGTAGTCGATCTTGAGTGGTCTGCACGCGATGGTACTGTTGATTGATTGCTTACTCCGATCAAAGCCGGTTTCTCCGAAGCCAGTCGGACAAGCGCGGCCATATGATCGCGGAGAATATTCTTTCTCCCTTCTTCGCCGTCATACAGTGTATAGATGAGTCGCACAGCTCCTGGTTCAGAGTACAATCCGCGGAAGACCTCCATACACAGAAGTCTCTTCCAAGGTGCCGTCCCATCTGGCTCAAGAAGATGGGTGATCAGACTCAAAGCCATCTCACATTCTGCAGTCAAAAGCGACATGTGGCGCTTAAGAAGTATGAGAAGTATTCGGGCCACTCGAACAGTTTGGGCGAATGAGTATCTCTCAGATAGACAACGGACAGCCAATGGCAATAACCGAACACGCAGCACTTGCGAAAGTTCGGGGTGTCCTACAAAGAGGCGGCCACTGTTCAAAAGAATGCTCTCGATGAGCTCCAGTACAAATGGCGGAGATAGGGTTCTGGTACGCAAGAACTGCAGTTGTTCTCCATCGACCAAACGGCAGAGATCATCCAATACCTAGAACTTGAAGTCAGCGCTAGATGAGGCTGATGATAGGATGCAGACTTACCTGTAATGCATCGTAGGCGAAAATTCCAACATCGATCGACTGGCCATCTACTTTGATCGTTGTGGTGATCTTTGCATCATTGGGGAGCTCTGCAAGATGATTAGCCCAATGCGTGAGAGGTGTTCGGAAGTATAACTAACTGTCTTCGCTCGAGATTCTTTCAAAAGTCGATACCACTAGTTGCTGAAGGGTGGCCGCAGCAGTACTGGAAACTGCAATCGTTTTGCTTGCTTGCAGCGTGGCACAAATTTCCAATGTATTCGCGAGAAGCTCCCCGCTTAAGTCATCGGAATAGTACTGCAAGAGAGAAGGCAAAGACTGCAAAATCTTCAATTGAATATCGAGGCCTATAACTGATTAGTACTGCTTCAAGGTGTTGGGACATCGTGTCGCGTACTTAGGCTCGTTGTCTCTCTCAGCCCTCCGAGTACATCTTTGAGGCGACTTGAAGGCAACGAACGAGATGCAATGAGTCTCTGTAAGCAGATAACACCAATACCGGCAAGCTTCGCGTGCTTAGTATGGCATGCAATGATAAATGGCTCGACAAATTTAGGTTTGCGAACAAGGTCTAATAGACAATTAGTGGTGTAGAACCAAGATGGCATTTGCGATCAAAGACCAACCTGCTGCAATTTGAGCCTCAGAGGTTGATGGCAGAGCCTTGAGCTCATTCAGCGACTGTTCGGCGGCCTGTCGTGTGTTCATGGTCAGTACGATGTCCAAGGATATCTGACTGGAGGTGAAAGACGAACATTTCGGAGATCAGTGTTCTTCCTTCGGGACTCCTGGATTAGGTTGGCAATTTCAGTCTGCAAGAATTGGGAGGACATCTCTGATGCAGGATTGGTATATCAACGCATGGCCAGCATTGGCTAAAGCCCGAGGTCCCGACGTCAACAGTATAGGGAGACTTTCGGTTGTGAGTTGATAGGTCGATGTTTGCACACCAGACAAACAGCACAAGGTTAGAGCTTTATACCAGGATCATATAATTAATCTGAGCTGCAATGGCTGTGATCTCTCCTATAACGACAATTCCACGATGGGAACAACAAGGCGTGGCATCTCCAACCAGCGCCAAGCTGGCGATACGGCTTATCGCACGTGATATCCCACTCACCGCCCACGCGCCATGCCCCTCTTGCAACATCCCTCTTGTGCCTCCTCCCACTTATTGTGACGTCTATAGACTCTAAATCATTGCTCTGTGCTCACCATGTCTGCTAAGGTCCCACGAAACTTCAGACTCCTGGAGGAGCTCGACAAAGGAGAGAAGGGTCTGAGCGCAGGTGCGATTGAATCCTACGATCTCCGAAGATGTCCGATCACGAAGTACTGACGCATGTTCCTTGGTCGCAGATGCCTGCTCCTACGGTCTCGCCGACGGCGAGGATATGATGATGAGCAACTGGAACGGTACCATTCTCGGCCCGCCTCACGTTAGTTCTTGCTTTGCCTCCACACGATCAGCCCAATGCTAATCAACAATCAGAGCGTCCACGAAAACCGCATATACAGTGTGAACATCCACTGCGGACCCGACTACCCCGATAACCCTCCCACCATCCAATTCGTCTCTCGCGTCAACATCCCCTGTGTTGACCCCAGCTCCGGCAAGGTATGACAATGCGCGCCAAGACACAAAAGTGTCATCGCTGAGTTACTATGTTGCAGGTTGACCCCACGAAGCTCCCTACTCTTGCTCAGTGGAAGCGCGACTTTACCATGGAGACTGTCTTGATTGAATTGAGACGGTAAGTACAACGTGGAGTGTGTAAATGTTATGCCGTGTGTTGACCGTTGTCTAGGTACATGGCCTTGCCACAGCATAAGAAATTGCCGCAGCCCCCAGAAGGCTCGAATTTCTGATCGAACATCTGTTTCGGGTGGTGCAGACAGATTTACGAGTATCAGGATCGGCTTCCATCCGATTCACTAGCTTTTTCTATCCTTCAATGACCCTACTAGAGCGTGTACAGTCACTGCATGAATGCATCAGGTTTCTTTGGAAATCAGCTCTCGATTCTTATCTTATGACTCGGTATTTATGAAGTGTTGTGTTTTATGAGGCCTCTGCATTGCGACAGGCGCTGTTTAAGTTACGAATAACAAATGATCTCCCTTTATTCATCGGCAGCTCCGGAGAGTAGGGTGGTTGATCAAGAAATATTTACACGTAGGATCATTCACTGCCAAGAGGTACATAGAGAGTGGCGAGTGCGGTTCATTCTGAGTGGCAATGTGATCAAGGTGGAGGAGTCCAGTCTCGTCGCATAATCAAGGCTCTCAGCTCGACGAAGGCCCAAGCAGGATCCGCCCTAGTTAATCAAGTAGGTGAAGAGCCAACAGGAGCCGTGAAAGCTCAGCCGAAGCCGTAATTACGTTGGATTTATGGGGACTACGGGAGTCCGGGTCTCAAGGAAGTCAGTTCAGGCGTCGAGATCTTCACCCGCCCAGAGCCATTCTCATGAGACGCGCGAGAGACCTCAAAACCCATGAATGGCAATGGCACAAGCCACATCATCATGGCGTATGTCGAAACATCTGCCGGCCTCTCTTTTCATGTAGGCACGAGGAACTACAAGAGCATGTACAGTGGGAGCGAGTACCCTAGGAATGCATGATCGCACACAGGGAGGCGACAGCGAGGTGCCAAAACCAGAGTCCAAACGTGGGAATAGGGTTGCGTGAGGGTGAGTCAACACACGAAACATACAATTACGCATCATTGACTAGGAACAGCCAAAGGCTCCACAGGTAGAGACAGGAAGCTTCTTCTCCAAGCGCCCGGGCAAGCCGAGACAGTTGATGAGAAAGGTTCGCGTCGATCGGGGGTAGTGTAAGCCCGATGACACAGTGCAACGAGGCATGCGCAAGCACAGAGGCCAAGTTGCGGGATCCAAAAATGAGAATAATCAAAGTGTTTCCTAAGAGGAAACTTTCAGAGATTAAAATGAAAAGAACAGATACTACACTTGATCTAAGCCAATAGGCAAAGAGAGCTAAAGAAGAAAGAAAAGAAGAGGAAGTTTGGGGGAAGCAGCGGGTATATATAGGCCATTTGTGTCACGTGATCCGGTCAATTTTCCCGTTTGGGAAGGTAGATCACATGTCATTTGGAACTTCAATACTCCGTCACCCGCGCATACACGCTGGAATGCATAAGGTGTTGGTTCCGAGCCATTCTAGTGCTCATCGCTTTGCCTGTAAGCTCATCCTTTGCTCTGTCCTACACCTTGACTGACGATCGGGCTTTTGATAGGTTTTGCACTCTATCGAGCGCTTCTGCGGCAATGTTGTGCCACCAATACCGCATCATGGCAGGGTGAGAGCAGGTCTCTCATTAAGAAGAATTTTCGGCGATTTCAGAAACTGCAGAGCCCATCCCAAACGACTAATGCATTGAAGGCAGGCTATGAGGTACACACATTGAATTCTGTCCGTCTCAGAGTTCCTATTGACGATCGTATCGCATACAGGCCCTAGATCTCCTCTCCTCTGCATCCGAGGGCAACAGGCACGATACGCATAAGATTACGACCCTTCTCGCCCAACACAAGTCACAAAAAGAAAAATATGCCGCCATGCAAAGGAAGTCTGGGTCCGCAAAGCCCGTCAAACCCATGTCACCCAAGAAAGCTCGAAAAGCAGAGTCAATACGCTTCCAGAAAGAGACTGCACAGCGACATCCAAATGCTACACCGGTTCTATCCCGTCCTCGACCGCTAGGGTCGCTAGGGGACAAGAAACGGAAAGTCCCGGTACTCGTCAATGCACGCGGCATACCATTCCTGCGCTTCAAGAAGCCACAGCCGAGAAACCTTAGCGACACGCTACGAAAGAAACTCCTCAACCGTTGGGTTTGGATTCAGCGCCGTGAGAGGCTGCAACTTGAGATATTGTTCGCCAGGGACGAAGATGATTGGGATCGCATAACCAAGACCGCAGAGCGATCTACCTGGGTTCAGCCGGTTCAAGAGTCCCTAGACGATGTTTGTGACAAGGTTGCACGTTGGGATATGAAAAACAAACAGAATGCGGAGAGTATGTGGGGCATCGTACTGGCTGAAAGAGCTCTGGCGGAAGAAGAAGCAAGCCAAAGGCAGGAAGATGCAAACCAACAGCACTCGGAGCAGTGATATCAGTGGTGTGACTCGCCATGTGTCTCTACCAGGCTCCTGCTCTCTTGGGACTCTCTGAATCAAGGTACCTGTGATACAGAAACATAGTCATTGTCTATCTCTTCACGTCCACTGCCTTCAGGCCAGTATCCTGTGTCCTCGGTGGTCACCCCGCAACAAACTACGATATCAGCAGTCGATCGAAACCTCAACGGCATTATACATGATGCATCTAACTTTGGACGGATCCCCATCTGTTGATCATAGCTGATCACCAGCCATTGCATGCTGGGGTCCTACCCATTTGTCTATGGTTGGGTGTCCTAGCACACATGCCATTACTTTCCCCACGAAGCTTGAATCATGATAATGGCGCCCTCTTGGGCGCTTTATCTTCTCCTGTTCAAGCATTCACGTCACATGTACTATACGTCCACAGGGACTCCATCTGTATATCTCTTCTCATACCCGTCATATGGGCTCTATAGCCTGGTCGATATACGTAACAACAATGCAAAAGATTGAATATTTTCATGACGTAAAGGGAGGTCATAAACATCTGTATGGGTCGATTCATGTAGCCACTTTGAGCTTATCAATGGCCGGCATAGCATCATCATCTTCCTCATCATAATCACCCTTGCCAGCCAGACCTTTCTCCCAAAGTTGTCTCCCCGTGAGCTTTTTCTCCTCTTTCACTGCAGTCTTCTTCTTCTTGTCGTCTGCCTCCTTCTCCTCACGTAACCGCGTCTCCTCATCCTCAATCTCCTTCTTGAACTTGGCACTCCACTCCAAGAACGACTCAACGGTAACAGGTGTGCCGTGGAACTTGCGGTTCTCCTCCTCTTCTCTCTTTGCGGCTACCTTATCCTTCTCGGCTTGGACTGCGTTCGCCCGTTCGGTGATGAGAGTCTCGGCGTTTTCTTTGAGTGCGCTGACGAGAGTGAAGACCATTGCCATTCCTATATTCTCTTCGATAGTGGGTTCAAGGCTCTGCAGCAGCTGGTCCCGGTCTTCCTGGACGTCTAGCCGGGGGTGCTTTGGGGCATCGTGTGGAGAAGAGATATTGAGGTCTGGTGCAACATCGGGGTATGCTTCCGGGTATGAAACTTCCAGTATTATCACTGGCATTTCTGATTCATCGCCGTCATATTCGGGAACGTCGAGAGATATGGATACTCGGTATGAGGTTTCGGATATGTCTAGGTACCGGAGATCAATGTCAGAAAACATGAAAAAAGGTGGCTGCATGCCCTCAGCAGGCTTTACTAGTTACTAACCTGTGATTTCATCGGGGAAAATTGAGTCGAGCACCTCGCGCTCTTCGATCTGGTCTTCGCGACCCATTGCTTCTGATCCGCCCGCGGAGTGGAGGGGTAACGATTTGGGCGAGTGCGGATTTTGGAAAGAAACCAGGAGACAAGAGATATACTATCAAGCGACGGACCCAATAGCTTGCCAACCAAGACTTTGAGAGTTTGAAATAGTATCGCAGCCAAAAGAAAGATCGGATATAATCCAAGCGTGCCAATATTGCAGTCCCACATGCAAACCCGACAAACACTCCAAAATTTTGGCTCAGAGCTTCAACTTTTTTACTTCCCCCAGATACTTGCAACTTACATTGCCGTATCCTTGACTTGACGATATAACATATTTCCACCACATTACGATATAGTCCTGCCATGGGAAAACCTAGACCGCAAAAGAAGAAGTCCTCCAAGCCCCGCGAAAAGTCCGTCCTCGGCCCTGGTGGCTCGATTTCGAAAGGCAAAATGGCCCAAGATCCCTCGGCGCTTCTCGACCAAGCCACGATTCTCCTCCAGACTGGACGGGCTGATGAGGCGCTCATCACGGCACAGCAGGCACTCGAATTGACCGCTGAAAATACACCCGCACAGCTCCCCGCCATCAACTTGCTCGGAGAAATCAACGTCGAGCTTGGCGATATCGATACTGCTAGAAACTGTTTCCTGCAAGCTGTTCAGTTGGATCAGAATGGCTCGATACCGGAATCTGAAGGAGGTGGTGCCGAGAAGTTCCTTTGGCTTGCGCAATTGAGTGAGCAGGGTGGGAAAGACAGTGTCCTGTGGTTCGAAATGGGCGTGTCGTCCCTCAGGCAGACTATTCAGAGTCTCGAGGGTAAGACATCACCAGCAGAGGTTGCGGATCTTGAACAGAAGAAAGCCAAGATGTCGAACGCTCTCTGTGCTGTTGCTGAAACCTACATGACCGATCTTTCGTGAGTATTTTTTTTGCTATACAATCCATATCGAGGCATCGCTAATCTTATGCTTAGTTGGGAGGAGGACGCCGAAGCTCGTTGCGAAGCACTCATTACAGAAGCTCTTCTGATTACACCCGAAGCACCAGAGGTGCTACAGACTCTCGCCTCTATCCGGATATCACAGCTTCGAACTGAGGATGCGCAAGCCGCGCTTACTCGCAGTATGGCGCTATGGAAGGACCTGGCCCCGGAGGACCCCAAGGTCCCTGATTTCGCATTGCGCATCAGTCTTGCACGACTCCTCATGGAGGTTACTATGGAGTTTGAGGCTCTGGAAGTCCTCGAGCGTCTAATTCTGGAGGATGATCAGAGTGTGGAGGCGTACTACCTTGGAGGCTGGTGTCTCTTCCTGCTGGCAGAAAATCAACAGGCACCGAAGGATGCGACCCCTGAGGAACTTGCTGAGTCCCCGCGCCATGCATCGCTCGCTGCGAGTCGCGAGTGGCTTAAGCAAGCCTTGAAACTCTACGACCTACTTCAGTACGAGGACGACCGACTCCGCGACCATGCCTTGGAACTTGTACAAGAGATGAACAAGGAAATTGGTGAGGACGACGATGACAGTGAAGCCGAAGGCGAAGGAGAAGGCGAGGAGTCGGATGAGGAGATCGAAATCGACTCCGACGACGAGATGGCGGATTCTTAGATACCAAGAGTGACGACATGAAACGATGTACATGTTCTTTGATACCAGCACTTCAGTAGTTCTCACATATTCTTTGTTTCTGAACAAATCAGATCTTGATATCGCCACCATTCATCGGCCCGGATTAAGTTGTCTCCGGTAGTCCAGATGCCCGAATTTTTGCCAGCGCAGGATCAAAAGAGCTGACTCCGAGGCTGGCATCTCAAACTCCAAAAGATGGATTTGGTACCAGCCCGAAGCGGAGATGACTCGTTGAAAACTGCCGTGGTCGAAGTGGAGGCCGTGGATATGGACCAGTTGGCCATGAGCGCGGAGGAGCGCGCTCTGGAAGACATCCCGTCCACCTACGAGACAGACAGCGACGACTCAGAGGACTGGGACACCCTGTCTAATGCCGACGACGCCATCCAGATCCTCCGCGATGATCAGATCCGCGACGGGCTCGGTATGTAACTACACCCGCCCCTCTTACCCCGGACATCCCCGCTCAGACCAGAATGAGACACCGGCTAACGCGTTCGCCGGTCATAGTTCCCGATGCCTGTACCCTAGAAGAAGCGCTTGCATATAGAAAGCGCCTGCATGCCATCGGCAAGGCGGCGTTCGTGGAAGAGACCATCGTTCGCGAAACCGTCACGGCGAAGAAGCTATGCACGGCTTTTGGAATCGTTCCCCCGGCATTCCTAGAGGGTGCCCCAGACGAGGCTTATCATTCTCTTTTGGCAATCGCGATCTCGCGCGAGTACTCTCGGCGCCCTAAGCTTTCACAGTACAACACTATTGACGATGCTGTGCGGTTGCTTCGCGAATCCAGGAATATCATCGTTCTAACAGGCGCAGGTGTAGGTGTCCATATCCAGGCGCATAACGGAGGTTCATGACATACAAATACTGACTGGGTGATTTTTCAGATCTCGACGAGTCTGGGCATCCCCGATTTCCGTTCTAAAGATACCGGTCTCTATTCAAAACTGGAACATCTGGGCCTGAGCGACCCCCAAGAAGTCTTTGATATTTCTGTCTTCCGGGAAAATCCTAAGATCTTCTTTTCCATCGCGAAGGACATCCTTCCCACTGAGAAGAAATGGTCACCTACTCATGGATTTATTCGGCTTCTGCAAGACAAGGGGAAGCTGTTGACCAACTACACGCAGAACATCGACAACATCGAAGCAAATGCAGGAGTCCTTCCAGAGAAGATTGTACAGTGTCATGGATCCTTTGCGACTGCAACCTGTGTGAAATGTCAGTTTAAGGTCACTGGCGACGAGATTTTCGGTGAGATCAAGAAAGGAAATGTTCCAGAGTGTACCGCCTGTCAGAAGAGAATCGCAGAAGAATCACTCAAATCTCAGGGACTGAAGCGCAAGCGGAGCTCCAACGGTCAACAGAAAGACCGCAAGGTCTCGGATGACAGTTCCGATGAGGACTATGAAATTCCTACTCCCGGGGTGATGAAGGTCAGTTGTGGTTTAGTTCAGCCCTCGCTTTCTATTATACTGACTCGTTGCGTAGCCGGACATCACTTTCTTCGGCGAGGATCTCCCTGATGAATTTGGCGAACGGTTGGTTCACCAAGACCGTGAAATGGCCGATCTAGTCATCGTGATTGGCACCTCATTAAAGGTCGCTCCCGTGGCAGAAGTGCCAGGGATTTTGCCACGCAACGTGCCACAGATCTATATATCGCGGACTGTAAGTTATCCCCATGATCTTATATCTGTTCCGTGCTGACCTCGAACGTAGCCGGTGTCGCACACTGACTTCGATATTGATCTCTTGGGCGATTGCGATGTGGTGGTATCAGAACTTTCTCGTCGTGCTGGCTGGGATTTGAAGCATCATATGATCCCAGATGATGAGAAAGTCGATATCACCACAGTGGAAGGGTATGAATCACGACATGTTTTTAAGGTAGCTGGTGCATAGGGCGGAGTTTCGGGCATGTCTTGCTCCTGCTCAATGGAAGGCGTATTTGGGGTTCATGTTCACCGCTGGATGCGGTGGTTGTCTCAGTGATTTGGTTTTTCTGTTCAAGTTGAAATAGATCGGTTTTTCTATCGACTATAGTGTAGTCAGTTGTTTTGTACAGATCTTGTTTCTTAAATCCTATTTTTGCACAGAATATACTTGCTTTTACTTGATATTTATCTCAAATTCTCTACTTGCAATAAAGTATGCTTTGTGCTTTTTTTTTTTTTTTTTTATTCG
>ERZ1673737.2117-NODE-2117-length-17245-cov-4.232519_pt1 | contig 17245 bp, 12 predicted proteins | sample MGYA00580211_ERZ1673737 | MGnify/ENA primary metagenome ERZ1673737 (study PRJEB41218, sample SAMN15661789) | gut metagenome | host: Homo sapiens | place: Canada: London | collected 2015-08-20/2019-03-30 | study: EMG produced TPA metagenomics assembly of... | reverse complement strand
CCTCTGACGATCGCCCGCCACATCTATCCCCGGCTCCCTATGTACACCATTTCGATACATACTCCTTAGTCCAGGATCTTTCCAAAGGAGGATTTAGCAATGAGCACTCGATTACCATAATGAAGGCCGTGCGAGCCATTCTACAGAATAATCTTGATCTTGCGAACGAGAGCCTGACTTCCAAATCCGACGTCGAAAATGAGGAGTATCTGTTCAAAGCAGCATGCTCTGAGCTTCAGTCATCGCTGCAAACAGCCCGCAACTCGGAAGTTCAACATCAACGTTCATCACGCACGCAATTGCAGCATGACACGGATATCATTTCGCAGCGTCTCAGCCAGGAACTGGCGGGCATGAGAGATGAAATCAAGGGCATGTTCAACGATCATAAAATGATTACGCGCGAGCAGCAGCGGAGTATCGACACCTCGGTTCAGGAATTAAACTACAAGATCACTGTGTCCCTTAACAGTGATGGAAAGAGCGAGATCGAAGGCCTTCGATGGATTCTGACGCGACGTGCAGCTTCGACCATTGCCATTTGTGCCTGTAAGTGTTTGACTTTACCTGATTTTGGCGTTCCGTCACTGACTAGCTTGGCAGTCATGATCATTGTTTTCTTGAAGTACGCATCCATTCGCAAGGTCCATGAGCCCACCAAGGTCAAGGAGATCGAGAAACCAGTCGTTACCAAAGAGATCGAGACAGAAACTAGGGAAATCCACGATAACGGTGCAACGACTATCCCGTCAACTTCTGAAACCCACCTAGGTGAACCCCTTGGTTGATCCTCAGCACCTAACGTTCTCTACTTATACATACCAACCACTCGCTGTTTCTTTTCTTTTGTCTCGGCCTGCCTCCATGTATCTATGCACTGGCCCATGTACAGCGTACAACACTTGTATCACCACAAATAGACCAAATACAGACCCCCATGACAAGGATATATATCAATCAATGTAATTTCAGAGATATGAAGCCCCCTCAAAATGGAAGCTGAGAGGATGCTAAAGGCGAATACACATCTCCAATCCTCACAAACATCCCAGCCGTCACTCATCCTTAATCCAAGGAACTTCCTCGGGAAGATACTTATAAGCTCTGAAAACAGCATTACTCAAACAATCAAATCCCATCCTCTCCATCTCGCCCAACTCTTCCCTCCCCATAACCCTCTTATAATCCCCCAACTGTGGGACAACAAACTCCCAAACCATCTCCCCACTCTCCAAAACCTCCATAATGCGCCCGTCAGCAGCCTCACAGAGCAACACATTCCCATTCTTCAATTTTTGCGCAGATCCCATAAACGGCGTAAAGAACCCCAGCCCCCCAGTCGACGGATCCTTATATTCCCACTTGACAACCTTCTCCCGGGAAACGGCAATCGCTCGCGAAAACGGAACCGCAAGCCCTGGCCTGAAAACCCCATTATCGAAAATGAGTATATCACCCGCGTCATTGATCTGGTGGGCACAGTGCTGCTGACTGACCGTCGGTGCAGAGAGGTGCCACAATACTTCACCTGTTACACGACTGATCACGAATACACTGGATGCATTCCGCGACGAGGCGATGATATTCCCCTCAGAGTCAGAGGCAACACTATTTATCAGCGGCCAATGCTCGCGCGGGTAGTGCGGGTGCGCCGCGAAGACTGCAGGGTCAAGATGGTCGATTGCCCGCCATGACCAGAGAAGCTTTGCGCCACTGTTTCCAACACTGCCGTCGAAGTCGGCGGATGAGGAGATGGTAGATGATTCCCAGGGTTGGACGAGCTTGATGCAGTCACCGTAGATGATGCCGTTCGGTGCTTCGCTTCCTGGGATCCCGCCTTGCACACGCGATGCTTCCTCGCTGCTGAGGGGCTCTAGCGTTGTGTAGAGGATGGTGCCGTCTTCGAGATCGTTCTGGTCATGATGGGCCAGCGGGTCCGAGTACTGGCGGATTATGTCGCCGTCTGGGCTCACTTGCATCATCACGCCGCCGCGGTATTTCGCCCACATTGGGAACAGTCGGGGTGCGTCTGGGTGTGCGCCGTTGTAGGCTAAGTTTCCGTTTGGGAGGATGCGGGCGTGTCGGCCTGCCCTGTGTGGGAGGGTCCAACGGTGTACTTCTTTGCCTGTTGTTGAGACTAGATGGGCCGTGTTCGAGGTTAGAGGTGCGTATAGCACGTAGCCTGGTGAGACGCGCTGGTCGTCGACTCCTCGGAGGCCGAGACCTCGGCGACGAAATGTGTGCTGTTCCATCTGATTGACTTGGAAATGACTAGAATACGAATTGAAAAGAAGAGGAAATAAATTCAGATGGAGGGGATTTTATATTTGGCGGAAAATTGGGGAAGTGGACATAGCTGTTGTTCTTAGGGCATCCCGGTCCGGCATGCCGCGGTATGCCGCGGGGATAAGCATCAAGTCAGAAACGGTCGATATGGCGTCAGATGTGCCCAGGATATGCTTATCAGCTTATTTAGAGCTATGAATGGTCTATTTGGAGAATAGGAGTACGTGTTGTAGGTACAAAAATGAGAAAATAGAGGTATAATAAGAAGGTGTCCCCGACTGGATCTCACTACCTGACAAGTCCGCTTTACATTTGGAATACCCTATGAAAATGAACGACTACAGTAAACCCATTCACAAGACTCAGTCTGAGCCAGAGTCTGCTCAGTCTGTCCAGCCATGGTATAGAAAATTGTCCATTGAAGAGGGTGGCATTGAACGGATCACCGATGAAGAGCGGCTGCAGAATACAACCAAGTTTTGGAATGCTGCTACTTTCTGGTGAAATAATTCCTCTAATTATACATCCAGATACATTAGACTAATACATCGTCTCCATATATAGGTTCAGTGCCAATATGGCTGTGGCTACCCTCAACATCGGCTCCCTAGGAGGCTCATTGGGCCTCTCCTTCTGGGACTGCTTCATCGTCATCCTGGTAGTAAACACAACAAGCGATTTGCTTCCGGCATGGACAGCAGTATTTGGATTAACGGGCTTGCGCATGACAACCTTCTCGTGAGTGATTCTTCGCTTTCGTCATTCACACTGAATATCCTAACGAGATATCTTTCCTAGACGGTATTCATTCGGTTATTGGGGCAATATACTCGTTGTCATATTCTCAATGATAGCAACAACAGGCTGGAACGCCATAAACTCCATCTCCGGCGCCGCCGTCCTCAACGCCCTTTCTGACGGCCGGTTCCCTACGTGGGCCGGTGTGATTGTTATATGTGTATCGGTGTGGGTGATATGTATCTTGGGTATTAGCTGGATTCATAGGCTAGATACCTTTATCTGGATTCCCCCTTTGATTGTGTGGTGTGTGGTAGCAGGCACGGGTGCGTCTCACTTTACTGGAGATGACCATGTCAGTCTGAAGGGATCTGATAAGGCTGCCGCTATACTGACCTATGGAGCTTCGATCTTTTCTTTTTCTGTTTCCTGGGTGAACTGTGCTGCAGATTATAATGTGCGCATGCCTAAAGGTACGCCGCAGTGGCATATCTTTAGTGCTACTTATGTGGGCATTTTCGTTCCTACTGTTCTTGTTCAGACCCTTGGAGCTGCATTGTACACAGGGACTGTGACTGATGCAGCGTGGAAGGAGGCATATACAGCTTCTTCAATTGGGGGTCTTCTCAAGATGGCATTGGAGCCTGCTGGGGGATTCGGTAAGTTCTTGATGGTTCTAGCAGCGTTAAGCTCTATCCCAGTAAGTGGGCATGCCATTTGACCATCCTTGTCTTCTTTATATGTTGCTAATTTCTGAAGAACAACATCCCAAATAACTACTCTTTTGCCCTCCATGCACAGAACATGGGGCCATGGGCTATACGTATCCCCCGTGTGGTTCTAGTCACATTTGGATCAATCGCAGCGGTGATAATTGGCTGCTGTGCCGCTAGATATTTCTCTGATACTCTGCAAACATTGCTTAGCGTCATCGGATATTGGACTGTGATCCATATCACGCTGGTCATGGAAGAGCATTTTATTTTTCGGAGGGGATGGAATGGATATGATCTTGATGCCTGGAACAGCGTCGCTGGCCTGCCGTTTGGATGGGCAGCCATAGGAGCATTTTCCTTTGGCTTCCTGGGTGCCGCACTTGGCATGAAGGTGGCATGGTACTCAGGTCCAATTGCATCTTTGATTGGTAGCAGAGGCGCAAATATTGGGCATGAATTGACATTTGCTTTTTCGGGAGTCGCTTTTCCACTGTTCCGGTGGATTGAGAAACGCCGTGGAGGCCGATGAGCGAAAGTTGAAAGTCATCGCTTTGAGTTATAGGACTTCGTAGGGGTCCAAGTATGGAATGTGTGAAATATATGTGCTAGTAGTTGATCTTATCTTTTTTTTGAATTCCAGGACCATCAAAGACATCTGTGGGCAGTTGGATGGTCATTATATCCCGTTTACCTAAGTTCCTCTCGCGTGGAAGTGCGTAATCGCTCGTGCATCCTCATCTCTTCGCATTCCCCTCTTTCATAGCATTCGCTAGGCACCTCCTGGCGCCTTCGTGCGTAAAGTGCTGCACCCCGCGCCGCTGCAAAAGTTGGATCTATTGCGAGTTGAATTTTCGCAGTGGCAGAACCAAGCGAGAGTTCGGACATAGAGTCCTTGAGGGTAGCCAGGAAACGAGGGTGTGTGATGCTCTCACCGGCTAAGAAGATATGCGTGACCGTATATTTGGACTCCCGGGGAAGGATCTGGAGTTGCGAACGGAGGCGATCCAATAATACGGTTTGGCCTTGATCATTCTCGAGAAGACTATCTAGGCCAAGCTCGTAGTCGACGAGTTGCGCCTCAAGACTTGAATCGTGGGGGAAAGCTTCACCACTACTAAGGTCCATAATACTAGTGTATAAGAGATTGCGGTAGTAGGAAACCACAAAAACGGTAGGTACCGGCGAGTCTTCAAATTCGTCCGAGCATTGGAAACGATCCTCGTAGTTGGTGCACAGTCCATAACCGTTCGCTGCATACACAGCATCTCCTTCCACTAAGCGAGATGCGTAATAAACGCTGTCGCGTACCCATGTGCGTAGACCTAGTATTCGAAGTGCAGCGTTGGTCGTCTCCGCGTCAAGCGACTGGAAACCCGGCTCTGTAACGGCAACCCTATCCAGAGGCTGGAAGATTGTCTTTTCGGTGGCGATTTTCAGTTCTTGGAGCAAGTCACTAATGATTTCGACATCGTCTGCTTTGATCGGTCGGCCCATTTTCATGTTCAGCCAACGCCACCAGTCTCTCCACGGGGACGACCTGCTTGGGAAGAGATATTCCAATAAACGAGATGGAATTGGAATTTCGCGCATGAAATTGAGAGTTGGTTGCGGTGATGGCTTAGATGTAGCCAGACGTGCCATAAGCTTGAGGTATTCTGGGCTCCCCTGAACCTTGGCAACCTCGACAACAGTTCCGTTGTAGTAATGCACCACGGCCGTCCTCGATGCCGTCAGATAATTTTCTGGGTGACAAGCAGGGGCCCAATGTACTTACCCATACAGAGGTGTCAGATCGAAGCCAACCCCAGGTGCATCGTGAATCGTCACAGGCAGACATGTATCACACCACGTATGGATACAATCGCCTTCAGCACTCACAAGAGACACGAAGTGTGCCAGGGAGCACACCCACCATAGAAGTCTCATGGTGATGGGGTAGATATAGAATCTCTAGCGAGGGAGGTTGAGAGGACAAAATCCCAAACGTCGGGCCAGATCGTTGCCTTCTTAGCGCCGGATTTCGAAGTCACTTTGTACCTACACCGTAGACGTGGGTAAAACAAATAAGTTACTACGCTTTACTTGATAAGGCTAGGCAAATGGGTTAGGGGTCCGAATAGTTTTCATAGGGGGTCCTTGTATTTTCCTTCTAAGTAAAGAAACTTGGATAGAAGTGCATATTCATATGAACACATCCTAGAGTAAGACACGACCTACTTTTATATCTGATATTTTGAGCCCGTAGATCTCTTGGCAGTACTTTTCAAGAAGCTTGCTTTGTGCAGGAAATCACCTTTAAGCAGTTGGAGCATCAATCCAAGTCGGTACTGGCCCATGGAAAGCAATAGCGTCGAGCCCTACAAACGTCAGTATCAGTATGGCATGATAACCATCTGATCGACAACACACGATAAACATATTATTGGTTTTGAAACTAGTTGTTTACACAGAATATAGAATAGGGCAAGAAGCAGCCCCATCAATCAGGCCGCCTTGTACTCTCTGGACTTTGCGGGAAAAACCCCATATTAGAAAGAAGATCCCAATTCCCATCAGCAGACATCCCCAGCCCAAGAAACTCGGGGAAATAATAATTGAAGTCATTCAGGATCTCGTCGGGTGGTGCATCTGGCGGCGATGCCTCTACACGAGGTCTAAGCTTCTGATGAACCTTGGCGATAATATTGCCTAGGGTATGTGCTGCGTGGCACGGTAATCCAATGCAGTACAGCCATTGCACGAGATCATGGACCAATGAGTCCAGCTCATCGATGTTATGGGTTGAAGCGACTTGTTCTTGGTACGCAGTTGACAGGCGACAGATGACAATGGCGGCGAATGTTATCATGTGGTAGATGTGATCGGTCAAATGGCGGGTTCGCTCATCTACCGTATCCATGGCTAGTTGGACTATCGCGGTGGAATGGCGGATCATTTCTGAAACGACTGATTCCCTGGCTCGGGCGGATTTGGATTTTAGGGCGTGTTCATATAGAAGGAGGTGGGAGAAGTGGAAGCCCATGGATAAGAATTGCGATCTTGGCTGGTCTGAGTGGGCTGTGTTAGAAAAGCGAGATAATCATTAAGAGGAGTGAAAACCAACATACCAAGGACAAATTCCCATTTTCTCTTCCATGTCTGTAAAGCTGCGACTGATTTTAATAAATCGACTGACTCATGTATCAAGTGCTCGTAGACAGTCCAGTAGAGATAAATTTCAGCAACCATGCGCACTTCAAAGTTAATCGCGTGGTCGGAATCTATGACAGCACGGCATCTTTCAATTTGCCAAGGTTGTAACATAGATCGACGACTGGTACCAACACAGTAATGCATGTGAGCAAGACAAAGATGGTTCCATAAATAGCAACGATCCATAGTTGCCTCGTCCAACCTATTTGGAGGGTGGGACTGGGTTGTGACTACAGTAAATAGCGGACTTGATTGTGAGTGCTGCAGAGCAAAGCCGCTCAAAAGCCAGCTATCAATGCTCAAGGGTACTTGGCCCACTGTCGTCGACCACATAGAAAGAATCAGAGCCGCTTGGAAGAACTCAATTGGTTGTGGCGCGACCAAAAGAGTAGTCGAGGCCAGAGAGCGGGCATGTTCGTAGAGCTTAGGAGCAAGGCTCACAGCCAGGTCCTCGGAAGTATGCCGGACAGCGATCAGAGAACAGGCGCAAAACAATAGGGGTGATTTTTTTACTCGGCGGAGAAGCTCAGCGGGCTCACAGTCAGGGTCAAAAAGAACCCACCGACCGTAATACTCGAGGAAACTGATAATGGTTATTGATAGCCCGATTTGTATACGACGGTGCAGCATACATAGTAATTAGCGTAAGTGCAAGATCAGGCGCAATAAGATCATCCAAATCCGCACTCATCGACCGGATGTCGGAAGATGGTTTAGGGCCGGTATCCGTTGCCAGATCGCGAATGACCATGATTGGAGCCGCGGAAGATTCCGTCTCCTTGTATGGCACTTCTGACTCGGCCGTCTGTGCGGTGGAAGGTCTGCTGGTCTCATGGCCTGGGGTCCTTGGAGGGCCCTCTCCAAGTCGATCGAGTAATGCAGCCACAGACCTTTCAAGGCGTTCCAAGCTAGAGGTATATCAGTATATGGGGGCCAGATCGGAGGCATAGATGGGGCCGTGAGCATACCGAACATCCGTACCGGATGCGGGGGCTACAGGTTCCTCATCCGATACGTAACTTTGGACAAGCGAACATTGTTGGCGGAGTCGATCACAGCGAAGACAGGCTCGCCCAGGAATACCGGGCTCGTAACATCTGGTTTTTTGCTTCCTGCATGAGGTACATGCCCGCGAGGCACGGCCCCGATCCGGCGGCATTTCGACCTTGAAATCGACCTCAAATCGCTCAGGGATTCAATGAGATCAATTTATTCATAGGATGAGGTCGAAGTCAAGCCAGGAAGCTGAAGTCAAAGGGAAATTAATTGGATGTCACCTGATTGCGGGGATGAGATAAGCGCCATTCCGCGTTACAATGGAAATATGTGAATACCATAAACATTTCGTTTGGTCTATATCGTATACACTTTTCAGAATGTACTAGAAATCCATGCGCAATGCGATACTAGGCGCAGCCTGCGGGGCATTATCTTCTGCTTCCGCACCAGACTTTGAAGGAACAGCTCCAACACCGACACTACGGAGAACCTCTTCCAGGAGTCCCTTCTGGTCTGTATTCATGGAAGCAATCAATGCTCGGAAAGCGAGTTGATCTGCCTTCGCGAGTTCGAGGAGATGGCCAGCGGATTCCTGGTGCACGGGCTCGCCTTCCCGTTTCGCACGGGCCAGCAAGGCCGACATGACAAGCGATATAGCAGCAGGGAGTTCCGAGGCAGAGAAGGTGGCGCTGGAAATGCACGAGACTAATGTGCGGGCGATCACTGTGCGTGAGTTTTCGGGGTCGTTGGGGATATCTCCGTTGTCCAGTGGACAGGCGACGAGGAAAGCGATCAACCGCGGGGTGAGGTATCGGCTGATCACATCGTCTGTGATGGAGCGAGAACCTGGCTTGACGAGGATTGAGCGGATACAGCTGGCTGCCACATTAGCGAGTCCAACGTCCTGAAGACAGTCAAGGAATTCGTCCAGAACTCGGATAAGGACAGGGTCCTGAGGCGGGATGACGTGTCCGCCAGCAGTGAGGAGGAAGGTGATGGCGAGGAGCGTGTTCTTGGCGCAGGGGATGGAGATGTCCGATTCTCGTCGCTGGGCAATAGTGAGAATGGTCAGGAAGCGCGTGAGGCATCCGCGGACTTGGAATGACACGACTTGGAGGTCTTCAGGCGATTCGGCTGTATTTGTGATGGCGTGGATGAACTGCCGGAATATTGGCAGAGCTTGGGGTACAACACCTGATTGGCATATTCCCGTAGCCAAGATGGTGGTGAAGATGTGCAGAATGCAAGCGTGGAGATCGTTGCGAATGATAGACGGGAACACTGATGCCACGTCGACGAGAGAACGCAGCGCCAGACGAATTAGAGTAAGAGACTCATCTGAAGTGACGTTGAAACGTGCAAGAGGGGTCGATTCGCGGAGATTAGGAAGCATTCCAGCAAGGACCAAGATGATACTTCTTGTAAGCTCGAAGAGTTGCTCAATATCGTCTGAAAGATGGTTACTGCGTTCCTGGTCACCCTTTGCGGCAGGGTGATCCAATGACAGGTTCTGTGCGATCTCGACAATGACAGTCTGGATGGGAGTGGTCTCTGTCAAGACCAGACGGTCGAACGTGTCCATCGTCTCCGTGAAAATTGCGTCTTGGTAGATAGCATTTCCAGAGATGATCGGTCTTAGTATTCTCTTCAAAGCTTGTAGAATCTCCAGGCGCTGTGATGCTGAAGTTCCCTGATCAACCAGAGATTCGAAGGCCAATCCGAACAGGACGAAAAAGAAGGCAACCGGCTCCTCGCGATAATTTATATCGTGTCCTTTGCCCTCAGACTCCTTCTTTGCAACCTTGTCTTCCTTTTCCTTGTCGTCCTCGCCACTGGGCTCTTCGGGCTCCTCAGGCTTTTGCAATTTGCCATCCAAGGCATCGAAGACGAAATCGATATCCTTCTCAACAAGGCCAGCAATTGCATCAACCAAGTACAGCCAAGTGTCCTGGTAGAACTAAAAATATTGTTAGTGATCAAGGGACTGACTACGGAATAGGAGGTCGTGGGGAGACTCTTACCTTCAACAAAGTCTCGCGGTTCAAAGCAGCATATACCTCGTCCAAATCCCCACTAGAGCTCGTACCCAAACTACCAGAGATATCAGGTTCAAAGCGCAACCGAGCATATTCTTGCAGGGAGGACAGCCATAGAGGCGTGAGCTTAGCAAGATAAGGCTGGACCACCGAGTTCAGATACTCATGCTCGATACTGGCAATCTGCAGTCGAGCCCAAGCAGAGAACAAGGCAAGTTTGACCATCACCCGAGCATTGGAGTTCAAGCCCTTGAGGTCACCGATTTCAGTGGTTCCTGGGTTCTTTGCAAAGTTCTCCAGGCCCAGCACCAAAAGTTTCAGGATTCTGCCCATGCGGTCGACATTCGTGACGATTCCGGTGGCGATGAAAGTGGCAGAGACATTGATCGCTTCTGAGGCTAGCTCTGCCGACGAATCGGTTGCAAATGCGGGAGTTAGTGCTGATCCGATCTGGGCTTGATACTGTTCAAGCAGAGAGGCTTCGGCAAAGTCTGGATCAGGTGTCTTGCCAAACATCGTGAGGACTTGGTCGATGATCTTCAGACCCCAGACACGCAGCTCGATGACATTGGCAGTCGATGCCGAGAAAGCCATTCGGACAATATCTCCAACTTTCTGCTGGAGAGCCAGCTCTGCCGGGATGGCCGAGTCTGGCAGGATTGCTTCTTGGACGGTAGCCAGAAGCTCAGAAAGGCAGCTCATAGCAAAGTTGCGTGTCTGCCACTTAAGCAATTCTTGACCAGAGACGCTTTCATTCGCGATATCACCCTGTCCTTCCCCGGCAACCGCAGATGCAAACCCGGCAACTTCGTCGTCTGGGATATCTGCTGCAGCCTGGACAGCTGTGGTAGGTGGAGGTTCAACCTTGTGGCGTGTTTTGGTCATAATGTTCTGACAGCGTTGAATCCATGCCTCGGTTTCGGTCAGGGCAGTCTGCTGCAGCCAATCTTGGATCATCGACCTGAGGGATGCATTGTTTGGCGCATCGTCAAATGCAAGCCAGATGTCGTCTTCCAGGGACTGGCCTGCTGTCTGTATCACAGAGGCAGCGCCTCGCTTCATTAGGTTGTTCAATCCGCGAACAGCCACATCTCGCATGAGGAAATTGTTTGCGCGAAGCTCGGTCTGGAGTCGCTTCACGTATCCAGCAAAGTCGACATAACTAGAGGCATAGAGTGACAAGTGATCCAAGCACCTAGAACTTTCTGTGACCAGGGCAGGGTTTTCCTCGAGTTGAAACTGACGGAGCAGGGTCAGAATGAGATTGCGAGTCTTGGCAATGTCCTGCAGGTCGGGACCAAGGATGTTGATGAGAGAGTCCACACATCGACTGATAACGACAGGCGTCAAGAATGACATCTCGATATTAGAGGTGGCCAATGCTGCTGCCTCCTCGTTGTGTGTATCGGCATTGTACAGCTGGGCAAGCATTCCCAATGAGCCAGAAACGAAAGGCGAGAATGTCAGTCCAGCCGAGTTGGCAACTCTCTCCAACCCACCAAGCGCCCAGAAATGGACAACGGGGTGGGGATCATTGCACAAAGACATCAAGACGCCTACGATGGTTTTCAGATGCAGACCAGCTGCCATTCCACCGATCTGCGCATGAATACATCCCAAAGCAGCGGCACATCCAGCTCTAGCATTGGGCTCTCTGTTCTCGACAATAGTATCAACCAGCCAGTTGACCTGTGTATTGGTGCAGGTGTTTCCAGCGCTGTCACAAAGACGTCCTAATGCTTCAACGCCAATAGTGCGAACGATCGGATCGGCGTCCGTTACAAATTTCTGGAGAAGCTCTTGCAAGATCTTATCGGTGGATGGGTTCAGCTTGCCAGCCACAAAGTCTGTCTCTTTAACAGCAACCTTCAAAGCATGGAGAAGGGCAACGGAGACATTGACAACCAATGCTACTTTCCTTCCAGGGTTCCTCTGCAATCCTGGAGAAGTGAGGAATGTGGCAATCTGCTCCACACTGCTCTCTTGGATCTTAGGCGAGTGAAGAGCGAGGGCCACGGAGAACAACTCGATTGCTGAGTTCACAACGCCAGTTGTTGGCGGATCAACAGCGAGGGTGTCTCCATCGCGCAAGCTATATAGGAGGACTGCGTCATGTTCGCTAGCCTGGCAGACAGGGAAGGTCAAAGCATCATCAACAGCTTGATCCACAGAGTCAAGCGCAGACCACGCGGGGCCCTTCTCGTCTTTCTGCGTCCCAGACAATGTGAGATGAATATATTCTCGGGACAGTCCCGTCACACCAAAGCCGTAGTTGTCGCATAGATCCCATAGACCGTCAAATTGTCCAGCGGAGCCGGAAATTGAACTTTCAAGTTGCTTATATTGAGCATCTGGGTCTGCAAAAGAGGAAATGGCGAGACTGAGAAGACTGGACTGCGAGATAATGTCTCCATGACTGGGTGGGTGGACATGCACGAGTTTCGAGAAGCACTGCAAGACACGTCGGCGCACCATAGTGGTATAATCCTGCAATTGCAGGGAAGGATAAAGTCGCTGTGAGATATCTTCCATAGATTTTGGCTTCGGCAGATCATCCAAGAATTCAACGGTATTCTGCAACATGGCGGCAATTCTTTTGGCGCCGTCTGCCGTGATCAATTTGCTGTTGAACTCCATGAAAACCAGCAAGGAGCTCAAAGCACACTCTCGCACATGGGCCAAGAAGCTAATCTCGAGATTACCCGGTTGGGCAGCATTCTCCTTGCCAAGATGTTTTGGCAGTGCATTTTTCCAGAGAAGCATCAATTGAGAAAGATGAATCTTGACAAAGCTGGGACCAAGAGGCATCAAACCTCCAATCAAAATCCATGCCACCTGGATTTGGATGCTGGCAACACGAAGCTCGGAAGTGCTGCTGGTCTTGAGGAGATCGGTTGCCTGCGTAAAAACGCGCGCGAATACATCTACTGCACCGTAGAGCGGCTGCAGGCGGGAAGTGCTGAGCATTGCGGACAACCCATTTGCATAGCCAACACACCGTCGAGGTGATTGGCGCGGTGTACCGAGCTGCCCAATTTCTCTGTTGAGACTGTTCATGCAGATCGTAACACATGACAGCAGCTGATGGGGAGATGCAAGAACAAAGTTGCGCAAACAGTGCGCAGTGTGGACTTGCACGGTATAGCTAGGATGAGGAAGGACTTGGAGAAGAGCATCGCGGCAGCTGTCTGCATGACCACTGAAAGCGGAACCAAGTGATTGGATCAATGAGGACAAGGCGCTGACTGAACTGGTCAATGTGTATTTGCTTGGCTCGCGGCGTTCCTGCACAACCTGGGGGTAGTCTTTCAAAATGTCATTGATCAGCCATTTCGCCGCACTCAGCTGACTGTTTTCGCGCAGCAATTCACGTCCGATAGTATCTTCCAAGATGCTCTTGATAAACTTTCTGGTCATGAGTAGACGGTATCGGTTGTATGTGACCGTCGGATGGTTCAACAACTCGACAAGCAAGTTAGTTGCAATTTGTCCATAGCGTTCTTCGATGATCTTATCCCCCAAATTGCGCACAATGTACTTGTAGCATATACAGATCCCAGCACGCGTGCGATTCGAAGTAGTGCTCTTCAAGTATTGGGTTGAGAGTTGTCTCAGCAGATCTGGGAGAAGGAAAAAGAGACGCGAATCGGCCTTTTTGGGGGCTGCCGACTCTGATATCTCTGCCTCTTCCTCATCATCCAGCCCCGAAGTAGGCTTCTTGGACATCCGCTTCGTCTTCTTCGGTTTTGGCTTTGGGGCAGTCGTGATATGCGCATCCGTCGCATGCAGTTTGACAAGTGCTCGACCAAGAACCGCAGCCACGGCATGTCGTACCGGTGCCGCGGGACTGTCGATGACCTTCCATACGAGTGTTTTGAGGTTCTCAAGGTCGGTTGTATTATCGAAAAAGGGTTCCATGGCAATCAATTGCTCCAAGCATCGGCAGGCGTGTACTTGAACAAAGGTAGATTTGTCACTGATAGCAGCATTTCGGGCCTGTTTCCAAATGTCGCGCGCGGTGGCTTCATCAAGCGGGACACCGATTCCAACAATAATCTTGCGCAGCACGGCAAAGATAACACCACGAAGACCAGTATGATTGCCAGCAGACTTTAGGAGCTTTATTATGCCAGAGGTTGCAACATTCGACTGCATGAATGCACTTTCGCCAACCGTCGCAAAGACCTCCCCTAGGCAATGCGCCGCTGCGAACTTGGTCTTCAATTCCGCTTCACTCTTGCTGGCATTTAAAATTCCCAGCAGATCTGTGATTGTTTCGAAGAGGATCCCGCGATCCCCTTTGCCGAGTATTGCGCCGAAACATCTTCCTAGGTTGTTGCGGAGGACTCGAGTGATAGTCGGAGACGGAAGGGCTAGTATCTTGAACAATTCCTTCTTGAGATCTTTCTGTTGGGATGATACCTCGGCTGATTCCAATCCAGAGATATACTGTACGAGGTCGGAGGTGAATGTGAGCATGTAGAGGTCCTGTTGTTCAGAGGGGAGCGCATGGAGCTTGGGGATGTCGAGCTCCGGCACAGCGCTTTTCGGAGGTGGCGCGGGGGTATTTTCGGAGGTAGACATTGGATAAAATTAGGGCAAGTGTAGCCCCATGTGAGAAATAGAAAAGGAAGAAGAGAGGAGAGTGAAGTTCAGTTGCGTCAACATCTCCTTATCGTGTGGCCTCACCGTCCGCGGAGGTCGGAGAAATAGTCGGCCCGTTGGGAATGTATACGCTCCGCATCGGAGTGCGAATTTCCTCCAAAGCACGATGGCTCTCAGCAGGTTACTGCGATCGCTGCGGCGGGCAGAATATATCTGTGAACCATGTCATTCTTTCAGTACATCCAGCATTGCGTTCTCCGGTCATAACAAATGGTCGACGATCAAGCACGACAAAGCACGGAATGACAAGGCGAAAAGCAAGGAACGTGCAATGGTTGGCAAGGAAATTGCCAGCGCTACGCAGAGTGCGTACATCATCCAACGATACAATATGCACATATCTAACACTCTGTACTAGTGTGGGGTCCTGATCCGAAGTACAATCCTCGACTGACACTTGCGCTATCAAATGCGAAACGAGCCTCCATTCCCAAGATTATCATCGAAGCCGCAATTCTACGGGGACAGGGATTGAGTGTGTCGGGACAAGCATTGGAGAACGTCACAATTGAGGCTATGCTACCGGGTTCTGTGGCCGCGGTCGTGGAGTGCCAAACTGACCAGAAGGCGCGCGTACTGCAAGATGTCCGCTATATGATCAAAGACAATGGAGGAATTGTGACACCGACTACATATCTCTTTGAGAAGAAGGGAAGGGTCGCTATGGAGAAGAAGGACGGTACGAATCCAGACGACTATCTTGATCAGGCGATTGAGGCTGGCGCAGCGGACATTACCACAGACGATAAGGGCCGCCTAGTGGTCTTCACTGATCCCTCGGAGACGAAGAGTGTTGGTGAGACCTTTGCCAAGCTATCTGGTCTCAGCATTGAGGAGTTGGAAATATTCTGGGACCCTAACAGGGATACCATGGTCGAGGTCCAGGATGAAGAGCAAGTGAAGGCTCTTGAAGATCTCTTGAGCAGTCTGCGGGAAGAGCCCAGTGTTCAAGATATATACTTGAACTCGACGGAGAAGTTTTAGCATAGCCTGAGACTGTCTCACATCGAGGACAAGCAATGTACAAAATGTGTATAGCGATAGATACCAAGCATTTAAATGGCGTTGTGCATCTTCATTCCTTGGTTTTTTGATACTCAGCCCGCTAAAGAGCAGAAAATACGGCTCTATAGACAATGCTCCTTGTGGGATTAATGCTTGCATTTAATAGATATCACTACTCCCTGCGCAAAGCTTTCATCGTACTCCTCATCAAAATACCGGTACCCCGACACCCAAGGGCATCTAACCAATCCAACATATGTACGCGATACTCCTGCCAAGTCATTTTAGCACCACCATCCTTCTCAAGTGCAACAAGTGCTTTATGAGTAGCCGGCTTCCCTAATTTCGGACGATCACCCGTGACATCCTGATCTTCTTCAACATCCGCAAAACAAGCAGCAGACAGATTGCAGAATGCAGCGTGGTGACTGAGAGAGAATATCGATGTAAGAGCAATATGGAATGCATTCTCACGGTCATAGTGCTTGGCAGCCTCGTTCACGTCGCGGACGTAGGTTGTCAGGGCAGTGACAGTCTTTGCTGGGATGAGGCAGCCTAGTGCGTTCGGGTCTTCTGTATTGAGGGCGCGATTACGCCATAGTACGTTGCACATGTCCATGACATACCCGTTGAAACGCCCTACGAGGTCCGTTCCGTAGGCTGGGGTGCCTTGTGATTGGAGGACTTGTGAGCTGAGGGAGGCTTCGAATGCGGCTTTGTAGACGGCTAGGACAGACTCAAGGCTTGATATCACGGAAATATTTGGTATGAAAGCGAGAGTGTACACGGTCTGGGCGTAGGGGAGAGTGAGTCGGAATCGAGCGTCCTCGGGTGCGTGGGAGAAGAGGTCTGCTAGAGCCTTGTAGAACTCGAGCACGGAATCTGCTGCTGGCTTGAAGGGTTTTTGGTCTTCGTCCGCGGGGAACTCGAGGATGGAGGATGCTAGAAGTTCGACGTGTACAATCATCTGGCTCAGAGGATGTGATTGTTCTGGTGTTGCTGGTTCTGATCGTAGTCTCACGCCCCATTGGCTGATCAGTCCTGAGTAAAAGCCTAGTAATGCTGTTCTGGAACCAAGGTTTTCATCCAGTATAGTAGATTCCAGGGGTGACAGCAATTCACTGCGTAGAGAGTGGAAGGGTGTAATTGGGGTGTATCGAAGAAGCCGAAAGACGTGTTCACGATTATCTTTGCCATTCCATATTTGGAGATAGGATTTCAAAAATGCACGGATTGACGATGGGAGATCCTATGATTCCGTGAGTGTCTGGCGTGATAATGACCTGACGTATCTGAAGAACATACCTTGGTGTAAGTGGCATATCCTACAACAAATTCCAACACATATGATAATGTTTCCGGGTCATCATCCTCATCTTCACGGATCATCTCAAGCTTATCCTCCAGGAAACTTCTCAGCCATTCATCGAGACGATGATATGCAGCTTCAGATTGGACCAGATGGAGATACTTCTGAGCCATTGGATCACCTAGGGTTGAAATAATCTGATCTGGTAGTTCAATCTTCTCAATCTTTTCCACAAAATGGCCGACATCACGAAGCTCCTCAAGTGATGTCTGCTTGTACGATACCCGTGAAGTTTGTAA
>ERZ1673737.2116-NODE-2116-length-17251-cov-4.588451_pt1 | contig 17251 bp, 23 predicted proteins | sample MGYA00580211_ERZ1673737 | MGnify/ENA primary metagenome ERZ1673737 (study PRJEB41218, sample SAMN15661789) | gut metagenome | host: Homo sapiens | place: Canada: London | collected 2015-08-20/2019-03-30 | study: EMG produced TPA metagenomics assembly of... | reverse complement strand
GTGGATTTGGTAAGGGATTTCAAGATGGGACTTAATCCCAGAAGGGCGAAGTAAATGAGAAACGCCGATTTGACTGTGGTCATTCGCTGTCGATTGCGCGGAGACAACATTGACACTCGGGGGATATCCTGGGATAAAGATCCATCTGTGCTATTAATGATAGCACTGGGGGGAGCACATGGTACGGCGTTTTGAGCTGTCGTATATGTCACCCCATCAATGTTTTCATTGATATCTGCACTGGGGTTAGTCAATTGCTCCTTGGATTGATTTCCAGACATCGTCAGCCCAAGTCCATGAATGGCGTTTGTTTTCGTTTCGTCGAGTTGCGTGTCATTCGCAGGTGGGTTGGCGGCGCTAGCCATTGAACTCGAACTGGAGCCGTCATCGCCTTCAGCGGTACGATCTGCACTTTGTACAGACTGCGCATGTTCGTTCCAGATCCAATTGTCCCATAGAATCCAACCCACGGCCGTGCCCACGCTTCCCCAGCAGACAATCGAGACAGGGCTCACTCTGTCTTGGACGATACCAACGAAGCAACAAACGAATATGGCCACTGAGCATACATGCTGCACGATCACGGTTGAATCTGCCACCAAGGGCCAGAAATCGTACGGCCGTACTCTGGGGTTGCGCTGCAGATGGTCGAGAAATGTTTCGGTATCGGTATAGTTATCCGGGTCTATAGTGAACAGTCAACATGATACCCCCATATAAATATGACACCCATCAATCACACGTAGACATACATGACTGTTTAACCCAGAGCAACTTCTTCCAAGCACCCTTTCGCTTGCGACGCCTCCCAGAACCACCCAACTTCTTGCGCAATGCCGCAGCAGAAATGAGATGGGCCGCATTATCGCCATTCAAGGAGCGCAGATTATCGTCATAATTTGCAGGAGCTGACCGGACGCGCGAGAGAGACGGAGCAAAGTAAGCATCCTCCGGTGCCAATCGATTGGGGTCGGGGAGGGACCGTTCGGGTTCAGGAGACTTGGATCCCGGGGTGCGGTTGGGGTGGGTTTCAACGGGAATTGGGGGAGGGAAAGGATCAAGCGAGGGAGGAGACGTCATCGAGCACAAGCAGAACTAGCATCGAAGCATGGCGTGAGGATAAAAGCTTTGATCTTGAAAAGGTAACAGCTGGAACGCGCAGTCCCCACGTGGAGGCTGATTCAGCGGTTATCTATGATTTCACGTGATGCTATCAACCCTCTATACTTGGATGTTACAAGATCAACACTGCATACAGGTATGTTTGTAGATCATCAAAGACACAGGGATGGTAGAGAAATTCAAGGAATCCGACACTATCCTACATCAGCATCCATGGAGCTTAACGGGATTATGTACCTCAGTCTGTCAAATCCTGGCTAACCAAGTATATATACATCCAATCCAATCCACTCCGAGTCCCAGTAATATTCCCCACAAAGTCCTATTCACCTAGAGAAGCACAGTCCCAAAAAGAAACCAATCATAGAATAATCCATCATCACCACAAACTCGATCATCTCACTCTAGGTTGGGTCGTGGAGCCAAATTGAACACTTCACCGCATCCCCGCCAAATCACCCAATAGTGGCATCACGAAGATCATTTTCAGCGCACTGGGTCGATCCCTGAAACAAAGTGGCTCCCTTCAACGCGAAGTGAGTCTCAACTTATACTACACAGTTGTTCGGTGACGCTGAGAATTGGATTGAAATGCTTCACTCGTGTCCACCGTGGGCCCCGCGATAGACGTAAGCCCCAATTCTCAACCACATCAGCCAACTATGCTGGATTCGACGGATGATGTTTCTGGGGATTTTTCTGGGATTCCTATGAAGCTTTGTATTGATGATTTGCTTTGTTGTGGAGAGATGGTTGCTAAGGGGTATATGGCCAAGACTAGTAATGCTGTTGTGGAGCTTACGGGTCGGAAGCCTTTGTCTTTCCGGGAGAGTCTGTTGCAGTATAAGGGATTGATTCCTTAGGCTTGGGAGTGTTGGGACTGTCGGGATGTTGAAGCGATGGTACATATTGGAATATGAATATAAGCATCTGTGTTCTGATCATGTCTGGCCTCTGTGAGATTGCTAATATCATGACGAAAGCAAAGGAATGCATGTTTGAGCAACCAAAGGATGAAATTCAACACTCTAGATTGTAACCAACTCTATACACATAGGTTGGAAAATGGGGTATATCAACATTTTCTTTTTAAACAATGGAGACATATGACTCTGACAGGGTTAGAATCCCGAAATGCAGTGGAAAGGATGCACAAGGAGGTGGAGATAAAACCAATGTGAGAACCCATAGGAGTGGCCATATCGCAGTTTACAGCTCAATTGAGACATCTACTGCGAACAGGCGATTTTAACAAGAATGACAGGAGAGTTTTCAACTGCCCCAAAGGGTATCGAGTTTCGATGCGGAGGAGAAAGGGTAGTCACAGCAGGGTCGAGTGTTATGATTCACTCGAAGACCTGGTATGTTGCTGATTGAGGACATTATTGTTCGCAACGAGGTTTCGGACCGCCTGCGGTGCAACCACGTCGTCGACACTGTTTCTGCGGCCCCAATTCTGAGGTTGCCGGCGGATGAAAGCTCCAACAGCTCCTAAGTAGCCTTCGTGGCGCAGGAAGTATGCTTGCTTTTCGCCCTTGGACCAGAAACGGATGGCGTATGAGAGGGTGTTCATAGTTTGACGGTGGCCGCGGATGAAGGAACCGCCAAAGTAGATGTGTTTGACTTGGTGCTTCTCCGACTGCAGATAGGCAATTTGGCCAATATTATTACTAATCGAAGTTAGCTTGAGCTAGGGGAAGTGAGGATAGTGACATACCTGATGGCATAGAGTAGGCTCCGGCTCATGTCTTCTGGGTTGAATTTCACTCCACCGTTGCTCTCATCCCCATCGGGACCTCCGTGGATCAATCCCTCACCGTCTTCCGCACCTCGCTCGGCGGCATTCTTCAACCGGAACACCTTCCCGAACGTGCTGGCAATGGCTGTGCTCTTGAGACCAATCTTGCTGTAGTCCATGCCATAGATATCTCCTACGAGCATATCCACCCCACTGTTATCGCCGCTGTCGGCCATTGCCAACATGTCATCAAAGGTCCGCGCGCCGGTCAACAAAGACATGAGACCCCAGAAAGTTCCACCACCCAAGTGAGTTCCTCCCACACGTTCATGTTGTTTCGGACCGGACACCTTGATCATTGACACTCCAGAACCTATGTTGACCAGGAGGTAGGGGTATACATCGGGTCGGGCCTCGGCATATCGCATCGGTTCGGTATCGGCATCACTGTAAGTGAAGACCTCGTTCGGAATTTCGGTGATGAAGAAATCGAGACCTGCGTGATTGTGAGCATTGCGCGGAATCAGATGGACATGACAGGAACGCACCAATGATCAAGCATTCCATCTCCTCTTCGCGGAGGATGTTCACGTCCAGCGCCTCCTTCAGCTTGTCGTAAAACTTGAATGCTCCCCCACCGGTGGCTACCACACACAGTCCGTCCTGCGTGGACCCATTGCGCTTCTCGTGTTCCTCTTTCAGCTGCCGAATGAAGTCGATGCAGATGTCTATGCGGTGAGTCTCGAAATTGATGAAGTTCAGCCGTCCACCATTATCGGCCGTGTCTAACTCGCGAGTGAAATAGACCAGCTTGGCCAGTGATCCGCCAATCTACCCATTGTCAGTGAGGTCGCGTGGGAATATTCCCTGAAATTGCGGAGACTGGTCGCAATGCGGGGCACAGTTCTCGACTCACATCGACGGCGACATGGCTCACGACGCCAGTGTGGTGAGGAAGTCGAATATCCTTGTTTTCATAATGCACACCCTCGGCCTCAGGGCTCTTGGAACGGGGCTCGTCGTCGACGATGAAGGCGCCCGTGACGTTGATCTTGACAGCGCCCGGATTGGTGATGGCCTCCTCCAAGCGGGCTGGGCGCTTGCGACGCAAACTGGGGTCTACCTCCGGGATATCGGAGGGAGCCATGATGTTTGAGGATGTTAAAGTCGAGGATTGTCGAGATGGTGAGGTAGCCGTGCCCACGCTTACGGCGTATTTCTCCTTCTACCCGGGGGTTCCACTTCCGAGGTTCACTTCCCTTCTACTTCTACTTCTACTTCTACTTCTACTTCTGCTTCTACTTTGCAGACTTTTTTTCTGAATTGGCCTCATTTTGGATCTTAATTGAGTTTTTTTTTTGGCACTGCATTGAATAGTATGATTACTTGTGGTCCATTATTGCACAAACGTTGCCTGATTTCTCCCTTTCAACCCCCTAGCATCCTGCATTCTACATCCTACATGCTACATTCGCCTTACTCATGGCTCATTCTCTAGCTATACAGCAGATATCGGCGCAGGTCGCTGATTTCTGCCGCAAACTACCCTTTAATATTTACTATGGCGCAACCAATAGGCACAAAAGGGTCTATAAGTGTGTATCCAATGCCGCTGATAAAGTGTTACACGAAACCCAGCCTCGAAGCGAGTATACCGCTTCATGCATTGTTTTCGCCCTACTTTGGCCACTCTTTTCCACCTGTTTCCCTTCATTTCGAGTGCCTCAGGTTAATCATATAGATTATACGTATACAAGTAGGGGTGTGAAAAAAGTCATGGCTATGACTGTAGTGGATTGAGAGAAGCCCAGGGTAGCTTCCTAGTGCCGACGTTTGGGCGGATTTGCAATTGCTCATAAGTGGTCAATTGCCCCGTACTGCGCATCTTGATCTTAGACATATACCACCAATTTTTATAGCAATTGTGATTCTCCGTATGTTATGCTCAGCGCTTTGGTGATAGAGTTGTGATCAGTGTTAAAGGGGACTTACCTTGTGGAAGCCCATCTTCTATTTCGTTGATGAAATCGAAAATTTCCTCCCCCCAGGATATTTGCACGTTTGTGAAGACTAACAATGTAGGGCTTGATGCCTGCTCTATTGCTTGCAGAATGTGTATGAGCTAATGATGACCGTTAAATTGATTAGCAGATGTGATTGTCATGGTGACAGGTCACATAACGTTAACGCCGATCTAAGTCTTCAACGTTAACGCCGATCTATGTCTTCATCTTCATAAGAGGCTATAACAGATTACACCGGACATACTAATCGTGCTTGAGAGATGTTGGCCTTAGGATGGATTGGTCTTATCTGTCGGCCTAGTGCAGAACTACAAACGGACAATTATGCAATAGAACCAACTAGAGTTTTCCTCTCCTCTAAGGCTAGCAATATCTTGTTATTTTGTATACATACCATTTGTACATATCACAGCCTCTTCTATTATATAGAAATATCCTCAATCCCTTGCTGCACATGTATATAGTGGAATCTGGGATTCATCTTATGTCTAGCTCTCGTTATATGTGATATACTATTTTGAAAAGAATTGAATGGCTACGTGCTTGAACGTTTTTATTTCCGAGCGGGACTCAGATTGATATTATTCTGGTATGATGTTACGCGAGGTTACGCAGTATGAAGGGCAGCTGGGGAAACCAGTCAGTTCGCGTGTGGCGGCGCACCTTCCAAGTGATGCGAAGGCGAGGATCGTGCCTTCCCTTCTGTGATGTTGTTGTGTTGCCTTCTATTGCCTATAAGAAGGCCTTCCCTCGTCGATTCCCTTCTTTTTTTTTTTCCCTCGTCGCGATTCCGATACTTCTGAACGCCTCTGCTTTGCTCTTCTACGGTTGATTCCTTATCGCATCCACCATGGATTCGATTGACCATCAGATCAACTCTCTCGCCCTGGGCAACGACCTCCAGGAGGACGTCCCCCCCGTGGCTGCTGCTAATCTACTTAAGCTTTCGGGTGTTGATGACCCCGAGGAGGCTGGCCGCCTAGGCTGGACCAACCCGGTCCCCTTTGACTACGGCAATCCTGACAAGGACTCTCGTGACTGGGCAGGAATTGCTGACCGCTACGAGTGGGATCCCGAATTCGGCGAAGTTGGTCCTCCCAACGAGGAGCTCGAGCAGCAACTGTTCCGAGGCAACCTCATCCAACGCGTGGGAGACCGTCTCGACGAGTAAGTGCTCAGACCAGCAGAATCGTTACTTTGGCTCGAGAATTGACGGTTTTCTTTCTCCTTCCCAGCCTCAACGCCTACACCGTCAGGGTTGACAGTGATGCCACTATCCAGCCAGTCACCAAGGTAAGGGCACAAAACAGGACACCAGCTCCATATTTTGACTGTCTATAGTGGGAGGATGCCGGCCTGCACCCGGTGATCCTCGAGAATATTAGCCTCTGCCAGTACACTGCCCCAACTGCGGTGCAGTCTTATGCTGTCCCTGCGATTCTCGCAGGACATGATCTAATCTCCGTTGCTCAAACTGGTACGTACTGTTCTCCATGGCCTGTTGAACTACAATACTAATTGATTTAGGATCGGGAAAAACCGCGGCTTTTCTGATTCCAATTCTTTCCAAATTGATGGGAAAGGCACGCAAGCTCGCCGCACCCCGTCCCAACACTTCCGAGGGCTTCAACCCTGCGACAGATGCAGTTCGAGCCGAGCCTCTGGTCCTGATCGTGTGTCCCACCCGCGAGCTCGCTACCCAAATCTTCGACGAGTCCCGCAGACTGTGTTACCGTTCCATGCTGCGCCCATGTGTTGTTTATGGTGGTGCTCCTTCTGGGCTTCAGCGGGAAGAACTTCAGAAAGGATGCGATATCCTCATTGCAACTCCCGGTCGCCTTCTGGACTTTATGTCGCAGACCCACGTGCTCTCTCTTCGTCGAGTTAGGTATGTAACCCTGCTGATTCAACCTAGATACGATCATTGTCGAATATTGCAAACTAATGATGACTAGATACACTGTTATCGATGAGGCCGATGAGCTGCTTCAGGCAGACTGGGAGGATGAATTTCGACGTATCATGTCTGGTGGAGGTAAGCGCTTCCTTGTCCTTGGTTCCATCAGTCTTTTCCTCTGCTGGAACTTTAATGTACATGCTCTGACTTGAACAAGATGTGAACGAGGATGCGGATCATCATTACATGATGTTTTCGGCCACATTCGACAAAGAATTCCGACAGCTCGCCAAAGAATATCACAGTGATGATTATGTGCGCCTTCGTGTCGGCCGCGCTGGCAGTTCTCACAGCAATGTTACCCAGCATGTATGCTTATACACAGACTCGAAAACATGTAGATGTTGGTGCTTACACTCTTAGATTATCTACGCTGATTCGGACAAGAAGATGAGGGCCATCTATGACCTTATTGTCAGCATGCCGCCTGTGCGCACTCTGGTTTTCGTCAACAGCAAGGACCAGGTGGACTTTGTTGACGACTTCCTCTACAACTCTGGAATCCCGTCCACCTCTATCCACAGTGGTAGAACTCAACGTGAGCGCGAGGATGCTATGCAAGTTTTGTTTCTGTTCACCTTCACCTGCGCTTATTAATGAGTCAAACAGTCGTGCTTTCCGCACCGCCAAATGCCCTGTCATGGTTGCAACTGGAGTCTCAGCCCGTGGACTTGATGTCATTAACGTGCTTCACGTCATCAACTACGACTTGCCCAGTGCCATGCACGGAGGTATCACTGAGTACATCCACAGAATCGGTATGTATTTTTATATAGAGTTTGGTTTCTGGTCCATTTTTTGAGCTTCTGGCTAATACCACATCTCGTATTCACAGGACGCACTGCTCGAATTGGCAATGAGGGTCTCGCCAGTTCATTCTACAATGATCGGAACGAGGAACTTGCTACCGAGCTCGTCAAGATCCTCATCGAGTGCAAGCAACAGGTGCCTGATTTTCTCGAAGGCTATCGTCCTGAAGGTGACGTGCTGGACTTCGATGACGACTCGGACAACGAAGCTTCCGGGCAGAAAGAGAACGAAACCTCTTCTCAGGTTGCTGATGAAGAGCCTGTCGCTGCCGAAGCCGATGGTGATGAGCCTGCCGCCGAGGCCTCCACTCAGTCTAACTGGAAAGCTGCCGAGAGCGATGACATCTGGAACTAAGGTTCTTCGATTGAACACTTCCAAATTTGAGCGACAAAGAAAGCAAGGAGAACAACACAAGGAAAAATGAAAAAGGAAAACAAAAGGATGAAAACCAAGAGAGAACCGCGCATGCACGTATGCAAACCGAGACAGCGAGGCGTATGGATATCTTTCGATTTTGCTGGGGGATTTTACAGTGATTTTAGTTTAGTTTACTGAATTAAGACCTGACTCCATCATTTGTTTTTTCCTGTAGATCTGAGGTGCCTGCCTTATGGGTAGACCATCGCTCTTTACCTTTCCTACACACTCAATCTCTTCTCCTTCAAGCACACTCACTCTTTTACAAACTCTAGGTCTTCATCATGCATCGCTTATTCATAGGCTCTGTCATCACTCTTTCTCTATTTCTCACCACTACAGCCCTTTATCATGGACCGGTCAACCACGGCCACTGGAATGAACTCCGAGACACCCTAAATACATCACACAAGCAGAAGACAGAGCCTCCCTTTGTCATCGATACCTTCCAGAATCTAACCCACAATAACCTGGGATTTTGGCACGGCTCTGGCGAGAATCTCTCAGTGCAACATGGACCGGGGTTCATCCGTCTGCTCCCAAAAGACCCAGACCAGAACTTCCACACTCAGTTCGATTCCAACACTTGCTACAGCCTTATGCCATGGTACAATGATCTCCTACATGTCGTCTTCGAAGGCACAGATCAATTCAGCGTCTCATTGAACCAACACAATGACGAATGCAATCCACACCGCAGTCCCTTCCCCAGCGTCGCGGATTCAGTCCAAGCAGAGCGATACGTAGTACGCCCAGACGCTGAGGAGTCGCGCGATGATGATTGGGATTATGAAGATGATGACTACGATGAAGATGATGATATGGATATGGTTACTCCGAGGGACACGCATGGCAAGCTTGGGAGACATTGTCAGAACGGTCGACGACCCAAGCATGCCAAAGGTAGTGCCAAAATTCCACTGGGCCGTCGTGACCTCTATATTCCCCTCACTCACTTCGAGATTGATTTCAATCGGGTTGTCTCTGTCTCTTTCCATGGCTTCTATACCGAAGAACCCATGACGCTACATCGGGTTGAGATCGTTTCTGCTGTCCCAGTGCCATCGCCAGAGAATGGTCATTTTCGTTTGCCTGGAAAGCTGCCAAGTGGGAGGTTGGTGCTTCGTTGTTCGCGTCCGAACTCGTTTGCTTTTGGCATCGATGACGGGCAGCCCCAGTTTTCTCAGAGGGTCATGCGTATCCTTGACGAGGAGAATGTGCGAGTGACTTTTTTTGTTGTCGGGGTTGGACTCAGAGATCGGTCGTCGAATTTCACTGCGTTCTATAAGGAGATGTTGAAGAAAGGTCATCAGATTGCGCTCCATTCGAATACTCATCCGAAGTCAGTTTGCCGCAACAATTTCTTGCGTCGAGGTGCTGACAGGGTCAAATAGGATGGAATCACTTCCCACCGTTGGTCAAATTGATGACGAGATTATCCAGATGATACAGGTATTCAAAGACCAACTTGGTATTGAGTGTATGTAGTCCTCTTATACTTCTTTCCGATGACAATGCTGCTAACACAGTTGCTCTCTACAGCTTCATACTTCCGACCACCGTTCGGCACAGTAGCAGCACGCCTACGCCAGCAACTCTCTCGACACATTGCAAACCCCTACATCGTGAATTGGAGCGTGGACGTCGAGGACTGGCTCTGGGCCAATACATCCTCACCAGAGAAACAACTGGATGCATTCTACCGCGGTGTGGCAAAAGGTGGAAACCTCGCTGTGATGCACTACCTTAACCCGACTACAATTGGGTATCTCCCGCAGTTCATTCGGCATGTGAAGAGCGCTGGGTATCACATCATGCGCATTGACCAATGTTTGGAGGATGCGTCCGCTCCGCCACTGTGAGTATGCATGTTTGTGGTTTTTGTACAGATTCGAAGCAGGGTTTTCCTTCGTTATATATCCTTAGTGTATAAACTCTCTTCCTAGTTGGTGTCTTGACACCGTCCGCGCAATGATACTCTCGTTCATTCCTTTGTGATCATCTTCTACCACACTTGCGTTTCAGAGAGCCTAGAGTACAGTGTAATGATTGTGATTAACCAAGAAGGATTGGTAGAAGGGTTGGTTTGAATGAATCCGATCTTGTGTTCAGCGATCAATATATAAAGATAATCCCAGCAAAACACCAACGCCAAACAGAAATGTCTATCCATGACCATCCAGAGAATTGACAATAAAATGGTAGTACACGGTCCGAGACCAAAAACCAAAGACCAGAGGCAAGAGATTCAACCTCTCAACCTCACCGAGCCCGAAATGCCCACGCCCACGCCCATGCCCATAGCCACCTAGGCAGTCAAGTATACATACCCAATCCAATGTATACTAGTGGTAAAACCAAACCCAACGAACAAAGCTCAATAAAGCTCTCCCCCATGCAAAATAAACCCAACCAAAACAAAAAGCCATCCAATAAAGATCCCCAAGCAATATCCCCAAGGAATACAAATACAAAGCCCGACCTCACATATCCATATCCATACCCATATTAATCCCCAAACTCGGGTTTCCGACAATACCCAGTCTTCTCCATAAGATCCCTTATCCGAGGAACAATCCAACCCGAAGTCGAATCCGCAGACACAGCCACAGAATTACCCAGCCGCGGCCTAGACGCCGTGAAACACTTCTGATCGCGGAACGAGAATTGCATGCATGTTTTCGACACCTCGCAGACTTCCCGGCAGTCTTCGAAGGTTTTCGCGAAGGGTTGGTCTTCGTTTGCGGCGTTATCCCAGTTCAGGCGCACGGGTTGTGTGGCGATTTCTTGGTAGAGGTATTCGCGGAATAGGTCGCTGTGGAGGAGGAGGCGTTTGTTTTTCTGGATTGGTGGGTTAGGATTAGTGGGATTGTTTTTAGAGGGGTGGTTGGGATGGGGTGCTTACATCGCGCGAGCGCTTTTGTTCGAATTTCCAGAGGTTCTCAATGTCAATTGGGGAGAGGTGGTGGAAGGCAACGGCGATGAAACACCACGGACGACGGACGAAGTCGATTGTGAATTCATCCAATTCGCCTAGGTTGGAGTTTTGCAGGATCGGCCAGGTAAAGTGCAGGTTGACGCCTGCGTCGGCGAGGACCTTACCCAGCACGCAATCGCCTGCCCAGTGCTGGTCTGTATAGCTGTTTAGCTCGACCTCGCGGGTACTATACTCATCCGAGGCGCGCTGTAGAGCCGGGTTCGAAAGGACGAAGCCCGAGCCACCGTGTGCGAAGATGACGTCTGCGATTTGTGTTTCTGTGCCGAGGTAGTGTGGCTTGCGCGGGTCGAAGCGGGCTAGCCAGGCGAGGATTGTTGGCCATGAGACGTAGGTATCTGCTTCGATGAAGACGAACCATTTAGCGTCTGGCTTGTGGCGCAATGATTCCTGGGCCATTGGGAGGAATTTCCATTTGTCCAGTTTCCAGCCTGGGTTGTTGGGTTTCCCGATTGCCGAGTTGGCTTCGTCTGCGAAGTCCTGCTGCTCTAAACCCCTGCGGCCTTGTTTCACGATGCGATTATAGAATTCGAAGTCTGGGTTTGCTTTGGCGGCGCTGTCCATGTTTCGGAGGACATCGTGGATTTTGACGCCCTGAATTTCTTCTTCGAAGTCGGAGTATATCACATAGTGGGGGATGCAGCGTAGGGTGGTTCCGAAGTGGATGGGGACCTTCTCTTGCGATTCTGTTACTCCGGTCTTCATTACCACTAGTACATCCTCAATGCCTGGTAATGGCGGACAGAATGGAGCCGGTTCGCCATTCTCATCGAGGTCTGGGGTGATGTCTGTGGTTGTGAAGTGAGGGCGCCATTGGCGATCGCGACTGGAGGAGCAGGTGTACAGGAGGAAGATGGCGATGGCGGCTGCTACGGCAATTACGCGGCGGCTGAACCGGCGACGGGGGACCATCCTGTGTTGAGTAACAGTCAGGCCTCATCCTCGAGGAACTCGAGGAACTGGGGAAATGTTGGCGCTAAGATGATCGACGTCTGTGCTGACACATCGGGACGCGTCGCCCCTCAAGTATGGCATAGTTAACCCTTGACTTTCCTCGCGCATCATTTCCCCCTTGATGTTGAAGTGTTTCCCGTGTCTTCAGGGGTAGCTGTAGCTGTTCCCGCTAAACTAGCTGGGATCCACAGGGATCAGCATGACATACCACGTTCAAGTTGACAAAGATGCCATTAACGTTACATTGGATGTATACGAAGTACAACAAACTCATATAATATGGACATAATAACACCAACACTCAAGCTTAACAATCACCAAGTCCCCGACAAAGCCATCTTAGGAACATAAAGATCATCCAACGACTTCACATCCGCCCCAGTCAACACCCCACCCTCAAACAATGCCACAGCCTGCACAGCCTCCTCAAGCCTCTTCGAACTCGACAACCCAACAATTGGATTAACCCCCTTAACCAAACACCACACAATCCCAATCTGCGCCATACTACACCCCTTCTCCTGCGCCAATTCCTCAACTCGGTTGATAATAGCGATATCCGCCTCCGTCGTCCCACCCATCAACCACTCAGCCGTGAAATCCGTTCCCTGCCGCACAGTCGACTGCTCCTGCGTCACCTTGTAAGGGCGCGTAAGGAGACCACGCGACAGAGGCGACCAGGGGATAATCCCAATTCCGGCATCGCGGCAGTAGGGGTGCATTTCGCGCTCTTCTTCGCGGTGGAGGAGGGAGTAGTAATCCTGCATACTGATGAATGTGTGCCAGCCATTCTTTGAGGCGATGTTATTCAATGCTTGGAATTCCCAGGCGTGCATCTGTTCCGAGAAGAGTGCAGGTGTCAGTCAGGGAAAGCCAACAGAAAGGAAACTAGAAGAAAAGAGAGAATAGTAGGTGATTCCACTAACCGAACTAGCACCAAGATACCGCACCTTCCCACTCTCAACAACATCATTCAGAGCCTTCATGATCTCCTCACGGGGGGTATCCCGATCAAGCCGATGGATCTGCAACACATCCATATACGTACCGAGTCTCTCGACACTGGCATCTACCGCATCGAAGATATGCTTGCGAGAAAGACCGATACGGTTAACCATTATCCCGTCATTGGCGATCATCACAGACATCTTTTCGATATCCGATAGCCCGTCCATGTCGCCTGGGTTCGGGAGTCCGGCGTAGCATTTGGATAGGATTACCACGCGTTCGCGCGGGATGTTGTATTCCTTTAGGGCTTTGCCGACTATGCGTTCTGACTCGCCGAAGGAGTAGACGTCTGCCTAGGGGCTTTGTTAGTATAGTGGGATGAGTGGGTGGGTGGATGGGCTTGGGTCTCTACCGTGTCCCATGTGTTGATTCCTTTATCGTAGGCTTCTTTGAGAACTGGAAGGGCTTTTTCTTCGGGGATGTGCCAGCCCTCTGAGTTTCCGAAGGACATTGCGCCTAGGACTATCTTGGAGATTTTCAGGCCTGATTTTCCGAGGCTTCATATTGGGATTGGTTAGTAGGGATTATTGGTGGCTTGTAGATTGGATCCCTCACTTGTTGTATCTCATAGCGCCTTTGTAGGCAGGTTTGAATGCGGAACGGTCCATGTTGATGTTTGTCTTTTGTCTGTGGAAGAACTGCAAGTTTGATGTTGTCTGGTATGTCTATGGAACTGGTTCACAGCCTGCGTTAAATACCTTTCTGGAATGTACTGTAAATTTGGTGCTGAACCAGCCATTTCATGTCATTCGTATGGATCAAGTCAGCCATATACTCCTGCTCGGAGATATCTGTGATTGACAGCCGCTGATTGGCGGATCTTGCAAAGGCTCAACTCAGCCATTCATTGTGGGTCTAGACGGCAGCTGTGATTGGATTACCGTCAGGAATCGAGTTGATGGCTGATGGCATACAATTCTAGCTGCAATAGTCTTGCTGGAAATTGGGAAAATACATGTAGACTGATAAATGAATGATTGTCTAATTTAGGAGACCGAAGAATATACATATTAACTTAACCTAGATGCTTATACCATGAAAACGGACCTAAGTCTTTTCACTCTTTCAACCAAAGTATACATCCCTCACTGCGTAGATTGAGCCTTCTTCTCAACCATCTTATCATGCAACTTAACCAACTCTGGAATAATAAGAGTCTCAATCTCAATCCCATCCCGAGTCCCATCAGGAACCTTCTCCCCCTCAGTCTGCTCAACAGGCACAGTGTTCCCCTTCATAGCCTCCGCCAACCCGACCTGATCCTCAACCCCCGAAATACTCTTACTACGCCTCGACTTTGGAACCCGCAGCCAGCGCTCATGCGGCGCATCAGGTGTGATAAAGACAACCTCCCACTTCCGCGTGGAGAGCAAGTTACCAATAACAAGATGATGCGAATACCGCTGCAAGGCAGTACGCGCTTTGTAGACAAGCAGGGAGGGATCCGTCTCTAGTTTAAACGAGACAATCATGCTTCCCTCTGGCGCCCAGCCGTCCACGAGGCGGTGTAGGAACTTCGGTACGGGATCGAGGTTCACGACGAGTTTCTTGCGGCTCGAGGGTTCTTCTTCGTTTTCGCCGGTGTACATGTCGTTTGAGTCGACGGCGTTGTTGTCTTGGAAGTTGGCGGGTATTTCCATAGATTGAATCTTGTGTTCGGCCATTCGGCTACGCGGGATGAAGAAGTCGCTGACTGCGGCGGCGAGGTAGAATAGGGCATTGGCACCCAGGGGTCGCATGAGCTGTGCTAGGGAGCGCAGCTCAAACATGTATTCGGAGACGGTTGTGAAGGGGAGAAGGAGGAGGCGGTTGTTTTGTTTTGCGTAGCGGTATTTGCGGAGCACGCTGCGCATCTCGTCTTGATACTCGTCGCGCACCTTGATCGGTCCGTTGTCGCTGTCTGAATTGGAGGATTCTGAGGACGGTGGCGCCTCGTCCATGAAGTCCAGGAAACAGTTTGTTGAGTGGCTGTAGTGCCGGGAGTATGGGAGGAGACTGTACTGGCGGTGCAGGAAGATCACGGCGTATCCCTGCTCTAGGAAGTACTCGGCAGATGTGGCACCGCGCGTTCCGGCGGAGAAGTTGTCGATGAATCGGACGGTTTGTGCTTCTAGGGGGACTGTTGTGCCTCCGGAGGTGACGAGAGCTACTCGTCTGTGCTCTTCCACGTGCTGGTTGATGAATGCGCGCGCCAGCGCTTCGTGTTTGGGGAGAGCTTTTGGTGGGGGGTATTCATTGAAATAGACTGATTCAGCTTCGGTTGGCGACATTTCGCCGACTGATGGAGCTCCCATTGTGAGGTGTGAGCTGTGAAGCTTGATTGCTAGCTATGCGCGGGGTATGAGTGATTGTGAAAAACAAGCAGCTTTGTGTCGACGATGAGATGCCGAGGATGCCGCTTTTGTGGGGTATTTATGAATTGCGGTCAGACTCGCATTGGCTCTGACCGGTTACACTCGCAAGAGATCTGGTCAATTTAATGCAGGCTTGAGTGCTTCAAGTACCCCACCATCAATCCGGGCGTTGAGACCGAACTGCCTGATCCGGCGTTAGCGCTCCCGTTTGACCGATGACTGATAAATGTTGAAGTGTCGGGATGCAACTCTGCTGAATTATGCCAAAATATGCCGAGGACACCGAGAATCGCTGTCACCGAGGCTGTCGGAGCGACTTGATGCCTGGTCACGTGCGGGATGACGCTTACGGAATTGCTACATCATACTACAGCGCTGGGGTGGAATATCCATGAGATTGACCCTATGTATCACTGCAGATAGCGACTGCGAAGTGCCTGGCTGATTGTGCTCATCCGGCTTGCCATCCCACCATGCTGCATGTTACTCAGAAGAGCTTCCTCCAGGGCAGATTGGGTAACGCTTGCATCTATGGCAGGGTCGATCAGTAGGAACCCAAGGTCCTCAGGTTCAGGGTACGCACCGTCAAGATCACTAAAGCTGCTTCCCATGCTGGGGGTACCATCACTAGTCTCGCGCCCGGATGCCGTAGACTTGCGGGAGTTCTGACGAGATTCGGGGAGTCGCTGGGTGTTCAGGGTTGGTGCAGTGGGGTTCAACCGTCTGCTGTCGCTGGGGGATAGACTGACCGGAGCCCCGGAACTCATGGAGCTAGTGGATGAATCTGTTGCAGGAATTATAGGACCGGGGCGCTCTGGGCCGCGTCGTCGTTGCGCTGCTCGTTCGGCACCTAAGCGAAGAGTAGCGCTGAGTTCTTGTGCGGGTCGTTCGCGTTGGGTTTGTTCGTTTTCCCGAACAAGAGGGAGGAATGCTGGAGTGTCGTCTTCGTCATCTTCATCATCCCGGAGACCGGAGCGCTGGGTAGAGAATTTGCCAAATCGTTTGAATCGGGGCATGCGTCTGCTGGTCTCTTCATCGGAGTCAGATTCCTCCGAGAGGCTAGAAGATAGATCTTCTTCCTCCAGCGGGGGAGATCGGAGCACAGGTGCGGGAGGCTGTTCCCGTCGGGCGACCGAAGGATGACGGCCTAGGGAATCCCAGTGTGAGTCTTTCTCCTCAGCTGTGGATGTGTCAGTGCGAGTAGGGTCTTGCGGCCCACGTTGCTGTGTTCCAGCCGTAGTCGGGGTACTAGTGCGCCGATCATCAAGAGCTGTAGTCAACGTTAGGTTATTGGGTCCATCTGATAGAACTAGCTTCATACATCGTCGCGGGATATCCTTCTGCTGAGATCCCTGTCTCGTCGCTCCTCGAGGTCCTGCTCATAGTTAGCTCCATCTCCTTAGAAAGAACCATAATCGATAATAAATACCTGTCACCGGCACATCCTTCTGCACCTGCCCACCCAAAGCCGTACTCCCAGAGACAGAACCAGGAGCCGGAGAAGGGGAATTCGACTGCGTAGTACCAACTTTGCGTATCTGAGCCCGGACCTGAGACAACTGTCGATCATAGAGCCAGGCAGCTTGCTGAAGTAAAAATTGCAAGGTAACCTCAAAGTTCTCTGCACTAGACAAAGGGGTCAGTAACCGGCTGCAAGCCGCAGTGTAAGGATATTTACAGCGCTTTCCCTGTCGTGGTGTCAGCCATGTATCAAACATAGATGCTGGTTGATGCAGTAACATACAATCTATGTCTCCTTTCGATGGGCGCGAAAGGATATCCCAAAGCGCTTGGTCTTTGTATGCATCCCATTCCACCTGTTGTCGTCAGTAGAGGTCAAACAGAGCCAGAGAGCCCCCTGGGAGAACTTAC
>ERZ1673737.2113-NODE-2113-length-17263-cov-4.266911_pt1 | contig 17263 bp, 16 predicted proteins | sample MGYA00580211_ERZ1673737 | MGnify/ENA primary metagenome ERZ1673737 (study PRJEB41218, sample SAMN15661789) | gut metagenome | host: Homo sapiens | place: Canada: London | collected 2015-08-20/2019-03-30 | study: EMG produced TPA metagenomics assembly of... | reverse complement strand
CAGCTGTATGCTAAAACTCTCATTTCCGGTTCCTTATTTTTAGAAGTGAGCTTGCAGAAGGCATTTTCCTAGCATTGCGGAATTTGTGTTACGACACCTGCAATCATCAACCATTTGAGGGCCGCAACTTACTGATGGGCGCCCGAGAGCCGAGGGATCTGAGTTCATCACGCGATCAGCGACATCAGCGTTAAGACAAAAGAATCAGAGCCATGCTCTGATCAAAGACTTACGACATTTGGGACCACTCAAGCGGGATGTTTCTCCGTCAAAAACTGCCAACTAATAACCAAGTGCAGGTCCTGGAAGTCGGCCTGTTTGTTCTTTTCAGCTCTCGATACAGGGGCCACCGCTTGCGGTGATTTCTTCTCCCTTCTAGCAACTCCTCCGAATATCGTTTACCCAAGGGTTAAAGCAGCTTTTCGTAAGCGAACCCAGGCAGCACGTAGATGTGATGCGGTTTTACCTGCGACCGTTGAACATTTAGTATGTGTGGATTATGACGGCAAAATGTTGGTGAATTTCTTACCTATGACTTCCCATCGCTTGCTTGCCCGCTCCATCGCCCTGCTCAAGGCTTGCACTGCATCTTCTATATTGTGATTGTGCTGCGATTGCAGCAAGATGGCTACAGATGCCATCTTCTCGAACAAAACAACAGCTGTCACTGGCATCCTGTCAATTTCAAGAATCTTCCAGGCATCGTCCACTCTCATGAGTTCTCCGAAAATCGTGAGAGCAATTTCGAGAGCGGCCGTGGAAGTCTCTCGGACAGAGGAAGGAACGCTTTGGCGGCTAAAATACACCAGTCTTTTTTCATGCAATTCAATTAGTGACCTATCTTGATGTCAGTTGTCAAGGTGGAAGCAAAGAACATGAGACAAGGGCAGAGGTATGCTTACATGAGGTATAACGCGACCACCATATACTGGTGATGTAGGGGCTTGGAATAGATTAGACTGTTATAGATATTTTGCTGGATGAGCAAATCAAGTTTCCAGGAATCTCGATTCACAAGGGCCTCAGGACGGGTGGAGAGTTCTCTCGTCAGATGTAGGACACATTGCACGGTGTGCATGGCCTGGATCAATTCGCCGAAATCGCTAATAGCCATTAAATCATTTGCAAGCACTAACGGAACGGTCAAGGTACTGACCTTATCCATCCGTCGCGGGGGGCCCATAGCCCATTACTCCCCGACAGACGATCGCCCATCTGTGCGTTGCGGAGGAGTGGGATGCGGGCCAATTGCTCGTCCGAGAGATAGTTGAGTCTATCGAGGAAATAGAGCGCCCACCATACCCGGCTCCTGTCTTCGCTGTCCTTATCTTTGGCTGAGCACGTGCCATCAGAAGGCTGGCCCAGTCCCATGACACGCGCCAGGCTGGCGCAACTTGCCAGACTGATATATGCATCAGAGGAGCTGCAATTGCCTTGCTCGTAAACAGCAAGCAAGAGTCCGGATTGGATAGTGAGTAGACGGTTTCGACGGCGGGCCTGCAGGAGGTAGAACAAGGACTTGCAGTCTTCGTACAAGACCGGTAAAAAGGCTTCCAAGGAGGGGATCGAGCCGGGCGGAGTAACAAGCAAGATGTGGAGTAGAAAACACGCCAGCTCGGCTGAAGGAGCCACCCGCACCGTCAAGGCTTTCTGTCGCAGAGTCGGGGGATGGAATATGGGCAACCAGGGCTGCACGAACAGCAGAAAGCGTTCGATGACGTCTCCCAAGTCCAGTGTCAACTGCTGGAGTGTGTTGAGAAGATGTACAGTTAGTAAATAGTCGAGATCCTTGCTGCATCCAGAGTCGGGTCCAGCGGCGCGGCATTGTTGAAAGAGCAGCTGGGAACCCTTCTCTGGAAATTCAGGTAAGTATTGATTACTATGATGGCCGACATAGTTGCAAAATTTATTCTGTCTTGAAGGCATCAATACACGCCTTAGATAGATACAGCCTGACTAGGGTATATTCGTTACCTCACACACCCACCACAGGCTGGCATGACCCGATCGCACCGGCGCTTCCGTGCCGAGCAGGGCAAACACGCGTTCCGGGCTTCTCTGCTGGCAGACATGCCGCTGGGAGTTGGAACTAGGCTGCTCTGGACTCCAGACCGCAGCCGAATGGCGCCTCAATGAATTGAAAGCGAGGCTAAGAGGAAGACTTGCCTTGGGGTTCGACTTTATCCCTATTCGGGTTTAGCCTCTTATGTAACGCAGCAACCATGCCCCGACTCGCGAGTGCGGGAAACAGCGAAGCGCTCCAGTCATTTCGTCTGCCTACATGAAGCACAAAGGACAAAAGGGGACAATAGGCTTGCAGGTCCCCGTGCAATGGCAAATAGCCGAAGCTTCCGCACGGCAGAAGCCCGACTATTGGTGGCGTCCACACGCGGACTAGTGTCGGACTAGCGCCAGATGGCCGCGATGTAGCCTAATAGAAGATTCTATGGCCACATCAGGCCCAAGGGCGGTGCTTGCCACTCTTTCAAGTATAAAAGCCTTGTCTCCTTGGGATTGTGTATCGAGTTGATTCAATCAACATCGTACCCTCGATCAAATCACACCAGAGTACCCCAGAATCAAAGGCCTACTTCGGTTACCTTTCCTCCAACTCCCTTTCGACATCATGGCCGCCTCTAAGCCACTCCGTGCTCCCTCTATGTTTGTCAGCCATGGGGCAGGCCCCTTCCCACTCTTCGAGGAGGGCTGGGAGACTTGGCGGCTGTCTGTCAGCAAACTTGGCAGCAAACTTGACGGTGTCAAGGGCGTTATAGTCATCTCTGCTCATTGGGAGACGGATGAGCCTCACCTCACCTCCTCTGCCAATCCCGGCCTTTACTACGACTACGAAAACCCGCCAGAGGGCTTGGTCCTCCCGCAGCGGGTATTCGAGGAAAAGTACCCAGTGGCAGGGAACCGAGAGCTGGCGGCGTATGTAGCCCAGCACCTCCGAAGTAATGGGTACAGACCGGTTCTTGATGAGAAACGCGGGCTGGATCACGGTGTCTTCGTCCCGTTGAAGACCATGCGGCCCCAGGCCGACATTCCCGTTGTCCAGTTGTCCGTCCTTAGGGGTGGCAACGAGCAAGAAACTACGGATAGAAATTTGAAGCTCGGACAGGCGTTGGTGCACTTCCGAGAACTTGGGTACGCTGTTATTGGCAGCGGAGGGTCCTACCATGACTTCGGGGCCGCTTTCAAGGCCATGACGGAGGGACTGCCCATTCCTGCTGCAGCCGACGAATTTGAAACCTATTTGGTATCCGTAGCATCGATCACCGGAGGTGATGAGAGAGCCCAGGCATTAAGGAACTGGAGGAAGGTACCCTCAAGTTACGTCGCACATGTCGAGGGCCATGCTGATCATTTCTGGCCTTTTTTGATTGCTGCTGGTAGCGGTGGAAATAACCCCGGAAAGAGGGTTGATCTTGTGAGAAACGTTGTCGGACCGATGAGCTTCTTTGAGTGGTAGGTGCTACATGGGTAGAAAAGGAAGCTTGAAATCGAGAGATTAAATACTAGGGCGGGTAGGCACCATTTCTAGCAAGCAGAATGCCAGTGACAATTTATGTGACTACAAGTTTTATATAAATGACGAAACCATAATACTTGATCGGCGAGTTACGCCTGTGTCGGCCAAGGATTCGCTCTGAACGTTCGGCATTGAGTGTGTCGAGACCTGAGAAAGACTCAACCTCGCCATGCTAGGTGACACCTATGCCCGGCCCCTTGACGTAGGCAGTATCAGTGTGGGGGGGTTGCCCTGTTGCAGCAAAGCACTGTTATGTCGCTTGATTATAACGTATTGTCCTCACAGGCCTTCTGTTTATGAAAATCACCAGGAAGTAGCTTTTGGTAGTGTTGTTGTAAAGCGCTACTATGTACATTGTTTGGTATAATGTCCCCTCCCTCTCGTAAGACAAATATATATCGTATCAAATGCTATGGTATGCCAATTGCCAATACCATCTAGTCCAGCCAAGAAAATAGCACGTCGTAAAACGTTTCGGGGTCCTGAAGGAAGGGCGCATGGCCTAGACCGGGGAACATGTGGAACGTGCAGTTGGGGATCACGGCTGCGGCAGCAGGACCGAGTTCATCGTAATGGCCCAGCTTCGCAGCGACGACGGGAGATGACCATGCTTTGCCAAGCGCCGTAACGTCGTTCTCTCCTACCATGAGGTAGGTACGTGTCTGCAGGAGAGGCAGCTGGTAGATCACAGGTTGGGAGAGTAAGGCATCTGTGACGAGGGACATCACATACGCATAGTCGGAGCCATAGTTGCTGGAATAGATGTTGGCTAGCATGTGGACCCAGGTATCATACGCAGGCTTCCATGTCGCATTGTGGAAGTAGCTGACCTGCTCATATTGCTTGAGAGTGGTAAAGTTCTGCACAACCTGGCTCTTGTACGTTGCGTCAATTGATAAATAGGGCACGCCTTTGGCCACCCAGTCCTCCAGGCCCAAGGGATCGACGAGGATAAGCTGCTGAACCTTGGTCGGGTACATGAGGCCGTAGCGGGCGGCGATCATGCCACCCATCGAATGGCCGATTACGGTGACTTGATCAATGCCTAGCGCAGTGAGCAGGCTGTTGATGTTCAACGCCTGCTGATGTACATTGTAAGAATAGCCTTGGGGCTTGCTCGATTTGCAGAAGCCAATGTCGTCGGGCAGGATCACTCGGTAGCCGGCGGCCGACATGTGGCGCGCCGTATCGGACCATGTAACACCGCAGAAGTTCCCGCCGTGCAGCAAGACCGCTGTCTTCTTATTCTTGTGATGGTTTCTTGCCGGTATATCCATAAACGCCATCGTAAGATTCTGGCGCTGATTGGAGAAGTTGAACAGCTTCACCTGCCAAGGGTAGGTGTAGTTGGATCCGTATAGATCGGCTGGCACATGGCCATCGTAGATGGTGCCAATTGAGTCAGGGTCGGACTGTGCGGAGACGACAGCCGTACACGACAGTATCGCTGACCAGGCACTGAAGACGGAGAAGAACTTCATCCTGTGGTTACTCGCAAAAGCACGTTCTCTCAGTGACTACCGTTTAAAGAGCACGGTGGCTCTCGATCAATCGTATGAGAAGAATACAGACTTGACCATTCGCCTCCTGATGCAAATAAATATATACCAGCTGGGCAATTATTTTAGTGTAAAATAAAAGTGGATTCCAGGGTATCATCAGAGTCAGGGGCACAGATTCCGCGTTGCTACCTATGTGTAGTTACCTAAAGGCCGCCTACTGCCTTTCCTCTTTCGCTTATCGACGCCACCGAGACAGGGGCCTTTTAATCAACTGCAATTTCACTAACACAAACTTGGTGTAGTCAGGCACCGTGTAGTGGGGGGTGCTCTGCGGAGTAGTGGCCAGTTCATGACAGGGATTCAGGCCTTGCTCTTAAGCAATCTAACAGCTAAATTCTTCCCAGTTGATAATATTTGAACAATATTATTGTCAGCGGCCCGGCGTGTACATGTACTGGATTGGCATCAATCGACTATACACTAGTCTACTGGTTGAAGGAGTGAATACGACCGTGCACAACCATCGGTCAAGTTGGCCCCCAACAATTCCCAAACTAGCGCCTTTAACGCCATGCAACGTGAGATTAATCACGTATACGGAGTACATCTTGCGGCCTCGTCGACAAAAATAAAAGAAAAACAACTGTCTAGCCCTTTGTTTCTTCTGAGGGTCTCGGATGTAACGGGCGAATGCTCCGGTCAGGCCGCGCGATGTCACTCGATGTCCAGAGGGCGGAAACTGCCGCCAATATGACCCTTGTCGATGTCGGCGTAACTATGCCGCATAACGTGCTATTCCGCCGGTAATATACCTTTACAGGGAAGAGGGAGGTGCAGGGATGTAGGCTACATCCCTACTGGCACGGCCTTGAGGTTAGTACAAACGTATCAACCTTCGCCTCAATCGGTTTCCCAAGACCATACTACCTACCTCCAGGCGACCTCTAGCAATTTGCTATGTCGGGAAACACTCCAGGGCCAAGCAGGGCTTTGGAGATCCAAGTGCCGTGTATCGTCTTCCTTGTCACCACACCGGCCTTTGTGGCGACCCGCCTGTGGTCCCGAGCCAAGTCCAAGTCGGACCTGGGCTGGGACGATTGGAGCATTTTGGCATCTTCCGTGAGATCTTCATGCGTGAGATTGAGCTGCCTCATGCAGACCTAACACTCCTATCAACAGGTGTTTGCCGTTATCGTCATGGCCTTGATGTTGGCGTCCTGTGCCTATGGCTTTGGCCAACACATCGCGAATCTCACAGTACCGCATAGGCGAATGACCCTGAAGGTACGTTGCGAATTGCCCTCACGGCAGTCCTTCAGTTCCATGATATGGCTACAGATCGCTAGCTTTTTCGGTCCGTATCGGCTGCTAACTTCAGTCCTGCCAGCTCTTCTTCGTTAGTCAAGCTTTCTACAAGCTCACCATGAACATGACAAAGATGTCCATCCTGTTGCTATATCTGCGCATTTTTATCCAGCGTTGGTTCCGCATCACCTGTTATGTGCTTTTGGTTATCATCACTTCCTACATGGTGGCCGCCTTCTTCGCCTCCGTATTTCAATGCACACCAGTGTCCCGAGCTTGGGACAAGACCATTCCAGGATCATGCATTGACATAACCACCAACTGGTACGCCAACGCCGGCTTCTCAATCGCTACCGACATCATCATATTGGCGCTGCCAATGTATCCGCTCTATAAAACGAAGATAATGTTGAAGCGGAAAATCGCCCTGATGATTGTATTTGCCCTCGGCGCCTTGTGAGTCCTAAATACCTCGGCGCCGCAGCCGAAGGCGTAAACTCAAGACTGACCGGTAATTTCCAAGTGTCGCCGTTACAAGCATTATTCGGATGCAAACCTTGGACTTCTCATCCACCAGTCCTGACACTACCTGTAAGTGTCCTCATAGCCCTTCCGGGGTCCTCTTGCTCAAGCACTGACGAGATATGTCTCCAGACGATCTCGCCTCCTCAGTATGGACGGTAACCGAAGAAAATGTGGCCATTACCTGCGCCTGCTTGCCAATGATGTGGACGCCACTTGCGAAGCTCTTTCCCTCCTTCTTTTCCATAGATCACGGGGCCGACAGCTATGGAAGCTCGGCTGTCAAGAGCTCCGAACTTATCCCCACCTCCCGGTCTCAAAACAACTGGACCGCGTACCTTGATACCAAGGGCAGCATCAGTATGAACCAAATCAACGATACCCAAAACCGCCCCTCGGAGGATAGCACGGGCCAAATCCTCCCGTCTGGCCAGGTCGGCGAAGCCCAGGATCCAAATGCAAATGGCATCAGGAAAGTTACAGAATATCATGTCTCTTATTTCAACGCGAAATCGCCTTCAACCTGATTAGATCTCTAGGTACGAATAGGCAGAAAAAGTTGTGGGGTCCTATGTATAGGTCCCTTCCAATCCTTTTTAAAGGCCATTTATTGGCCATATTCGAATGGGGATTCTAAATTTAATAATACAGAAAAGTAACCCTTCAGCCTAGAGCCTAATAACTACACGTAGTCGTTCGATAGCTAGTTGCGGGCTATCAGTAGTGCTAAGCATAACAATACAGCGACCCAAAGATGGACAGGTAACTACGTAAATGTAGCTACAAATATCATTGACGCAGAAGTTGAAGAGCCGTGCTTCTGGATGCCTGTAGTATGTGCGTCTCCTCAGCCCTATCATTTTATTCCATCACCTTTTATATTTTCACACACTTCCTGCTGTGCATATTTTGAGTTTACCGGAGTGGAATCTCCCATCCCTATACGTGCCCCTTGCGATATGGCTATTGTCTCAACAAAGAGATACTATAGAGGACTGCCTATCATCTGTAAAACCGTGAAAATCGCGAGCACGAAGTCGAAACCTACCGAGCAGCTCGGTACGGCCAAACATCTGCTCCCAGAGTACCTCTCTCGCAAGGACTTTTAGTTCCCACAAACGTGTCCGACGACGACATGAGCAAGAGCGGCAAAAGAAAGGGACTTAAACCCTCCTGGGATGATTTAGAATAGACAGGCTGCGTTGAAAACGGTTAAACCAATGGAAAGGTCCTTTTTGAGTGGCGACATATGTGAGAGATTATTTCATAAGTATAAATCGTGTCATAATAAGTTATACGATTCACTCACCCGTAAGATCCCTCGACACCAATTGATATCCGTACGACCTCCATACAATGCTACCTTTTTCAACTGCCATCCATCATCCCACGTTCCACGCCCCAATACCAACAAAATGTACGTCTAAGCCAAACGCCATATCCGAATTCCACTCCATCAACATTCCATAACTACAATGTGTACATTGGCCATGAAATACCCGACGTCGCCCACAGAAGACATATAGCATAGGATTATGAGAGCCAAGTCCCTTTAGCTTATTCCAGTCTAGCCGCCGCGCCATAAATCCGACTATGAGATTTTACCGAGAGAGCAAGCCGCTTGATTGGATGCCATGTTCCTACCTGAAGAGCAAACAACGCAGAGTCTATAAACAGCAGCCTAGGCAGCTTACAACAGCCAACTCACAGTAGCTCCTTGGCAGTGTGCTAAGCCCGGTGAAAAGCTCCGTCCTCTATGTATTGTGCATTCTCCCCCCTGAACTCCCTCTCCCTCACAGCTAGAGACAGAAGTCATGTCCTCAAAGCATCTCTCCCAATTCCACAAATTCTCAATCCCAACCATCTTCATCTTAGCATGCATATTCTTCATTCTCTATAATTACTCCTCCAGAATGGGTGTGCCGGAGAATCATCATCCGGTGGCATTTGACCCTTCGCCAGATGTAAATCTAAATGCGAAGATACCATCGGCGTTCGTGCCAGAGAAGAATGGCACATTCGTGGCTGCAGAGACTTGAACGGTCATACGATATTTCTGCAAGAATGGGCTTGCTCGCTCTAGACACAGGTCGCGTGCAAGCTTGCGAACCCCATGATTATGGTGGCTTCCGATTGTTACATTCTTTTTTGATTGTTGTCAAAGACTGGCGGAGTTTATGTGGATCCACCGGACGTCAGAATGAGGGTTGAAGACATTTGGGACAGAGGCTTATACTGATTCAATACCCATGGGAGAATCAAAATATACTTGATATCTGTAACATTGGCCGAGTTTGTCAACTGCTACGGCCGAACCAGCAGACATAGACATAAAGGAAAAAGGATCGAATGTAATAATTTCCCATTTTTTTGAGCAACTAGGTAGAAAAAAATCTACACTGTAGTAGTACATATGCGATCGAAAACTCAAAGAGTCCCACGAAACAGTTCCGTAATGAAGCACAATGTCATCAGTCATAAGAGAGAAACATGGTATCAGAACTTTTTTTTGCGTGGCGAAAAAGAACAAAAACAAATCACAGAAATGGGTTGGAAATCCGGACGCCGCGCTCAAGTAACAAAAATTCAAATCAAATATCAAGATCACAAAGTGATGATTTCTTCAGCAAGATAATAGGACATGCGGAGATTGAACCGGTTCAGTCCTCGTCTGTCTCAGTTGCGTCTTCGGCGTCTTCATCGGATTCCTCGTCGGCACCGCTGTCTGAGTCATTGGCATCATCCAGACCGGGAATACCGCGCCATTCGACGTAGTCGCCTTCTAGCCAGCGTCGGCTGCGGGGGAGCTGGTATGGGTCGAAGGGGAAGTATGCGTCAAGTTGGTAGCCGCTGTTATCGCCGGCGCGGATCTCACGACCGACTTGGCTGAAGCGGGAGTCGGCGAGAGTGGAGATGCTTCGGAAGGCTGTGATGCGGATGCGCTTGTTGGTCTCGAGGAGGGGGTAGACGTAAAGGAATTGGAAGTGGTGGGCGATGCGTGCGAACTCGGAGACGATGGCTGGACAGCACACCTTCAAAGGGTTCAGACGCGAATAGATCGACTTGTGGAGGAATTCTTTGATGTTGGGAGGGAATTGGATCTGGCCTGGCTCGAGTTCGTCCACTTGGTCTGCAGTGTCGCCATCAACGGCAGCGGTTGTCAGGTCGCGCCAGCGGAAGCAGAAGATGTACAGCAGGGCTTGAGCGGTGGAGTAGAATGGTCCGTAGCGACGGAGATCAGGGCCGCGGCAGCTCACTTCGTAATCCATGCGCAGACTGTTCAGATGGGTGAGAAGCAGGTCGAAAACGTCGCGAACCACATCGCCAGAAATGTGAGCACCACGAGCGACAAAGCTAGCAAGGTATGCGGCTGCTGACTGGCGCAGAATACCAGGTTGTAGCCTGTTGAAAATCAGTTGCACAAAGGTCGAGGCGAAACGATCGACGAGCACGGGGGAAGTCTGGGAGAAATGGAACAGGAGGAACTGAGTGTGTCGTGACCGGTATGTTGGAAGAATAATGCTCTGGAAGTGGCTGAGGAGCAGGTCCAAAGTGTTCTCCTTGTCATCCAGGCTGCCCGAGGTGAAAGGAGGAGCGAAGTATTCAAAGAGAATATCAATCATTCCATCCACCTTGAGGATGTTGTCTTTGATCTTCTTCGCACCCTGTGTGTCATCTTCTTCTGAATCGTCGCTTGCAACAGACTCATTGTCATCGTCGACTTCGTCGTCATCAATGTCGTGAATGAGCTCGTCGCCAACCTCCTCCTCGAAGTCTTCCATATCCACTTGAATCTGTACATCGACCTTGACAAGCTTCTCGAAGATCAGAGCCAGGATGTCGGATTGCAGTTCAGGGGTGTAATTGATAATTTGAACAAGATTGCGAGTGTAAGCCACGTTAGCGCTAGCGGGATCTGAGTCGAAGGGAAACTGCGCAGACAAAATTGGGGAGAGCGATCCACTAGCAGCCGGGATGAGTCGTAGCAGATGGCGGAGTGCCATGTGGACGCGAGTGTGGATTTCAGATGGTGAAACAACAGCGTAGCCAGGGAGTCGACCGAGTCCTCGAGGGACAGTCCCCAAGTTGGTGGCGAGCATCTTCAAGACAGGGCCAAGGTAGGTACCTTGTGCAGCAGCAAGATTGCCCATGAACCGGATGTAGAGCTTCACATATGATTCATCACGGCCAAGCCACTCGCTGTTGATGATAGCGTGGACGAGTCCGCTGCATGAACGATCCAAGGAAGCGACATGTGAGAGAAGACCGAGGAGATGGTTCTTCAAAGACGTATGTGTTGGTAAGTCGTACGCAAGCATGGAATCATCGCCCTGTAGTTTGGGGTCGGCCGTGAAGATTCCCTTGATTCGGTCGTAGCCTTCGCTTTCTGACATCGTGACATGGCGGTGGATAGCACTGCGCACTTCCTCCCGGACGAAGGCCAGGCTCTTCTCCGACGAGGTATCGGGTCCAGCAGCATCGTGCAGCTTCACATCCTGGTCGAATTGAACGCGTGGTCGCTTCTTGTTGGGGGGCTCTTCGGTAACGTCATCGCCTTGAGATGAGGAGGGGGAGAGGGCGAGGTCAGCGTCGCTCATTTTGCGTTTTGTGCCGGCGACCGCACGAGCCGGCTTGGAGGTTTTGAGAATAGGAACGGGAGAGGAGTTGGGGATCATTTTCGCTCGAGGAACTGCAGGGTTGGGCGGTAGCGCCGGGTTGCGTGAAGTCGTGACAAGGGAGACCATGACCGGGTGTTGAACAATAACAGATTCTAGAGAGAGGAATGAGTCGACATTTGCTGCTCTGCTCTCAAAACACAGAACACTGTCGACGTTGATTCAATGTCAGGACTGAGCTTATCGAAGCCTGGTCCAAGCACACGACACTCTAACGTCTCGAACTTGACGTTTATGCTACAGGTTGAAGCCGAAAAAAAGGGAAAACATCTGTCTGCACCTCTGGAGGTTTTCCAGTCGCTTGGAGGAGATAAAATCAGATGCAGATAGAACGAATGGTCGAAATGGCCAGGTCTGAAGCAAAGCAAAAGCGAAGTTTTTTCCTTCATTCGCTGTGGAGCCTGCGGAGCACCCGTGAACCCGTGACCGTGTCGGTGAGCCCTACGCTAGTCCTCGTTCGGCAATATTGGCTTATGTCATCATGTTCTCATCGCATGTCGGAAGTATACGGTGTTGCGCGAGTGTTTCTCAGGACAATGGCTTTAGAATTGTCTAACATTGTGTGTGAGACTACTTTACGTCTCGGCAATCAAGCAAGACATTCAAACTACAGCACAGGAAACACATATGCAAGCCTTTATCGTCTTTCTATTGACAAGTATGAAAACTTGAATAGAATCTGAAACAATCTAAATGTGAATCTCACCAGTCACAGATCAAAGAATGACCGAGATAAAGAGACCGTCCAGGACGGGAAGAAAAAGAACAATGGCAGAGGCAAAAGGGATAGAACAAGACCGAACGCAGAACAGAAGGGTCCTCCCATGGTATCGTGCAAAACAAGGGGAATAGTCGTCAGAGAGAGAATAATAGTTGGTCGTCGCGGCAGACTCAGCAAAGAAGATCCAGTTCTTTGCAAGCTGCAATCTCGTGTCGATCACCCCAGATCAACCGGGGTGGGGCAGTATTAGGGATAAGTTAGAACCAAGAGGTAGTGTGCATGGATCCGTGGGTGTCCTCAAAAATGCTGCCGTAGAGATCTTCAATCTCCACGAGGTAATCTTCGACAGAGAACTTCTTAAGCCCCTTTTCATACAGAATGCGCTCTTCGTCATCAAGTAGATTCAACCCACCGAATTCTTCGGCCACTTCGTTGACTTGCTCCAGCTCTTTGCTGAATGGATGCGGCTCGGGCTGGAAGAAGTCCTGGGACGCGCGGATGGCAGGGGTGCTGCGTGGGGCATTCAAAGGCGGCGGGGACATCCTAGAGACGGAACGCTTGCGAGCGAGCTCCTGGTGCGAACGCTTGGTGTGGGACAGAGCGCGCTTTGGAATAATCGGAGCGTCCATATTTGAGTGGGAAGACGAGGTTGAGGAGCGCGGATGGCTAGTCATGGTAGCTGAGCGCTTGGGGAAATAGGATGCCATAGGGTTCGCCTCAACAGGGGAGCTCTCGTAGGGAGAGACGTCTGGTGAAGTCATGGACGAAGCGTAGCTTTGCGGGGAAACAGCGTCGGAGTCGGAGCGCAGCGAAGACGAAGAAGACGTGGATACGGCTGAGTGAAGATCCGGTGCGTTGTAGGCAAGCATGTTGGTCGTAGACAACAGCTGGACTGGGCCAGATATATTGCCACGCTTGATGGTTCCCGAATTCAGTCGCACATGTCCTTCGCCGCGATACGGCATGGGCGCGGACACTTCCGGGCGCTTATTGCGCCGGGTGAAGGCTCTCGTGAGGTTCGACATGATGGATTCGGAAGAGTTGGTAAGACGGTGACGGTATGATCGTCCAAATCAAAAATGGGTTTTAAAGATGGGTCGCGTATTGTTGGGCGTTCGCTCTTTGCGATCGGATCCGTCTCGCGTGGTAGACGATCGCGGGATGGAAGGAATGGAGGATCAACTCCAGGAATGTCCGGTGTCAGATATGGAATTCTATTCCAGAAACTGTGCAGAAGTGAAACTCTGAGTCGTTTCAAATGAATGTCGAGGTCTCGTAATTTTGCGCAGCAAAATGGGAGGAGAGTGTAGCCTCTTTGTGGGCTAAAAGGAATGGAGAAGCACAACCAGGCGCTAGGTCAAGACAGGAGTGATCACAGATCACAGGATATCAAGGACCAGCAGAAAAGGAGAGAATGAAGGAACTGAAAATGATGAGGTTGGAAGAAGAAGAAGGGGGTTCCCTTACAGGATGAGAGTGATGGGGGGTGGTCGGGCGCTTAACACGTTTGGCCACTCCGAGAACCAACTGAGGACCGATGGAGCCCAACAAGACCGCGGATTGGGGGCCCAGAGTTCTTCCTAGTGGTTCATCCAGACTTTTACACTTCGCGTCTTTCTACGGTCTTTTCTCTACGCTGATTTGCTTCTGAATTTTGAGTCCCTGTGGCCATCCGGCCGAACAGTGAAGACCCAGACTTGGTCGACCCTGGATGTCCCTGGGTATGGAGGGGCACTCCTGGTCAGGCGTGATGGTCGTCGGACACTCAAAATTGACGTGTACTGCGCTGCCAGATGACCCTTAAAGGATCTCCCAATCCACGTGAATACCATCCCTCATTGTGCGATGCAATTATTCTTCCGCGTAGAATTTGGCTGAAACAGTCGAACGCAGGTCCGGGCCCTAGTCTGACGGCACGGGCGTTTCACTAGCCAGTTAGACTCGTTCATTGCTTAAAGCAGAGCTCCGTGGCCCGTAGGTGAGAATCCAGGGACTGCCGCATATCCAATCAGGGTGCGCTTGAGGAAATTCACAAGGGCATGTTTGCTTGAAGCCCTTCAGCTGAAGAGAGACCAAATGAGATTCTGTGGGATCGTTATCTGGGCGGAGCGTTGTGGACTCGGTGGACTCAGTGGAGCAGTGGTGATTAAACCCTCATCTGTTCGGACTCCACCGGACAAAGGCTTGTGGAGTGATGCGCTCGAGCCCCGCCAGGGCCCTATACAGGAACCCTGCGCTCTACCTGCACTCTATTCTGCATAAAGTGCGTCAGTCTGGCGCTTTGGGCTGAAAACAATGCCCTCAAGGAGTGATGAATGTGACAAACGTCTCCTTTCTCTTCCACGTGATAATTGACTAATGATACCTGAGGCCAAAGTGGCCTGTGAACCAGCCCCGTTACAGATAAAGTGTCCAAGCTTTCCACATCTCTATTCAGGACACTTTGAACACATCGATTCAGAAATACAGACTAGGATTATTGTGTGACAGCTCTTCAGCCCTCGTCGATCGCGACTCCACAACAGCTCCTGCATTTGCATGATCCACAACAGAAACACCGACAGCATCATCAACCTCATGCCGGGTACTCCCAGCTGAGGGAGACGGCAGGACCTCCGGCTCCACAGTAACCTGGTGCCCATAATAAGCCGGGGAAGCTATCATTCTCGGGCGCGGCTGATGAGCATCATACGGACTCCCTGCACTGATCCTGCTACCCCCAGGCTGCCATCCATACGGGACGGTCCCTGAATACGGCTCATCAGATACCCCCGAAGTACGCGTTTCATCGTCAATAGGAGTCACAGGTATTGCGTAACCACCCCTTGATGTGTCGGGAATCCTCTCTCTTGGCTGCTCGATGCTGAATTGGTCTGACATCACCGTCATCCAACGTTCCATGTCCGGCCACTCTCGGAGTGGGAGTTGGGACCACTCCTCCATGCGCGCTGCTTTGTGTTTCTGCGCTGTGTCGGTCTTTGCTGAGGCTTGTACGGCTGTTGATGATCCCATTGATCGGAGGACCATGAGAGCTCCGTATAGTGCGGACTCGGTTTCTGCTAACCTCTGCTCAAGTTGATTTAGATATCCCAGCGGTAAGCCTCTGGATTAACGGATCAGTTTTCTATGGGTACCTGCGTGAGCTGGGCATTTTACCTCTTCCCACTCTCTGGGTAAACACATTTGGACGGTTCACTTGCACATTGAGAACAGAACGGCCTTGACGACAATGCTAATTAGGTACGACCCATGTCTCTTCTCGATATCAATATTTTTGATCTTACAGTTTTCGATCACACTTTGCCAGTCAGCGTTTTTTTTTTTTCTCTCTCTTAATTTATGCAAACGTCCACCTACTTTGCATTTCCGCTGTCTGCATACTTCACAGGAAATAGAATTAAGATTCTCTTCTTCTAAATGCGTATGTTCGAGTCAGTCAAGCTATGTTTTTAATGTGGAGGTATTTAAGTCTCACCTGGGATCGTAGCCTCGGACGCTTTAGCCCGCTTCGATCGTAATTGCGCCATCTGGTTATGACCGGGCTATGTCATGCAGAATGAAGTGAAACGTCCCAAATGCCCGCAAGATATCAGGCTAGCCAAGCCATTGATAGACCTTGGCTGATATGTATGACGGTTGAAAGCTCCGGAGTTAGAAACCTCCGGGAAATATTCCCTTGCACGTGACGCCCCACGAATTGGTCGTCCCGTCCTCCGCCATCAATCTAGTTGGACACATTTACAGATATTCTTTTTATCAATTTTCATTATATAGATCGAATCAAATTGCGGTCAAAATTCCCTCGATCGGGTCGGCTGCGATAATTCCTCTGACCTCTGGTCATACGAGACTTTTATGTCTGTTCCTTAGTGATCCCATGACTATTCCTGTGACCATCCGGGGTATGCATTTCGAAACCATGCTTAGAAGAATGGTCATCCCGCCAAGCACCATTTTGGTTATCATTGAGATTGCGCTCGGACGCGGTGAGATGCGGGGTGTGGCGTCCCACATATGGATTGTAATGATTAGTACTAGTCTGCAAGGCGAAGAATTTGGGAAAGAGGAATTGTAGTGGGTGTCTAAAGACCGGAAGACATGTGCATATGATACCGGTGTTTGCTTCGATCACGCTCCAAATCGTTGCGGGAATTGGGCCGCCTGTCAGTATTAGTTTATCCTTTGCGCAGTGCATCGGTGGAAAGCGAGAAAGGCTTACTGGTTGGATCTGAGTCCTCGGCTGATTGAACGAGAGTTGTAGTGCGAACGATTGTTGTCACGCATACACTGAATGTGTGAGTTTCTGACTGAAATCTTTTTGTAGGTAGGATTGCTCACAATGCTCCCATTCCAAAAACCACCAGAAGGCCAATCTTCTTAATGCGCTGTAGCCGCAGTCGACTCAACGGATATATAGGCAAAGCAATGATTGCCAGGTCAAAACCGATATTGATGAGGGAATATGACATCCATAGACCCTTTTTATCCAGACATTGCGGGTTCTTGATGGTCATATCCCAAAATGAAGCTATGGGCTTGCATTGGAAGATGGTAGCGAAGAGATATGCAAGACCCCATGCGGTTATTAAGCCAAAGCCGATATAGCAAGACCACCGGAAGATTCGCTGCGGGAAGATTCGGAGGTAGAGACAGAGGAAGGAGTTTGTTGACGGCGATGACGATCTTGTACATGATTTGTGCGCCGAAGAACCACTTGAGGGCGGTTACTCGATTATATTGCGAAAGGTCTTTGGCGTGTTTTCCGTAACCATAGTGCACCGCTAGCTTTGAATTAGAGACAATCAAGATAGTTGATAAACAATTAAAAGAGACGACTCAGCTGAGCATTCAGTAACAGTAAGGAGAACGGAGCAAACCTGTCAAATGTCAACGCTATGATATAGATATCACAATGAGCGGGGATAAACGCACCAACGATGCCAAAATCATCCAATCATCCGATCCTAAGCGACTATGATGATATCGAATAGCCAGTCTAAATAGC
>ERZ1673737.2112-NODE-2112-length-17265-cov-4.116676_pt1 | contig 17265 bp, 11 predicted proteins | sample MGYA00580211_ERZ1673737 | MGnify/ENA primary metagenome ERZ1673737 (study PRJEB41218, sample SAMN15661789) | gut metagenome | host: Homo sapiens | place: Canada: London | collected 2015-08-20/2019-03-30 | study: EMG produced TPA metagenomics assembly of... | reverse complement strand
ACACTGCCCCCGAAACCCCTTACCTCTCTCACGGATAACCACTAATAACCCCCTAATTCTGACCCTCAACCCGAATGACTGAATAGTCAGGGATATGCACATCAGGATGCATGCCCTGGAGCTCACCCCAAGCATTCTCCAGACAAGGCTGGAAAAGGTTTTCGGCGATCTCGGTAGTCACCGCACTACAAGAGAGTCCAAGTCAGCCCTATGTCATAATTTCTTGGGATAATCGGGAATGAGGCTTAAGTATATCTGCGAGACGTACAGTATCGACATGAAATGTGGTGGCCAGCGATCTGGGGCGGGGATGTGCATGGCGTCGATTAGAACTTCTTCTGCGTTGGTTAGGGCTGTTGTTATAGCATCGATGCAGATGCTTTTGCTATTTTGTTGCTGGTTAGTATATGTACTAGGTCTTTTGGGGGATGCTTTGAAGTAGAGGAAGGCTTACGTATTTCCTACAGAGCCAAGGGCTGGCTCAAGTTCCTTTACCATGATGGTAATTAGCTAGTGGTGTGGATGGTTAGTCTGGGGGATTCGGTGGATTTATCGAGTAGTGGTCCACGCACGAAGACAGTCTGTATGATTTAGCTCGTTTATCTAATTTCCTAGTTTGATTCAACTTACAGGCATTCCGGCAGCTTGGTCTTGATGTGCAGGGTAGGATCTAGATGTATTGAATGAACAGTAAGTTGATGGAGGGAATGCAAGAAGCGGAGAACAAGGGAAGACCCTCTATTTATTGCGTGAGGTAAGTTCTGAATAGCAAAAAGTCATCTTAAGTAGTGGCAATCGATGCTTCTTTATACTTTCGTACATCGGTCATAAAGGTCTCCTTTACAAATGAGCACCTAGGCAGCTCCTTGTGATCAATATTATTGGCACAGTACTTTCTTCGATAAGTCCATTGACTGGATTCGACTTTAATTTTCACGTGGACTATGTTCTTTTGAAGTGTTCATTTAGGAAAGTATATATCCACCAGATCGTACCCATCACCACCACATTAACAACATTGGTAATGTGCACTAAAATAAACAGCCGAACGCGACAAACCGCAAAAATACAACGAAGCCAGATTGACTTGAATTACAACAAAAAAGCGTACATCAAGGGAACAAAACAAAAAGGAGCAAAAAGAAATGCTAAAAAATTGTGCATCATCCGTGAATCGAACACGGGCCTCGTCGATGGCAACGACGAATTCTACCACTAGACCAATGATGCTTATTGATGTAAAGAGCACCACTAAACTGCTATATAGACAGATACACGGTATGTGCATAAAATCTTTAATCTTTTTCTCCCAGCCTTGCTTCACCTACGACTAACCACCCTTGTCCCAGGATTATATTATCCACGTAAACCAAAATAGGTCAAATAACAATTCATTAACCCATGCACCAATGGATGCTCCGTATACAGCTGTTGTCTAAGACCATATTGTGTGATAGACTTAAAAAGTACAAACGTACAAGATAACGCCAAGTAGATAATAAGACACCAAACACCGACATAGCCATAGCCATGTCCATTGTCAAACCAACACCAAAGGAGGCCACCACTGTTCAATCGCACAGGCCAATCTACAATCCAAGAAAGAAAGGTTTGTTGTGCCGCGCCGAGTTCTAGGTGCTGCTGTTGAAACGCCAGCCTCCGTTGAGTCGCAGACGCTGTCGCTCGGCAAGATCCTTCCGGATTTCCTCCTGGGTAAGTCCATCAGGGCCGGACCAGTTTGCACTGCTGGTACGCTCGCGATATTTCTTGATTTTCTTGTCGCCCTTGAAGTTATCCTCCATGGAGAAAGGTGCAATCGGTCCAAAGATCGAATCAACTTCCATACCATCTTGTTGGCGAAGAAGTCCCTCCAGATGCTTGGGTTGAGCCCAATCGGGCACGGGGAACATCTCAGAGTCAGAGTCATCTTCGTCCTCGCTATCGGTGGCAATCTCTGGCAAATGGATGCTCTCACCACTGGGGTACTTGGGAGATGGCTTGGCTTGTGCACGCGGGGCGGATCCAGGGGCGGCTTTGGGCGCGGGTGGCGGCGCATGATTAGGTTCGGCAAATGGAATCTTCCCATTTGTGTACTTGGCCAAGCCCATGGGGTGTGCAGGTCGCTGGGGTTGAGCATTATTGAAGGAAGAACCAGACTGGTGTGGCATAGATGACTGTGAATGTCCAAAGATGGAGGGCTTTGGAGAGTTAGTAACATGTGTGTAAAGCATTTGGAACCGGTTATCTCACCTTTCTGATACTTGAGGTACGAACAGGGGGCGGCATGGGAGCTCGCACGGGTTGAATAGGATTATGTTCATCCTCTGTCTTTCTGCGCTTGGATTCGCTGGTCGAGTGCACGTTGGCAGGCTTGGAGACTGCGGGTCTGTGATTGGCCTCTTCGTCCATGCCTCTCTTCAGAGGTTTCACAGGGTTAGGGGCAGGGGGGTTGATACGGCTGCTATACGGTTGCATAGAGCCCAAGCGAGAGGGAGGTCGAGAAGCACCCAAGTCACCGCGCTGAGAAGACTGAGAAGATGGCTTCTCATGTTGGAGAACCGGAGCCTGGAGACCATTAGTGACATGAAGAGATGACACAAACAAATATGCTTACCTCTTTCATCTGCTGGCTGCCATGCCTTTCGTGCTTCCGAGCGTTTTCCATTTGTCGATTTCTAATGGCCTGCATACGGGCGGCTTTCTCCGGATCCTCCTGGGCCGAGGGCTCGCGGCGCTCTCGTTCGGTTTCAGCACGGCTGCGCATATCTTGTCGGCGAGCCTCTTCTTGCTGCTGCTGAGCTCGCTTGCGATCCATCTCACGTTTTTGTTCCTCCTTTCGGCGGTCCTCTTGTTCCTTCCTGCGCTCACTAGCAAGCTGAGCCTTACGCTGGGCCTGAGTTTGACTGGAACCAGTGCTCTTAAAGCTGCTTGCGGAAGAGGCTGTATGTAGGGAATTGTTACTACCCTTCTTCTTAAGGGTGGGCTTTGCGGCAGAGGCGGGGGCAGCTGTCGACACAGTAGAGTCTCGAACGCTTGAAGACGCCATGGGAATCTGACGGGAGAGTGTGCTGCCAACCCGAATTGACATAGGCTGTGGCGGCTTGGGCTTTTGAACAGCCTCACGAGTCGGCTTGAGAGGACGTCGATCATTTTGCTTGGGCTGAGTGATTCCGAATTTGGAGCCGGTATCCTGAGATGATTCAGGTTCCCGAGATTGCTGTCGCTGCGATTGAGAAGCCTTTGGTGCGGCCTTCTCTTCTGGCTCCATCGAGGATTTGTCTTGAGCGGCTTTGAGTCGCAGGGCTCTTAGCTTTTCTTGCTCCCGAGACTTCTCGAGACGGGCCTCTTCCCGCTGTTGTTCCTCCCGCTGTTGTTCTTCCCGTTCCTGTTGCTCCCGTTCCTCACGCTCATGCTGTCGACGCTTCTCTTCTTTCTCGGTAGAGCTTCGCGTTCGGCGACCTTCCTGACGAGGAGGACTGGTAATCTTGGTTGGCTGAGATGCAGTTCGGTCGTTACCATCTGCGATCTCAGCAGTTCGCTTGACACGTTGCTGCTCAGGCGACGAGCTTCCCATCCTGGGTGTGTTTCCAGTGCTCGAAAATAGGCCTTTGGCGGATTTCATGATCGACTGCAGTCTCAGTTTCGAAGCACTAATTGGGCCGTCATAGCGCCTGGGAGAGCCTGTCGGAGTGGTAGATGTATCAGCAGAAATATGAGACAGAGAAGCGCTCTGTTGGTGGCCAACAGGTCGCGGAGATGAGAATAACGAGGTAGATGATTTGGGTCTTTCTGGCTCTGTTGTGGATTGTTCCTTTTTGCTCGCTTTACGATCTTTATCGAGATCGGAGAGCTTTTCCATGATGTCCATGGTCTTGCTCTTAGAAAGTTCCAGCCGTTGGGGAGAACTCAATGGCTTGATCCACTCATCATCATTCGACTGAGACTCTGGGGCTGGTGCCTCAGTCTTCTGGCCAGAGGCTTCGGGCTTTGCTTCAGACTTGGAGGCTGGAAGTTCGGGATAGGGCACTTGCCCAGTTGCCGCTGCAGAAGCGGATGGAATTGATTTCCGTGGCCGGGCTGGCTGGAGTTTGCCCAGCATGCTGATCCTCTCATGTAGGGTCTGAGTGGACTTTTTGCTGTGCATCCTGGTAGCTTGTTCAGGATCCGGACCATCACTTGATTGTTTGTCGTTGTCATCATCCAAAGCCCCGGAATCGGTATTGTTATCCGCAGCAGTTTGGGTCATCCTGTGACCACCAGTCTGTCGGCCAAAGTAGCTAGGACGTCCGGCAGTGTTCATCTTTGCTGGGTCAACATGGCTCGTCCGAGAGAGACGCGAGCCTCCCAAGGACTTTGATAGCGGTTCCCGCGCAGGGAGCGAGGCGAAGCTCAGGCTGCTCTTTCGCACAAGGGGCCTCTCAGGAGTAGAACCATCCGAGGGAGAACCGATATCATCAAGATTATCAAGAACTGTGTCTTCCTTTGTAGTATCCTCCATTGCTTCATCCAATTTTTGAGATTCTTTGGGTTGGATTGTCTTAGCCGCTGGAGCCTTCTCCGGTGAAGACGACGGTTTTGAAACCGGCTCATCGACTTGATTTGGTTCTGGTTCCTTCTCTTGAGACTGCTGTCTCTCTTGCTTGTCCGCAATCTGCACTGTGGTCTGCGATTTGGTGGTTTTAGTCGGAGTTGATGTGATTTCTGCACTAGATTCCTTCAGACGCTGTTCGACCGGGCGCGTTGTTCGCTTCTGAGTTGGTGTTGGGTCGTTGGGCGGCTCGACGGTCTGCCCTCTGGAGCGGACATTCTCTTGCGCGGAGTGGAAAGAGTCTTCTGTATTTTGCTGAGCAAGCGATGTATCAACCCCCTGAGTGTCAGAGCCCATAGGCTCGTCCGTCTCCATGGGCTGAGTAGAGGCCTGTGATCCTGGTTGCACGTCAGGCAATACCATTTCATCATCGTCTGGCATACCATGATATCCCGAGTCTGTGTTGTATTTAGGGAATGAGTTGAGGTTCTGGCTGAGATCTGGGTACTGTGGTTGCGACACCCGTTCCGTCGCGTTCTTTGTGCGGGGCATAGCCGATGTGGGCGCGGTGGTTTTGGATACCACACGATGAATGAAGGGACTGGGGCTTGCTTGGTTCTCTAATTGTTTCTGGGCAGATGAAAAGATCTCGCTCAAGGGCTGCAGAGGCTGCATTAGTGGGCGACCCGGTTTCAAGTCAACAGGTGTGATACTCACCACCCGAGACTCTTCTGGAGCGCGTTTCCGTGCGGTTCGAGGAGTTTTGCCTCTCATCTTTCCGGGGGTCTTGAAGACATCCGCAAAGTTTCTATACTGTCATCAGCATCCAATCGACACAAATCAGCGTGCGGCCACTCACGCTTGACCCTTGGAGAAGATCTCGGTCATATGTTCGTTCAACCAATCCATTTCATGTCGGACTGGATATTCCACCTCTTCCATCTCTTGTTCCACGAGTTCGGCCATATTCTCCTTCTCTGCGGCGATCCATGGTGCCGAGCCCACGGCCTTTTGCGCCCTCGCGCCTGCCGCGGCCATGATGTAAACAATACGCCGTGTCGCTATGTGTCGGGGGAAGAGTGAAGTGCCGAGTCTCAATGTAGTCGAAGGTTGTAGGTGAGTTGTGAGCGCACAACCATCGAGAATAAGGTGGGTTGTGGGTCGCGCCGTGTTGGAATGGAGATGAAGTCTTGAGATCAAAACATACGTCCCAAAGTGGCAAGGCGTGGATCACATAAGCGAAGGCGCCAAGGCACCCAACTATCTTATACTTCGATCTCTTATATCCTGCTAATTGCCTCAAGAGACATTTAGTTGTATTTCCCGACTGCCCATATGATGGAGCTTCAACTATTAGTCTCAGAACTGTCCTCATCAAAGCTATATTCCTCGCCAGACTTATCATCGGAAGGAAAAGAATCATACCAAGTCCCCTCGTAACCATCATACGCGGAGATCTTGGGATTGAGAAGACTTTCTCTTGAGTCTTATAATTGTGCTGAAATTAACTGGAGATTTAATCGAGTCTGTTGTTCTAGAGAAAGCAGAACACCCCGCATGTAGAGAGTCCAAATTTGGGCGAGGCTGAAGCTCCGGGGGCCAACCAAACAGCTTATAAGTGATCTTAAGCAGTGGAGCAAGGAGCAATAACCACTAAGATACTTCCCGGAAGCCTATATCTAACCTCAGACATCTGTAAGCTATATGAACTATGTAGGGTGATGGAATTTCTCTCTAGCTCTCTTTTCCACGCACGCCATATGTAGATATTCGCCATGGTTACTAGATAGCTCGTAGTAAGCTACTCGGCATCATACGACACGTAGGCACATATTTCGGATAATTATTTTATAGACAAATAATGTTATTTTGCTTCTATTTCCATCTGCATAGTGTAATAATAAGGAAATAGCCCTGATTTGCAGACTCGCAAGAACAGGTTCGTCGACATCATAGCTCTGACCCTCTCTCGGCCTTGGCAACGCACATGACAGCATCAAAACAAGTCTCTTATCTCTTCGCCCCCCCTTTTCCTCGCAACACTTGCTTCAACACTTGACACGCCTGCTACGAATCTATTTACTGCAATCCTCTGCATTTCTCATATTCGTCATGGCTTCTGGTGACGTGAACTACCCCAACACGGGCAGTAAGGTACGCAATCCTGGAAGCGCCGGATCCGAAATTACGTCAATCCCACAGATGCTAACGAGAACCGCAGTATTGCGCTCCTCTTCTGTTCCATACTCGGTGGCCGTGACGCAGACTGACCTTGACCTCTGGGTTCAGGCATCAGCGATGTGGTTACCAGGGGTAAATAGCGACACCGGGACACTGTGGAGGATTACAACCCTAGCAAATTCGTCTAACCGGTTCTTCAATAGGCCCTGTTGTCGATAACCTCAAGTCCGAGGCATCCCGCACCGGTGGGGAACTACGCGATCTGAAAAACTCGCGGGTGACCCCTTCCACCACCACCGCGGATGGTCAACCGCTGACCCGTATGTCATGAGACCGGTCTTATCGGGCAGCCAGATGCTAATTCTGCCTTAGACTACCACTCCTTGCTGTACAGCCTTCTGAGCGTGAGTCTCTAGAGCTCCTCAACCGTGATACTGTTCTAACCGACCCGTCTATACAGTGGGAACAACCTCGTGCGACCGCCGTTTCCTTCGCCAGCGTGATCGGATTTATCTTTGCCGCCCGTTATCTTCCTCTCCTCCGCTGGGCGTTCAAGATCCTGTACATGTCGCTTGGATGTGAGTTGGTCGCGTGACCCACAACCATTGGATGATCAGTTGACAGTGATGTATAGTGACCGCCACCGTTGAGATTGCCGGCCAAGTCATCCTCAAGAAGGGTATCGCCAGTGGATTCCGCCCCCGCCGTTACTACACCGTTCCCAAGGAGACCGTTGAGGCTGTGCTCGAGGACCTGGAGCAGCTTGTGGACTTCTTCCTAATTGAGTTCCAGCGCATTCTGTTCGCCGAGAATGTTGTCCACACCGTTGCAGTATGTCGAAACCACCAGCAACCAATCTGACTTGAAACCTGAAACTGATGGATATAGGCTTTCACTGCTGCTTTTACCGGTTACTGGCTGATCCGCTTCGTTCCCCTCTGGGGCCTCGCTGTGATCGCCGTCACCACCACTTACTTCGCCCCTCTGATCTACATCAGCAACCGCGAGATCATTGATGAGCAGATCAGCAACCTCCAGGAGATTATCAATTCCCAGACCAACCAGCTGAAGGATTTGGCTGGCGAGCGTACTTCCCAGGCCACCGGCTTGATGAAGCAGTACGTTGGCGAGTACAGCTCCAAGGCCCAAGAGTACATCGGCTCCCGCCGCTCCACATCCCCAGAGATGTCCAAGGCCCCCATCAAGTCTGAGCCCATTCCCGAGTCCGTCATTGCCCCTGTTGCCGAGCCTCTGATCAAGCATGAGGACTTCCCCGAGGCCCCCAAGGTCGCACCCGTGGCCCAGACTGTCGAGTCCGTTGAGCCCACAGAGCAGGCTGCTAAGCAGACTGAGCGTGAGCCTCTCCTGGCTGTTTAAATTGGCCTTTCTGTCACGCCAGGTCATCTCTGTGACCACGCATGCCAGCTAGGCTGTTAGACCAGCGACAGCCAAACACTGCTTGGTGTATGAATATTCTTATTCCGTCACTGGTCTAACTGGATATGCCGAATGGCACGCTGGATTGGTTTTTGTGTTCGAATCCTTGGAATACATGCTAAGCTCCGAATGCCACATCCTCGTGTCGACGAACCAAAAATTATGCAGGATTCTTGAGTGATGAGATTTCATGCCTCTTGTTTTCTCCTTTTTTTTCTTCATCCCCCTTTCCAACGCATTTTTATCTGTCTATTCTCCTTCTTCGTCCCTTGTCCATGTCTTTTCTCGGGTTCATATTGTTTCTAATGAAATTACATCAACATAAATTCATGATTTCGATGCCCATAGATTCGATCAAGATAATCCTGCAATGTACCGGTCCTCGGGCCTCGCGCAGGGACCTCGCTGACTACCTAGTGATGTATGAGTACGAGATCAAGAAACCAGTCTCTCTCGGGAAGAAACGGAGAGCGCAAGGCGCAAGGCCCTCGACCCAAACCCACTTGGGCATTTGTTCACATCTCAAAGCGTTCAACAGTAAGTATCGGGAGCGAGGCAGCCGTTGAGTTTCATCCCGGTCCACTCGCTCGGCTTCTTATTCGCCGCATCGCGATTCGGACCGGCCTGTGACGGTTCTGTTGCCTTTCCATTGTCCTTCCCCTCAACCTCGAAGACTTGCCCTGTTCAGTCGTGCTCGGAACTGTGTCCCTTCCCTGTCACCCCCAGCTACCCCGGATTCGAGGCCTGTAGTACATATCCCGAGTGTTGCCTGATATGGGTGGTTGGCTTGTGTGTTTCTTTGGGTTGATGGTATGGCGTTGGGTCTAGATTGTAGTCTGAATCCGGCAGTTTGAGGACTGGACCTCTTTGTGATGATATTGAATTCTTTTCTCAGAGCGTGGATCCAGTATCGAGTATGGAACGTTCATACTGGTATGATGCCCCTTAATATCCCGTTCTTCAGTATTTGTCGTGCCCGTTATCCCGAGATCTCGACTATATCCTCGAAACTGCTGATAATCGAGTTATAGAGTGAGTACCCAACCCTTTGATAGAAACGTGAAAGCAGAACCCAAGGACAAGCTGAAAGAGATATCGCCACTAGATGGCTAGATGACGACCAAGACGAAGAGGAAGGATCATTTGAAAAGGCCTAAACACCCAACAGCAGCATCCCAATTGAGACATGGCTTCTCGCCCCTTTTCCAGAAGCCCAGGATCTGAGACGCGTCGCAGATGAAGGACACGCATGTCCGGGTTTACCGCTCTTTGGAACCCAATAGGAACGCAATAGAGTGTCTTAGACATTGGAAAGTCGACCTCCTTTCTGGACTCTCGGGCTCATCGGTTGGGAAGCATTGCAGACCGACTTCGATGCGATGGAGCCATATTCACGATAACTAGCCCGGTTGCGTTGGCATCTGGTTGAAGCCCTAGCCCTCGAGCTTTCCAGACTCTGCCAAAATTGCATAGCGTCCTGTCGGACACTATACGCACCGTTATTCTGTCGTGTTCTGCATCTGCTGCTTCAGCCCTGGACCGATTGGCGGAGGAGGCCCTTGTACCTGTGTCTACTGCGGACTGCATGGGCTAAGTGGGTACAATAGGGTTGCAAAACGGACTGGAAACAAAGCTAGTATGGCCCTATCATATAAACTGACGATGGATGATAGAATAGGGAAGAAACAGACAAAAAAGTGGGCTCTAACCGCCACCAACGTGTCGGACTTCTGCAGAGAAGCATGCACAGAAAGTTCTTTGAGTCCTATACCGCCAGAGTCTTTATGTCTCTGACCAATGTACTAGACTCGTTGAGCAGTTGGAAGTGATTAGGCTCTCAAATCTGGTAGTTTACAGGAATATAATCTGTGATAAATCAAAGAATGACCTAGAGAAAGCTAATAATATCAAACTCCTAGATATAGTTAATGGTTTGACAGTCAGTCTTGAGCATCGCTTCAAACATCTAGACTTCCTGTACAGCCACTTATCCACTTTAGGAAACAGGCTTGAGATAGAAGCGTGGGGTACACCGAACTATAGAAGCATATGTCACCTTTCTCAGCATCTTTGATCCGGTCAGAAGTATATTGCTGCAACACAGCATCCTTCAGATGCACTTCCCGGCGAAGGACTCGCCAGCAGGCAATGTGAGTTCCCGTTATAGCAAGGAGTATGTTTCCCTGCAGCTTGCCGTGTGGTCTCAGACCTCTTTGATCCCGTTGAGCCATGGGATATGTAGCTCATTGGGTCTTCCCATTGGGCCATTGGTTCGCGATCCTAATCCTCCGGTTACTGCAGCACCCTTGCTTCGGTACTTCTGATGCCAAGTCTGATCTGACATGGGTGCTTCGATATGATTTTCGTACTCTTGTCTGCGAGAGCAAAACGGTAGCACGGTTGAGCTTTACCCCGGGGTATTAGGGCCACAAGGCAAGATCCATGGCATACCTAATCGGTAGCTTTTGTGCAGACTGCCGTAATGGGCTGTTTGCACGCACTGAATGCATCTTTTTCCAAAGAGAATCCAGGATATCCACATGGACCCAATGGTCCCTGAAACGGCTGACTGCCATGCTTCTTTGGCCTCTGTGTGTTTGGGTAGTCGCAGCAAGTGAAACAGGTAGTGCCTCGAGAGATGAGAGACATAGGTCTCAAATAATCGTTTCCTCTGCCATCGGTATCAATGAAAATGACACAATGCGCACTGCATTACGGTCAGTCCAAAGTCGAAGATCATTGGGATGCCTCCCATTGCTCCAGCCACGACGAGACAAACAGCCCGTGGACTCGTCCAACTTGAGGCCCATGGAGGCAAAGTACCGGTGAAGCCACATGCATGAGGGTCAGACACTCTCCCGAGTGCTTTGATTTTCACCGCTGTCTCTCTCCTCGAGCCTGTATATATGCTACAAGCAGCAAACACCTGTACTCACCCCTCAAGCAGTGCGGAACAAACCTTCGAACAAAGGTGAGGGATTGTCTTGCTTTGCTTTGTTGGTCTGTTCAAGCTTGACTCTTTGAGTCTTCTGGAAAACGCCATTTATTCCTAGAGCCTTAATTTGCTTCCGCTCCCCTACTTCTGCTTCCTTCCTCCGACAACATCTCTTCTTCTTTCTTGCTTTCCACCCTGTAGCCCTTGATCCTTTCATTCATGATTCCTATCAATTCCCTTTTGAACCACGAGATCGAGCCCGAACGGTCTTACCGTGTCTCTGCCTCGCAGAAGCGGCCGAGGATGGCTAAAGATGCCCCGGTCTTTCGCCCTGGTAAGATCCAGGGCGAGTGTCGCTACCCTCCTCACGAGAATCGGGACGAGGAGCTAGAGAGAGCCCATGAGCAGTTTATGATGAAGCCCATGGGGTCCATTGCCAAGTTCCCTCGTCATATCCCCTATGCCAGTGACAAGAAGTCCTTCCAAGAGAAGACTGGCCGTGATAGCTTTCACGGTACGCACTCACCACATATATTAATACTAGTTGCTCTTTTTTGCTAACTCTCCCAGTCTTTCAATACACGTTCAAGGTCCCCAATGAAGAGAAGGAGTGGCATGTCATGTGGGACTACAACATCGGCATTGTCCGGATCACGCACTTGTTCAAATGTAACGGCTATTCCAAGGCAAGTCAACTCGAATACACCCAATAACTATGGATCTAACTATAATAGACTACCCCAGCCAAGATGCTCAACGTCAACCCAGGTCTCCGCGATATCTGCCACAGCATCACCGGCGGTGCACTCTCCGCTCAAGGTACGATGTACAACTCGCCCATCTTTAGTCGATATACCTGAAAGGAAAATACAACTAACACCTTGTTCCTATTGTATAGGCTATTGGATGCCATTCGACGCCGCCAAAGCCCTAGCAGCAACTTTCTGCTGGAAAATCCGCTATGCCCTAACTCCGCTATTTGGCAACGAATTTCCAGCCATGTGCATCTCCCCGAACGACCGAAAGAACTACGGTCGCATGGTCATCCCACCAGAAATTATTCGGCGCGCCACAGAGACTGCGATGTACTACCGCTCTCTGGAGGTGCGCAACAGCACCGTTCACCCGCTAACGCCCCCAAACCGCCATCTTCCTTCCATGACCCATCACCTCCTCCATGGTCCGGAGAGATTGACCAGAACTCTTGAGACAGATGGTGATGGTGCTCTCAATCTACGTCTCCCGCCGCCTAAGATCCCTCACCACAATTATGCGGACAGCGTTGCTAGTGTTGCTGGTGTTAGCAGTGCCAGGGACTCATCTATGGAGCCATTCTGCATGTCGCTTAAGAGCACGTCGCCTTCGAGTTTCACACCTATCAATCATCCACGCACACATGCCAATCCTCATTTGCAACCCAAGACTATTATCGCTACCATTTGCAAACCGATGCGCCCTGATCATGCCGCCGAGGGTATCAGCGAGGACAGTGATACGGACAGTGATGGATCGTCGAACGTGTATTCCACACCAAACTGCCCCTCGATGGATGGGATCATGGACATCGAAAAGCCCGGAGATATCGATGGGATACCCTCAGACATGGACACCAGACCGAGCGACTCTGATGATCTCACCTGCTCGGACGAAGAGTGGGCTGAGGATGACGCCAATGATGAAGACTACCGAGGGCCAGCCGTCAAGAGAGAGGGTGATGCATCCCACAGTACCAAGACTGCGTCTCGCAGTTCAAGACCGAAGAAGAACCCGAGCCGTAAGACTCGAGCTCTACGTCCTCGGTCGTCGCCCCACTTCGCCCACGAGGTCAAGGCTGCCGAGGCTCTGCTCCATCTGCATAAGAATGAGTTGGAAGCTAGTGAGATTGATCTTGTGATGGAGGATCTCGGCTCGCCTTTTAGCTTCATTTCTCGGAATGGGGCCCATAACCATCGTAAGCGGCGTCGTGCCTCCTATTGATTTCTTTTCTAGAATGGCTTGGAGCTGAAGGATTCTGTGTGGCGGTGATTTCTATGCGTTTTATGATTTGATGCTTTGTTGGATGTCCAAAGTATGTGTGGTCGAGTCGGTCTGGATCGATTCTTTCCGCATCATGTGAATGAGGGTTGAAAAGTTCGCCGGACTTTGTTTTCTTTTGTATGAAGTTTTGAAGAAATATGTCGGAGACTGAAGTATTTGTTTGAATCATGACTGGGTATGGTTAGACTGGACGGCGTTAGGGTGGATGTCAATCGAAATTGTTCTCATTTTATCTTTGTACTAGCATTCTACACCTTCAGAGGAACTAGTCATTTCCTTGCTTCGACTAACCGATTTTCTTGCTACCAGTTCATCTACAAAGCAAGACGACATAAATTAAATAATGTTCACTACTGATACGCTAGCTGGCTCTCCATAAAATATCAACGTAAAATATCAGTGTAACTGAAACAGAACAATGAAAAGAAGAAAAAACAAGGCAATGGAGAGCACAACAAGGAAAGAAATAGAAGAGCCCAAAATGTGTATCTGCGGCTGATTGCTCAAGGCTTAGTCACTCTCATCTTCCTCCTCAAAGTCGTCGGCCGATGCCTCCTCATCGCTGCCATCGTCAATGACATAGCTCTTCTTCTGAGTGGTAGCGGTACGACGAGATGGTCGGCTGGCAGCAGCACCACGACGAGGAGCTGGTACAGGTTCATCGTCATCATCATCCGACGCATTGACATTGAACTTGCCGGCTGGTGAATCCAAGATGTCGTTTGCCATGGCATCAATGTCATCCTCCGAATAGTCGTCCGCGAGCTGCTTCTTAGACTTGGCTTGCTTCGAAGCATAGGCCTTGGCTGCAGGCGACAATGCGGCAGCCTTAGGAGCGGCCTTGGGAGCAGCCTTGGGGGCTGTAGCGGCATCCTTCTTGGGGCGACCACGAGCCTTTGGCGCCGCTGTGGCGGCCGCTGCCTTTGGAGCAGCCTTAGTTTTAGGAGCGGCCTTACCCTTGGCAGTTGGCTTGACCGGCTCCTCGTCCTCGTCGTCCTCATCATCGATATTGTCAACCTTCACATCCTTAGGCTTGACCTGGATAGAACGTCTTGGGGAGTTTTGTGGAATGAGCTTGCTGTAATCGGTCTCATCTGGGTCAAATTCATCGTTGGCCTTGGAGAGCCTGGCGGCAGCGGTCCTCTGACTTGCACTGCTCTCAGAACGGGGTCGCTCAGAGAAGAGCTGACGAGACTCCGCACCAGAGTCAGCCCCAATGCCCTTGACCATCTGGCTGACGTCGCCGAGAAGGTCGTCGCCATTGTCACTATCGGAATCGCTGGGCGCCGAGTATTTCACAGGTTTGCGAGCACGGGCAGCGGGCTTGGTTGCCTCGCTCTTGGCAATTTCCAAGAAATCGTCATCCGAGTCCTCATCAACCTTGGGCTTTGGCTTAGGTCCTCGTTTGGCGGCTGGCTTAGCTGATGGTTTGGCAGCCGCTTTGGGCTTCGGAGCTTCGACCTCGTCAACGTCCATTGGATCATCGGCTGGCTGAGTCGACGCTCTCGAAGCCTGGGGGACATCGTCGATGTCGATGAAATCATCCTCTTCTTTGGGCTGAGACTTGGGCTTCGACGCGGCACGGCTCTTCTTGGGAAGGACCTCCATATCCATATCGAAATCATCATCTGAACCAGCCGCAGGCGATGGGGTTGGCTTAGCTGAGGATTTGTTGAGGAAATTCATCAAGCTATTGGTTTGTGGCTCCTTTTTCTTAGCTGCAGCAGCCTTCTTGGTCTTAGGAGCCCCGAAGTCTTCATCGTCGGGATCATCGCCATTGGCGGCCTTGCGCTTGCGGGCAGTGGCAGCACGGCCACCTCCAGTAGCCAGCTTCGACGAGGCACGACGGCCCAAGCTAGCCATCTTGCGCGCACGGCGGTCCTCATCCTCGAGCTGGAAGCGCCACTCATTGATGAAGTCATCCAGATCATGTCTCCAGATGTCCTCCTTGGACAACTTGATGAGGGCATCGACTTCAGCCTCCCTGTCGCCAATCTGGCGGCGGAGCTTTTCCACGCGCTCCTGGGTCAAAGACCACATGGGCATACCCAAAAGGTAGTCAAAGGAATTAGAGAGCACTTGAACTTCAGCTTCATCCGAATCTTCCTCCTCTCCTTCAACCACTGGCTCATCTTCACCCATCTTGGCGGCCTCGGCCACCTTGGCAATTGGCTTGAAGCCCTTCTCCTTCAGCTCGCTGATCAGAACTGGCTTCTTCTTCTTGGAAATGACCAGTTTACCATCGATGATCTCCTGCACGAAGCGAGCTTGGTTGCTGAGCTTTTCCAGTTCCTTCTGGAGGTCGTTAAGTTGGTATTGCTTGCGCTTCTCGTAGTACTTGAGACGAATGTGGAAGAATTCTTTGAGAATGTCATCGACGGAGGCATACTTGGTTATGCGACCCTCGGCATCAAAGGCGACCAGGTTGGTCGTGGCAATCGACTTGGTCAATTTGAACTTCTCCTCCAATCCTTCGGACAGAGCGAGCTTCATGTGCTTCTCATCAAGCTGGATCACAAAGTGAACCTTGGTGTGGGTATTGTAGTCCTTGTAATCCTTGATGAAAGACGGCACCTTTTCGGCCTTGATGATGTCCTCGAGCTTGTCCTTGAAATCTTGAGTCCAGGTTCGAATGGGCAATTCAGTGATCTCCACCTCCTTGTCTCCAGATTCTCTGATGATACCACTGAACTTGTAGCGATCGCCACCCATTGCGACGACCTCGCCAGTGAAGCCACGGAACCAAGGCTGCATGGGCACGGGGGTCTCGCCATCCATGAGGCGCTTCAAGTTGCTCACAACGTCTTCAGGGTTGTAGTTAGGGATGGTTGAACTCCAACCAGTGCCAATACCATCAGCACCGTTGATCAAGATGAGCGGGACCACAGGCATGAAGACTTCAGGCTCAATCTTCTTACCGTCGTCCTCACCATACACCAGCAAGGGCTCATCCGCGGTATGGAAGATCTTACGGGCAAATGGCGACAAGCGAGTGTAAATGTAACGAGCACTGGCACAATCGCCACCACCCTGAAGTCGACTACCGAAGTTTCCACTAGGCTCCAGGCAATTGACGTTGTTGGAGCCGACAAAAGTCTGAGCGAGACCGACGATTGTCTGCTGGAGGGACACGTCACCGTGGTGGTAGGCTGTCATTCCAGAGACGTGACCTGCCAATTCCACGACCTTCATATCCTTCTTAAGATTGCGACGGAAACAGGTGTACAGCACCTTGCGCTGACCGGGCTTCAAACCATCAACGACAGACGGAATGGAGCGCATGTTGTCCGCCATGCTGAACAGAATAAGCTCCTTATTGATGAAGTCGGTGTATGTAATCTTCGACACCGAGTGATCCAAGTATGTGCCAGGCTTGTATTGACGGAGCCACTCTTTACGCTCATCGGCCTTCTTCTTGGAGAAAGCTAGCTCAATAAGTCCGGGCTCATCGGCTTGCATGGTGTGGAACTCCTTCAGATGGCGATCGAGATCGCGGAAGTAGACCTGCGCATCCTCTGTAGTGCTGGTTCCCAGACCCTTGTAGTACTTGTGTTCCCAACCACGTTCGTGTTTGTGATGCTCGTGCCATTCTTCATATTCAGGCATTGTGAAGAAAGACTTCAGTTTGGTAGGATTCTTCGGGTCACCCTTCCAAACCTTGATAATGGGGGTAATGAACTCGATGAGGAACTCGGGAATCTTCAACAAACTGGGGAATTGCGCCTGAAGGAAGTTGATGAGCAAACCCTTGATGTGACTACCGTCGTGATCCTGATCAGTCATGATCATGAGATGGCCATATCGCAGACCCTTAGTTTCAGTGTACTCCTTCTTGTGCTGCAAACCAATGAAGTTTTTGATGTTCTGGATCTCAGAATTCTTAGAAATCTGGTCGAAAGAAGCATCGCGGACATTAAGCAACTTTCCACGCAGAGGGAAAACACCGAACAAGTCCGGTCCAACAACTGCTCTTCCTGCCATAGCCAGACCCTTGGCAGATTCACCCTCAGTCAGGATCAGTGTGCAGTGGTGGCCTTCCCTAGTACCAGCCTTGTTGGCATCGACCAGCTTGGGGTTGTTCATACGCGAGCGGCGGCCTGTATCACCCTTCTTCAGAATCTGATCGGCCTTTTGTTCCGCAAAGTGC
>ERZ1673737.2111-NODE-2111-length-17272-cov-3.931986_pt1 | contig 17272 bp, 17 predicted proteins | sample MGYA00580211_ERZ1673737 | MGnify/ENA primary metagenome ERZ1673737 (study PRJEB41218, sample SAMN15661789) | gut metagenome | host: Homo sapiens | place: Canada: London | collected 2015-08-20/2019-03-30 | study: EMG produced TPA metagenomics assembly of... | reverse complement strand
GAAAGAGCGGATTCCCTCGACTTTGTACATCTTACGTGCCGCATCCCACGTCCCTGAGTATTGCCACGGGGCCCGGGCTCCTTCGTTGTTTTGCTTAAGGCTCTGGGACATGAGCCGTGTCTTGATCACCCAGATGGGGTTTGTCGCGATTGTGGAGCATGCACCAGCGGTGATTGAAGCGTAAAGTCGTGATAACCACCAGTTATCTGTGACTAGGTTAGAGCTGATATCTTTTCATCTCGTAAATGAGGGAAACAAACCTGTATACTCAAGGAATTTTTGGCGAGATAGGTCATAGACTGCTAGGTAGACGGCCCAGGTGGGGAGATACCCCAGCACCATCGGACCGAGTCCTTGGTAAAGACCGCGAACACCGTCCTCCCGCCAAATCTTCTTTCCACTGCCGAGCATTCCCCGGTAGAGCGTCTCCGACGCAGCTTCCCGTGTTCCCCGCCGGAAGCCGCCCTGGGCTTGCAGCTTGGTTTTAATCACATCTAGAGGACATGTGACAATACCGGAAGCCACGCCAGCGCTAGCTCCACATAGAGGCGTAATAAAGCCATCGGACCAAGTGGTTGAGAGGATCTGAAGGCGGGTTATGAGAGAGGGAGTCGGCATGGCGGGCACGTGGGGAGCGGGTGCAGCGTTGTCAATAGTGATTGACCGAGCTTGCTCCGAGGAGCAGCTGGGAGCACCGCGGCCGCTAGAAGTCATCTTGATGACCGGCGCTCACGTTGCTTGTCCGTAAATCAACGAGGGCTCCCGGACGCGAGCATATCGGGTGCTCGATCCGGAACCCAAGGACCCTATTTCGAATGAGAGAGAAAAATGTCGAAGACCAAGCGATCCGATGATGTGTGGAAGGAGGAGTGATGAATAACGGAGGTCCGAGTGAGGAGAGATTTCTGGGGCCGATGGTTACCGAACCCGGTTGCTTGATGCAATGCCCTAAGCTGCTGCACGGACGGTGAGCGGGGTTCTGAGCAATCAAGCTTCCCTAGAGAAGCAGGGACTAGAGATTGCTAGGGTCAACAGATCCCCATGGCAGACGAAATTTGATCACTCGAGGGAAGGTATGACATAGGAAACCTATCTGTGAGGTGGAGTGCTCCGATTGACATTCCCACCTGCGGTGGGCCTCAGGCAAGAACCGGCCGGTCACGTGTAATAACCGCCTCAGGCCTGAAGTTTCCGTTTCGGGCCTAGCCGCCTGAGCTCCGTTTTGCACAACTTCGCAACATCGGGTCATCTCGTGTTCCAGCCGGATAGCCTTACCACCTCTTTCCACTCCCTCGTCAATTGTGATACCCGGGACTCAACATGTCTGCCCCTTCTTTTGCCAGCTACATTGTCAAGCGCCCGCTGCTTAAGCGCTGGATGCAGCCCCTTGCCAACTGGTACACCGACGCCGCCGGCTACAGGAGACTCGGACTCAAGTAAATCTTGCCCTCCCGCACGACCCGACCGCGAGCGATGGAAACAAGGATCAGGGATCAATTGGGTGAATTGCCACACACCAGTGGCACATTTGTTGAATGCAATCGCAGTCGTGTTGCATAGCCCGCAGTCCCGGTTCTTCGGAAGTCGCTCGCAAACAGGGTCACGCCTAACGGCACCTGCTAACCCCCCAATAGGTTCGACGACCTCATTCCCGAGGAGAGCGAGAACGTCCAGAAGGCCATCAAGCGTCTTCCTTCCAAGGAGGCCTATGACCGTGTCTTCCGTATCCGCCGTGCCTTCCAGGTTCGACCAAACCCCTGCCTCAATGGGTCGCAAAAGTCTAACGATGTCAATTGCAGTGCTCCATCTCCCACACTCTTCTCCCCGCCAACGAGCAGACCAAGCCCGAAGAGGTGAGTTCTCAATATCCGAATTTCGCTCTCCCCGCATTAGTCCCCATACCGGCCAATCCTGTTGCGAGGATTTGTCACATCCACGCTGCCTCTGTTTTGGCATACAAACCCACCCCAATGGTCACAATGCTAACGATGCGAATTGAATAGGACGTCGAGTACCTGAGCCCCATCATTCGCGAGATCGAGAAGGAGGTCAAGGAGCGTGAGGACCTCGACAACCTTGTTGTCCGCAAGTAAACGATTTCTACTTCGTTCAATAGATATGAAAACAAGGGGTTGGGATAGCTGGGCTGGCATGAAATAGACGCCTGGTGTGCTTTCTTTGTGATGGATGTGGGCGCTATCGTCGGCGGCCCACGGCTTGGTTATGTAGCCTGTGTGTACTGATATTGTACAAATCGATTTTATTCGCGCTCTTAATATCTGTGATCGCCGTTAGACTTGTCAAGTGGACTGCAAGACAATTTGATATTCAGTGGTCGTGCGGGCGATCTGGGGTAGTTCATGTGGGCTGTTCCGGTCAGCTTGGGCACCAGGCGCCTGATATCATGCACCTACTCGTTTAGGAAGTAGACAACTTCAATCATTGCTAAACCCTCATGGACATTAACAAGCAGTATTGTGATGATCATTTATACTAAAATATGATGTGTGCTAGATATCGTCCTAGACTCCCTGTTCAGTCTCATAAATCACACTTCAAGCGGATCAGACTCTAAATCGTTAACCTCCAAGAACAGCGACATTAACATTCTCAATCCGCCACATATACCACATAAACAGACTCCTGGAGCAATGAATCAGCATGTCTACCCAATATCACAGAAATAGCCATCGAACATACCGATACGGCGCAAACTTAGCCGCAAGTTCCAGCATATCCTTCTCAGACATATACTTGAACTTACCACCACCCTTGCCTTTAATTTTACTCACATCTCGACCAACAAAGGTAGCACAGCCCCTTCTAACACAAACAAGTCAGCATATACAACAAACCAAACTTAAAACCCAAACCCTAGAACAAACTTACTGAACCCCCAAATCGCCTGTCGAAAAAACATCAATCCGCTTAAGCGCAAAGCAAGCAAACATCTCAACAGACCACTTCCCCAACCCCCTAACAGCAATAAGCCTCTCAAAAAGCTCCTCATCAGAAGCCCTAGCCAGCATCCGAGCCCCAAGCTCTCCACTAACAAACTTCTCCGCCAACCCAAGAATATACTCCGCCTTCCGCTGCGACAATCCCGCCGTCCGCAGCGTCGGAATATCAACCTTAACAACCTGCTCAGGCATAGGGAACGTAGCATGCCGGTTCCCGGCCCCATCCCCAACACTCCCTCCATCAACCAAATCAAACAAGGCAATGAACTTATTCCTGATAGAATTCGCTGCGGCACCGGAGACTTGTTGGCCGATGATACTGCTGGCCAGGCTGTTGAAGGGGTCGATTTCTTCTGTCAGGCCTGCTGGGGAGAATAGGGGGCAGGGGTGTTGGGCTATTACGGGTGCTAGGCGTGGATCTGTGGCTATGAGGTGGGCCGTTGCTTTCTCGAGGAGTGTGCCTGTTGTTGCGAGGGGTCGTGGGAGACCTGTCTTGCTTGGTGAGGCATCTTCTGCGTGGGCTGGGTAGGCGGTTACAGCTGTGCCGTGGGGGGTGAGGAGGGTTGCGTTTGTTCGGTGCGGGTCGACAGGGCGGTCGAGAGGTGGTGGTGTTTGCGGTCTGGTTGTCTGGGGGTTATTTGTTGTGGGTGCTGGTTCTGGGGACCAGTACGAGGAAGTTGGTTTGGTTTGTGGTTTGGGTGTTTTCTTGGGTGTTTTGCGAGGCTTGGCTACTGCGCTGTGTTGGACTCTTGCTGTCTTGGTGGGCGCCGTGCTTTGTAGGACTGGTATTGATGGGTTGAGGGTTGGGATAGAGCCTAATCTGGCTGAACGTCGAACTGACATTGTTGAGTAGTGTAGTAGATATACTGGTGGTTGCAGTGGCCTTGATAGGTTGTGAGGAGGTCATGGGGGTCGGAGAAGGTTGCGGAGGTGCGGAGTTGTTGTTTGCTGCATTGGGTTACCCCACGGGTACCACGAACAACATCTTATATACATGTACTGGGCATAAGTCAACATATGTGACATTGAGTGTCAATTGCCTGCATCGAGTATCCTACTTGTTCTTGTAGCTCTTGCCTGATCTCCTATCACTCTATACGGCCTAAGTGCATCGTCAAGTGGAGTCCACGGCTAAGAAGCCACTGGGGTTCATATTCACTGTAGATTGACAATTGGTTTGACAGTTCCCTGTAGATTATGAGCATGTATCAAGTGCCAAATGAGAGGATCCATGTCTAGTACTAACTTGGAAGCATGTCCTTGGCATTCTAATCCACGGCGCTATTTAGTACGCACAATTCTTCCCTTCTTCTCACCCTGCAACCATCCCACCATCGATTTGTCCGAGTATGGATCCCTTTACAAAATTGCCAACGGAAATCATTTTGATGATTCTTGAATCCTGCTGCGACTTCACCAGCTTAGATGGCCTGCAACAAATATCTCCCCGAGTGGAGCAAGTGTTCAACACCTCGTATAAGACTGTCACGGAACACGTCCTGAAAAACTGTAGCCTAACCTCGGAGGCGCTTCACAATCATTTCTCGCTCCTAGCCTCTATCGAATCTGCAACATTCACCCCCATAGCCTTGCTTGAACAGCTTGATTACCTATCGGGGGATGCCGTACAACCTTTTTCCATTTCCACCATCAAATCACTAGCTGCGGTACGCCAGGCTGTGAGTGCAGCAGCAAAAGTTCACCTTACAGCCTGCGCTTGTCTCCAGCATATATTCAATCGTCTCAAGTCCGCAAAGCCCCGCCGACATTGTAAGATGGGTGAATGGAAGCTGGGTGCATGAAAGGAACCCAGAACCCAAGGGTGAAATATTCCAATTTGTGGTCGATCCGCCATCATGGATCGAGACTCATCGGACGCATCGCGGCCTCTGGAATCTAGAGCTCTTCTGCCATATCTATGATGCCGCATCAACACGCTGGTCATGGTCTACGCATGATCTGGATTGCTTCGCTGAAGAATATGTGAAACCAGGAATGCTAGAAGAAATTCGGACGATGTCAGAGTGTGTGGGTGATCTATGTCCCACTCAGCCAACTATTCTCAATCCTCGATTTCCATTCCTTATTGCCGTTCCATCGCCCACCGATTTGACGCTGCGAACATGCTGGTCTTTACCAACGGTTCCTACCGATACTGATGTAGATTCGAGATGGGGTCGATGTCGGTCTACAGCTAAGTTCGGAAATAATGTGCTCAATTATTACCATATGCTTCGTGGACTTGAGGGTTATCATAGGATTCTCTGGAAAGTAGATTTCCGAGCGTTTCGACGACTTGGTATACCTCTCTGGGACAGGTGGCGATTGTATCAAATGAGACTTCAGTACCAATCTCGCAGTGTGCTCTCGCCGGAGGGCAACTTGGTTGGTTGGGGGGGATCAGATCAGATCGAACGGCCGTCGTGGGTTATGATCTATACATGGTACAGTTTAGCAGAGGATGAAGATTTGCCTGAAGAGTATAGAAAATAACTTTGCGCATCTTTAGAGAAACTGTTGAGATTAATCAACACCATGCGGTCGAGTCGTGTTGTAGATACTTCAGGTACATACTATCAGTCTATCTGTAACCATCACTCGTTAAGTCTATTATAAAGGCGGGGGAATGTGAACCGTTCAACAATTATTATCTTAAGTTCTTAGCGTAATCCTATCAATTTGACTTTTAAAATTTCTTGCTCTTCTTATCTGTAATGTGACTCTGCCTAAATATATCTCGCACCACCCCACGCGATACTCATTCGTAGCTACACCGTCCACCTACCAAAAAAAAAAAAAAAAGAATCCAATGCACAAAGAAAGCCCACTACTTCCCAATAGAAGGACTGCACAATAATTTCCAAGTCAATGGAACCAAAAATACGTTGAAATCTCATCCTAGATCCCCTATGGCAACAGCAAATCAAGATACAGCATGTTAGAGTTGTTCCTTGGGTGTACCCTGGGTCTACATATGAAAGTCACGCGATTGGTTGCGATATACTCCGCTGGGGTTGAGTTCCTTGGAAATATCAAGGGCAGGGTCGGATCCACGGTTGAACCCCAATACAACAACCAACATGCGGAAATTTTTGCATTGAAAGGATATTGGGATCTGTTATTTTCATACACCGTATTTGATAGTATTTGATATCCTTCACCTGGGATAGCCTGGAGTCGACATCGGAGCAAACCCAGTGCTTGCGTCAGCGACATACGATTCTTCGACCCCATAACCAAATGCCTTGATTGAGAAGCGAACAAAATCCATCGGTGGGGAAGAACCGTTCGTCTAGTGTATTTGCCAATGAACCAGTTAAAACGGGATTTAAATTTAATCTGAAGGGTTAGACCGAGACAGATTCCCGAAAGATAGTTCGTGTTGCAGTCCGAAACAAGCTTGAATCCCTGTCTGTGGTGCAAATATAACAAGGCCTCAGATCCAGGTTCAAACTCACCAGCACTGTACATTATCCCAGAAGCGAACGGAAGTGCCCGAGAACAATAAAACCAAAAACCAAAAAACGCATGGCATTGCGGCGCCGATTCGCCTCACAGAATCCGTCAGGTACATCGACATATACATACTCCAGTGTGGTCGGGCAAACATGTTTCCTATTTTTGTCATGGTCTCGTGTTCTCAGGAATGCAATCATTCCCATTATCCCTAGATTCAATGCCCTGTTCTCGAGATAGCCTAGTGCGGTGTTTCTTGAGCGCTCCACGCATTCCAATGGGTGGCAAGTTCTCAGCCCAAGCAGACAGGTACCCCGGAATGTAAAAAAAAGAAAACAGAAGGCCAGACATGTACGAATGTACAAAAGTACAACATGTACATCTATTTTTGTTCGGTTTCACTAGACATGTGACCCCGATTCTAAGCTTAAACAGCCATATAATACCGACTCAACTAGGCTCGGTTCTAAGGCCGCGTATCCATAATAGTGGCGTTACAAAGCACGGGGAAGGTCAAGGTCCGCGTTTGGTCAGACTCGCACATTGTGCAGAGTTTTAATGGGGTTGGTTTTTATTGCTGTTGGCCATCTCCATACTAAAAAAGAACAATTGCACGGTCGGATCAAACAGGATTTCTAAATTTCTAAGCGATCGAAAAATACATATGGAGTGGACCTCGGAGAGTGGGACGGAGTGAATCGGCCCCGTTCTGAAACATTTGCCAACTTTACACTGTAACCTTGTGTATAATAGCTTTGTTGCCACCAAGGCAACACAGTATTGGTTGTTTGTTGTTCATGTAGTGTCAATCTTCAATTTGGATATACATTGTGCAAAATTTATTGGATATTTAAGAGCGGGATGTGATGGATTTCTGTCACAGATTTTGTCACAGATTTCCCGGGTCGATGTGCTCTAGACATGGCTTTGATCGCCGTGGCTTGAATGACAGGAGCTCCATCGGGGGCAATTTATAGCCGCTAGCGACATGTTTTGTGTGCAGTTGATTTTTTTTTTGGATCTTGTTTTTTTCAAATGTGTGTCAGTAAAAAGTACATGTATTGCCTAGAAATGTGAAAGACTGATCAATGATTGCGATCGTCACGAAGCTGCAAGCTTGATGTGATGGTCTGATTGTAGGCAAGGACAAGCTACAGGATGTAGAAAAAATCCCATTTCTAGTGTATACCAGCAGATACTGGTGGGTAAAAATGGAAAGCAAAGCGATTCTTCATGATCGCCCTAAAGAAGAGTAGGCGCATGAAAAGGGGCTTGTTGCTCAGGGGATTGAGTTGATGAAGAATATGGTCCTTTGACACCAATTGCATATCCGTCTGCGAGGGGCGTTTCGCCTCAGGTAGAGCAACAAAAAACAGCCTGGATTGACATTAATCCAGGGCGATTCATTCCAACGTGCCAATGAAAGTCGTGCATACCGGTAATCGACGATAGCGGCAGGGGCAGCGGGTCCGTTGAAGGCTTGGAATCCCGCAAATTTAGATCGGCCACTATCAAAACATAAGATTGGAAGTGATGTCTACTTCCGGTTAGTTTGGAAATGAATAGTTGATGAGAAGGAGACAAACCAGGGATTAGGGATTGAGGATAAGCCAATCATTACAATAACACAAGTTCTGGAAGATCAGGGGAGTCTCTCGAGCTTCAGGGCATAGATGACGACAGCAAGTGATAGATAGGATGGGGCCGTTTGATAAATTGGCCAGCTAGCGCATTTCTGGTAATACAAGCTAGTATTTATGAAGCATTATTCATTATTAGCATGGGAGTCTAGTAATAGGTTGTATCTACTGGCCGCATTAAATTGCATATCCCTACTAGTTGATGATACCGTGGACATAGAACAGCATCTGATAGGCTATAGCAAGCGACGCACTGCATTGTACAACATAAGGTGGCAACTATAATACAAATCCATTTATACCTTGCCCTTCACAAAAACATCCATCTAAACATTCAAGTATCAAATATTCCAACACACATCCGCATTGAGGGAACTAAAACATGGGATGGAACACGTGTGTATTGAAAATTTGCCAGGAATACGAAACCGAACTAGCGCGGGTCAAAAGCAGGAAATGGGCCGTAATTTTTATTGGTTCTGAGTTTTGTTTCCTGGTAAAACTGGTAAAACCGAAACCGGCGAAAGATACCACGCACAGCCCAGGGCGCCGGATGCGGTATTGTGTGTGTTTTCCCCTGGTATATAAAAACAAGAGCAAGTGTGTACAATACACAATCTCCACCACTCCCCTTTCCTCCCCTTCCTCTTAATCTCTTCTCCTCCCCAACCCCGTCCATTCGTTCTTACCATTTGAGAGTTCCTGCCAATTTCGCGCAGTACTATTCGCTTCCCTTTCGTTTGAAGCGCTTCTTCTTCTCTTCACTCACTTTCATCTCCCCCGTTTCATATTTCTAATTCGTATGTCTCCCCCTGGAATCTTGGAACTCTTCAATTGCTGACAGCGACGCGCTTTAGCATCTACAATGTCTCTCAAGTACCTCCTGACCGCGCTGGCCGCTTCCCAGCTGGCTTTCGCCGATGACAGCTGTGGTGACACCACCATTGAGAACCAGAGCGATGCCGACGGCATCAACTCTTGCACCACTCTCAAGGGTGACCTTACCATCAAGAAGACCTACAGCGGTGATCTCTCCCTCAGCGGTATCGAGGAGATCACCGGTGGCATCATCTCCAGCGGTGCCGCCAACGTCAGCTCTATCACTGCTCCTACCCTTACCTCCATCGGTAACAACTTCGACCTCGAGGGTCTCACCACCCTGACCCTGCTCAGCTTCCCCAAGCTTACCTCCGTCGGCTCCATCAACTGGGAGGCTCTCCCCAAGCTCCAGTCCCTGAACTTCGACACTGGTGTTACCAAGGCCGGCGATGTCAGCATCTCCAACACTGGTCTGACCGACCTGAACGGTATCCAACTGAAGACCGTCGGTACCTTCAGCATCCAGAACAACCGTGATCTGAAGACTATCAACATCAACAACCTGCAGAACGCTACCGACCTCATCAGCTTCTCGGGTAACTACGACACCCTCGAGATTGACCTTCCCAACCTCGGCACCGGTACCAACATGACCTTCCAGAACATCTCCTCTGTGTCTGTTCCTTCTCTTGAGAAGCTCACCGGTCAGCTCGGCTTCTGGGGTACCAAGTTCGAGACCTTCTCCGCCCCCAACCTGACCCAGACTGGTGACCTCGTCTTCAAGGACAACTCCAAGCTGTCCAACATCAGCATGCCCAACTTGAAGACCGTCAACGGTGGATTCACCATTGCCCGTGATGACAAGCTTTCCACCATCTCTCTTTCCAGCCTCGAGACCGTCAAGGGTGCTATTGACTTCTCCGGTACCTTTGACAAGTAAGTGACCACCCTCAGGGTTTGAAGTACGTCTACTAACATGCACATAGGATTTCTCTTGGCAAGCTCAAGGACGTTGAGGGCAGCTTCAACATGCAGAGCACCCACGGCAACTTCAGCTGTGACAGCTTCAAGCAGCTCAAGTCCGAGGATGTCATCAAGGGCAGCTTCAAGTGCGAGGCTGACACTAAGTCCCCCACCACTGCCAACGGCAAGTCCGGCACCTCCAGCTCCAGCTCTAGCAGCTCTTCCAGCTCTAGCTCCGGTGCTGCCTTCATGACCGGCGCCAACGTCCCCGTCGTGGGTCTCGCCGCCATCTTCGGTGCTCTTGCTCAGCTCCTGTAAGGGTTGACCATCGATTCGATTAACCTTGGGGATTTTGTATAAAAGTCTACCAAGCAACAATTTCATCCCGGTCCTACTCTGCAGTTCTCATGATAATAATTTGGTCTTGTTTGTGGAGAAAATTCGCAATGTGGATTCTGCCCACGGGAGGCACGCCCCGCCCTTTGCCTGAAAGGAGTTTTTCTTATCCTTGTGTTTGTCTTGTTATGTTCCCTGGTCCGCTCATCGCGTTCTAATGCATTCGGTTGCACTTTGTAACCTGCTTTGTTGACACTGAGATGGGAAGGCTACTTCGGGCCTGTGGGTGGAATCTCGGTTCACGTTGTACTTCTTGTATACATTCCTTGAGCTTTTCTTTATGGCAGTAATATCGTCCTCTATTTTAGATGTGCTCAGTTTAATCATTGTAATACCCCATGCTTCATCACGCTTCTTCGGTCCAACTTCGACTTGTATATCCTTCCATATTCAGCAACCTTTTCTACACTTCGACAGCCTGCCAACTAGTTATCCTTTTGCGCCCGGCCATACCTTCTCGACGTCACTCATCAATCCAGCAGCACCGACCGCCACCCACAGTTCCCCGCAATGTAACCATACCTCGAATCGAACCCTTCAAGGTCGGTATTCAACCCCCATCAACACCGCAATAGAAATCGGCATTCAAGATCCAAAAGATCTTCCACACACTCCCCTTCTTTCCCTTCCGACATTGCCCCATTCTCATGTCATATCCATATCAGAAAAAGTCAAGTCCCCAACCTCAGCCTAAAACTAGCCTCCAGCCCCCCAGTTCCAATCCCAATTCCATCTCCACATCCACATAGGTAGTAGCTCTACAGTAGATCCAAGTCCAAATCCCGACGCATTTAAGAAAATGAATTAAAACACAAGATAGAAAATAAAGTCAGAGTCAACCGACCCGAATGCCCCGCGCGTCAGAAGTACACTCTACAAACCCAAAACCAGATCCAAGATCAAACTCAAACCCAAACTACTCCGTCGATCATGATCCCCGCTGCACGCTAAGTAGTCCCCGACGCAGGTTGAACCCCGGTGCGTGGGACTGGATACGGAAACGGCCTCGGTAGATGGTATACAATTGATTTCGAGGACTGGATTTTGGGTTCTGCTTAACAGTAGTACCGGATCTAGATGCTGGTCTAGATGCTAATGTTAGACTCTACACTCTAGACAGCAAAAAACCAGAAACTTGAAGAACCGCACACGTAGCTAGAAGCTAGTCCCTAGCTACAGCAAGCGCGATGAATCGAAGAATCGATGGACGTGTAGGAATCTGACGGAAGCTTAGAACCTTGGAACGCTAAAACTCTAGAAGGAAGAGACTGGGCCAGTGCAGTAACTCCATAGATGGTACATGTACAAGCACCATAAGGCAGGAAGTAACTTCCGGCATTTGTGAGATTGACATGGACTGGACTAGCCACCGGCTTCTGGGATCTGGCAAGGCTCTGGTAGACTATTCTAGTCTGATGGGGGTTGTAGGTTAGTGCGCGCGGGTAGTGGGTTTGCCCGGGTTTTGTCTGGATGATCAGGAAAGAGGAGGCCGAGATCGAGCGAGAGAGAAGGAGATGCCGAGGATGATGGTGAGATGAGGTTAGGTGAGGGGAAGGGAAAGTAGTATTGTTTGTGGGCCAAGTACTATAACAGTACTATGACCGGAATGGCATGCAACATGCTGTAGAATATGATATGTTATACTATATAGATATGGAGATAGAGATGTATCTCACTAGACAGTGATAAAATATGTCATTACAATATCTACAACTCAGCACCATATCTAAAGATCCAGGCACATACATGTAAAACAACCACCATGTGCCTCTCAGAAAAAAAAACGCTTCCTCAACCCAGCCCGTCGGGAAAAAATCGATATGTCGAATCCACAACGCCGGGCCCTGCCTCTGAATCCGATTCGAGCATCCAACCCGGGGAAGGCAAACCGTCGAGGATCGAGCGCGGCTAGTATGAAACGGGAAACGAGATTCAGTTACGATCTTGATTGATTGGCAGGGACGTTCTTGGTGAAGGTTTGTGTGGGTGTGAGGATTGTTCAAAGGGCTGGGAGGTTCAAGGTTTGATAGACCCGCATAGCTCTGGGCTGTTGGGGCCAGTCAGAGGACACGGCTGTTGGGGAGCTGAAGGAATTCTTTTCATAGTGATTTTATTTGTTTGTGCACACGAGATCATCAACTACTGTAGGCCTATAGATACACTAGTATTCGCATGCGTGTCCGGTGGCTGGGGAGTGGGGGGTTGTCGATCGTGTGAGGATACGAAGCGGAACTGTATAGGAGTACACGGTCGCGGAATCTAATCTTGCGTGAAGACGAACACCTGGCCTGAGAGGGACTGGTAATTTTGCCGTTAGAGCCTTGCGGAGACGAATATCTGATACGATTGCTTGTGGTGGCTGCCGACTGTGGAGGGATGTTTCGATGTGTGTAGTGCATATGGACTGCCTGCCGTTTAGGTCGATGTACATGGGGTTCCAGACCGTGCCTGCACGGCTGAAACATACATTATTCGTGCAGGAGACGGGTATCTTGGATATCCAGTTGATAATGTATAATATCTCACTGGAAATGGTGGACAGATCTACCTACAGGACTTCTATCTATGGGCCTGTGGGACCCGTTTGCCTGATCTCCTTATGGTCATCGTTCATCTTTGCTTTGTTTGAGTTTCAAATTGATGCTTGTATCTCAATCGAGATGGATGAGGTAGCAGTTCTTGTCGAGTATAGATGATCTACGAGGGGAAAATAAAGTTTCATGCCATCTGACATCAATTCGATGTGTTCCGAACAGCACCGAGGTCTCCATTGAGCCCTTGACTCTCATGTAGCCTTTTACTTTGTGTTACTTTGTTAGTGTTTCGATCTACGAAACCAGGGTGTAGCTGGTGCCAAGAAAAAAGGTCGCGGGATGACAACTCTGATAATGGACCAGGCCGTCTTTTTTTTTTTAATCTATAGCTAAAGGGAAAATAATACAATGGTCATGACCGGACCGGAGTGCAGGAAGAAGCCATCATGGCCATAATACCCTCTTTCTGACACATACGTACAGCAAATTAGGCCCAGCACTCAACTAAAGTGGAGGACGCGAGACATGGATTGGGACCACGTAGGCATACCCATACCCAGGCCCATACCCCGACCAGAATTTTTATATTTACATGTAATTGCAATATGGAATGGACAGGTGGCAAGGAGCAGACTCAGCGCGGAACTCCGTATCGGTATTTTTGTCGCCTCCTAAAATCTCGCACGAATCTGATGCACGCCGGCTCAAGGGTACCTGAATAAAGGCGCACATATCCAGGGCCGGCCCACCAGGCTATACATTCGCCTTGCATTGGAGGTAACTACTGATCCAGGTAATGGGAATCTCAGAGTCCCTGAGCGCACATCGATTTGCAATGCGTCCTGTGGGAACTAGACGCAGAAGCAGATCCCCAGATCCAGATCCAGATCCATATCAGAGCCCGAGCCCGACGAGGGGAGGGCAATGCACTGCTGTCTGTTCTTCTGATGGCGAACTCCACGGGGAGGGACTAGGGACTAGCTGATGTGTATGCGTATGCATGCAGCATCTCGGGGAAGTGTGCGAGAGAGACCTGTCAGATGCGGCGAATTTGAGTTCCGAGTTGTTGGCGGGGACTCTCCAGGAATAGCGACTATGCACTGCTAGATCTGTATACTAGGGACTTGTCCTTGCAGGGACCGTGGCGGCTGCGCCAGTCGGGGAATTGTTTCCTACTCCAGACAATCGGTTGTACCTGCGCAGAGACCAGGTAGGCCTTGCTTTGAGTTTGGATTTTTCGGATTTTCTTTTAGATTTTAGGATTATTCAAAGACGATCTGGATGTACTTTTGAACGTTTGAGGTCTACTGTCAGTGTATGTCACACGATCGAGGGAATGGTTAATGCAAGTTTCACATGATTGACGACGAAAGTTTGATCCTTGCCCTTGCCGCCTGTCTCCCTCGATATCATTTGATATGAGATGTTATGTATGGGAGACAATTATTGCATATCAGTATGGCACTCAGGCCACAGGAATAATTTTCCTCTGACAAATGGCTCGGAATAATACCGAAAGCCCCTTCCGCCATAGCGCGTACTTAGTCTAGCACGAGTCAGCAATTCATGCTGACTAGTGAACTGGGACCCGTGGAGGGGCGTTTGATTTCGTGGAAAAAAAGCACGCACAGTAGTGCACTTTACGTACATGGTAGGAGAGGGGCGATCAGAAGTGGAGAAAGTACAAAAAATCGAACAATGGAAAATTCTATATTTCGCATTCTAAAAAGAAGTCAAAGTTAAACCCGGAAAAGCAAGAGATCTGAGGAAGCCGATCGCATAAAACATGCGAACTCACAAGGAACTCCTACGCTAGACCAAGGCGCCCCAGTTTGGTGAGTTTGGCCAACTGTCCAGGAAAGGATCTTGCAACGTGCATGAACCGGTACTTTTTAACGCTTGGCTGGGTACTAGGCCTGTAGATAATCCCAAAATTTAGTGTAGAAACCATACTCAAATCCCGAATCTCAAATCTCAAATCTCAAACCTCAAATCATTGGAATCGTGACTCTATAACATTCAATTGAAGATTCTCAAATTCTAACACAACCTGTTGAAAAGTGAAACTTGACAGGTCAAGCGGGTCCGCTGCTGAGGAAACTACAGGCTACTATTGGGAATAAATTGGCTCGAGGAGGACGGATCAGCCGATCATTGGCCCAAACGCCACCGTTGGCTTTGCCATGACACCATGGAGAGAGCAGAGCATACTGTAGAGAATAGGACGGCTGGTCCTTGCTGAGCCGCACGGGACGGGGAGTGCACCCGTCTGTGGGCTGTGACGCTGTACGATGCGAGGACAAACTTTATTCAAGGCCTATAGGGACCGTCGAGGGCTCGCGGAGAGAGGGGAAATCTATTATGTTCATACGAGATGTGGCATGCGATCGATCCGGCGATCCCTGACACGGTAGATGCATTACGCAAATGTACAGATTTTCGAAAATCACAAAATCGGGTCCAAGTATCAGGATCGAACTCTGATTTAACTTAGAGATCGAGAGTCCCCTGCGTGTCACTCGAACTGGTAACTCTCAAGAACAAGATCGGGCTAGATGGGTCCGGGGAACTGTCGGAAAACTGTAGGTTTGTGAGCTCGAATGGTTCGTGCCTGTTTCCCCTCAGGGCTGCAGGTGCGTGCCGTCTGCAAGAGGCGTGGAACCAAGATGTACAGATGTACATGTAAACAACGGCTTTGAATAGGGGAGAGCAAGCGAGGTCATTTTGCACAGGGTTGCTCCATAGAATGAATACAACTGTAAGTATCTTACATTGCGTAGGAATTGTGGCAGTGGGAATATTAATAAATAGGGATTAGTTAAGGGGGAACGCAATGAGAAGAGAACGTGGGAACTAGTGTGCTCGATGGAGCCGGCATGAGGTGAGGTTGAGTGCTGGTTGGTGAGGGCGGGACGGAGAATATGACAGCTCGATTTCCATGACCCACTCAATTTTCGTAGCGAACACACACGGGACTATTGACAGGGGAATATGAAATACTAATATGGAGGACCATGCTGCAGTATTAAATTAATGGAGAAAGCAATAGAAACGAGGGTGATGATCATGGCTGAACGAAACATAGGGCTATTTGCTCGGGGAACGTGCAATTCTTAGGGCTCCGCTAAGAATAAATCAATAAAGCTAACCTTCAGATTAAACATATATTTATTCCCTCTGACTCGTCAATTCTTCAACGTCTGTGCGTCCATGAATTCCAAATCCCTCCGATCCCCATGATTTGCCGTCTGACAGGAAACGTATCCTGGTCGTTGGGACCGTCCCAAGTTGCTGGTTGCCTCGAGCGATCATTTCACTTCTTGCCATTTTCTCCCCCATGATTCGCTCACTTGGCGACGATACTGATTAAACGAGATTGTTCATCTCTCCTAACACGCGAATAGTTACAATCTTGAGCCTCCCTACATAGACGGTTCAGATAGTTTCGTCATAGTTATTGAGGTCTACCTCCTCGCATGTCTCCAGTAGACACTCCCGAGGGTCCTTGCTTGACTCTATTAAAGTTAAGGGCCATTTGAATTTTCATAAGCTTACTCGAGGGGGATCGACTCAGTGATTATTGTACCCCTTGATACTATGGCACGACCATGGTAGGTTCTCCTGACTATCGATAAAGGAAATCGAGCACTCTCATCTGGTGCTGCAGTCGGCGTTTCATAACTGCTATCGACGCGGGGAGAAGATATCCGGTATGGAGACAGATATGTATATGGGATATGCAAGCAAAGCCAATCTCAAACATCCATGGAGCATATTCAATGTCCATTGTCATTTTTTGTTTATTTTTTTACTTTCTTTGTGAACAGTCAGATCCACAAGCAGAAGCCGGAAGATTTAATCAGAGGCTATTTTGTTAGTTAGAGACTATGCAAGGGCAATGTAACCCCTAAAATCTTTCCCCGTGTAGATCGCGACACCAACAGACCGGTGACAAATAAGGGCCATGGATTATCCTTATGAACCTTTCTACTGGGCTTCATCGCACAGCGTTGATTCGTTGATCTAATGCACTATACTGCGAGGTTCGGTCCGTGCATGATGTGACAGATACTCTGCGATAAATGCTTTTTTTTTCTCCATCGTTCTCTGGCGCTTCTTCCCTGGCCCAAGCGACACTAGCAGATGGTCCAGAGCACCCATCCGGGATGCCCGCTTGCTTCCCCGTCATGATGCTGTGGGACTATATGCACTGTCTGTATGACATCCCGGATTCCGCGCTTCATGCCTGACGAGGATCGGCCCTGATCGCTGGTTCCCCCCCTTGGGTCCGGAGAGGTCGTCCCTGGGCCCTTCGATCTGGTATTATCTGGAATATTTGGGAATTTTCTGGTATTTTTTAGATAGGAGTTTTCCAAAGTACTCCCCCTCTCTCGACATATAAACATGCACCCCATCCCGCATGGTAGCCCTTCATTGTCTCACTCATTGTCTTCAGTCGCCTCGTGGATTTCGATTCTGCTTCTACTCTGTCTATAGCTCAGCC
>ERZ1673737.2110-NODE-2110-length-17275-cov-5.104878_pt1 | contig 17275 bp, 14 predicted proteins | sample MGYA00580211_ERZ1673737 | MGnify/ENA primary metagenome ERZ1673737 (study PRJEB41218, sample SAMN15661789) | gut metagenome | host: Homo sapiens | place: Canada: London | collected 2015-08-20/2019-03-30 | study: EMG produced TPA metagenomics assembly of... | reverse complement strand
TTTAGAAGAATAATAACATAATGTGAGATTTTTGTTGATATACTAGTATGGAACCAGTTACCATAGAAACTATTACATACGAAAACAGCTTTACTAAGCAAAAGAATAGCCGGATCCTCACGAACTATATGATTCACGTGGCCATACGTGACTTGACCATCCGGCCAACCGGTCAGCCGGATCCTCAGATTCTGTGATCTGTCCAAAGGGGGGGTGTCTGTATCAATCCCCAAGATAAATGCATTTAAAATAACTAGGTAGGGGTGGGGTGGCGGCTCGCTTGGGGTGGCGGCTCGCTGGGCAAACACGTTAAAACCGGCAGAAAGTTATGTAATTAGATGTGGGTCTAAAAGGGGGTGTTAAAGTTTATGAGCAGTCACTGTATAAACCTTCTTTACATGCGGCAATTGTCTTTCAATTGCGACGGTATCGTACAATATTATTTTAGCTAAGCTTCTCTAAGCTTTGCTGGGCGTCCTCTATTACTCCACCATTCATCGCGACTCGCTCCTGTTTTTTTTCCCCCGTCAGACAGGATGCCGCGGAGATTGCAGCAATTAAAATATTACGCATGAGAATTAATTTCGATCAGCGATACACTATCACTGGTTTGCGATTCGGCAACCCATTCATTGATTGCAGTTCATTTTATTTCCGCGCTAACTTCGACAGACATCAGTATCTGCCGACCACTAGTATCGACCAGTATGGGCCAGGCTAATTGGAGTTGGATGCCCTTCGAGTTAGAGCTTGTCTCTTGGAAATTCATTTTGCCACTGAGGGGAGCCTACACCAGACCTATGAACCAGACTATACCAGCTCGTGAACAGCATCGGCTGTAGCATGGCATTCACGCCTATACAGGAGCTTGGGAGCCTGGTGGGGGAAGAGATGAAGATGTCTTTTCTGTAGAACCCGCCAGGAAGAGCCAATGGAGCCAAATCTGCGCTCGCTAGAACCGAGCAAAAAATACGAAACAATGCACAGATGCATGGGCGGAGGACTTAAAGCCGACTTATCCGTTACCCCTCTTCGCAGTATACACTAAGTGTTAAGAGGGATGGACAGTTCGAACTGGATCTGAATTGGATATACTTTCATGGATAAACTAAGACATCTGCTATGCGTAAATCCCGTACCAATCAACTTAGATTGAGCTGGTCCTTGATGTTTTTTATACTTCAGTCTAATTAAAGCGGCTAGCTTGCGGTTTTTTGCAAGATTAGGCTGAACGAGGTATCAACTAGTATCGCCCAGATTCATCAGAGCTTGGACCATTCCCCTAAGAGTTGCCGCTAGTCTTGGTAGAGCTCCTTCCCAATCCGGTTTAGCACCACTTAGTCAGCTATTTAAATAGTCGGGCGGCATTGCTACCAAATCAGATAATCGTGGATCCAGATATTGTCAAGTCCGAGATCTACTGTCCTATTGGCAGTCAAGATGCAATGCTTTACTTTAGACCTCCTACTGCATTCTCTCATGGATCTCAAGTTCTAGACTTCTGGATGATGACTTACGCTAGTATTATCGGGGGAGCATCTATTGCCTGACGCTGGATTGACTCTCACTACAGGAAAATCTAGCAGTTGTTGGCCATAGATACACAGTACCCTGCCTGCTATTTGGTTTGCTACTAGGTAGAGGGTCTACATTAGTCTTTGAATAGTATCGTCGCGGTGTGGTATTCGAAGTGAGCCAGGTCCAGCTCGTCTTAGTCTTGGCTCCACTTCCGCGGAGAATATAACGTATTTCACTAGCGAGCTGCGCACACGGGCGAGCTGCGCAGCCCAGAACACATAGTAAAAACGATAAATTACAACATGACATTTCAGCAACTAACACTTTCATTTAATTTCATTACTCGCTGATCGCAATTGATAAGCATTTTTAGTGTCATGTAGCGGTTTTGAATAAATCGAGAACTTGCATTGTTATGGTATCGAAAAATACATCGCTGAACTCCAAAAAAACATATATCTCAGTCACTAATCTATAAATCCCCCTAAACTATAACTAGTGGCTAGATATCACATAAAACGCATTAGGCTACAAGGGAAAACTCATATAGACAACCGTTGTTGAAATATCATGTTGTAATTTATCGCTTTTACTATGTGTTCTGGTCTGCGCAGCTTGCCCGTGTGCGCAGCTTGTTAGTGAAATACGTCATACTCTCTGTATCACAGAATGACATCCAAGCCTCCTGGACTGCGGTTCTGTGTTCAAGAGTCCACCTCCCTTTACGTCCACTACTTTCCAAGATTGACAAATTTGCGCAGGGAGCTAAGGAGAGAAGTTGGGGCGCGTTCAACTCCATTTCGAGTCTGCTGGGAGGCTCAACCGAAGGTAGGGAAGGTAAATCTGACACCGTCTTAGGCTTCACAGTGGCGTCACAGTGATTCTAAAGTCTCGCGCCACGAGGACAGCCTAACAATGGGTGTGGCAATTAGGCCACGACAGGCCTTGACGAGGCTCTAAGTTCGTTTCAGAAAGTGGGTCACTCTACATATACATACAGGGATATAACTTATATAGTTGCTGTAGCCTGCATATTGCTTTGCATTGCGAGGCGTCAGGGTAAATCCATCCATCCATCCATACTCTTTAAATCAAATCCAATAATCTGTAGACGACATCAATTTCACACCCTGGTATGTTCACCTCCGATATCTTCCCTGTTCTTCGACACATCATATCAGAATACCTTCGATTTGAGTGTCGTGACCCCCATTCTCTGCAAAATTAATATTTCCCAGGAGCTAAAGCTTGACTAGAGCCTCCAATGCCGGCTAACTAGAACTAAAGATCGACAATGTTCACTAATCCTATCATTTGATAGGCTACTAGCCTATAGAGCTCTATGACGATACTTTCTTCTGCACAGACTAAAGTGGAAGACGATATATCAATTTCAAATCCAATAGAGTAGGGCTTTCTACACACTAACCGGCAATCAACCCTTTTCTTCCGTCCCCAAAAAAGTTATTTAGTATAGCATCCTTGGCATTCACAGCAGAATAGAACCTAAAAATTCTCCCGTGCTTACTATTCCACGTTTCGTGAGTGTCCTAAGCAGGTCGGGCGGACGGTATATATAGCGCGAAATAAAGGTTCTAGTGTTGTTAGCATAGAACAATTTATCACGGTTCCGACATACATAAGCCCCATTGTCCTTCCGAAGGAGCTCATCCATCCAGTCATATATCTAGTCGAAATTTGCTTTTCTTTCGTCAGAATGTGAAAAGAGAGGTCAAATGTCGGGAGATAACTTACACTCATGATCAACCTCCCAAACGATGAATATATCGCAATGTGAGTGGTTATTAATATTACACAGCCCCTCCATTTCTAGTCCGCATGATAGGTTCCTTGTCCTTCTATCTCGTCCTCTATGCCAATCACTAATAGAACCCACTAGCAATACGGTCACAAGGCGCCTTAAGGATATAGGCGGGGAGCGTAGATATCTAAAATAGATCGCGCGATACACTAGTGTAAATCGAGGTGAGAGGATGTTTGCCGAAGGCGTCCTAGGCCACGACATAGCCGCCGTAAACTATTATAGTCATCGTAAAAAGAAACTGTGACAATTTAGTCACTTAGCTACGCTAACTAAGCAAGAACTAGCTAACGCGAATCACGGCTAAGATAGTCTAATCAGTCTATTAAACTAAGTAATCCGGTCCGATCATCTTCGACTCTTGACTAAGGCGGGCGCTATTAGCTAGGGTCGACAAAGCTCTCGCGCGGTGTGTCGGCCCTAAGGTAGATTTATATGCTACGTAGGGATAATTATCCTAAAAGAGTGTAGGGCGAATGCGCCTATATGATGTCAAATATAGGCCGGCCGATTAACACCTAGCGCCATGGTCGGGGCCGAGGAGGAAAACAGGGCCTAACGAGGGAGGGCAGCTCGGATTGCAGTCTCGGGGTCGTAACAGAGCCGTCGAGTCAAACGGGGAAAAGGGGGTGGCGGAGCTTAGGAGCTCGGTGATCCAGATCAATAGCAAAAATGCCTCACCTACGAGGCGTAGGACAAAGGAAGGCGAAAAAGAAAATCGGGGCTATTAGATAGAGGGGGGAAGAGTAGGGACTATATAGAACCACGCATAGGGAGGCATAAGGACAAAGAGCGCTAAACCGCAAGTGGACAAACTAAATTAAAAAGCGTAATCCATCGTATCCGTCCGATAGCCACTCGCCATTACGTTAGGAGTGGGGTAGGTGACCTCTAGCGAATTTATATTCAATAGCAAGTTTGATTCTCCTAGGCGGCCCTTCTTTTTCTTCCTACTATCATTTGAATTCTAGGAAGATATATGTCAGCCCGTAGAAATTAGTACCAGAGAGATATGATCAAAACAACATGCCTATAAGAAAGTATCAGTACGGGAGGGGAAGGACACGTCAGCGGTTCAGGGGCGTGCAGGATATTCAGGTGTAGAATAGTGGTGTTCAGGGCATTCAGGTGAATGGGGTGAAGGGGCTGAAGAGTAGGGCGGCACGAGGGAGTTTCCGAACAAAACAAAAACATACAACAGTAAGGATTCGCTAGTGGTCACCCACCTAACTACTAACTTACCGGCGTGTGGCTTAAGTACGGCTGAGCGGACGGGAAGCCCTGTTCTCCACACCCTATGGTCGTATGTACTGAATCGAACATGGAAGGTGATTATATAGTAAGTAGACTTACAAGGCCTCAAATTCAGACCTCACTACTCTATATGCTGTGTGGCTTATATGCAGCCAGTAGTCGGGTGGGGGTCGCCCAGGTGAGGAATGGGTGAGCGCCGCTTTGAAGTCGCGCGACCTACCGTTCCTTCTTCCCAACCAGTTAGCTCCTCTCGGTTAACTCCTTGAATAGAGTTGTGAAAAGATCGAGTGTCAGAACGTGCTCGCACTATTATTATTTTCTAGTCTCCCTTCGTGTTATGTATCAACTTACCGAGGATGATCTCGACGATTCCCCCGATCAAGATACCCCTATCATCCGAGCCGCGGCCAAGCGGGACTCAGCTCTACTGGAAGCCCTTTTGGTCCGGCATGCAGCATCAAGTGCAGAAAATGATATGACCGAGCGGGAACGCCGTCAACTGCAATACCTAGGGCCAAGTGGAGTCATGCCCGTGCCTGCGTATCTATCACCTATCATATCTGCCACCAACGCCCGTTTGCCGCACAACGTCCGTCTTCTCTTAGCCGCAGGAGCAAATCCAAATGGCATAGACCTTATCAATATAGGGGACTATTCTGTCCGGTATATCCGCGGCCGCCATTTCAGAGACGATACAAATAGTACCGCGGCGTGCAAGCTTCGGGCCTTCGTCTTAACAAATGCGCAGCAGAAGGGGATAAGTCACCAAATATGTCCCTTGACCCAGGAGGAACTTGATGAACGGGCACATGGCTTTCCTTGCTTTTGGACGGAACCGAATGTTCCTGGTCAGAGACTGAGATTGAGCTTGGACAGCGCGTTGACAGGGCTAGAAACCGCGGCCAGGGCCGGCAGTCTAGAGATTCTTGATATGCTACGTGCGGCTGGTGCCGATGACTCCGCATGGGTGCAGGAAGTCTCGTTAGACGAGAAACAATTTCAAGTTGAAGATGCGGATTGGTCAATATCATTTTTGTCTACATCGTCGCCTGTTCACGAGGCCATTGCAGCAGGTCAGCAACCCATGCTCCGACATCTACTTTCTACCTGTGGGTATTCGCCCAATTATGGCCCATATGCTGCACCAACCGTCGCTCTTCCACCAGTATCTTACGCCATTGCTCGGTGCGATTTGAATGATTCTAGGGTACAGAAATGTCTGGTCGATCTTTTGTCTCACCCCCAGTTGGATGCGAATTTACGCACACCAATCTTTGAAGTCCATCCTCTACACTTCGCAACTGCGCACCATAACCCAGAGCTCCTATCATGGCTAGCAGCCTTTATTCCTGGTGGATACGGATCTGCAGGTACCACATCACTAGGGCACACTTTACTTCATATCGCTGCACTTCCTTTCACAGCCCATCAAATTGTGACTCGCAATCCGGATGTAGCAAGGAGCATTCACTGCGCTCGTACGTTGGATTCAAAATGGAAATCCCATAGGCTACCTAGTCCACTTCACATGGACTTCTCTACCCCCGAGGAAGTTGCCTACCGAAATAATCCAATTCCCATGACAGTTGCGCAACAGCAGGAACAACAGGCCACTATCAGTGTTTTGTTAGAATGGGGAGGTATCGACGTCAGAGCAAAAGATGTGGATGGAAACACCGCTTTGCATTACCTGGCAGGAACGTTGAACATGAGTGATATTACACTTGCCATGGTTCGGGCAATGGACGGTGGTGAAGAAGTATGGCAAGAATTAAAAAATGGCTATGGGGTAACTCCGAGGCAGATGTGGGGAGAATAAAATCAGGGGGATTGTGCTAGTCTCAATCCCTTTGCTGTATGAACCGAGATATCAGTACTACTCAAACTCCAAAGAGATCCTATTATGTTCCACGAGTCCAAATTGTACTACTGGCTCCCGCCACGGAGTAGAGGTGTTAACCAACCATGTTATGAGCGCTGGGTTGTATAAGGGCGGAGTTTCGTGAGATAACAACTAGACTGTGCCAGAACCCGCGAATGGGTTCTGATATCAAAACCCAACCCAACCCAATGGGTTTTGATTCTTAGAACGAAAACCTAATAATAACCCATTTCAACTTCCATGAAGAGTATAGACCAGGGGAAGTTTCTCTCTCACTTATATAGGGTCTCTCTCAATGAGAGAGAGATTAGACTTAAACAATCTCAGCGTCTTGACGTATATGCTTCCCCAGTATCATTGTACCTATTATTTCAACATATATATCTATGTATAACTTCAATTCTCTTCACCGTACCTTCGCTAGTTTATAATATTGATCTAGGTAGACTATATCATTCCTCGCTTTTCGTTTTCTGTGTTAATACGTAGTATTAAAATTAGGTAGCTTTCTTTAGCAGCCTATATCTTCTCAGATTTAACCTCTTACCTTTCTCAAAAAGCCCGATATGCAAATCAAATATTCGATAAGTACGGTTCCTTTATGTTATCTACCAAATGATTTCGGTTAACTCTTGGTAGGAGACCTTGATCTTTTGGTTTCTCTTTCAGTCAATCTGTCTACATTTCTTATTTTCGGCATGATTGAGAGCGAATAGAGGGTGTGGCGGGCGGTTGATTGGATGAGCCCATTCCTGGGCGAGCGGGGGTTTCGTCGGCTCTCGGGCTATCTCATACGGGCTTCGGTAGAGCTACGATGGAGAAAGAATAAAGGATCTCCTCACACTTTATGCACCTCAGAATTGATCTCGCGTACCCAAAGCTGGTACGAGAATACCCGTTTAGCAGAATGTCAGCATCTGTGGCCAATCATACCCACCATGCCGAGGAAAACAGCAAGCTGCCAGAGCTCTCGGTGGCCTGTAGTAGCTGTCGCAACCGCAAACTGCGCTGCTCCAGGGAAACACCCGCATGTCAACACTGCCGCAAAACTGGTCAGCTAGTACATCCATATTTCCTCTGTCTCCTAAGACAGAACCACTTCTTACAATGTTCCTAATTCGACTCCTGTATAGGGAGCGACTGCGTGTACGATCCCAAACGGTCCAAGCCGGGGATTAAACCTGGGGCTATTGAAAATTTACACCGACGGCTAGGTATGATAATGAAGAGTGCTGCTGCTGGGGAATGTAGAATTACGTCCACTCGGTATGCTTGTTAGGGTTGCAGACGGGGCTCACATGTCCGCCGCTAGATCGCCTGGAAGATTTTGTTATCGACCGACTGGGAGACGATACGCCAGACGAGTCCAATCGACAAACACAGCCGAGTGGAGATGAGTCTACGGCAAGTTCTGTTCTGTCTGCACTGGCACGGGAACTTCAGAGATTCAGCGACAAGCCGGCAACCGGGGGCGCTGAACGCCCAGCTAAACGACAACGGTTGGACGACCGCATCGGCCCTTCTCAGTCTTCGCTGCCGGATGTCGATCGCCGTTTAGTACTCGATTTTCTCAATCCGAACACGATTGAAGATGTTTTGCAGACATACTTCAAGCATATACACCCTTGGATCCCTCTCGTACACGAGACCAGCTTGCGTCGGCGACTTCTCGACACAAAAAGCAGATCAAAGCTTGACGTCTTGGTGCGAGCCATGATATTAGTATCTGGGAGATATATACAGCGGCACGAGGCCGTATCCGACATCTCCCTGGCTAATCTGACTACAGAGCAGGCTAGGAGTCTGGTTGTTTCGACTTCGATGGACTGCTTAAGCGTTGAAAATCTCCAGGCACTCGTAATTTGTGTGCTTAATGATGTGAGATTTTCCTATTCCAGTCATATACACTTACCACGAGATATTACACATTCTGAATCATGTCAACTAATTTAGCCTTCAGATTGGAAATGGGCGGGGGGTAAAGGCATGGTCCCTAGTCGGATCACTGACTCGGACTGTCGAATATTTGAAACTGACAGTCGAAGACGAGGAGTGCCGAGGCCGTACGTCCATTTCAAGGCCGTTTATATCTCTCTCCCCTCCGGAGAGCTGGGTCGAGGCAGAGGAGCGACGCCGTGTGTTCTGGAACGTGTTCAACTTCGACCGGTTTTGCTCCGTGGCAATGGGCTGGAACACTAGCCTCACCTCGGACGATGTGCACCGTCGTCTTCCTTGCGATGGAGTCTATTGGAGAAGAGATAAACCCAATGTTACAGCCTTTTTTGGCATCTGGGACAAGTCAGCAGGGCGGATGGGGAATCCCATCGCCTTTCCTCCGGCCCATTACGTGTCTCCGCAAGGTACGGTGACCAATGACGCCCCTGAACAGAGTCCGAATGACGCCAGCGGCTCTGTTTCATCGCCGGAAGATCCCCTGATGGAGGCTGTTGGGGCTTTCGCCTACCGCATCGAAGCAACCGAGTCGCTGAGCCGCGTCATGACTTACTTCCTACAGCAAAAGGTCGACATGCACCGTCCAGAGAACGTCACCAGTTGGCTCACACGGTTCAAGGAACTCGACCTGCGCCTTGTTCACTGGAAGATGCTCCTTCCAAAGAAGTGGAAAGCCGCCAACCCTACCAACACCACTGTCAGGCCCCACGACACGGCCAATAAGAACGGCCCACCTAGTGGCAGTGGAGAAGCGACGGAACTAGAGGTCGATGCCAAACGCCAAACAGTAGTGATGGACCCAAATCTCACACTGGCACACATCACTCACAATGCTTCCATGATTCTCTTACATCAGCCTATCGCGTTTCCACCCCACGACTGGACTTTCCGCAGCCGCCTGCCCAGCAGTTGCTCTGCAGAGACCTGTCAGCAGGCGGCTGTTGAAATTGCCACTATCACTGAACAATACCTTAAAGTGTCTCCGGCAACGTTCCCCGTCTATCCCCAGTTTTCATTCTGCGTCTATGTGGCAGCCCGACTCCTGCTAGCCTACGGGACCTACTACGGTGGAGAGAGCACTGATCTGTACTCCAAGTCGGATGTCGATGACAGGTTTTGGACGCTAGTCCGAAGCCTAGATGAAATGTCGCGTCGATGGAACGGGAACGTGGTGGTGCCAGAGACCACGACTTTGACCGAGGATCTGGCGGCAAAATACGCGTTAAAACTGAGAGAGATGAACGATATGTGCATGCAGGGCTTGGGCTACAGAATAAGTGTCTTGGATTACACGCAAGATATCGACCATTGCAGCAGTAAGACCGACCCAATTGTAGGAGATCCAGTTCCTGTACCAACTCCAAATGGCCTGACTCAACAACCATATCAACACCTGCAGGCACAGCCAGCGCACAACTTTCAAGGTGGTGGAAGGCCCGCGGAGAGCCAGTCACACGGGGACCTCATCAATGCGGCACCGGCCATGGCGTTACCCTGGCCTTCATCCACATTACAGCTCCCCAGAAATCCTAACGACCACCATCAGACAATGTACGGGAAAGAAACGTACTCTCCAGGGAGAGATCAAGCGCCCTGCGACCTGAGTGCTATTTCACAGGTGTTGCTGGGCCATCAATTTATGGATTTGGACCGGATCATCAGTTTCGACAACGGAATGTTCAATGCCAATCTAGACCAATCTTGGTGAAGGGTCACTGAAGGGCCAATTATACTATACATAGGCCATTAAAGTTAAATAGTATATATCTCCGTGTACCCTAGGTCAGTACTATGGGCTATGTAGAAGTCTAATAGCTAATTATGCGCCTGTTTCTTAGCAATACTGCACGGTTCTACACTAAGCCCATCCGCATCAGCTCGTTTCCAAATCTCACCAAGTAGTAATCACCATACACCAGGCCATGATTCGCATAGCGCGTCCTCGCATTCTCATTGTTGTTAGCCGTCCCATGCTTAAGGATCGCATCGAACCGCTTTCCCGGCACAAGGTCTTCCACAGCCAGACCCTCTTTCAACTCCCCGCCAGAGACAAACCGAAACCGTGCAGTCTCCTTCGCCAGTGAATAGTCTAGCGTGCCTCTCATCAAATCCACCGCTGCGTCAAAAAACCTCGCTGCAAGCATCTTCTCTCTCTCCCCAATCAGCGCCTGTGACAGCACGAGCAACCCATTCGCCGCGATGGCTGCCGCGCTGGAATCCCGCACCACCTCCTCGCCCTCACTCTCCATCGGGGCATCAAAGTCCCATGGTGGGGAAGTGTACTGCGACTTCCCACCTCCAGCACCCCGCGCAACAGGGTGCGTCTCCAGCCTATAAAGAAAATACTCCGCCGTCCCGCACGCCACATTCAGGAATTCCCTGTCCCCGGTCCATGAGTACGTCTGTGCATACCCTAGTATTGCCCACGCCTGACCGCGAGCCCAGGTGGACCCGTCCCCGTACCCCTGCGCTGTCATACGACGCTTGATGGCGCCAGTGTTTGGGTCGATACATGTGACGTGGTTGGTTGAGTATAGCTGGCCATTATACCTTCCGAGCGTGGGTTGTGGGAGAGGGGGCTCCGGACGCAGGTGGGTGCATATCAAAGTGCGGGCATGGGCGACGGCCATCTCCGCGAGTTGTCTGGAGGAACTATGGGCGGCGGCATAGAAGAGTAGGTCGAGATTGCACAAGGAATCGATGATTACGATAAGATTGGTACTCATATCCGTGATCCGCGTGTCCTTCCTGATCAAAAGATCCCAGCTGCGGATAGCCTTTGCGGAGGCAACGTACCTCGTTGCTAGGCTGTTGGCCGCCCGGACAATAGATGCCAGGCTGCGGGAGTTGCCAAAGAGCTCCCAATCCTTGCGCAGAGCAGGCATGACAATGAAGCCTATGTCGTGCGTGTCCGTCCTGCTGGCCATGTCGTGCAACGGCTCCGACCATTTTTCGCACATGGCGCGGAGCTGGTCTCGTCTCTCCTGTGGCGATGAACCAAGGAAGCATTCAGCGGACTTTGGATAGCGGACTGTTCGTTCAAGCAGCTCGTACAAGGTCCCGGGGAAGAAGCCACAGGTCCAGAAGTCTGCCTCACGGAGATGGTAGAGGCTTGGCTTCTCGCCATGCTGAGGATTCTGGGGCACGTATTCGGGAAATACGCGAGGGAACTTCATCGCACGTTCCTCGGGTGTCGCTCCAGCGCTAGGGAGAGACTCAAATGCGACCCGCCAGACCTTCGCCATAATGTTCTCGCCAAAGAGCTCCGCAAGATGCTTTCTTAAATTTGAGGAATCCACATCTAGTTGAGGGGCTCCGGTGGTTTCACCAACAGAAGTGACCTTATTGGATAAAACTGCGTGAGGTGAAGGGGTGGATATTGAGATTAACGCCTTGGAAGGCTCTTGACGGGACATCAACCCATGGGGGTTTGTGATTGTTGCTATAACAGGCATCCTTGCGCAGTCTGTTTTCTGAGAAAGGAACTTTGGGGGTAACTCCGGCCAACGGAATCTAAATAGAAATGCCGCTGGCGCGTCGATGTCAGTGCTAGCTCCAGGGCTTTTATGGAATAGATGCGATTGTCGGTCCCGCCGCTGTACATTAACCGACGTTCAATAGGCTTAGGTAAAGCCCAACGCTCCACGCTATGCTTGTACCATGTCATTCCCGACGCCAATCATCCGACGAAGGCCACTAATGCAGCACGACTGTCTGTCTGTAAGGGTAAAATCCTCCGGCATATAGCTGAATCGCCCGAAGTCCGCGGCTTTTCCCCCGAGGCACTAAGCAGCAAGAACCCCCACTCGTGTCTTTCTGCACAACTGACCCAGCGTTTGGACGTTTTTGTCGGCCATAAATTGTCTTCAAACTTCAATCTCGTATCGCTTTCCTTTACCCCCGAATGCTGGCGTCTATATAGATGCTGTAGCGTCCTGATCGAGGTCTAGCAATAACCCAGTTTTCCCTGACCACAGTTAGTCTTTCCTTTGGACCTGAACATAGCCTCAGAAAGAATACGACTCTAGCATAATATGGCCAATGGAAACAGGGTGGCCCCGCCGCCTACCGCCGACAAGCCCTCCGACACAGAAAAAGCCCCTGTCGTGAGCTCCTCGACCAATCGGCCACCAGCTCCCTCGCTGTGGAAGGCATGGAAATATATCTTCGATTGGTACCCAAGCCACTATTCAGATGAGGAGCGCAGGCTTCTGCGCAAGCTGGACTGCTTCATTATGCCGCTGTGCTGTCTGATGTGTGAGTATTCCCCTTTTAACCACCCCGAACAAAGCGGGCCATGAAAGAGAATGCATAAATTCAGCGAATGAACGATCATCCATCTTCGGACAGAAGAAGTATTAGAGAAGAGAACCACCTACTAACGCTGACGATATCTAGTTTTCATCAAATGGCTTGATCAAGGCAACACCAATAACGCCTATGTTTCGGGCATGAAGGAGGAGCTCCACCTGAACGGGAACCAGTATTCCCTGTTCGGGACATTCTATAATATAGGATATCTTCTCTTTGAGATCCCATCCATGATGCTGATCTCTCGGCCGAACCTGTCCCGCTACTATCCGCCGACCATGGAACTTCTCTGGGGAATTGTGACCTTTTGCCAGGCACGCATGCGCAACGAGCACGATATCTTTGGTATCCGGTTTTTGCTGGGTGTGCTCGAGACCCCGGCATCCTCGGGCAGTATCTACATTCTGACCTCATGGTACCGCGCCGACGAGGTTTTCAAAAGAGCGGGAGTGTGGTACGTGAGTAGCAATGTCGGCTCAATGTTCGGAGGATATCTGCAAGCTGCCGCGTACACCAATCTGAATGGTGTCTTGGGTATGGACGGCTGGCGCTGGTTGTTCATCATAGTGGGTATTCGATGGCTCCCTTCTCTGACGACAAAATAGTGATGAGGAACTTACGTTTGCCACACAGGACGGTATCATTAGCGTTCCAATTGCAATTGCTGGGTTCTTCCTTTTCCCCGGCATCCCGCAAAGCCCCCGAGTCTGGTGGCTCACCGAGCGGGACCAGCAACTTGCACGCGCCCGAATGGGCGATGATGGCGTCAAGGAGAGCACGAAGATAGGAAAGCGCATGCTCAAGCGCGTGTTTACGCACTGGCATTTCTACATCGCTATCACGACTTACATCTGGTAAGCCCCTAAGCGTAGTGTTTTGCGGGGCCGAACTGACTCTTGAGGTAATCTCTAGCTTTCAGTGTACCAGCTATGTTGCCGGGCAAATGGCCCTGTGGCTGAAATACGAGGCGGAACAACACGGCACTTACACTATCCCGGAGATCAACACAATTCCAACTGGTGTTCAGGGAGTCGCTATAGTGACCGGCATCCTTTCGACCTCTCTTTGCATGGTCTACCCGATCTGGACCACCTTTACGTTCGCAACCGCAGTTCTTCTCTTTTGCAATGTGGTTCTTCTTGTGTGGGACATTCCAGTGGGGCTTCATTTCACAGCCTACTATCTTTTGGGAATGACCTCTTGCATTACTCCAATCCTGTTTCCTTGGGTTAACATGATCATGAAGGATGATGCCGAAGCTAGAGCCTTCACGACGGGAGCGATGGTGAGTTTAAAGTGTCCTTTTTTGGTTTCTTTTTTGGTTTCTTTTTTTGTTTTGTTTCTTTTTTTCTCTTGTTTCTTTTCTTTGCTATTCCCTTTCCTCGGGCCCTAAGATTTCTCCAGAGTTAGCACTAACCTCAGTTTGTTCTCATAATTGACAGATGACCTGCGGCTGGATCTTCTTCTCCTTCTACCCGATCACGGCCTTCCCCGTTCTCGAGGCGCCCAAGTGGCGCAAGGGCTTTACCGTCAACACAGTTTTGACTGTCGCTTACTGGTGCCTGTTTATGTTGGGACAGTACCTGTGGACGCGAGAGCTGAAGCGACGCCAAAGCCAGGAGGTTGTCGATGGAGACATGGTTGAGACAGAGAAGGAGGCCGAACTGGGCGCGTCAAGCAACCATGTGGAAACCACAACCAAGGATGAGATTAAGGTTGAGAGAGTATGAACAGAGGAAGTAAATGAAGTTAATGTGGCAAGGCTGAGAAATGTGGCTTGAACGGTTGATGAGTGTTCTAGTAAACATTTATCCTCAATCGTCATCAAATCCTGGAGTACTGTTAATTCGTCGCTCTAGTTGATTTTGAGCCGCGTAAATTGAGAGTAGAACATGAAGAATACAATCACCCGAAATGCATGCATTGTCCGGAAGACCGAGAGCAGACTTGGCACCAAATGGACTATAAGTGCCCGGAGGCCCCAACCTGCCTTGAAACCTTTAATTTCCCTACGAGTATCCAACTCTCAATCTAGCCACTTACTTGGAAGACTAGGCAGAACTCCAACAATGACCGCACTCCCAGGCTTCACGGACAACCCATTTCGGACCCGCTCTGACCTCGTACGGGCCAGCGCTGCCCTGCTAAAGCCGCTGGAGCAGCACAAGTCCCCCCAAAAGGCCTTTATCAAACTCTCCACAGGCACCGCGGCAGGGTTTGATGAGGTCTCCGCCCAACTCGAGGGCTTTGCACGGCCGCTCTGGGCCATCGCGAGCCTCCTTGCTCCCGCAAATAATGCAGATAGCCTTGGCCTTGACGTGGACTCATGGGTCTGCGGCTTACGAGCTGGCACAAACCCAGCATCTTCGGAGTACTGGGGTGATCTGGGCGACTTCGACCAGCGCATGGTGGAAATGGAGAGCATCGCATATGCGCTGCTGATGGCCCCTGCAGCATTTTTGTCTGGGATGGACGCGATGGCCCGGGAAAATCTAGAAAGGTGGCTGCGCCAAATAAATGGACGGAAAATGCCCGAGAACAACTGGCGCTGGTTTCGCGTGTTGGTCAATCTGGCGCTAGGGTCCCAGGACGAGGATGTTGTGGCCCACGACTTGAACATGCTGGACTCGTTCGATCTTGGTGAGGGATGGAGTAGCGATGGGCTCTGGGGTAATGAGAGGAAACAGGCTGATTATTACTCGGGAAGCTTCGCAATCCAGTTTGCACGGATGCTATACGTGAGGTGTATGGAGGATCGGGGGTTGGCTTCTGAAGATCAGAGTAGGATTGAGAGGTATAAGCTGGAGGCACGACAGTTTGCGTCGGGGTTCTGGAGGTATTTTGATGTGGATGGTATGTCGGCCTATAAAACATCTACATATTTGCCACCGGATTCTCTACACCTGAAACCGAGACGTATATTTCCGGAACATAGTACTGACTTTGCGACTTCTAGGAAGTGCCATCCCGTTTGGACGGAGCCTGACGTACCGGTTTGCGTTCGCGGCATTCTGGTCCGCAGTCGCCATCGCCGGGGTACAGCTTGACGCACCACTCAACAACATCGGCGTAGTCAAGGGCCTCCTCCTCCGCCATCTACGCTGGTGGAGTAAGCAGCCTGGCATCTTCAACACTGATGGTACCATCAACATCGGCTATACCTATCCAAACATGTTCCTCAGCGAGAACTACAATTCACCGCAGTCCGTATACTGGTGTTTGAAATCATTCACCATCCTTTGTCTACCTGAGAGCCACTCTTTCTGGACAGCAAAAGAATTACCGCACCCACTTGCTGCCCGCCTTTTGCCTGCCCAGCCGCTACTCGATGAAGTCAAACTCCTCTGGCCGCCCCGACATATTCTATGCAACGGACGCAGCCACCACTTTCTGCTCTCATCGGGCCAAGGAACCACGAAGGCCCACCGCGCCAGAGAGGCAAAGTACGGCAAGATGGCGTACTCGTCCTTCTTTGGATTCAGCGTCCCCAGTGGCACACTGCTGGAGCAGATGGCTCCGGACAGCACGCTGACTGTCAGTCTCGATGACGGCGACGCATGGATTGTGCGTGCAAATCCGTTCAATGTACGGGATCGGCAGATCTCGATCCTCACTTCCGAAGCGGCTGCTGGGATGGGAACGGTAGCGAGAACCGTGCCGGCTCTTGTTAGTACCTGGAGACCCAAGAAGGGAATTGAATTCGAGGTCCAGACTACCCTAATTCCCGCATTGGAACTGTGGTCAGGATGGCACTTCCGTATACACAAGGTGAGGTGGTCACCGGCAGCCATCGTACCTGGGCCGATCAGGTTAGTTGACGCAGGCTTTGCGGCTTCTGCTGCGGCAAGAACGGGCCTGTTGTGTCCAGAGAGAGATTTGGAGAGGCTGTTGGATCAGGATGCTGCTGCGGTGGAAGCATGGGGAAAAGACGAACGGAGATGCTTGATCCTCTCGGATGGTAGCGCCAGTGGTGTTGTCAATCTACAAAGGGATTTAATGTTTGCGCCGCGTTCAGGAGGTGGCAGGCTTGCGATCGAAAGTCAGGCATTACTGCTGCGAGCAGATGCAAATACTAATTTAATCATGCAAAGGACCTTGATACCTGCGGTTCAGCACACACTGGTCGCGGAGGCCGAGAGCAAATCTGCGGCGGAGATGTGGTTAGCGACGGGAATATTCGCAGTTTCGAAGACATCGTGTACTGACGTGATGGGGTGTCAGAAATTGTGGTTAAAAAGACCAAAAATCCAGGTGAGAGCAAAGCCAGGGGAAGAAGATGAGATCCGATTTATGCTATACTGAGATTGGGTGCTTTTCGTTTTGTTAAAAAAAATATATATAAAAAAGCAACAAAAATTGTTGAAATAAGGGGTACGATGATACTAGAAAAGCATATACGTCAAGACGCTGAGATTGTTTAAGTCTGATTTCTCTCTTATTGGGAGCGAGACCCTATATAAAGTGAATTGCTAAAAGGACACCCCATTTTGCTAAAAGGACACCCCCCCACCTTTTCGGCGGGCCGAATATTCCGC
>ERZ1673737.2106-NODE-2106-length-17288-cov-11.402251_pt1 | contig 17288 bp, 13 predicted proteins | sample MGYA00580211_ERZ1673737 | MGnify/ENA primary metagenome ERZ1673737 (study PRJEB41218, sample SAMN15661789) | gut metagenome | host: Homo sapiens | place: Canada: London | collected 2015-08-20/2019-03-30 | study: EMG produced TPA metagenomics assembly of... | reverse complement strand
AAAGCTCATAACCTCTGATGGTGATCTCAACCGGATCTCCAAGAGGAGCTACCTTGCGGATATAAACCTCGCTGCCTTTTGTGATTCCCATGTCCATGATACGGCGCTTGTAAGCTGGATCGCCTGTGATCTTGGAAACAACTACTGTAGAACCTACTTCTGCATCACGTAAAGTCATTTCTCTTTTCCTCCCTGTTTATATTCTAAATCCATTACTGCTCTTCGGACGTCTCCGCCTCCAAAGACCATAAAAACTGCTCATCTTGCGGAGCAGTCACAGTAAAACAGTCCTCTCTGGTCTGTCTGCTGTTCATTTGTCAGTGAACGTGCTCTGCCACTTACAGGCCCGTTCGTAATCTATCCTCAACTGTACTCTCATACAGTCTTGGGCAAATCCAATACCAGATCACTGCATTACAGTCCGGTTACACCATAATGTGTCTTGCCATCTCCTTATTGACTGCAACTCTGGAATCCTTGATATTCACGATCAGGTTGCCATCAAACTGGGAAACAACTGTCACTTCCGCATTCTCCACAAAACCAAGGCCTGCAAGAAATCTTCTGGTTTCCTCTGCTCCGGTGATCTTCTTGATCGTACTGGTCTCGCCTGCCTGTAAAAATAAAATCGGCTGCATAGAAGTCCCTCCGTTTCTTCCTATTAATTAACTTCATCTAATTAGTTAATTCTAACTCATAGGTTAGTGTATACTAAGTTTTTTTAAATGTCAATCCCTAAAATGAAAAAAGTTAATCAAGATTAAATTTTTATAAAAAAAGCGTAAAAAAGCTCCTGCATTTCGAAATGTCTCTGTCTTACGGACAGGCAACATTTTTGCAGGAGCTCTGTTGGCATTATTTTCCATTCTTTTACGACATGCTTCCGGAAAATCCAGCCGGCCGCTGTCTGATTTTAATGGATCTGATCATCCAGAAGTTTCAGGATCAGATTCTCTGTTTCATTGATTCCATAACTTGCACTGTTGATACACAAGTCATAATTATCCGGTTTTCCCCAGTGCGCACCGCCATAGAAATTGTAGTATTTTCTGTGCTGGTTATCCATCTTCTTTAAGAATCGCGTTGCCTGTTTTATATCCATCTTTCTCACATCCATGACATGCTGCACACGGATGGCAAAAGGTGCTGTGATAAACAGACTGATGTGCGGAATGTGATTATTTTTCAGGATTGCATCTGCGCATCGTCCCATAATGATGCAGTCCTCTCTGGAAGCCAGATCACAGATCAGATCACTCATATTGAAAAATACTGCATCCTGTTTCGGAAGGCCATGATATCTGTTAAATTCCCGGAGCCATCCCTTAGGATCAAACCTGTGCTTCTTCTCATATTTATTGAAATCCGCAAAATATTCCGCATCATTGACTGCGCCTTTTTCTGCTTCAAGCCTTCTTAAAACCTGGTCAAAGATCTCAACATCATAGTAATTGACGCGAAGTTTATCTGCCAGTCCGAATCCGATATCATTACCTGCACTTCCCTGTGTACGGCTGATACAGATAACAAGATGGTCATTCTCGGAGATCTTCTCTCTCCGCTTGATCATATGATTCAGCGCCACGCGTTCCTTATCCATGATATCCGTAGCAACAAAAGTTTCCGGAAGTGTAAGGATCTCCTGAAAGATCTCGTCATACTTCTTCATCAGACGGCTTTTTTCTTCTTTATCCTTGATGGTTCTGGCCATGTTGCTGATCAGCGCCATCTCGCTTCGAAGAAGATGTCCATCCGGTTTCGTGTACATCAGGGCACTTAAATTCCGGATGGTACTCTCTCTGTCACCGGTAAAGGTACGTCCAAGGGAAGATCCTACGCTTTCATAAACCTCGCCGTCCAGCTCGTAAAGCCTGGTGGCAAGCTCTCTGCATTTCTCTCGAATGTTGTTTTCCTGCATATTGATCCTCCCCCCTTATAAAAAGAATACCAGCATATCGATGATAAACACCGGTACCAGGAAACAAATGGACCAGCCCATGTATCCGAAGAAGGAAGGCATGTTGATACCATTTTCGTCAGAAAGTGTCTTGACCATAAAGTTCGGTGCATTACCGATATATGTATTAGCTCCCATAAATACGGCGCCGCAGGAGATCGCGGAAAGAAGCTTCACAGGAACTGTTCCCAGCGTTGTGGCAATTCCATTTGTAAATCCAAGAGTTCCTGCAGTTGTCAGGAATACAAGATAGGTTGGTGTATTGTCCAGGAAACTGGACAGTGCTCCTGTAGCCCAGAACATCTGATAAGGCTCGGTGATTCCAAGGTTCGGTCCAACTGCTTTCAGAAGCATCAGAGCCGGCTGCATGGTAATAAAGATTCCGATAAAAAGTACCGCAACCTCCTGGATCGCACCCCAGGTAAAATGGTTCCGCACACGGATCTTTTTGTCTGTTGTCTTAAAGGACAAAAACGCAGCTGCAAGGATCAAAATAATCTCGATGATCGACGGATAACTTAAAGTAACCTCACCAAAAATATGGATTCCTTTTACATTTCCGGCTGCATCCTGAAATGCCGGCATACCTGGAAGCATACCACTTAAGATAACACCCACAACGATCATCACAAGAAAAATAATGTTGTGAAGACCTTCGATCTTAAACTCTGTACCAGGCTTGCTGATGTCCGGTTTACGTCCGTCTGCAATATCTCTCTTATAAGAACGCATATCCAGATGATAGAACACAAACAGAAGGATCACCATATTAAAGATCAGTACCGGGAAAAGATGCAGGCTCCAGAAAAACGGAACGCCTCGCATAAATCCCATAAGAAGTGGCGGATCACCGATCGGAGTCAGGCAGCCTCCCATGTTGGATACCATGAAGATAAAGAAGATCATGATATGACCTTTTCTCTTTCTCCAGGAGTTCATTTTGATCACCGGACGGACCATCAGCATACTGGCTCCGGTGGTTCCAATGCAGCTGGAAAGCAGCGTTCCCAGTGCAAGAAGTCCTACATTTACCCTTGGCGAACCCGCAAAATCGCCCTCAACAGTAATGTTGCCGGATACACAGAACAATCCGAATAACAGGATGATAAATGTAAGATAATCATTGATCACGCACTCAAGTACTGTTTCTGTAGTTTTTCCGACGCCGTAAACAACAGCAAAAGGAATGATCATGAGAATGATCCAGAATGCAACCACGATCGGCTGATGTGACTCCCACCACTCACCTTTCACCAGAGGCATCACTGCAACGCACAGAAGAAGACCTGCAAAAGGAATACAAAGCCACAGCGGCACAGCTGCTGTTTTCTCACTGTTTCCCGCTGCCCATACACCCACAGGGCACGCCAGAAATACTGTCAGAAAAGTACATATGACGGTTAATAATTTTTTCAAAATATTCACCCCTCACATAAATTTTTTAACCAGAGAAATTATAACATATGGGGTATCAAAATCAACTGTGTGGATGTTCAATTTAAACTCGGAATCACTCATTTTTTTGTGCATTTTGTTGGTAGGTGCTTCACGGTTTTGTTTATTTTTCAACCCATAATCAGATTTTTTTGGTATTATATGATATATCTATTATATATTTTTATATATATTGGTAAGCTTAACTATTTCCCGGCAACATAAAAACAGCAGTATCTTACATTCAAAATTTTACTTTTCTCATGAAAAAATACTGCTGCTTTGTTTTCAATTCTGTTGTTCCTCTGTCTGCTTTTTATACAGCAATTTCAGAACTTTTTCTGTTTATACTTATTCCATGCACTCTGCAAGGATGTCAGCCATCTTATCGATGTCATCTTTTGTGATGATAAGCGGCGGTACAAGACGAAGTACATCGCTTCCTGCTGAAATCACAAGAAGACCTTTTGCAAGGGCTTTCTTTACCACATCGCCTACCGGACGTCCCTTGATCACGATTCCCTGCATGAATCCGCTTCCTCTTCTGGTTTCTGCACAGTCATATTTCTCAACAAGTTCATCCAGTTTCTTCTCCAGATACGGAGTTAATCCCTGTACATGGGAAAGGATCTGGTCTTTTTCAAAGATATCGAATACTTTGCTGACTGCTGCACATACGAATGGATTTCCACCATATGTAGTTCCATGATCACCTGGCTCCAGGGATGACGCTGCTGCTTTTTTATTGAGGACAAAAGCACCTACCGGAACACCGCAGCCGAGAGCTTTTGCACAGGTCATGATATCCGGCTGCACACCGTATGCCTGCCATGCAAAATAATGTCCGGTACGTCCCATACCGCACTGGATCTCGTCCAGGATCAGGATGATATCCTTCTCATCACAGAGCTTGCGAAGACCTTCCAGGAATTCTTTTGTAGCCGGATAAATACCGCCCTCGCCCTGTACTGTCTCTGCAATGATCGCACATGTCTTATCTGTTACCTGGGCTTTTACGCTCTCAAGGTCATTGAAATCTGCAAATTTCACACCGCCCATCAGAGGCTCAAACGGCTCTCTGTAATGCGCAGTTCCTGTCACAGAAAGAGCACCGATGCTGCGGCCGTGGAATGAATGGTTCATGGCAATGATCTCATGACCTGCATGTCCATCTCTTGCATAAGCATATTTCTTGGCAGCTTTCAGGGCACCTTCGATCGCCTCTGTACCGGAGTTTGTGAAAAACGCCTTCTCCATATGGCTGGCCTGTACAAGTTTCGCACCTGCATCAATGATCGGCTCATTGTAGTACAGGTTGGAAATATGTGTCAGTTTGTCGATCTGGCTTTTAAGAGCTTCATCATATCCAGGATAGTGATATCCAAGAGCATTTACAGCAATACCTGCTGCAAAATCCAGATATTCTTTTCCTTCAGAATCATAAAGGTGACAGCCCTCACCTTTTTCAAATACTACCGGAAAACGGTTATATGTATGAAGAATACTAACTTCGGATTCTTCCATCTGATCATGCATGTTCATTGTAATATTTCTCCCCGTCATCTTTTAAAATTGCAGTACCGATACCTTTGTTTGTAAAGATCTCAAGCAGCAAGCTGTGTGGGATCCTTCCGTCAAGGATATGGACTCTGTTTACACCGTTCTCAATTGCATCAATGCAGTTTTTCAGTTTCGGAATCATACCGCCGCCTACATGTCCATCTGTGATCAGCTGCTGCGCCTCGTCTACGCGAAGCTCGGAGATCAGAGTTGATGGATCTTCTGCATCTCTGTAAACACCTTCAATATCTGAAAGGAAAGCAAGTTTCTCTGCATTGACAGCTTCTGCAATGGCGCAGGCTGCATCGTCTGCATTGATATTGTATGTGTCAAAATTCTCATCAAAGCCGATCGGAAATACAATAGGAAGGAAGTCTCTCTCCAGGAGATCCTGGAGGATCTTCGGATTAACTTTTGTTATTTCGCCTACGTAGCCGATATCTTCACCCTTGGAAAGTTTCTTTCTGCACTGCAGAAGACCGCCGTCCTTACCGCTGACACCAACTGCCTGTACACCGAGAGATTCTACCAGAGTTACCAGTTCTTTGTTTACTTTTGCAAGAACCATCTCTGCGATCTCCATAGTATCTTTGTCTGTTACACGGAGACCGTTCACAAAGCGAGGCTCCATGCCAACTTTACCGACCCAACGGCTGATCTCCTTACCACCGCCATGAACGATGATTGGTTTGAAGCCAACCAGCTTCAGAAGGACTGCGTCCTTGATGACATTACGTTTCAGTTCTTCATCAAGCATTGCGCTTCCGCCGTACTTGATAACTACGATCTTGCGGTTAAACCGCTGGATGTATGGAAGGGCCTCGATGAGGACCTCCGCCTTGTCAAGATATTTCTGATTCACCATAGTGGTATCTCCTTTTTTGAAAAACAATATAGACTGAAAAAGTTTTTTGTTATATCAGGAACGGTAATCTGCATTGATTTTGATATAGTCATAAGTGAGGTCGCATCCCCATGCGGTTGCTGCTGCATCACCCATCTTCATATCAGCAATGGCTGTTACTGCATCTTCGGAGAGGATCTTTGTCGCTTCCTCTTCACTGTATCCTGTGGAAACTCCGTTTTCGATGATCTTGATCTTTCCTGCTTTGCTTTCGAAATAGAGGTCTACCTTTTCAGGATCGAACTGGACTCCGGAATAACCGAGAGCACAGAGGATTCTGCCCCAGTTGGCATCGTGGCCGTAGATTGCTGCCTTTGTAAGGGATGAAGTCACTACAGATTTACTTAAGGTTACGGCTTCTGCCTTAGTTGCTGCGCCGATAACTTTGACTTCGAAGAGTGCTGTTGCTCCTTCACCGTCTCCTGCGATTTTTTTTGCAAGGGTTGTGTTTACGTAGTTGAGTGCTTTTTTGAACTCTTCATAGTCTGCATTTTTTTCTGTGATCTTCGGGTTGCCGGCCTGACCGTTTGCCAGAAGAAGGACTGTGTCGTTTGTGGATGTATCGCCGTCAACGGATACCATATTGTAGGTGTCCTTGATGTCCTCACTGAGTGCTTCCTGAAGAAGTTCTTTGGAGATATCCACATCACTTGTGATAAATCCAAGCATTGTACACATGTTCGGGTGGATCATTCCTGATCCTTTGCACATGCCGCCGACTGTAACTGTCTTTCCGCCGATCTCGATCTCAACAGCTGCTTCTTTTTTCTCGGTGTCTGTTGTCATGATGGCTTTTGCAGCCTCAAGTCCTGCCTCACGGGTTCCTTTAAGATTCGGAGCCATAGCAGTTACACCGTTTGCAATACGATCGATAGGGATCTGCATTCCGATAACACCGGTGGATGCCACCAGCACGCTGTCTTCCGGAATTCCAAGTGCTTTTGCCGCTGCCTCTGCTGTTGCACGGCAGTAGCTAAATCCCTCCTCACCGGTACATGCATTGGCAATTCCGCTGTTGCAGATCACTGCTCTTGCTCCCTGATGATTGTATACAATGTCCTGATCCCATCTTACAGGGGCAGCTTTTACCACATTAGTTGTGAAAGTTCCTGCAGCCACGCATGGAACTTCACTGAACACCATAGCCATATCTGTGCGGCCTTTATATTTGATCTCTGCAGCTGTTGATGCCGCCTGAAAACCTTTTGCAGCTGTTACACCGCCATCAATTATCTTCATATTAATCTCCTCTCAACGATGGTGCCTTTTGGCAACCACCACGTATTATTATAATCTGTCTGATTTACGGGCACATCGGGATCTGCTTCAGTCCTTCATTCTCATCGAATCCGAACATCAGGTTCATGTTCTGAACAGCCTGTCCTGCTGCACCTTTTACAAGGTTGTCAATTGCTCCCATCATAATGACTCTCTTTGTTCTCGGGTCGATCTTGAAGTTTACGTCTACAAAGTTGCTGCCCTCTACATTTCTTGTCTGCGGGCATACATCTTTGTTCAGCACACGTACAAAAAACTCATCTTTATAATATTTGTCATATGCTGCCTTCACTTCCTCATATGTAACGTCCTTTGTAAGGGAAGCATAAGCTGTCACCAGAATTCCTCTGTTCATCGGAACAAGATGTGGTGTAAAGTTAATCATCACTTCCTGTCCGCAGGCATATCCAAGCTGATCCTCGATCTCCGGAGTATGTCTGTGTGTTGCAACACCATATGCCTTGATGCTCTCATTGACTTCGCAGTAAAGATTCGGAACTTTCGCTCCTCTTCCTGCGCCTGATGTTCCGGACTTGGCATCAATAATGATCGTGTTCGGATCAATAAGACCTTCCTTTAACAATGGGTAAATAGATAATGTAGAACATGTCGGATAACATCCCGGGTTGGCGATCAGTCTTGCCTTCCTGATATCCTCACGGTTGATCTCGCAGAGGCCATAAACAGCTTCCTCAATAAACTGCGGGGATTTGTGCTCGATTCCGTACCATTTCTCATATTTCTTCACATCTTTAATACGGAAGTCCGCGCTTAAATCGATCACCTTACATTTGGAAAGGATCTCTTCATTAATAAGGGATGCACACAGTCCCTGCGGTGTTGCGGTAAAGATCACATCTACCTCATCTGCAAGTGCTGCCATGTTGTCATCCATACATTTTGCATCTATCAGTTTGAAAAAGTTCTGATAAATATCTGCATACTGCTGATCTATATAGCTTCGGGATCCGAACCATTTGATCTCAACATCCTTATGTCCAAGAAGAAGTCTTACGATCTCATTTCCGGCGTATCCTGTAGCACCGATAATTCCTGCTTTAACCATCTTTCACATTCCTCCTCTGCCGTATCTCTTACGGTCTCAGTAAAAAGGCGTTTCTTATGTCCGCCTTGTCAATGGATAGATTATACATCTTCTGTGCATATTATGCAATAGTCATTTTCTTTGATTTTTCACGGTCTTTTCTGTTTTTCCTGTATTTTCTTATAATATCGCCTACTTTTAGATGTATTTTTATGCAAATTTTTTTTCATATTTTTCAAATTATCTCTTGCATATTTATAAAATCTGGTGTATATTAAGCCATGTCGACAGGACAGCCGAAAATTTTGTTTTGTTGTACATGAATATTTATTCACTCTGGTAAAGTTATAAAACAGCATAATTTTTTTCCAGATAACGTAAAAAAATTCACCGTCCCGGAAATGTCCGGAGCGATACAAAATCAAAAAAATCCCAGGAGGACATATATTATGAAAGAAAAAGTTGTTTTAGCGTATTCCGGTGGTCTTGATACCACAGCCCTTATCCCGTGGCTGAAAGAAACCTTTGATTATGACGTTGTCTGCTGCTGTGTAAACTGCGGACAGGGAAACGAGCTGGACGGTCTTGAAGAGAGAGCAAAAATGTCCGGTGCTTCCAAATTATATATCGAGGATATCGTCGATGAGTTCTGCGATGATTTCATCATGCCGTGTGTAGAGGCTGGTGCTGTATACGAGCATTCCTATCTTCTCGGAACTTCTATGGCTCGTCCGGTCATTGCCAAGAAGCTGGTTGAGATCGCACGTAAAGAGGGTGCCGTTGCTATCTGCCACGGTGCTACCGGTAAAGGAAATGACCAGATCCGTTTCGAGCTTGGCATCAAGGCTCTCGCTCCGGACATCAAGATCATTGCTCCATGGCGTATGACAGATCTGTGGACCATGCAGTCCCGTGAAGATGAGATCGAGTTCTGTAAGGCTCATGGCATCACTCTTCCATTTGATGCAAGCCACAGCTACAGCCGTGACAGAAATCTCTGGCACATCAGCCATGAGGGACTTGAGCTTGAGGATCCATCCCAGGCTCCGAACTATGATGACATGCTTGTATTAAGCGTAACACCTGAGAAGGCTCCGGATAAAGAAACTGAGATCACCATGACATTCGAGCAGGGTGTTCCGAAAACACTCAACGGAAAAGCAATGAAGGTTTCCGAGATCATCACAGAGCTGAACAAGCTTGGCGGTGAGAACGGCATCGGTATCGTTGATATTGTTGAGAACCGTGTTGTTGGTATGAAATCCCGTGGCGTTTATGAAACTCCTGGCGGAACGATCCTGATGGCAGCACATGACCAGCTTGAGGAGCTGATCCTTGACCGTGAGACAATGGAAGCCAAGAAAAAGCTTGGCAGCCAGTTTGCACAGGTTGTTTACGAAGGAAAATGGTACACACCTCTCCGTGAGGCTATTCAGGCATTTGTTGAGTCCACTCAGAAATATGTTACCGGTGAGGTTAAATTCAAGCTTTACAAAGGAAACATCATCAAGAATGGTACAACCTCTCCGTACAGCCTTTACAATGAGTCTCTTGCTTCCTTCACAACCGGTGATATGTATGATCATCATGATGCAGACGGATTCATCACTCTGTTCGGTCTGCCGCTGAAGGTTCGTGCCATGAAGCTTGCAGAAGTTAAGAATAACCAGAATCAGAACTAATTTTGTTGAACATTGTTCCGACAGATCATAAAAATGCCCCGGGAAGCTATATAAGTTCCCCGGGGTCTTTTGTTATATATCGCTTCGATCTCATAATAAACGAAAGGATTTTTTTATCATGAACTCACAGAAAATGCCTCTGAAAAATTCTCTCTGTCTGCTCCTGGCTGCCACTATCTGGGGAATCGCCTTTGTAGCCCAGAGTGTTGGTATGAAATATGTCGGCCCTTTTACCTTTAACGGCGTGCGTTCCCTGATCGGTGCCGCTGTTCTGGTACCGGTGCTCTTTATCCTGAACCGTTCCGGAAATAATTCATCTGCTGGCACAGATTCCGTAATACCGGACTCCTCATCAGAGCCCTCAAAGAAAGCTTCGTCTGCCACTCCATATAACCGCCGCGACCTGTGGACGGGCGGAATCGCCTGCGGAGCCGCCCTCTTTGCTGCCAGCAGCTTCCAGCAGCTCGGTATCCAGTACACAACTGTCGGAAAAGCAGGTTTTATCACTGCATGCTACATTGTCATTGTCCCGATCATCGGACTTTTCCTGAAAAAGAAATGCAGTCCTTTTATCTGGGCAGCCGTTGTTATGGCTCTGGTCGGACTTTATCTTCTCTGCATCACTGACGGTTTTTCCATTGGACTCGGAGATATTCTGGTGCTGATATGTGCTTTTCTCTTTTCCCTGCACATTCTGGTCATTGATCATTTTTCCCCGAAAGCAGACGGAGTAAAGCTTTCCTGCATCCAGTTTCTGGTCTGCGGAATCCTGTCCATGATCCCGGCTCTGATCCTGGAACACCCTCAGGTTTCCTCTATCCTCATCGCGTGGCTTCCAATCCTGTATGCCGGCATCATGTCCTGTGGTGTTGCCTACACCCTGCAGATTGTAGGCCAGAAGAATGTAAACCCGACAGTAGCTTCCCTGATCCTTTCCCTGGAGTCCTGCATCTCCGTGCTCGCCGGCTGGATGCTCCTTGGACAGAAGCTTTCCTTAAAAGAGCTGATCGGATGCGTCATCATGTTTGCGGCCATAATTCTGGCACAGCTGCCCGAGAAAAATGCCGCAAAATAAACTATAGCACTCCCGAAATCACCATAAAAAAGAAGTGTATGAAAGTTTTCAGCATCCAACTCTCATACACTTCTTTTTTTATGTAAGCTTACGCTTTTTATTTTGCCTCTGTTTCTTCTTTCTTAACGAATTTATTATAATGTGCCTTGATCTTCTCAAAACTCTCCTGACTGATATCATGCTCCATCTTGCAGGCATCCTCAAGTGCAATATCGGACGAAACGCCAAGTCCCTCAAGCATCTTGGCAAGGACTGTATGACGCTCATAGATCTGGTTGGCGATCTCTGCGCCTTTCTCCAGAAGTGTTACAGTACCGTAACGGTCCATTGCAATATATCCGTCCTCACGGAGAAGCTTCATCGCGTGGCTGACGCTTGGCTTGGAAACGCCAAGTCTGGTAGCAATATCAATAGAACGGACCCCTCCGCCTTTCTTGGATAAAACCAGAATTGATTCCAGATAATCCTCTGCTGACTGTCTGATTTCCATATAAAATCCTCCCTCACATAAATTCCAGCGGATAAAAATCCGCGTTCACTGCTTTTTTTATAACCAAATATCTGCTTTTCTCACTGTTTATTGCTTTTCGCAATCCCACAGGAACCTGCCTGATCTGGTTATTCTATATAGACCCTATAGCAGTTCCAGGGTTCATCGACTCTGCTGCAACAAGGGATCTGAATCACACATTATTTTCCTATTTTACAGGTGAATATTAACTTTTAATATACTGCTTAACCCGAATTATGTCAAGCTTTTCACACACATTTGTCTTGACATTAAAAATATTTTCCCTGATAATAGTACCTGAACAATACATCTGTTCTGTAGCAGCTCTGATTTTTTCAGGGGTGCTATCTTTTTGAACAGTAGAAGAAAGGAGTTTTTTTTATGCTCAAAACCCTGCTGGCCCAGGTCAGGGAATTTAAGAAGGCATCATTTCTCACGCCTTTTTACATGATCTTGGAAGTTCTCTTTGAGACTCTGATCCCCCTGGCCATGGCTTCCATTATTGATAAGGGTGTGGAAGCCGGAAATATCGGCCATATTTACCGGATGGGTGCAGTTATGGTAGTTCTTGCCCTGTGCGGCCTATGGGCCGGTGTCATGGGCGGAAAATACGGAGCACTGGCATCAACAGGTTTTGCCAGAAACCTCCGAAAAGCCATGTATACCAACATCCAGACCTTTTCTTTTTCCAATATCGACAAGTACAGCACTGCCGGTCTGATCACCCGTCTTACTACAGATGTCACCAACCTGCAGAATGCCTATCAGATGATCCTGCGTATGTGTACCCGTGCACCTGCCAGCCTGATCTGCGCCATGGTCATGGCATTTCTCATCAATGCGAAGCTTGCAAGTATTTACCTGGTTGCAGTAATCTTCCTTGGTGCCTGCCTGATCTTTATCATGCGAAAAGCTACCGTATATTTCCAGGCCGTATTCCGTAAATATGACGACCTGAATGCAAGTGTTCAGGAGAATATCGGTGCTGTCCGTGTTGTCAAGGCTTACGTCCGTGAAGATTATGAGATCAGCAAGTTCCAGAAAGCCTGCAATAAAGTATACGAAATGTTCTTAAGCGCCGAGAAGATCGTTGTCATGAACATGCCTCTGATGCAGTTTACTGTTTACGCCTGCATCCTTGGTATCAGCTGGCTTGGCGCAAAAATGATCGTAGGCAGTTCCCTCACTACAGGTGAGCTTATGAGTCTTCTCACCTACTGCATGAACATCCTCATGAGCCTTATGATGCTTTCCATGGTTTTTGTTATGGTAACAATGAGTATTGCAAGTGCAGAGCGTGTCACAGAAGTTATCAATGACACTGCTGACATCACAGATCCTGAGAATCCTGTAACAGAAGTTCCGGACGGAAGCATCACCTTTGACCACGTAAACTTCAGCTATAAGAAAGACAGCAAAGAACCGGTTCTCAAAGACATCAATATCTCTATCCGTTCCGGCGAGACAATCGGAATCATCGGAGGTACAGGAAGCGCCAAGTCCAGCCTTGTCAACCTGATCAGCCGTCTTTATGATGTGACAGACGGTTCTGTTTGTGTGGGCGGCATTGATGTCCGCAAATACCACCTGGAGACTCTGAGGAATCAGGTTTCCGTAGTTCTTCAGAAAAACGTACTTTTCTCAGGAACTATCCTGGAAAATCTTCGCTGGGGCAATAAGAACGCCACAGAGGAAGAATGCCGCCGTGCATGCCAGCTTGCCTGTGCCGATGATTTCATCGAAAAAATGCCGGATAAGTACAATACGTTCATTGAACAGGGCGGTTCCAATGTTTCCGGCGGTCAGAAACAGCGTCTCTGTATTGCACGTGCCCTTCTGAAAAAGCCTAAGATACTGATCCTGGACGACTCCACAAGTGCAGTTGATACAGCCACTGACGCAAGGATCCGCCGTGCTTTTGCAGAAGAGATCCCGGATACTACGAAGCTGATCATTGCACAGCGTGTTTCCAGTATCCAGAATGCAGACCGCATCATTGTTATGGACAACGGTGAAGTAAATGGTTTTGGTACTCACGAGGAGCTTCTTAAGACCAACGCCATCTATCAGGACGTATTTAATTCACAGACCGGCGGTGCCGGTGATTTTGACGAGGGAGGTGAGCCGGCTTGAAAAAACAGAATATGAAAGGCCCGGGCGGTCCTGGCCCGAAAGGTATGGGAACACCGGAACAGCCGGGTAAACTTCTCGGACGTCTTGCCCGTTATATTTTAAAGAACTATAACATTCATATCGTGATCGTAGTGATCTGCATTTTTGTCAGCGTCCTGGCAAATGTTCAGGGAACCATGTTTATGAAGACCCTGATCGACCAGTATATCACACCGCTTCTGAACGCTGACACACCGGACTTCGGCCCCTTAACTGCAGCCATCGCTCGTGTAGCATGTTTTTACGCCGTCGGCGTTGCTGCTACTTATACTTACAACCGCATCATGATCAATGTTTCCCAGGGAACCTTACGCAACCTTCGAAACGACATGTTTGCAAAAATGGAAACTCTTCCAATCAAATATTTCGACACACACGCACATGGCGATATCATGTCTATCTACACGAATGATATCGATACCCTGCGCCAGATGATCAGTCAGAGTTTCCCACAGCTGCTCTCCAGCGTGATCACAATTGTCAGCGTTTTGGTCAGCATGCTGATCCTGAATGTGCCGCTTACGGTTGTTACCCTGCTCATGGTTGCCATCATGCTTACTGCCAGCCGTAAACTTGCAGGATTAAGCGGAAAATATTTCCTGGAGCAGCAGACCAACCTTGGTATTGTCAACGGCTACATTGAAGAGATGATGGAAGGCCAGAAAGTTGTTAAAGTTTTCTGCCATGAAGATGAAAGCATTGAGAAATTCAATGAGCTGAATGACCAGCTTTTCACAAGTGCAGATAATGCCAACCGTTTTGCCAACATTCTGATGCCGGTTGTTGCTCAGCTTGGAAATGTCAGCTACGTAGTCTGCGCGATTGTAGGCGGTATCCTGGCGATCAACGGAATCGGAAATTTCACCCTTGGAGGACTTGCAAGTTTCCTGACTTTCAACAAGAGCTTCAACATGCCGATCAACCAGGTCAGCCAGCAGTTCAACAGTATTGTTATGGCTCTTGCAGGTGCCAAACGTATCTTTGATCTCCTGGATGAAAAGCCGGAAGTTGATGAAGGTTACGTTACTCTTGTCAATGCAAAAGAAGAAAACGGTGTTCTCACAGAGTCCGACAAGCGTACCGGACGCTGGGCATGGAAGCATTTCCACAAGGCTGAAGGCACTACGGATTACATTGAGCTGAAAGGCGACATGGTTCTGGAGGATGTTGATTTTGGATACAATTCCAATAAGATCGTTCTTCATGATATCAACATGTACGCACAGCCTGGTCAGAAGATCGCATTCGTAGGATCTACAGGTGCGGGAAAAACCACCATCACCAATCTTCTGAACCGTTTTTACGACATTCAGAAAGGTAAGATCCGCTACGACGGTATCAACATCACCAAGATCAAAAAAGACGATCTCCGCCGTTCCATGGGGATTGTTCTTCAGGATACCAACCTGTTCACTGCAACCGTTATGGAGAACATCCGCTACGGTAAGCTGGATGCTACGGATGAAGAGGTCATTGCTGCCGCAAAGCTTGCCAATGCAGATGGTTTTATCCGCAGACTTCCCCAGGGTTATAACACGCTTCTGCGAGGAAACGGCGCAAACCTGAGCCAGGGACAGCGTCAGCTTCTATCCATCGCCCGTGCAGCTGTTGCTGACCCGCCTGTTCTGATCCTGGATGAAGCTACCAGTTCCATTGATACCCGTACCGAGAAACTGGTGCAGGATGGTATGGATAAATTGATGGAAGGCAGAACGACTTTTGTTATCGCCCACCGTCTTTCCACTGTCCGCAACAGTGACTGTATCATGGTTCTGGAACAGGGACGTATTATCGAACGTGGTTCCCATGAGGAGCTGCTTGCGCAGAAAGGACGGTATTACCAGCTGTATAATGGCTGATCCCGTGCCACAGTTATTGTCACATAAAAAAACATGCAGGATACATCTTTTCCAGATGGTTCTGCATGTTTTTTATATACTCCGGGATCATATGTGTTATAATTTTGTAAAATTTTCAGAAAGGAGTTTCTGCAGTATCTTAAATTTTTGAGCTGCTGCAGACCATTTATATATGAAACAGGCTGAAGAATATTACTACGGCAGAATGCCGAAGGATAAACAGAATACATACCGGGCAATGCTGGCAGGACTTATGGATCTTTCTGATGAGATCCTGCTGCCCCAGGTCCCTACTACTGACGGAAACTGGCTCTATGACGTTTTTTTTCAGCTTCGTCTGGATCATCCGGAGATCTTCTGGGCTGTGGGATTTAAATACCGTCATTATAAGGATTCTCCCAACCTCATCCTGATCCCTGAATACATTTTTGACAAAAACAAAATCCGCGAGCACAAGAAAGCTCTGCACGCCCGCGTAGAGAAGCTTGTACGCCCTGCAGCAAAGTTTTCGGAATGGGATAAGGAAAAATATGTCCACGACTTTATCTGCGAAAATATCCGCTATGACAAACTGAAAAAGCCATACTCCCATGAGATCATCGGACCTCTTGGCCATGGTGTCGGCGTCTGTGAAGGAATCGCCAAATCCGTAAAAATTCTCTGCGATGCCCTTGGAGTCTGGTGTGTTATCGCCATCTGCGGAAATAATCCCGAAAAAGGTATCAAATACCGCCATACCTGGAACATTGTCCGAATCAACGGACAATATTATCATCTGGATGCCACTTTTGACAATACACTTGGCAGAAACGAGGATGATTCTGTCAGTATCCGCTACGATTATTTTAATCTGGATGACCAAAACATCTTCCGTGACCATGAGCCATTGATCGCTCCTGCTCCCGCCTGCCCGGACGGTAGCCACTCCTACTACCGCGAAAAAAAGCTTTCTTTCACCAAAATCGAAGATGTTTACAAACGTGCTCTGCAGGCTGCCAGAAAAGGTCGTGAATTCACTTTTCACTGGAGAGGCAGTTATCTCACCCGCGAAGTCCTTGCAGATCTTGTTGACCAGATCCAGGCCGCAGGAAAGACCCGCGATAAAAAAGCCATCATTACACTTAACTGGCCCCAGGCCATACTGAGATTCCACTTCACAGATCAGCAGGCTGAGGACAAGGTATTTATTGAGGAAGTAAATGAAGGTGAGAAATTATAAAACCATGAAGACCTTCTGTAAATTTCAGAATTTACAGAAGGTCTTCATGTGATTGTTTATTGATGCGGATAACAGGACTTGAACCTGCACGGTTGCCCACTGGTACCTAAAACCAGCGCGTCTGCCAATTCCGCCATATCCGCATATGTCATTTCTTCAGACATGAATTATTACACCAAAAGATATTTTACAGGAAATTCTCAAATAACGCAAGGACATATTCAAAATTGATACAAGTAATTTTTCAATAAAAGTCCCCATAATAAAATGCAACCACCAGTGCAAAAAAAAATTACAAAAAACAGAAAGCCCGCATAAAACAAGGCTTTTCCGGGCACGAAAAAAGCACTGTCGAACTGACAGTGCTCTTAAAAAGTAGTGAGGCATCGGGGATTCGAACCCCGGACAACTTGATTAAAAGTCAAGTGCTCTACCGACTGAGCTAATACCCCATAAAAAGGACTGGGCTAGCTGGATTCGAACCAGCGAATGCAGCAGTCAAAGTGCTGTGCCTTACCGCTTGGCGATAGCCCAATGGGCGAAGGGTGGATACAGGGATTCGAACCCTGGGCCTCCAGAGCCACAATCTGGC
>ERZ1673737.2100-NODE-2100-length-17318-cov-4.031107_pt1 | contig 17318 bp, 13 predicted proteins | sample MGYA00580211_ERZ1673737 | MGnify/ENA primary metagenome ERZ1673737 (study PRJEB41218, sample SAMN15661789) | gut metagenome | host: Homo sapiens | place: Canada: London | collected 2015-08-20/2019-03-30 | study: EMG produced TPA metagenomics assembly of... | reverse complement strand
GGTAAGCTGTGGTTGGTGATCCAGAGGATAAACAAATGCAAATCCCTGGCGCATGACACGAAAATGGCTATAGTGAGAAGCTGCAGAGTGTCAAACAGTGCAAAAGATACTCTAACAAGGGAAGAGATGAGCCAGCGAGAATATGGGGAATTGACGTGTGCTTGTGATGTGGCTGGTGGTTGGTTGGGGAGCTGCGCTGGGGGATCGTCAACTCCACCCAATAAGAGAGCGGAGTGGGTGCAGGTGGTGTGTGGCCTGAGGCAGAAATATACTTCATGGAACACGCTACTTTTGAGGAACTAACTTAACTATAAGTTATATGTATACACTTTCCATTGAATCTGTCTCATAATCATGTCACATTTTCCTACACTTCCCGTATACCAAAGTGAGGTCGTAGCCTAAAACCTATCCCAAAGAAAAAGAAAATTATAGTCAATAGAAATCGTATCCTGATCCCAATGCTCACAAACTCCATGCTTAACTCATCCAAAAGGTAAAAGTGAAGAATAGAAAAAAGTAAAAGAAAAAAAAGGAAAAGAAAGTGAAGCAATTTCAATATCCATACTGCGACACAGGACTGGCATGTGGCCAGAATCCCTGGCCCTTGTCAGACATGAAAGGCTGCGCGTAATAGCCAGACATGTAGGATGGGTCATGCATTGGCTTAGGGACAGTTGGAGACTCTGGTGGAATAACATGCACCGTTGGAGGGGGCATAACCAATGGGTACGAGCTAAAGCCGCCAGATCTCGGGCTGTGGGGGCCACTTGACTCACTGGTTGTGGGTGACAAGGGCAAGATATGCGAGTGAGACTGGAGCTTGGACTCGTCTTCGTCCAACGAGGGGATACTGTCATCGTGTGCATCGTTCATGTCGTGGTCTTGTTTGATTGCCGATGCTGACACGGGTGCGGCTTGTGTGCGCGGTGAGACCTCATCGACGTCGTGGTAGATTGCTTCGGGGAGGTGTGTGTGGGTGATCTGGATCAGAGTACTGGCATCTATAACAAGGAAGGGATATTGGTTAGTGATTGTACAAGTGGCTCGTTTTTGGTATGTTGATACATACCGATTTCTCCGTCCAAGAACCGTTCTTCCATTTGTCGAACAAAGTAGATCTCATCGAGAACTTGAAGTTTGTTGGCGGGTGTGATCTGGCGTCGGACATCCTGACCGGCGTCGCGCAGTTTTTCAGCGGTGACCCCATGGCTGTCCTTCAACTCACAGAGGATGTGGACAAGGAGTCGCAGGCGGTCTAGTTTGGAGTCAGATAACCTATTCATACGCACACTCCAACCACATACTTACCATTCTTAAGTAGATGATCAGGCTCCTTGTGCAAAACACCAGCTGGCCACCACCCCGGCTTCGTATACTCTGGGTCAACACGCTGCGAGACACCGGCGATAACCTTGCGCCCATTGTACGGGAAATGAACCTGCTTCCTCGGCTCAACAAGTTTGATGTAAGACTTTGCGATAGCACGACAGTTGAGTTGCTGGAAATCCTCAAATGCCTTTTCGTAGTACCGTCGTAGCAGAGCGCGATTCCCCACTCGAAGAACAGTCCGTGTAGGCGGGGGTGTCGCCGTTGGCGGCGGAGAAAGAGACTTGGATCGAGACTTGACAATGCCAGCCGAGTTTGGTCTACGTTTTTTGTTTCGGCTGTTTGGCGTTTGCCACTCAAACGGGATCTTCTCCATTGGTCTCGTCTGGCCGGATTGAACCCAGTTGGGAGACGACTGCACGTCCCAGGCCGAGTAGGATGCTTGGTTGGTTTGGTCTGGAACAAGTTAGTCAACCTTACTGTTTTTATATACTGGTTCCCAAGACTCTGACTCACCTGTACTGAAACTTGGGCTGGCCTGCGTCCCTGGACAGGTCATTTCAAGAAATCGGTCTGTGACATCCGGTGTGAAGATGGCTCCTCCACATCCGGCCATTGAGGCAGAAGTTTGTAGCTGATATTCCCCATTGTGGTCGATATAGATCATAGCAAAGTGTGGATGAGGGAACTCTGGGTTGAGGGGCTGTTTAGGAGTGATCGACTAGTCAGTCGTTAGCTATGAACTTGATACATTGCATTCACTGTCTATATTACCATGTTCATGGGTTGGTGTGGAATACAGGTATCAGAATGTCTTCGCTCGAGTTCCCCCGGGAACGGATATCCACGATTTGTATCCATATTGAGGTACTGGGAAGTGCGATTGTTGTATAGTGTGCTTCGACCTAAGATTGAATGGGTTAAACCCCGCTGCACATGTTCGACTCAGCAAGGAGGTTGCGAGAAAATACAAAATCGAGGTCGGGGAGCAACCACGATCTGTACTTAATAGAAAAAAGATCGAACCCCCACTCTCGACAGGGATGGACACGGACTTCCAATGGATAATGTATCCGGTAACGCTCAGGGGAAGGGTCCAGGCGATCTAGATATACACTAAGACCATGATCTGCTCGACTTCCGACGCCAAACTCTCAAGTCCCCACATGACATAGGTGTCCCCTGAGAGTACGAATCGGCTACTGTGTCAATGCAAGGAAAAAGAAATAGCTGCAAAAGCTGCGTGTGGCGATAAGGAAGCTTCGTGTCACTTTGAGGGCCGAGTTCACTCTGCGCACTGACATTCCTTAGGGCTGTGATCCATGGTTGAATATTCGATTTGAGTCGCGTTCCACGGTTCGGGGGATCCGAGAACACTCTTTTGACGTCTCAACTTCTATATTTCTATAGATCGTCCCAAGGACTCCACTAATCAGCTTAGTCTCCGCTCTAATACGATCGGCTAGGTTAGCAACCGGTGTATCCCATCGTTTGTATCTTCGAAAAGACATGACCCTATGATCGAGCGATGGGCCAGTCAATCCGTGCAAACAAGGATAGGTCCAATTTGACCGCAGGATTGCCGATCTCTTGGCCTGCATCAGCCACGACAGGTGATTAAAAAGTTCAGCGGCCTCCCTCGACGCCTCTACGATCATCGTATGCAAGCCAGGGGAGAAGGGCCCAAGAGAGGCTGATGGGTCACTGACTAACGCAGGTCTAGGCGGATCTTGTGGACTCTTCTCGATGGATACTTGCGTTGCGCGTCGGCGTCAGCCCCCAGAGTCTGATGGAGCATTTGTCCGGCTGCATGCAGCCCAAAGCCCGCAATCTATTCTTTTCTTTTCCAACTCCCTTTTGCCCGGGCATACCGTAGTGTGTGTTGATGTACATGGCCACTAAGTTTATCCCCACTGGCAGCTCCACGGAAGACCAATACGATTATCCGTGCGGTCGCTCCCAACCTAATCTGAAACGGGTCTGAAGGGTGCAACTTTTTCTGATCTCTGCCCTGGCCCCCCTCAGGGTCCAGTTTGGGCATTGGACGGCTTAGAGTCCCGTGAGAAGGCCGTCGACGCGACTATCGACCATCGAACTTGAGCTTATTTCCAACACGCGCGGAAGCCAACCCTTCGTTCCCGGCATGCGGGTTCCAAATACGATGTAAGTCGGGATGGGGCCTGGCTTACAGTATGCTCTGTGATTCCCGCTCGTTTCTTTTTTACTGGATTTTTCTTGGCGGCTTCCTCGAACTCCTTATTTTTCAACATTGTTTGTCTACTAGTTTGAGGCATTGTGCTCACGCTAGCATGGTCTTCCCCAGGAGTACTCGGCCAATATTGCAAGTTCTTCTTACTCTCCTGCGGCATCGTGCAGATGCCGACGTGGCAACCCGGGGCTAGGGTCACCACATTTTGTGCACTGATTGTCGTTTGAATCGATAAACAAATGGATATTCAAAGTTAGTTCCTGTCCACCATTAGGATGGGTTCCTCGCTCCCGGATCGACAGTGTAACAGTCCTGGGAGTGGGGGATTGCGGATCGCAAACTCAGAATCGATTGTCGCTGGTTTACACAAAGGACAGTGTTCCCTTGGATTTCGACGCGTTGTGCCTTTTCTGGAGTATGCTCTGTATACCCAACATTTCAAAGGGGTGATTATCTGGCGACGCCACCAACATGCCGGCCTATGGCGAACAAAAGCCACCTGTAACAAAGACCCAATTTAGTCATTGATTGTTGTACTTCTCCACCGTCTCTTTATATTATACTGTAGTTTTTGCTTCTTTCTTTCCTATCACGCAGCCACTATTGCCATCCGCACCGGCCCACACAAACACGGAAAATTTAACCGATTCTTATGATTTGGTAACTCAAGGCGCATACTATCGCGACATACACCATGGTAGCCCCGCTTTGGATAGTCAAGAGGTGAGATAACACGATGAAGAACAAGAGTCGAGTGCGCACTATACTCTCCTGAATTAGGGGGGCCAAAATATGGCGTTTAAACTTTTTACCGGTCAGCCTGACGGCTTGTTACCTGTGTCTTCTGACATCTGCAGAACTATTGGGTAGTCCGTATTCACTTCTCCTCATCAGGCAGCCTCATTTTTGGGCAAGGCAAAACGGACAAATATTAGAAGTAAAAACGGCAAAAGCAAAAATACAAACAACACAAAACAAAACAGGGAAAAAAAAGCAACGCAAGTTCCACGCAGTTAATAACACAGGGTACATTGCAGTACATTGCTGTGAAGCAAAGCAACACCATTATGTGCAATCCGTACTATTGTCTGAGCTGCATTGGCCTCGAACTTTGTAAGCCAAAAAAGCAGCAAAAAAACAAGGAACAAAAAGCGCCCTGTAGTAAGTGGCGCAAGAAAAGCCATGCGTCCCTTGCGTTGAAGTGCGGGGTGGAGCACAACACTTGGGCACCCAACAGATGAGTTGATGAACAGCGGGATCTGGAGACACAGAGTCCCCAGCTTTAGGTCTGCAGTAACGAATCACTGCCTGTTATTGTCTACTGTTACCATATATGTACTGTTGCACTGCACATCTGTGCATCCCGCCTATCTGTCAGGGATGACCTTCTTCGAAGGACCGAAGCACCGAAGTCTCCGTTCTCTGGTCAATTAGGGATTGCACTATGTGCTTGACCGCGGATAAGGCCTTCCGGACCCCGGTTTCTGACATTCCGTTACCTTTGCAAGCTTGATGCATATGGCGGGATCCTAGCACCAGGATAGCAGTGCAGGAGGCGTGCATGTTTGGAACTCTGACCTCTAACTGGGAACTTGGTGTCAAAGCTTTCAGGCTTGTGAGTTTGATGGTGTTGGTTTGAGTGACGTCCGGAGTCCGCGGATGGTAGCGGTTGGTAGCGGTGACTATGGAGTACCTGGACATGGAATGCACATGGCGATGTTGTCCTCCTCACCGTAACTACAGTAAGGTCAGGATTTTAAAAGTCGTCCAGGGACAGGGTACTAGATACTTTAATCCATTGTAGGCTTCCAGATGCCTCATTCTCACTACCCTCGGCCATAGTTGCTCTCTTGTGAGGCGCTAGCTCAGACATCGCCACTGTCAAGGATAGTCCTTTAATATCAGATCCCGATCGTGCTCTGGGACATTGTATATGGAGATAAGGAACCAGATCCCAAATATAGAACTCAATCTTAGTTCTGATCTATGTACATATGTAAGACAGGTTTAGTCAAGTCTAGGCACAAGTGGAGCTATTCTGACTCGCTTAGGGTTTATCTCCGCTAGGACAAGATCCCTTGTTGGACCTAAAGATTGATCATCGCACCACTAGAATAAGGTACCCCAATCTCAATCATCCCTTTCTTGCTCACAGACAGCGATTCACCAATCGTGACATTGGACTGCCGCACAGGCTTCCCGCCCTGGAGTTCGTAGTTATATGACCAGCCGTCCCAGGTGATACCTGTAATGGCATCGCTGCCATTTGCAATAAGCCTTTGGACGGATAACGATTTTGCCAAGGTTGCAGGGATCTGGAACGAATACTTTGCCACAGGACGCTGCGTCGAGTCTGAAGGCGAATCCGATAGCGAATCCGAGTCCGAGTCCGAATCGGAAGTTGTGTAGTTGTATTCTTGCAAATTGACCACAGCAATCCTGGCCAGATGACCGTTCACATATGCCGCGTAAGCAGCCTCTGTCTCTTCCGATAGGGGGAGATTGACAACCTGTACATCGTCGCTCTCCTTGTTACTCTTTAGCATTGCGGCGACCATTGCGTTACCGTAGTAGGGCGCCTTGGTTCCAATGGTTGTCTTGTTAGTTTGGACAGGCTGCCAGGATGCGTAGCGGTAGTCGGTGCCCTGGTGCATATGTGTTCGCTGGATGCTTTGTGATGCGCAATAGAGATTGAAGTCCACAACCCAGAGTGCGGCACCGAATGAGTTTGATAGTCCCGGTTTGCCTTGATGGTAAAGTGAATTTGTCTCGCCAAGAATGTAGGGGATATCCTTGGTCAGGCCTTGTGTGTTGAGCACTTGGGAAAGCTTGGCGTGTTGGTCGATGCTGTGTGCGGTTGAGGTATGATTCATAAGGGTGTGGCGGAGGGTGACACCTGGTTGGTCTGCACCGCCGATGTAGCTAGATGATTGTTAGATATCCATCCAAGAAAAATCACACTCTACATGTGTTCATACTTGTGCATGGAGTTCAAACCAACATTGTGGTCCGTATCAAGCCCGCTTTGCCAGGTCTTGAGCGGGTCCAGACTGTTTTTTGTACCTGCAAATGACGGCGCAAGATACTTGTACTCAGCATCCGTCGCCATTTCAGGGCAACTCTTCTTGAGCTGACGCTTGATTACTTGTGCCTTGGCCAACCATTCTGTCACATAGTCATTCTCAGTCCAACTCGTAGGTCGTACACTGTTCGGTCTGGTTGTCTTGAAAAGATCTGGCTCGTTTCCGATCTCCCAGTATGCCAGTTTTCCGTTTTTAAGTGCTTTGCATGCCAGTGGCACGGTGGCAATGAGATTATCCATGCCCGCAGTCCCATTCTTGCCCATATTGAAGCCGTGACTAAATTTGACGCCGGGCCAAGTCGAGTATGACTCGAAGTATGAGGGTCCATATGAGATGATAGATGGATAATCTTCAGACACAGCTGGGACATATGTTCCCTGGATTCCTGTTTTCAGATCCGGATCGTACAAGGCAAGGTCCCTGCGATAATGTTAACAAAGGCAATATCTATGTCTCGGATCACATACTGAGTGTTTCCACCAACGCGAATATGTGGCTTTCCACCTTGAAGCTTACCAAGATTGTCGAGCAGGCTCTTTGAGAACTTGTTCGGCAGGGAGGAGTTGCCAGCGAAGTCGGGGAAAGAAGAGAATTCGATCGAGAATGATACGAATGGATTCAAGATGGCAGGTCCAGCTGTTTGAGGAACTCGTGCACTAACAGCAATAACGGGTGAAGCATCTCGCTCAACATTTGTGCGAACTGCCGCCACAATGGTGGCTCCTAAAAGTAGATCAAGAAACATAGCCCTGTGGTATAGATTATATACCGACAATGCAAAGTGTATCCTATTTTGTAAACAAGTTTCGCCTCTTGAACTTCCTGTAAACCAAAAAACGGATGTTGTTTTGATGGGTTTATATATATCCTCAACCGTCAGAAGGTTATTGAATTTGGTTCTTCAATTGCCGCTTGGCGACAGACATAATGTTTGCGGCGGGACATGCCGACTTCAAGACAGGCGATTGGAGTATAATCTACCTAAATCCCGGTTATATGATAATTTCTCCGGATTGTCAATGCGGGGGTTGCATCTGAAGTTGTGGAGAGCCGATCGTTGCACTGGCAGCGTCAGGGGGTCGGCAATTGAACATCATTTATGGATGTGATCGTCGCATATAAGAGAATTATTCGCCATTTCAAAATACTAGAGTTTCGAGGGTTATATAAGTAGGCGCGTAGAGGTAAGAAGGGCCCAAGACCCCGAGATGAACATCCATGGACTGGAGCATGCAAGCTCGTAGTTTCACATTCCTACAATCAGATCTTGCTCTTGCATCGGTGCTAATCAAAGCACTCAGATTGTTTGTGTCGAGATGAATATGTGCTTGACGCATTGCTTGCGTTGTTCTCGGCAGTTCTATCCCAGATCTGTCGATCTATATAGTCCGGAGATCAGATCGTGAACAAGGGGGATATCTAATTCTTTTCTACAGGCCTTCCTGACTGCAGATTAATCTTTAGTTTAATCTATGCCCCATGTTAATTAAGTGACCCCAAGATCAGCCATGATCAGAGATATTTCTATCAAGCATCTTACGATTATCGCTTATCTCACTTGCTCTCATCACTTTGCCCACCCATAGCAAACGGCATTTGCCATTTTCATATTTCAACTGCTTGCCTTCTCAAGCATCACCTTTCTTCGTTCAACACACTTCAACCCTTTGACTAACTCTCTTGTCTGCGTCGCATCTCGAACGAAGCATATCTGTAAGATCGATATCCCATTCAGTTCTTGGCTCACTTGCTCTGTTTTTGCAAATGCAAGAGCAGCTGACCTTCTTTTACTTCTTCCAACTTCCTCTTGAATATTTATTTCCTTCTTCCATCCATCCACACCTTCTGTCTTCTTCATCACTCACACTCTCCTACCCAGTATCAAACCCTCGCATCATCCATCAGTGTCACAGCAAAGATGGCACAGACTTACCTCTCGAACCTCCATATGGAGAGGTTCATCTCGGAGTTCGAGCAGAATCCCAACCACGAAACCATGGAGGTCATGGTGTCTGCCTTGCTGGTTTACGCTTTTGACTCGGAAGCCAAGTGGGCGATGAACTACAAGCCTGACCCTACCGGTGACGGCTCCTACTACTTTGCCATGCAGTTGGATGGTCGCAAGAAGATTCTCCACGCCATCGTCAAGGTCATCTCTACCGCTGAGCACGTCTCTGAGGACTGGGATTTGCCCATCACTCCTCTCGCGGTAGCTCCTCTTCCCAATGAGCGTTGCTGGGCCATCCTCTTCCAGGGGATGACCATGAGGCTCTATGAATACCACCGTGACCAGCCTGCTGGAGCTCGACTCCTCGTTTGTGACTTCAAGGTTGACGGAAAGAAGACTGATACCCTGCACATCCGCGACAACTGCCGCCAGGTGAACAGTGTTCTCTTCCAGATTCCCGAGCAGCACCCCAAGCCTCTCAGTGATGCTTTCTTGCAGCTTCAGGCTAAGGCTTTGGAGATTAATGCTGCTAAGGGCAAGCATGTTGATGACAAGACTCCTGAGGTCGAGTCTGAGGGTGAGAAGGCTGCGGTTGAGGTCCAGTCTATGAACGGTGCTTCTGCTGGTGTCAAGCCCACTCCCCTGTCCACCGTCTATCCCGCCTTCATGCCTTCTATTATTCCCGCTCCGGCTGTGAATACCAACACCCAGCCCAATGTCTTGCCCAATGTCCAGTACACTGTTCAGCCTACCGTCCAGCCCGTCGTCAAGCCTGCTGCTACCGCGTTTAAGCCTGGTGCTCCCACCTTGAAGCCTGCTGCCAGTTCCGCTCTCAAGCCTGGTGCTCCCGCTTTTAATCCTGGTGCCTATGCCACTGCTAAGATTGGCACACTCAGGCCGATGCCTAGTCTCGCCGAGAAGACCAGCACCCAGCCCAAGGCCCAGCCCACTTCCAAGCCCGCTGTTAAGCCTGCCGTTAGTCCCGCTATCAAGACCAACACCAAGCCCAAGATTCAGGCTGCTGTGACTCTAGCCCCTTCCGTTGATCTCATGACCTTTGCGGACTTGAACGTTGGTACCGAAAGCAAGGCCAATGGTCGTGCCGCTCCAGCTCCCAGTTTGATCTGAGGACCGCATTCATACAAACTTCATGAGTGTCTTACCATACTCATGCATCAAATCTACCGTGAATGTTTCTTTTTCTTTTTTCTAATGAGTGCGCCTTACAACAATGAGAAAACAACAAACACCAAAAAAAGGTCGGGTCTTGGACTTCGACACCGTTCCTGCGGGGACAGTTGCTTTCACTTTTTGCGGAACACAGGGGGAGAGGAAAGCATCAGGCTTCATTCTGCAAGTGGTCATGGTTCTTTATGACGCGCTTGGGATCCTGGGACGTTGCAAAGTGGTTTAATTTTTGGATTATGGGGAGTTATCTAGCCGAACATAATCGAACGCAGTCCATGGCATCTCTGCTTTAGTCAAGACATCATCTAGACCATGTAAATATCCATTTAGGTAGAACAGAATACCAAATAGTTGACCGGACGGCAGTCATGGAGCATGCTCAGGGTTTATATAGATCTACTGATATCATCAGCACCACAGGAGCTATGGGTTGATACGAAGTGTGGCCGGTAAGCGACGAACCGTGGAGATAGAGTATGAGCAGGGAATGGATGAGAACAAAAAGAACAATACGGAACTGGTATCAATTAACTGCCTCATCAATAGAAAGAAATGCCAGGCTAGACAATTCCTGATTCTCAGCAATTGACTCCTGTAAAAACAGGGAAACACTCCAGCTAGACTTAATAATCTACAAATGAAGAAAGAAATCTCAAAGCAAAGGGTTATCACTAAAATCCGCATATATCCCATCTAGAGGACTTAGGTGTACTTTCGAAGCTGTGAAAAATAATTGTCAGTATGATGGAATATACCGAAGGGTATGTGCAAAGGAAAGAAACTCACATCAAGTGTCAACGATTTGCTGCTGTTCTCAACCTGATCCCTGTAGATACCGACGAGCGCCTCACTGTTCTGGAATAGACCTGTCTTCAGACTGATCACGATGAACTGCATGCCAGGTGCAGCGTGGTCATGGATATAGTTGGCAATGCGGGCAACATTGGTGTTGTCGAGGGCTGCGTCAACCTCGTCTAGTACGAAGAAGGGCGAAGGCTGGTACGAGTGGATAGCGAAGAGCAGAGCGAGAGCGGCCATGGTCTTTTCACCACCGGAAAGGTGCTCCATGTCTCGGAAACGTTTGAGCGGAGGCATGGCGTGGTATTTGATGCCGTCAAGGTAGGGCTCATCCGAGTCCTCAATATCCAGGTAACTGTAAATTGTTAGTAAAGATACACAACTAAGGCGGGGAAAAACTTACGCTTGTCCACCTAGCGGGTAGTTGGCACTGCGTGTGAGTTCACGGTAGATCGGGCCAATCTGCTCGGAAATGTGCGCAAAGGCCTTGTTGAACAGATCGGAACGCTGCTTCATCACGGACTCGAACTCATCCTTGGCCTTTCGTGCAGACTTCCGGGCATCTTCAAAGTCTTTTTCGGTGCTTCGAAGCTTGTTCTCGACACTCTCAAGACGTTCCATAGCACGGGCATTGGGTGCCATCTTGTCAAGCTCACTGTTGAGAACACGGACCTTCTCGAGTAGTTCATCCTCGAGCTTGTCGTCGGCCTCCTATAGAACAGTTAGAATTAGAAATGAACGTGGTTATGTTGTGCATACCTCTTTGAGACTCTCTCCAAGAGATTCGAAGTCAACCTCAATGCCATAATCGTGCACCATAGGAGCATCGTCCAGCCCATCAGCCTCATCCACATCCATGGCATCGGGATCCGCGGCTTGCACAAGGTCATCGATAGGAAGCTTGTCCAGGGCGCTTGAAGAGTCGGTCAAAGGAATATCAATATCCTCAAGTTTGCAGCGGCGCAGAAGAGCATAACGACTAGATGAGTTCCTCTGGATCTCCGCTTCGAGTGCGTTAACATTCTTCAATGCCGCCTCAACGTGCTTGCTGCGCTTCTGGAGTTCGCGCCTCTGCTCGGTCAATTTCTCTGCGGATTGCGCGTAGATATTCTTCTGTTCCTCGAGAGCCTCCCGGAGGAGTTCAAGTTCGGCATTGAACTCATCAAGCTGGTTACGAATTTCCTGCTGCTGGATTTGAAGCTCTTCGATCAAGCTCTGGTCACGCTCGTACTGGGCCTTGAGGCCATTGATTCGGTCCTCGGTTGCCTGGACACGCTGCTTCTCGAAGCTGAGCTGGTTCTCAATGCGACTCTTCTGTGTGGTGAATTGCAACTTCTTCTGCGCAGCTTCTTCTTGCAGGGAGCCCTGTTGGGCTTCGTATTCCCGGATATCATCGTATCCTAGACGCTTGCAGAACTTGCGGTAGACCTCATCCTCCACTGTGCTGACAGAAGCCTGGGACGCCTCGATAATTTTATCCAGCTCGTCAAGATTCTCCTTCCGCTCGGTATACTTAGGGCGCAGGTCCTCCATTTGTTGCTTGGTGAAGTCCAGCTGGCTGCGCTTGCTCTGAAGGTTCCTCTCAAGGCCCTTTAATTCCTCACGGGAGTAAGAAAGACGCTGCTCAAGGCCGACAAGCTCACCCTGCAGATTTTCCTCCTCGGAGCCCCGACGGTGACTCTTGGGGAGGTTTCCGAGATCGCTCATTAATTTTTCCTTCAGCTTATACAGATTTTCAACCTCGGAATCTTCCCAGCGCTTGGAGTTTTGCTGAAGACCACGTCCACCAGTCATGAGACCACCCTTGTGAATGACGGTACCATCCAGGGTGACCGCCTTGGCATCGACGTTCTTTTCGTAGCAGAGATACTTGGCCGTGGCCAGGTCATCGCATACAATAGAATTTCCGCAGGCATAAATAATCGCTCGGGAAACCGATTCGTCGTAGTCGACAGTCTCAATCGCAGGACGCATACCCCGGTGCATGCCCTTCAGGTTGGAGTTGAATGCCTTGACTTGGATAGTCTCGAGTGGGATGAAAGTAGCTTGTCCTGCGCGTTGGTCACGCAGATGTTGAATGCACTCTTTGGCGGTCTTCTCGTTGTCAACGACGATGGCGTCAAAGTGTCGACCCAGCACAGTGCTGACCGCATCGGAGTATTTCTTCTGCTTTGGTCGGCAGAGGTCGCTAACGCGGCCTTTGACACCGGGGAAAATGCGCTTCAGGGTCGAAATCAATTCCTTGGCCCGGACCTCGCGCTCGGTCTGCTTCTTGCCATCGTCGGCTTCAAGCAGTTTCCTCAATACGACCTGGAGCTTTTCCTCTAGCTCGGTGCGCATTTGCGAGACCTTCAAACGTTCTGAAGTCAATGCATTCAGCTCCTTCTTCTTGCGGTCGATGTCCTTGGAGGTCGTTGTGATTGTGTCATTGAGCGAAGATTTGCGCTCGCCCATGTTCTGCGCCTCGGATTCGAAAGACTTCAGCTGCCACTCGGTGTTTTCAAACTTGCCCTTCAAACTGTTGACAGCTTCAGCTTCCGTCTTTCTCTGACGGCGGAGGTTGTCAAGGTTCAAAGAATCTGCAGATGACCGTCGATTGACCTCTTCTCTAAGCTTGTGGTACTCCTGTTGATCGGCTTCGCTCAATTGGCCGCCCTTCTTGCTCATTGTCTTCTGCCATTCGGCTTCCCATTGAGCCTGGGCCTTTTCAACAAGTTTGAGATCCTTCTCGAGGCGCTTGCGGTTGTTGGATTGGGATGTGCGTTCCTTGCCAATTTCCTCAATCTTCGAAGCGTATCTTTCGACCTTCTTCTGGGTGATATCGACTTTCTCGTCAACAGGAACGAGCGAGTTGTTGAGCTCTTCAATTTCATGCTCCTTCTTGGTGATGTTCTTCTCGGCCTTTCCGACGTCCCTACCAACTCGAGCATGATCCTTTTTGGCGTCTTCAACGTTCTTTTCGTACTTCTCGACACCGCGGCGGTATTCCTTAAGCTCATCCTGGTATTTCTGGATATCAGCGCTAGAATCGTCAATCAAGCGCTGGAAGTGGAATAGCTTCCATAGGATATGAGTGATGATAGCCTGGTCGCGTTCTTCGGCCTTTTTGGCGTAGTTTTCAGCTTCTCGCTTCTGCTCCTGGTACTGTTTAACCTCGGAGTTGATGCCTCGCCGACGATTGAGCTGAACGGTTTGCTGCTCTGCGGCTTCCTCCGCCTCGGCCTTGAACTTCTCGTAGTCAGCCTTGTGCTCCAGACTGCCAGAGATCTGCTCAATCAACCGCGTAAGATCGCGAGGAGACTGAGACGCAATGGCCTCAACATCACCCTGGAACACAAGGAAGTTGCGCGCCTTGATCAAGATGTTCTCCTCCTCGAGAGCCTCGTTGTATTGCTGGGCGGATACGATTCGGGTGTTGATGCGATATTCGCTGACACCTTGGCTGGTGATAGATCGGCGCCATTGCTGCTCCTCACCCGCATCGTCTTCATAGACTGCCATAACCCAAGCGGTCTTCGGATCATTGACCCCAGCGTTCTGGGTGGAATCCATATTGTCCTGGTCCTCCTCTTGCTCGGCATCCTCGCCTTCAGCGGCAGGTTCTCCATCGACTTTGGATGTGCGCAGGACACGACCACGGTAGACGAGATCGCGGAGGTTGGTCGATCGCAGATGGGACGACTTGATTCCTAGAACGAACGAGATGGCATCCATCCTATTGCGTGTCAGCACACGTTTCTTCAATTAAGGCCGAGAAGTACTCACGAATTCGACTTGCCAGACCCGTTCGGTCCGATAATTGACGTGAAATATGCATCTCCGAATAGGAGCACATGGTGTCCCTTGTAGGACTTGAAGTCTGACAAAGTTAGCTCATGTTCGCGGCGCACTTTCGGTGTTACGTACTGAAAAGCTCCAAGCGAATGAGTTTTCCCATCTTGCCGGCCGCTTCCCTGAGGGAGCCACGCAGTGAGGAATTCAAGCAGAGCTCTGCAACTGTTAGTGCGGGAGATTGACGTGTGGGCAAAGATGGTTGGGAGGGGCGCGATAACGGGGAGACCGCGTCCATCGACGCGCCGGAGCATCACGTGGATCACAACTTTATTTGCGACAAGTCTAGTACAACCCAACTAACACAATATGTGACTATAGGTCTTGAGCAATGTATTTATGGTGATTCAATTTTATATACTGTTTGATAGTGGTACAAAAGCTGCGCTGTTGCCCATCAGAAAAGGCCAAAATGATGTACAAAAAGGGATATCAAAGCTGTGCTAATGGCCTTCGTATCGCTTCAAGGCAGACATCCAACGATTAGATCAACGCTGCAATGGCATCTTCATGTTCACGATACGGCCAAAGTTCAAGAGCTCATCCGAGACATAGCCATTGGAGTCGACACGGAACTGGGTCTTGCGGCCAGCAACCTGCACGACAATAAAATCTTCGTTCGTGAAGACCTGGCGCAGGGACTGAAAGATCTGCCAGCCCATGTAGCTCAGCTTCTTTGCTGGGGACTTGAAGAACTTGATTTCTTCTTGAATCCCACGGCCAAGTCTCACTTTTTCCATCTCAAACCGCTGAGCAGCTTCCGCAGAGACGGTGATCTGGCGCTTGAAGAAAATCTCACCAGGGCTCACCTCAACCCGATAGGGCTTTTTGAAAGGTGCCATGCTTTGAACCGTGAAGAGCACACGCATCTGGCCATTGGATTTGACCGCTTTGATGCTTTTGACCAGAGAGCCTGTCCGGGCGATGAATACGGTACCCATGACACTCATCACAACACAGATACCGCCGAACAAAGCCTTTTGCCAGTACGGACGAGGAACCAGAGGATCCCGGAAGACCTCGTTCGAGTTGTAGAGCGAATAGGCGAAACAGAACCCGGCCAATCCGTACGCGGTCAGTTTATATGTGCGATGGGAAGGAGCCTGGAACAAAACCATCTCCCCTTGGTGTAATACCTTCGCTTCCAGCTTTGCTAGGGCACGAGGGTCTCTGTTGCCCCCGGAGCTGTGTCCGGCCGATGTCCACGGGGAATCAACGGTTCTGCGGACTCCTTTGGCCGAGTGAGACGAACTTGAATTGAAGTAACGCCATGCTGAGCCCGATTTCGTTTGTAAGCCCGGCCGTGCCGGTTGTCCAAAGCACCGGCACCATAGTACGCGGAAGGTAGGTGGTCTGACCGACATCACTGTGTTGGGCCTATGCATAACGTTAATAAAGCCATGACAGCAACACAGCGTGTAGCCATTTGAGCGCAGTGCGCCAATGCAATGACAAAATCAAGTAACTTACCAAGACAAGAATCAATTGACCGTTGTTCTCCTCGGAAAGCCCCGACACGTCGAAAGCAGCCGCAGCGGCAGAAAAATGTTCCCGTCCCGGCCGCCGGTGAAGCTCCCAACGCCCTCAACACCTCCGGCCTGCAATCGCTTTCGTGACCAGACTCTCAAACTCGAACAAATTGAACCTCCGGACTTTGCGCGCCTCTCCGTGGTGGTGGGCTCTTGGTTGATCCTGCTCGTTTCGAAAGCTTCCGCGGCGAGTTGCGACACCGGTTGAAGATCTCCATCCGCAACACCTCCACCAAACTTCCAAACCCCTCCAGGTTCCTTTTATACACAATGGCAGCCCGGATCACAGTCGGCCAAGTTCCGGCCATGTTTGCTCGTCGCCAGCCCAAGGTGTTCGGTATCAGCAAGCGTGAGTTTCCCGTGCACAGAAGCAATATTCTTTCCGCGAAAGAAAGCCGCTCTCCATTGGGCTGGATTCTTTGACCGGACTGCTTGCTATACAACACATGAGACCAATTCGAACTAATTACCGTCTCTAGGCTTCCAATCTACCGCTCCCACAACCCAGAACCCCGCCTATCCGCTCTACCCCTCGGTCGCCCAGCTCCTCCGTGAAAAGGGCATCTCCAAGGACGATGTCTCCAAGATCCCAGCATCCGGACCCAAGGGCCGTCTTCTCAAGGGTGATGTCCTCGCCTACCTCGGGCAGATCGCGTCGGACTACCCATCAACCCAGGCCTCAACCCTGGCCAAGCTCGCCCACCTCGACCTGAGCAACATCAAGATCGCCCCGGCCCCTGCACCAGCCGCGCCAGCCCCAGTAGAGAAGGAAGTCGTCGCCGCGCCCCCTCCCATGACTTCAGTCGCTATCTCCGTCTCCCTGGCAGCCGTGTTTTCCGCCCAGAAGAAGATCCAGGACAACCTGGGCGTCACAGTCCCTCTGTCCCGCTTCCTGGCCGCAGCCACCGACCTTGCCAACGACGAACTCCCCCGCGTTGGCTCCAACCGCTCCGCTGATGAGCTCTTCGATGAACTTCTCGGCGCTGAGCCTATCAACACCTCTCGGGGTGACTACATCCCCGAGCTGAACGCCTTCGAGGCTCCGAAGACTCTCTCCCAGCCGAAGCCTGTCGAGGAGGATCTGATTGACTTCCTCAGCGCTAATTCTGTTAAGAAGTCTGCCCCCTCAGCTCCCGTTGAGCGTTTGGCCGAGGCTGCTGCCAATGTCTTCAGCCTGACCGTTCCGGCTGGTGAGGAGGTGCGCGCCAAGGCATTCTTGGAGCGCATCAAGTCTCTTCTCTCGGTGGAGCCTGCCCGTCTGGTTCTATAGATTTTTGTTTGTTATTTAAATCCCCCCTTTTCGAGCTTTTTCGTTTGTTGTTCTTCATCTAGGCCCCTAAAAGTGGGCCAGGGCTCATCCATGAATGTATTCAGTGTAGCATAGTTAATCGGATATTGACTTG